>Ga0070741_10000354_pt1 | contig 172435 bp, 131 predicted proteins | sample Coa_R1_4_FD_66440 | JGI IMG/M metagenome (GOLD analysis project Ga0070741, IMG submission 66440) | Surface soil microbial communities from Centralia Pennsylvania, which are recovering from an underground coalmine fire - Coalmine... | ecosystem: Environmental > Terrestrial > Soil >... | reverse complement strand
TTTCCTGACGGCTGACCGGGCGGGTCAGCCCTACTGTGGGACCGAGGACGAGAACGAGGGCGAGCACGATTTGGAGACATCCAAGTGCGGATTTCAGAATGGAGAATGTGGAATGGCATGGAGTGACGCGCTCTATCCATATGCCGGCCTGGGATTAAGAAGGGAGGATTGTCACGGGTCGGGCGGCAAGTGTCACGGGTTGTCACGGGTCGTGTCACGGGTGGCACTTCAGAAAAGGCCCGTCTTTATTGGGTTGTCACGGTGTCACGGGTCTGGCCCCCTGGGGAGTCTAAATGCGGAGCCGGGAGTTCGGCGTTCGGAGTGCGGAATGGGGAAGAGGAATGTGATGTGAGATGCGAGATGAAAGATGCAGGATGCGGAATGATGCGGAATGCGGGCTTGAACGGGTTTAGACGGGTTTGAGCGAGCACGATTTGGGGCCATCCAATTCGGGCGCGGTTTCGTGGTGTTTTTCCTTGGCGTTTTCCCGTCGTTGCCAGTTAATCTCACGGACATGAAAATTGTTCTGGCATATTCGGGCGGGTTGGATACTTCGGTCCTGCTGTCGTGGATCAAGGAAAAATACGGCGCGGAGATGATCGCGTTTTGCGCGGACATCGGCCAGGAGGAGGAGCTCAAGGGGTTGCGGCAAAAGGCGCTGAAAACCGGGGCGTCGAAGCTTTACATTGACGATTTGAGCGAGGAGTTCGCGCGGGATTTCATTTTTCCCATGATCCAGGCCGGGGCGATTTACGAGAACCAGTATTTCCTCGGCACCAGCATCGCCCGGCCGCTGATTGCCAAGCGGATGGTGGAAATCGCCCGCAAGGAGAAGGCCGATGCCGTGGCCCACGGCGCGACGGGCAAGGGCAACGACCAGGTGCGCTTCGAATTGACCGCCGCCGCGCTCGCGCCGGAATTGCAGGTCATCGCCCCCTGGCGCGACGCCTCGTTTCGGAACCAGTTTCCCGGGCGCGCTGAGATGATCCAATATTGCGCCGATAAAAAAATCCCGGTCGAGGCCAGCGCTCGCAAGCCTTATTCGATGGACCGCAATCTCCTGCACATCTCGTTCGAAGCCGGGATTCTGGAAGATCCGTGGATGGATGCCTTTGCGCCCAATAACAAGCAGATGTTCAAGCTGAGCGTTTCGCCGGAGGAAGCGCCCAATCAGGCGGAGTACGTCACCTTGGATTTCGTCAAGGGCAATTGTGTCGCGGTTAATGGCCGGAAGTTGTCGCCGCTCGGCGTGATGAAGGCTTTGAACAAACTCGGCGGCAAACACGGGGTTGGGCGCGTGGACCTCGTCGAAAACCGCTTTGTGGGGATGAAGTCGCGCGGGGTCTATGAAACGCCCGGCGGCAGCATCCTTCACTTCGCGCATCGCCAGATGGAAAGCATCACGATGGACCGCGAGGTCATGCACTTGCGCGATTCGCTGATCCCGAAATATTCGGAGTTGGTGTATTACGGTTTTTGGTTTTCGCCGGAACGGTTCGCCTTGCAGGCCCTGGTCACGGAAAGCCAAAAAAATGTGACCGGCACGGTGCGGGTGAAGCTTTACAAAGGCAACATCATGACGGCTGGCCGCAAGTCGGCCGTCAGTCTTTACAACCCGCATATCGCCACCATGGAAGCCGATCCCACCAAGGCTTACAACCAGGACGACGCGACGGGCTTTATCCGGTTGAATGCCTTGCGTTTGAAAGTGGCGGCGCAGGTGCATAAGGCGAAGAAGTAGGCCCGGGTTCCGCGTCGGAGGCCTGGAGTCCCGCCTCTTGCCGGGCGGGAGCCTTTTGGCGAAGGCTGGCCAGGCGGCAAAGCGTTCGTAAATACCGTAACTTTGAATATCTCCAACACTCCTCCCGACTCGATTGCGCCGTCGGCTGAAGCCGGAACTCCGAAGCCTAGAGGTCTTGCCGGGTTGGACCGCCGCACCGCCTGGCTTCGAGCAACGCTGCTGACCGCCTGTCTATTCGGTCTGGTTATTTCCTATCCCGTCTGGCTCACCACGCGGGCGGTGCCTTTGCTTCCGATCTCCAAAAGTTTTCCGATTCTGCCCTCGCCTCTGGATAAATTTCTGTTCGACGCGATGCTGCTGGCGCTCGTGCTCGCGTTTCGATTTTTTCGGCGGGGCGTAATATTCTTTCTCGTCACAAGCTTCTTTGCCTACTGCGAAGACCAAAATCGCGGCCAGCCCTGGCTCTACATGTATTGGGTGATGCTTTTGTTCACTTTGTTCCCGGAACCGGCGGCAATCGCTGCCTGCCGCCTGGCAATTTCGGTAGCCTATGTCTGGGGTGGACTCCAAAAGCTTCAACCGGCCTTTTTCAACCGCGTGCCTGACTGGTTTGTCGCTCCCGCTGCCACGCGCTGGCATTGGCCGGGTGAATTGGTTGAAGTCCTGCGTTTCGGCATCGCTTGCGCGCCTTTATTTGAGTTGTTCATCGGCATCTGCCTTTGGGTGCCGCGATTCCGCAAGGCCGCCATTGCGGCCGCTTTGCTGGTTCATCTCGCGGCCTTGGTGTTCCTCGGCCCGGCTGGATACAATTACAACCAGGTCATCTGGCCCTGGAACGCCGCGATGATGGCTTTGGTCCTCGTGCTCTTTGCCGAAACCATTCGGAGTCCGAGACGGGCAACTGCGGTTTCCGCTGCAACGGAGTCTGAGTCGCTTCTTTCTTTAGCGGGAAATCTCGCCGCGCTTCGCCGGTCCAGGCCTGCGCTGATTATCCTCGCCCTTTACTCGGTGCTGCCGCTCCTTAGCTATGTTGGGTATTGGGATTCTTATTTTTCGTTCACGCTCTATGCCGAAAACCAGGCCAAAGCGGACATCTTCGTAACCGAAGCTTTTGCCAACCGCCTCCCGCCCGCAATGCGCGCGCACGTTCACAAGCTGCGCCAGGCCTACAATGAGCAGTTACAAGGACCGTTCGTATTCGATTTTCAAGCCTGGGCTTTTCGGGAACTGCATGTCCCACCGCTGCTCGAACCACGCAGTTACCTGAACATCTACCATCACCTGGGCCGCTACGCTCGCGACCCAAACGAATTACGCATGATCGTCAGCCCTCGCTATGGCCCCGCGGTTTTCTATCAGGGCAATATACACCTTGTCATTCCGTCCAAATAAGACGGAGCGCAGAACTGGGGCAGCGAGAGACGATGCCCCCCTTCCAACGAGATTAGAGCCTCCTCACGCCGGCTGCTACGATTGGTTAAGCCCGCTTTGCGAACTCATCTCCGCCAGCGCGTTGATCTGGCTGGCCGCGTAGCCTGCGCCGAATCCATTGTCAATATTCACGACCGTTACGCCGCTGCCGCAACTATTGAGCATGCCGAGCAAGGCGGCGAGCCCGCCGAAACTCGCTCCGTATCCGACACTCGTCGGCACCGCAATGACCGGGCGCGCGACCAATCCGGCCACCACGCTCGGCAGTGCGCCTTCCATCCCCGCCGCGACAATCACGACGTTCGCGCTTTGGATGAGCTCCAACCGGCCAACCAGCCGGTGCAAACCGGACACTCCAATGTCGTGAATGCGCTCCACACGGTTGCCCATGATTTCGGCCGTGACGGCGGCTTCCTCGGCGACCGGCAAATCGCTGGTTCCGGCGCAGACCACGGCGATGATTCCCGGCCGCGGTTTTTGCGGCCGTGTTTGGATCGTGACGCAGCGTGCTTCGGAATGATGCACTGCCTGTTTGAATTTTCGGCGCAATGCGCGCGCGTGCTCGCCGTTGACACGAGTGATCAGGATGCGTTGCTCGCCCTTCAAGAGCCGGGCGGCGATGCGCACCACCTGTTCGGGCGTCTTGCCCGCGCCAAAAATCACCTCCGGAAAGCCCCGGCGCAACGCCCGGTGCGTGTCCACCTGGGCGAACCCGAGGTCCGCCACCGGCGCCGCCTGGAAGGCTTGCAGGACTTTTTCGCGGCTCACGCCGCCCGCGCGGAATTGTTCCAACAACTTCACTGCTTCAATGGTTGTCACACAACGAGCATGACAGAATTGGCGCGTGTGGTCACGTGGGAAACAGTGCGAGGCGTCATGATGCGGCAGGGGCTCAAAAACTCATGGCAGTCTTCTCAGGTTGACTGCTACTCCGCTTGTATGGGCGGTTGGTTCGCCTTGGCTGGAATCGGCGCATTTCCGAGCCTGCCGCCCTTTGCGTTCAATGGTGGCTGAACAGGCGCTCGCGGTTGCGGTAGAGATACCAGACGATGCAGACGTTGATAATCAGGATGACCAGGACGGATCTCGAGTATTTGTTCACGAGGTGATGCACCTCGATGGGAATAAAAAAAGCCGATTCGCCGATGGCCAGATAACCGATCCACTTTATCCGATATAGCAAGCCCACGCCTTCGAACAGGGAGAAGAAACTGTAGATAAGCGAGCCTACTGCGAACTGCACAACTTCGCGCTCGGTGAGGTTGCCCACTTTCACCGCCAGATCGCTCCAGAATTTTCGCTCAGGGTTGAAGCGAAGCACGTGCAGCAAATTCTGGAAGTCCGACGGCAGGTCGTTGTCCGAAAGATTATAGGCGGTAATGGCCACAATCACGAATAGCAGCCCTTTGAGTACTTTGAACCCGCCAATTACGTAAAGAGTGGGGGCCCCTTTTTTCCTCGGCGGGGAAGACGGGGTCAACGTGTTTTGAGAGGAGTCAGTCATTGACGCCGGCATGAATACCCCCTGTCTTGATGCCCCAAATCCCAAGGTTGCGAGCAACGAGCTTTCCATGAACTGTTTTGTAACTTATTGAACATCAACTATACCTATTTGGAACGCCCTAACTCGTTTCGGGGGACGGCGCGCACAGGAGTGCCCGCCCTACCACCGTGTGCCGGTAGGGCGCGCACTCCTGTGCGCGTCGTCGCCGCGGGCCCCAGGCGCATTCATTAATGACGCGGGTACAATAGAACCGTTCATGGTCAGTGAGCAGGCCAAAAATGAACTGGAGGCTACTCTGGATCAGGCCGGGAAGAAACCTGCAGCCCCAACGGAGTTGTGGCCTCGGCAGCGGATGACTCGCAGCTTGGCGCAACCCCGTTGGGGCTGGAAATTGAGTTGCGATTAACATCGTCCTTACCGGATCTTTGCCATCAGGAGCGACAGCAGATCTTCGATCTTCACGCGCTCCTGTTTGCCGTCGTCACGGTAGCGCAGGGTGACGGTATCCTTTTGGCCGGCGAGTGGGCCTTCTTTGGCGCCTTCCAAGGTTTCAAAATCAACCGTCACGCAGAACGGCGTGCCGGCTTCGTCCTGGCGGCGATACCGGCGGCCAATCGCCCCCGCATCATCATAGAAAATGTTCATGTGCGGACGCAATGTGTCGCGAATTTCGAGCGCCTTTTTCACGAGCTCGGGCTTGTTCTTGAGGAGCGGCATGATGCCGGCCTTGACCGGCGCAACCCGCGGATGAAACTTCATTACCACGCGGGTTTCCATGTTGCCCTTCGCGTCCGGCATCTGGTCTTCGTGATAGGCATTGGAGATGAGCGCCAGGATGAGCCGATCCACTCCCGCCGAGGGTTCGATAACGTGCGGAATGTATTGGCCCTTGGCGAGGCCATCGGCGTCTTCGCGCGCAGCCTTGTCAATCTGGTCTGGCGTTTCGTCCGACTTGGCCGTCTTGGTCAGATATTTTAAGCGCGCTTCGTAATATCGTTGCCAAAGCTCTTTTTTCTTCGCCTCGTCCAGCTTGCCCCAAGCCGTGCGGAGTTCCTCGTCGAACACGCCCATGGGCTTGCCTGAGAAACGCTCGTGCTGCGACAAATCGAAATCGCTGCGCGCCGCGATGCCTTCGAGTTCCTCGCCCATCAACTCGCCTTTTTCGTTGCGCTTGCTGAACGGGAATTTGAACAAAATGTCCACTGTCGCCCGGGCATAGTGTGCGAGTTCGTCGGGCTTCTGCCAGTATTCAACCAAAGTCGTGCGCGGGAGTCCGATGCCTTCGTAAAAGCGGATGCGTTCCTCGACCCAGTATTTGTGCCAGGCTTCCCAACCCCAATTGGGCTGCGGTTCGCCGGGATGACTTTCGCCCGGTTTCACAACGCTGCCCGCGATGGCTTCAATCACCTCGTCGGGCTTGATGAAGAATTCGAGCTCCATCTGCTCGAATTCACGTGAGCGGAAGGTGAAGTTGCGAGGAGTGATTTCATTGCGAAACGCCTTGCCGATTTGGGCGATGCCGAAAGGGACTTTCTGATAGGAGGTTTCCAGAACGTTTTTGAACTGAACGAAAATAGCCTGCGCAGTTTCGGGACGAAGATAAACCTTGTTTTCCTCTGACTGCAGCGGCCCCGCCCAAGTTTCAAACATCAGATTGAATGGACGTGGGGCGGTTAACTCGCCGCCGCAGTAGGGGCAGGGCGTGATCAATCCCGTGGCAGCCAGTTGTTCTGTCGCGAGGTATTGATAGAATTCTTTTGCGGAAAGTGGCGCTTGCTTCGAGGATTTAGAACGCTCGGAGAGCCAAGACAGGGTCACCCGCGGATTTCTGACTAAAGCAAGGTTTGGAACGAGTCTTTTTCCTTTTCCGTCCGCCCAGCGCATTAATGCTTCGCCATCGAAAGACTGAGTGGCAACGTCGGCGATACTGGCTAGCGATTGCACCCACGATTGTTCTACTAGAATATCCCAAACCTGATCCGCGCGAACTAATTTCTTGCAGCTTTTGCAAGTCTGCATCATATCCGCGAAAGTATCCACGTGCCCGCTCGCCCGCCAGATTTCCGGGGCCATGATGATGGTGGCTTCGAGGCCGACGACGTCGTCGCGCATGCGGGTCATGTCCATCCACCAGAGGTATTTGACGTTGCGCTTGAGTTCGGTGCCGAGGGGGCCGTAATCCCAAAAGCCGTTGATGCCGCCGTAGATCTCCGAGGATTGGTAAATGAATCCCCGGCGCTTGCACAGCGACACGATTTTTTCCATCAACTCATTGGTCTTGGGTTCGGCCATAGGGAGAGTCAGTTTTCTCCAAGTGTTGGCTCATGTCAAGGTGCGGCAAAGAAAATTGGATGGCTGCCCCTCACGTCGGCTGCGACGAGGCCTTAAATCCAGCACTACCGCCGGACGCCTTCTCCAGCACTGACATTCAGCTTTTTCCTCGCTACGCTTAACCCATGAAAGTTCTCTTTATCGGCGGCACCGGCACCATCAGCACCGCCTGCACCCAACTGGCGCTGTCACGTGGATTCGACGTTACGCTGCTCAACCGCGCCCGGCGCGAATCATTCCCCGGCGCGCGCCAGATCAAGGCGGACATTGCGGATGCCGCCGCGACGCAGGCCGCGCTGGGCAACCAGCAATGGGACGTGGTGGCGGATTTCATCGCTTTCACGCCGGTCGAGATCGAGCAACGCCTTGCGTTGTTTCGTGGCCGGACGTCTCAATACATTTTCATCAGTTCCGCCAGCGTCTATCAAAAGCCGATGGCCCATTATTTGATCACCGAATCCACGCCGCTGGCCAATCCGTTCTGGGAATATTCGCGGAACAAGATCGCCTGCGAGGAACGACTGATGCGCGCGTTGCGGGAAGAGGCGTTTCCGGCAACGATTGTCCGCCCGTCCTACACCTACGACGAACGCAAGGTGCCGCTCGCCTTCAACAGCCAGCGCGGGAACTTCACGGTGGTGGATCGCATGCGGCACGGCAAGCCGGTGATTGTGCCCGGCGATGGGTTGACGCTCTGGACCATGACGCATAACACGGATTTTGCCAAAGCCTTCGTCGGCCTGCTCGGTCATCAAGGCGCAATCGGCCACGCTTTCCACATCACATCGGACGAAGTGCTGACCTGGAACCAGATTTACCAGGCGGTGGCGGAAGCGGCGGGCGTCAAAGCGCCGCAGTTGGTGCATATCGCTTCGGATTACATCGCGGCCTGCCTGCCGGATACGATCGGGAATCTGTTCGGCGACAAATCGCATTGCGCGGTGTTCGACAACAGCAAGATCAAGCGATTCGTGCCCGAGTTCGTGGCCACGACGCGATTTCGCGACGGAATCGCGCGCACGATGGCCTGGCTCGATGCGGACCCGACCCGCCAGGCGGTCGATCACGAAGCCAGCGCCGCATGGGATCGGTTGATTGCGGCATACGAACACGGGCTCAAGGCGGCGCGGTCTGACAGGCGGACCAGTCCGACGGGTCTGATAAACGCCTGAAGAAAACTCCGTGACCACCAACACCAAACTGGCGAGTGAAGGTGAGATCAGCGCCTGGCATTACGCGAGCCGCCAACCAGTGCGGCTGCGCTGGCAGGCGGGAACCATCACTCACGTAGAGCCCGCGCCAACTTCACCACCGAACGTCTGGATAGCACCGGCATTATTTGACCCACAGGTAAATGGCTTTGGCGGCGTCGATTTCCAGCAGGACGGATTGCAGCTTCAGGATTTGTTGAGCGCCGCACGCCAGCTTCGCGCCGCCGGCTGCACGCGATTTCTCCTCACGCTCATTACGGACGCCTGGCCGAAGCTGACGGCTCGGTTGCGACACTTGTGTGCGCTGCGTTCACAATCGGCTGAATTACAAACTGCCATCGTGGGTTGGCATGTCGAGGGGCCGTTTCTTTCCGAACGGCCGGGCTTCCACGGGGCGCATGAGCCAACCTTGATGATCGATCCAACGGTCGGTCACATTCAAGAATTGCGCGCGCTTACCGGAACCCATTCTCTATTGCTCACGCTTGCTCCCGAGCGGAATGGCGCAGTTGAAGCGATTGCATGCGCAGTGTCGCTTGGGATCAAAGTCAGCCTTGGCCACACCGATGCCTTGCAAAAAATCCTGAGTCGGGCCGTGCAGGCGGGAGCGAGCGGGTTCACGCATCTCGGCAATGGATGCCCGCGAGAACTCGATCGCCATGATAACATCCTGTGGCGCGTGCTGGAAACGTCCGGGCTGAAGGTTGGTTTGATTCCCGATCAAATCCACGTCTCGCCATCGTTGTTTCGGTTGATCCATAAAGTCGTAAAACCAGAGCTGCTCTATCATACCACCGATGCCATGTCCGCAGCCGGCGCGCCGCCGGGACGCTATCGATTGGGCCGAATCCAGGTCGAGGTGGGTGCTGATCAGGTGGTGCGAGAACCGGGCAGGAACAACTTTGCCGGCTCGGCGTTGCGGCCAATTGATGGAATTTTTCATGCAGCGAAAATGTTGGGGCGGCCCTGGCAGGAAGTCTGGGATTACTCAAGCCGCGCGCCGGCGAAGTTGATGGGATTGCCGTGCGGATTGGAACCGGGGCATCCAGCCGATTTTTGCGTGCTGAAAATGAACGAGGATGGTCAGTTGGAAGAGTTGCGAGTGAATTGCCCGATATGAGGCGGCTGCGAATGGGATTTTATTTTGAGCCGGCCTTCTTGAGCGAAGAAAGGAATTCGACCAGATCAATCAAATCCTGTGTGGACATGGTTTGTTGCAGGCCGACGGGCATGAGGGAGGTCTTGAGCTGGCGGCGGCTGGCGATGTCGCTTTTTTTGACGCGAGTCAGAATGGCCTTGGTGTCCTTGACGGTGACCTCTTCAGGCGTTTCGCTGACGATGAATCCATAAGCTTCATCGCCGGATTTCAATTCGATCTGCCAGGTTTCGTAACCGAACGCAATGCCCGCGCTCGGATCAAGAATTGATTCGTAAAGAGCGTCCTTGCCCAGCTTGGTTCCGATTTCCGAAAGCGCGGGGCCGACGTCGGCACCCTTGTCGTTCACACGATGACAATTGACGCAACCAACCTGTTGGCGCGAGAAAACTTCCGCGCCGCGGGCGGGATCGCCGGCTCGTTTCAAAAGTTCGGCGAGCGGCGGAAGTGGTTCGGTATTGGCGGCGACCGGCGGAGGGAGGATTTGCGCCGCGCGGGTTTTGATTTCGGACCAGCGGACTTGGTTCAACTCAGTGGTGGCGGTGAATTTGAGATCTTCGGGCAGTTTGTTTTCCTCGGCGAGACGCAGCAATCCCGCCGCGCCCGGCTGGACTTGAGCCAGGGAACGGACGGCCTGACGCCGCACGGCGGCATCCGGTTTATCAGCCGTGATCAGGGGCAGGAGCAGAGCGACCATCTGTTGGTCCCGGGTATTGCCAAGAGCTTCGACGGTTCGCGTGGCCGTGATTTGGTTCGTGCCGTCAAACGTCGAAGCGAGCAACGCGAAATTCTGGCTGGCCAAAATGAGCCGCATCGCCTCGACGCCGGCCTCTTCGGCGGGATGGCGTTGGGCGACTTCGAGCAGGCCTGGGTTCTGGTCCTGCACGTGAAAATCCCGAACAACTTGGACGAACTCCGGCGTGCCTCTCGTGGCGACCAGAACCTTCGTCACAGCCATCTTCAGTGAGGGATTGGTTTCAAGATCCGCGCCTTTGAGCCGGCTGAGCGCTTCGATGGCGATGGCGACGCGCTCGGGTTCGGGGAGAGCGGACTGCGCGGAAATGCGCGGGCTCGCGCATACCGACGAAAACAGGCAAATCAAAAGGAACAAACTTCGCAGGGTCATGGTGGAACCATCTTCGTTAAACGAAAGGATACAGACAAGCCCGAAGGTGGCACACGAACTTCACGGGCGGATGTTTGCGCGCTCCGTTGCATCAGGCGAACAGTTCGATGCCTTCGCAAGCGAGCAACCTCCGCTTCCAATCCAGGCCCCCGCCAAATCCGCCCAGACGCTGATTGGCCGCGAGGACACGATGGCAGGGGATCAACACGGGAATCGGATTCGCGCCGCACGCGCCACCGACCGCGCGAGTGGCCCTCGGCTTGCCGATGGCATCGGCGACTTGCGCGTAACTTTTAGTCGTTCCCATCCCAATTTCGCGAAGCGCCTGCCAGACCCGCCGCTGAAATTGCGTGCCGGCGGAAATGTCCAGCGGAGGCAACGATTTCGGCGCGCGGCCCGCCAACATTTCGTTCAAGGCTTTGCTCGTCAGCGTGTGCCAGCGTCGGATTTGAGCCGGGGCCAAATCGGCGGCCGTGGATTTGCCATCGTCATCACTCGTTGGGCGATTCGGAAAATCAAGCCGCGCCAGACCTTGCGCCGAGTAGTGGGCGACGAAAGTGCCGAGAGACGTGGGAACGAGAAGGGTCATGGATCAGCCGTGATGCCGCGCAAACATGGCGATAATACCGGCCAGCACCAGGAACAGCAGCGTGCAAAGCACCAGCAGGCGTTTGCGCGCGACCCGTTTTTCGTAGCGCATCGGGCGCAAGCCCTGGATGCTGCCGGCCGCCAGGTAATTGACCAGTTTGGGATTGGCGGTGGAAGGCCCACTGAATTGGTTTTTGATCCGCCGGAGAAATGCCGCGAAGTCATATTTGCGCACGCCCAGTTCATTGTAATGTTCGGGAGTGGAGGCCGGTTCGGTCCGGTCCTGCAAGCGATTGTGGTCCACTTCTTCGAAGATCGGCTCGCTGGTTTTGGGGGCGGGTGGCGCAGGCGGGGCCGAGGCGGCGGCTCCGTGCGGCAAGGCGGTGGAACGCAAACGCGGCCCGGCGGCGGGCTTGCTCTCGGCCGCCTTCCCGTCGAGTTGCTTGATCTGGGCTTCGAGCGCGGCGATCTTGTCGTTCAGCGCGCGAGCGCGGTCGGAAATGGGATCAGGTTTTTTCTTGAGCCATCCCATGCGGCCAGGAAGGTTAACGGTGCCGCAACAGCACCGCAAGAAACGCACCCAAGGCCAGGAGAGCGATGAGCACCAGGGGCCACGTCAACGCGAAACCCAGCTTGCAAAGCTCGAAGAAGCTGCGCCCGCTGAAAAACGCCTCGGGTGCCTTGGCCGCTTCGGGGGCTTGCGCCGCTTCTTTGACCGTCCCGGAAAGAACCGGGAATTTGAGACGCGCCGCATTCCATTCCATGCGGGCGTTTTCTATGGCGGTCAACCCGCGCGTGAGTTCGATGGCAAAGCCTTCCTTGGTCCAATTTTCCTCGCGGCTGGCTTCCACCTTGGCCAGCGCTTCGCGCATATCCACGAGCGATTTTGCCATCTGTTCGGCGTCGCGCCGCGCGGCAAACTCCGCTTCCTCCAACAGGCCCAAAGCCCGGGTAAGATTCTGCATGACCTCCTGGCGGCCCGTCTGAAATTCGATCTGGCGGCGGCGCGTTTCCTCCAGGCTGGCGCGTTCGCGCTCCAATTCCTCCCGGGCGCGGTTCAATTCCGCCAGCTTTTGCTGCTTTTCCGCGACCTTGGAATCGACTTCCTCGCGGGACGGCGCCCGGTTGGAATTCCCGGCAGGGCTGGCGGCGGCGGAGAACGAGGCCTTGTGCGCAGCCTGGAAATCACTGTCTATAAACTCTGTCGCATCATAGTCCGAGGACATGCCCGGATTTTAGACCTTGCCCTCGGGAGTGTAAAGCAATCGATTCGGATAATGTGCGGGCTGTTCTTCCGAACTTTTGTCCTCCACTTTATCCCGCACTTTGTCGGCCCGGAGGCTCGAGTCCTGGTAGCGCTTTGTGTTCTTTGCGTCCTTTGCGGCTAACCACTTCGGCGTGGACGCCGCTTCTCCTTGGCCTAACGCCAACCGCCGACTGTGAAATCCCCGGCCCGGTTTACGTCAAATCCTCCTCCTGGCCCACAATGGCAGTCGCTTTCCGATCGCTGCCATTGAAGATCAGGTCCTCGGTTCGGTGCGAGGGCTCCTCTTCCGGTTGATTCCGACGCGCAACGAACTGGTCTTCTTCCGTGGAATTCTTCAGCGCCTGCACCGACGCTTCGCCGCAGATGCGGCTGATTTCGTCGAAGTATCCGGCGCCCACGAACGACTGGTGCTTCACCGCGCCGTAACCGTCCGCTTCGGCGGTGAATTCCTTTTCTTGCAAGTCGGTGTAGGCGGCCATTTGACGTTCCCTATAGCCGCGCGCCAATTCCCACATGCTGTAGTTCAAGGCATGGAACCCGGCCAGCGTCACGAACTGGAATTGGTAGCCCATGGCTCCCAGTTCATTCTGGAAACGGGTGATCGTGCCGGCGTCGAGGTTTTTTCGCCAGTTGAACGACGGCGAACAATTGTAGGCCAGCATTTTGTCCGGGTACGCGTGCTTGACCCGTTCGGCGAATTCGCGCGCGAACTTCAAGTCCGGCTTGCTGGTTTCGCACCACAGCAAATCCGCATACGGCGCATAAGCGATCGCGCGGGCAACGGCGATGTCGATCCCGGAGCGGATTCGAAAGAAGCCTTCCTCCGTGCGTTCGCCGGTGCAAAACGGCTGGTCGTGCTCGTCGAAATCGCTGGTCAGCAGCTTCGCCGATTCCGCATCGGTCCGCGCCACGAGCACAATCGGGACGTCGGCGACATCCGCCGCGAGCCGCGCCGCCGTCAATTTGCGGACGAATTCGAGCGTGGGCACGAGCACTTTGCCGCCCATGTGACCGCATTTCTTGGCGGAAGCCAGTTGGTCCTCGAAATGCACCCCCGCCGCGCCTTCGTCGATCATTTGCAACATCAGTTCGTACGCGTTGAGCGTCCCGCCGAAGCCCGCCTCGGCATCGGCCACAATCGGCGCCCAGAAGTCAAATTTGTTTTCATTTTTGAGCAATTGGACCTGGTCGGCGCGTTGCAGCGCATTGTTGATGCGGCGCACCACCAGCGGCACGCTGTTGCACGGATACAGGCTTTGATCCGGATACATGCTCGCGGAAAGATTGTTATCGGCGGCCACCTGCCAGCCGCTCAGGTAAATCGCCTTGAGCCCGGCCTGTGCCATTTGCACGGCCTGGTTGCCCGTCAGCGCGCCGAGCGCGTTGATATACGGCTCCGTTTTCAAGAGGTCCCAAAGTTTCCGTGACATGCGATCAGCGACCGTGTGCTCGATTTTGAGCGTGCCGCGCAAACGCAGGACTTTTTCCGCGCTGTAATTGCGGACGACGCCGCGCCAGCGCGAGTCGTTTCGCCAGGACTGTTCGAGCGCGCTGATTTCGGACGCCCCAACCAACGTCCCCGCAACCCGCTCGCTCGTTGGCCCACCGTTTGAAGTGGATGGGAGAGCGCCGCATGCTTCCTCCGCTCCTGGGTGAGAGGGCGAGCCTTTGCCGTTTTGGATCAAACCGTTCCTTTTTTTCGAGCCGTTGTGCCGGTGCCCATTTTTCGTGCCGCCGTTTTGCGCGTCCGTATTGTTCGTTTTCATGCTGTTCTTCGTTGTATTGTGCTTGGAGGTCATGGCGATCTACCTGTTCTATAAGGGCGTTTTGTGCAATCGCAAAATCAGAAGTTTCAATAGCCCGTATTAACAGGGCCTATACCCGTTTGCGTACGCACAATGACGGTGTAAATTGTTGAGTCGGCCAGTCCCGGGCGCGAAGGGGAGATCCATAGCCATGAGCACTCCGAAGTTTCGTTACAAGCAGAACCGGTATCAGCAATTGCGCGGTTTTTGTTATGCCGCCGCGTCCGGCAGTGTTTCCAAGGCGGCCAAACGCATGGGCCGCAGCCAGCCCGCCGTTTCCCAGCAAATTCAGAGCCTCGAAAGCGAAATGGCCGTGAAACTGTTCTTTCGCGAGGGATCCAAGATCCGGCTCACGCACGATGGCGAACTGTTATTTGAGATGGCGATGCCGCTGATCCAGCAACTCGAGGAGTTGGATGAGCAATTTCTGCATCGGCGCATGGAAGTCAATGAAGGCCACATCGAAGTGGCGGCGGGCACCTCGACCATTCTTTATTTTTTGCCGAAGTACGTGGAGGCGTTTCGGCACGCGCATCCAAAAATCGAGGTGCATTTGCACAATGTCACCGGCGTCGAGGGCCTGGAACGATTGCGCGCCGGGTTGGTCGATTTTGCGGTGGGTCCGCTCATGTCCGTGCCGGCCGATATTGAGTTTCACCCCGTGGTTTCATACGACGCTGTGGTCATCACCTGCCTGGGGCATCCGCTCGCCCGGCAAAAAGAGCTGACGCTGGAGGAGATCAGTCGGTATCCCTTGATCCTGCCACCCCGGAACCTGAGCACTTGGACGATGGTGGACAACACGTTCAAGCAACACGGGCTTTCGTATCACGTCGCCATGGAGGTGGGCGGATGGGAGGTGATCAAGAAATACGTGGAACTGGATTTGGGGATTTCCATCATCATTCGCATCGGCATCACCGGTCGGGAACGGCTTGAAGTCATTCCCGCCAGTGAATTTTTTCCCCAGCGGACGTATGGAGTGGTGATGCGCAAAGGGCGCATTCTGAGCCCACAGGCCAAGCGTTTCGTCAATCTGCTGCTGCACTCGGCGGAGACGTCCGGAAGCGGTTGAAAATCGATTGCCCGGCACGGCGCGGGCTTGATTTGACTGGAGGCTTTGAACATTGCCTCGCTCCACCCAAAACGTGTTCGCCTTCACCGGGATATCGTTGTTTCACAATTACTCAGGGCAAATTGTCGAGGTCGGCAAAATCTTTGTTCCTGCCGCTGGCGCGTTTATTTGTTTTCAAATCCCCCAGGCAAATCACCTTCACCGGTTCGCCATCGATCGTCGTTTCCACGCGGCGCGGATACGCCTCCGAAAATTCCAGTCCGCTGCAATGCTTGAACACCTCGATCTTGTTAGGGACGCCCCCGAGAAATAGCGCCTCGTGTTCCTGCAAAAAGTTTTTGTCCAGCCCGGCGAGGTCTTCGCCAAAAAAATCGCGGATGGCCGCGAGCAGACGGTCAAAATTTTCGTCCGACACCGCGATCCAGAAATCAATGTCCTCCGTAAAGCGATGATAGCCGTAATGATTCACGGCGTAGCCGCCCACCAGAAGATATTCAACTCCGGCGCGGTTCAGGCACGCCAAAAACTCGCGGAATTCGGGCGTCAATTGCCTCTTGGCCATAATTTAAAATCCTTAGTTCTTCCAGCGCTTCCATCCGCTCCTGCGGCGTACGCGACCGCCAATAGGCGCGCAACTCCGCGTCCGCCTCCTCAAAATTTCTATACGCGCCAAACTTGCGAAATTGCTGATGGCGCTTCATTGTACTGGGTGGCGTGTCTTTGTTCATCGCGGGAAAGCGTAACACAAAACCCATCCCGCATACAATGACAACGCGACAAAACGAACCGGCGCGGACGCCGTCACCGAAGCATTCTTTGTAATGCTTCAGTGTGAAGCTGGGAGCACAGAGTTCCAGCGCTCCGTCCCCGATAGCTGTTTCACTGGGCATTTGGCATTGGTAATTGGTCATACCATCCCATAGGCATTTCCTCTTGTCACCGTGGCGGCCCGGAATTAGATTCCTGCCGTGCGGGAAAAACGCCCTTTGACCGAATGGCTTTGGTGCGGAAGCGGAATCGATTGCCATGATTGAGTTGATTCAGTTTCCCTGGAGCCCATTTTGTATAGTGCAAAGGCGAATCCTGGAATTCGCCCGCCACCCTTTCCATATTGTCAACATTCCCAATGCCGACCGTTCCATGGTTTGGCGGATGACACGCCACCGTTACTATGGCGTGCCCATCATCCGGGATGGACGGCGGGTGGTTTTCGAAACGGACAACGACTCCCAAGTCATCGCCAAGTACCTCGACAGCAAATTCAATTTGGGCCTCTTCCCACGCGAGCTGGATGGCCTGCAATCCCTCGTCTGGCGCGCCATCGAGAATGAAATCGAGGACATCGGCTTTCGGTTAAACGATATTTACTGGCAGGAAATGGTGCCCGCCGCCGAGCAACTGCCTTTTTTGCGCCATAAGGAACGCAAATTTGGCCGCGGCAGCCTCGATCAATGGCGCCGCGACCAGAAAACTTTGCTGGCGGAACTCACCCGCCGGCTGATTCCTTATGAGATGATGCTGCTGGCCCATCCGTTCCTGCTGGAAGACCGGCCGCGGTTCGTGGACTTCGACCTTTATGGGATGCTGGCGAACTTCCTGTACTCCGGGCATTATCATTTGCCGGCGGCGCACACACGGCTGAAAAAATGGTACCGGCGCATGGAAAAAATCAAACTCGACTCCATTTGAAAAACTACGTCCTGGATACCAACGTTCTCCTGCACGACCCGAACAGCCTGCTGAGTTTCGAGAACAATAATGTTCTCATCCCCATCGAAGTGATCGAGGAGATCGATCGTTTCAAACGCGAATCCACCGAATTGGGCCAGAATGCCCGCACCGTTTCCCGGCGGCTGGACAGCCTGCGCGGAAAGGGGAGCTTGAGCGAAGGCGTGACGCTCGAAAACGGCGGACGCTTGCGGATCATTTTTCAGAAAAAGGGCGACGCCAACGGCGCGGCCATTTTTGCGGGCAACACCGTGGACAGCCGGATCGTGGCGCTGGCGCTGGCCGTGCAGAAGTCGCATCCCAAGACGCCCACCATCCTGGTCAGCAAGGACATCAATCTGCGCATCAAGGCCGACGCTTTGGGATTGTCGGCCGAGGATTACGAAACCGACCGCGTGCTCATCAAGGACCTTTACACCGGCATGGCGGACCGGGTGGTGAGCGCGGAAAAAATGGCGGCCTTCCGCGCCAATGGCGAACTCGAACTGGATGCCGGAGGCGATTATTCCCCCAACGAGTATTGTACGCTGACCGAGGAAACCAATCCCAAACGCACCGCGCTAACCAAGATCGATTCCACGGGCAGGAAGCTGGTTCCCATCATCGACAACCGGGAGGGAGTTTGGGGCATCAAGCCGCGTAACCGCGAACAACACTTTGCTTTTGACGCGCTTTTGGACGACCGCGTCAAACTGGTCACGCTGATGGGCAAAGCCGGCACGGGCAAGACGCTGATGGCCATGGCTGCCGGGTTGAAACGAACCGTGCTGGACCGGGAGTTCCGGCGATTGGTGGTGGCGCGGCCCACCATTTCCATGGGCAAGGAGCTTGGGTTTCTCCCCGGTTCACTCGAAGAAAAACTTGCGCCCTGGATGCAGCCGATCCATGACGCGCTGGAGATGTTGAGCGACCTGAACATGGGCCACGAGCACCGGCGCAGCGGTGATTTGATGCGCTCGGGCAGCATCGTGGTGGAGGCGCTGAGCTACATTCGCGGACGCAGCATCGCGCACCAGTTCATGGTGATCGACGAGGCGCAAAACCTCACGCCGCTGGAGGTCAAGACCATCATCACCCGCGTCGGCCACGGCACCAAAATTGTCTTCACCGGCGATCCGTACCAGATCGACAACCCGTACGTGGATTCGTCCTCCAACGGTTTCAATTACATCATCAGCCGGTTCCGCGGCGAAGCGGTGGCGGCGCACATCGAATTGCAAAAAGGCGAGCGCTCCGAACTGGCGGAACTCGCGGCGAATTTGTTGTAAAAGATGTGCTCAGCCAGGGCCAAAGCGCTACGTGTCCGTGGTTTTTGAAAGCGCTTAAAACGGCAGCATTTTGAGATTCCAGACGCGTTCCACCAGCCACGTTCCAGCGACTAGAATGATCAAGGCTGAACCGAAGCCAAGCACTGGTTTTTGATACCACCACGAGCCGCGTGCTCCATAGGCGACCGGAAAGAACACGGCCACAATGCAAAGTTGACCGATTTCCACGCCGAGGTTGAAGCCCACCAGGGTCAGCAACAACGTGCCGTGCGTCAGGCCGAGTTCGGAGAGCGCGTTGGCAAAACCGAAGCCATGGATCAGTCCAAAAGCGAACGCCACCATCCAACCTCGCTCGCGGACCATGGGCCGGATATTGTTCGTCGCGGCCAGAACAACCGACGCGGCGATGGACGATTCCGTCAAACGCGATGGCAATTGCACCCAGTGGAGTGTCGCCAGACTAAGCGTAATGGAGTGCGCCACGGTAAACGCAGTGACGATCTTGACGACATTTAACAATGCCGGGCGAAACTCAGTCACTCCGCGCCAGCCATCGGGCTCGCGTTGAAGCACCGCGGGGAGCAACAGTGCGAGTAAAAAGAGGATGTGGTCGTAACCGGTCCAGATGTGATGGACGCCTTCTTTAAGAAAAGTGAGAAACTGCCCGCCCGCATTGGCTTCGCCCAATTCGATTCGTTGAACCGGACGGTCCGGACTGAAGACGGCTGATTGCGTTTTGCCACCGGCTTCGAGGCGCAGCAGGCCGCGATGGAGCGAGTTGGTTTCGAAAAACAGCCGGTAATCCAGTTCCAAAGTCTGCGGCTGCGACAACCCGTCCACGACAAACGGAAGTTCCAGATATGTTCCGTCGGAAAAGTCCGCCACGGTCGGTTCGGGGTCGGTAAAGCGCAATGCGCCTTGTTGCGCCTGCGAGTTGATCTTCAAATGCGCCCGGGCATAAACGAGAACGTTGCCATATCCGCTCTCAAGTTCCTCACGGGTCACGAATCCATCTTTGTCCACATCGAGCGGAACGACAGTTTGCAAATCCTTGAGCGGGATGTCCCATTGCCCGCTGATCTGCTCGTTGGTGGCAATGAGATTGAGGTAGCTCTTGCTGGGTTCGTGGGCGCGGGCGTCAAACCCGGAAACGAAAGCGACTGCGACCAACCATAACCAAAGAACCGGCACGCAACGCGCAATGCCAAAACCAACGCACTCGTGGCAGCCGACATGAAGAGGCTCTGGTTTCGTTTTCAGAGAGGCTGGAGCCTTCTCACGTCGGCTGCTACAGGTTGCGTGGGTTCTTGAATCCACCCTGACCTTTCGTCGCGCTAGGAAGCCTGGGCGGTCAGGACAACGTAATTGCGTTTGCCTTTGCGCAGGAGAAGGTGTTTGCCGAAAAGCAGGTCGTTGGCGGTGATGGCGCGTTGGAAACTGGTTTCGCGGACGTTGTTCACGTACACGCCGCCGCCTTCGATGTCTTTGCGCGCCTGGCCTTTGGACGGACAAAGCCCGGCATGCACGATCAACTCGACCAACGGCGAACCCGCGCCTTCAAGTTTGTCTTTCCCGATCTCTTTCGTCGGCACTTCACCGACGATGTCGTTGAAGGTCGCTTCCGAAATGCCTGCCAGTTCGCCGCCGAATAAAATTTCGCTGGCGCGGATGGCCTCGGCGGTGGCGTTGGGGCCATGGACCAGGTCGGTCATGGCCCTGGCGAGCGCCTTGTGAGCGTCGCGAGCCTCGGGTTTGGTAGTGTGCTGCTGTTCAAGCGCGGCGATTTCTTCGCGGGTAAGAAAGGTGAAATATTTCAGGTAACGGATCACATCGCGGTCATCGGTGCGAATCCAGAACTGGTAAAAGCGATAAACGCTGGTCTTTTTAGGATCGACCCAGATCGCGCCGGCCACGCTCTTGCCAAACTTGCTGCCGTCGGCATTGGTGATGAGCGGCAGCGTCAGCCCAAAGACGGGCGCGCCGAGTTTCTTGCGACAAAGATCGATGCCGGCGGTGATGTTGCCCCATTGGTCACTGCCGCCGATTTGCAGCTCGCAGTTGTATTCCTTGCGCAAATGATAAAAGTCAAACGCCTGAAGCAGCATGTAGCTGAACTCGGTGTAACTGATGCCGGCTTCGCGATCTTCCATGCGGGCGCGCACACTTTCCTTGGCCACCATCTGGTTCACGGAAAAATATTTGCCGATGTCACGCAGGAACTCGAGGTAACTGACCGGCTCGGTCCACGTGGCATTGTCCACCAATCGAGCGGGGTTCGTTTTCGTCTCGAAATCGAGCAAGCGGCGGAGTTGCTCCTTAACGAACGCGATGTTTGCATCGAGCACTTGCTTCGTGAGAAGCTGCCGTTCGGCGGTTTTGCCGCTCGGGTCGCCGATGGAACCGGTCGCTCCGCCCGCAACCGCGATGGGATGATGGCCGAACGTCTGGAAACGGCGCAACGCGAGCAGCGGCACGAGATTGCCGACGTGAAGGCTGTCCGCCGTGGGATCGAAACCGCAATACAACACGAGCGGAGCCGAGCCAAGCCGCTTAACCAGTTCGTCTTTGTCTGTGCAATCGGCGATCAAGCCGCGCCATTCCAGTTCGTCCAAGATGTTCATTGGCAAGCCGTGTAATTAACAACAAAGGCTTGAAGGGGCAAAGAAATACGGCGGCAGAAGGACCGAATTGCGGCCGAAAACTGGCACGCATGGACGATGTGACGGGCTAAACGCCAGCGGGCTTTTCGAGGATGGCTGATTGCTGCTGGTCTGTGTGCGGTGGCCTGGGTTGCATTAGCCGGTGCGGCAGGCGCGCCCAGTCTTCGGACCGAGGACGACGGCGAGGACGAGGACGATTTAGGGGCAATGCTTGTCACGGGTCGGGCGGCAAATGTCACGGGTTGTCACGGGTCGTGTCACGGGTGGCACTTTAGAAAAGGCCCGTCTTTACTGGGTTGTCACGGTGTCACGGGTCTGGACCCCCCTTGAGACGTTATGTGCCAAATTGCGATGCGGGATGCAGGATGAAGAATGGTCCGACTCTATGGCAGAGTTGCGATGCACCCTTTTAAACCAATGGAATGAGGACAGAGATTTCCTGGCGGCCGGGAGGTTTTGGGCGGGATTGGAGCTGGCCTTTGCAGCGGCGGATGAGTTCGAAGGCCGCGAGCAGTCCGGGACGCTCGGGCGTGACGGGCGATTCCCTGGAGACGAGCATTTCCTCGGAGCGATAACAAAGCGTGATCTGGAACAGGCTCAGCGGCCGGCCGGGGTTTGGAACCGGGCCGTGCCAGGCGATCGGAAAGCCCGCGGGGCCGCACGCGAATTCGATGTCTCCGCGGGAAACCTGGGTTTCACGGGCAATCTGCCAGATGGCGGCAGCCAGCCAGCGCGGCTGGACTTTGATCTGGCCACTGAGATCGGCGGGAACGGTTGAACGCCAGCCGGGAGTGAGCCCGGCGCCTTCCGCAATTCGCTCGGCCATTTCATTGACGTCGTACAGCATGACGGCTTGGGAGATGGACTGTTGCAACGGCAGGCATTGGCCAAGGAGTTTGCCGGCCGCATTGGAGGCGTTGCTGATGGCTTGGACGGCTTTCAACAGGCTGGCGGGGTCGTTGGTCGTTCGGGCAGCGTACTCGGCGTTCCCAACAATGCCGCTGACCAAGTTGGAAAGGTCATGCATCACCTTGGCGCTGACTGCACCCGTAATTTCCAATGGGGACAACGGGACAGTCTCGAATCGGTGTTCGCCGGCTTCCGGAATATGAGTGGTGGAATCGAACATAAGCTCAGGCTTGCAAGTTTTGGAACTCGGCGATGATGTTCTCCAAGTCGGCAGGCTCAAGACCCGGCCCTTCACGACGGGCAAGGACGGCGAAGCAAATGCCATCCTGACGGATCGAGCCATAGACAAAATAATTTGCATAGACCCAGCGGACGAGTCCCGCGGGGAATTGATTGGCGCGCAGGACGTGGAACGTGTCCGTCAGGCAACGGCAGGCGTATTCGAGGGCCGCGGGGGTGAATTGGACGGATGCGCTGCGCGTAAACGTCTTGCGGTCGGGCGCGCGCAATCCGCACGCGAGGATCCCCGGGACTTTCATCTTTTCAGTGAGCCAACTATGGAGGTTTTCTCTCATGGGTAGGGTGTCCGTTTCATGTCGGCGTGGCGGCGGCCAGTCCTTTGGTGGCGCGAACAAAGAGCCCGCGATCGGATTTAATCTGGGCGATGACACGGTGACGCTCGCCTTCCATTTCCAGGCGGTCAAACGGGCCGAGGTTGAGTCCTTCGCCGAGTTGCGTGGATTTTTGGGAAAGGAATTCCAGGAAGCCAATGCGGTCATTGGCGCTGCCACATTTCCATTCATACAGAACCTCGCCCTTCGGGGTGCAGATGATCAATTCGTCAATCCGGGACGACTTTCCAATCGCTGACGGCACGGATACGCTGGGCGCGGGCGGCAGCATCGGCGCCCGCGTGGGCGGCGCGGGCTTCGGCATGGCGGGAGCGGCGGGCGCGGCGGGCGCCGACGGCTCAGCCGATGCGGCTGCTTCACGGGCGGTCTCGGCGTTTTCATCCCGGACACGGGCGGCTTCCATGAGGAGGAATTCCCATGCGCCATCGATGCTCCGCTGGGATGGTTCGGCAAACGGACGTAGATTGAACTCGCCGCCTTTAAGCGAAAGAATCCGGTTCAACGCAGCTTCGCCGTTTCGGTCGCCGGCTTCCGCATGAATGATGGCCCCATCCAGCACGAAAATTTTGCCCTGCCAGGTTCCAGCGGCGACTTCCAGAATGGAGGAGTTTTTGTTCAGACACTCCATTTGGATCACGTCCTCGAGGCTGACCTGGCGAAGCACGCCGCGGAAGCCGGTGGCCACGTGTTCCTGGCGCGCCAATTCGCGCAGGGTGCCAAAAATAATTTCCAGGTCGCCGGGGTTGCGCGGTTTCTCAAGGAAAAGTTCCGCGCCGTGGTTCAAACACGCGGCGCGCGAGGCGTCATCCGCGTAGGCGCTGAGCGTCACCTTTTGGATGTTCGGATACTTCCGATGCAGCAACGCGAGGAATTGGACGCCATCCACGACCGGCATCTGGATGTCCACGACGGCCAGATCGATGGCATGTTCCTGGAGGAGAAGCAGCGCTTTGCCGCTGTTCTGCGCGAGGAATATTTGCCATTCGCCTTTGCTCCATTCGCCCATGACGCGCTCGATCATCTCCAGGAACTGGAAATTATCGTCCACGAAGAGGACCTTCTTTAATTTTTGAGCTGGCTCGGACATCAGGATTTATACATGAGGGTTTTCAGTTTCTCGGCACGGCGATTGTCGTCCGGCGCGGGCACCCAATTAAGGTGGTTCAACGCGAGCGCGGCCGCGCGGCCCACCCATTCATCGCGGTCATCCAGGGCGGAAACCAGCGGCGCCACCACACGGTCGTCCACAATCCGTCCGAGCGCTTCCGCCGCGGCCTGGCGCAAATCACGGTCGATGTCGCGCAAGGTGTCGCTCAGGATGGCAATGGCCCGGGTCGTGCGCTGCCGGGCGGGGTCGTTGAAGGCGGAGTTTTCCAACTCGCGCTGGCGCATGTCGTTGATCTTGGCCAGCGTGTCGGCGGCGGATTGGGCCACCCAATATTCCCGATGGTTGACCGCCGCTTCCAATTGCGGGATCACCAGACGCGCGCCTTCCGAAAGCTCCCATTGCCGGTCGATCTGGCGCAGGGAAGCCTTGGCGGCTTGCCGCACCGAACTGTTCTCATCCTTGAGCGCAAGCACCAGCGGGCCAATGGAACGCGGGTCGGGAACCTGGCCCAGCGAGACGGCGGCAGTTTGGCGCACGTCATGGTCGTGGTCGTTGAGCGCCTGGCAAAGAAGATCGGTCACGCGCTCCACGCGAATCCGCCCGAGCGCCTCGACCGCAAGCTTGCGGACATCCCAGGACTCATCGCGAATGAGCGAGTTCGCGATCGGCTCGACGATGCGCACATCACCCATGCGGCCCAGCGCTTCGATGGCCGCCGCACGGACGCGGGAATCCGTGTCCGCGAGGCTGCGCAGCAAGGCATCGGCGGATTCAGGCACGCCGAGGTGACTGAGGCCCTCCACGGCCGCAACGCGCACATGGCTGTCGTTGTCTTTCAGGGCGGCTTCCAGCGGCTTGACCGCGCGACTCTCGCCGGTCTTGCCGAGAGCGATCGCAATTTCGTTGCGCTTGGGACAGGACAAGTCCTCCAGCGCCTGAATCAGGACGTCCACGGAATTGCTGCCATAACTGGCCGCGGCTTCATGTTGCCCCATCGCCACGGAACGCAGAATGAAATCCGTATCGCTTCTGGGCCGCCAGCCGAGCGCGCTCAACGCGCCGGCCGCATGCCAGCGAACGAGATGGCTTTCGTCCCGCAACACGTGAAACAGCGCATCAATGGCCCGCGGGTCGCCCAGCTCACGAAGCGCCTGGGTGGCGGCCAGACGGACTTCGTATTTGCGGTCGGTCAGTGCCGAAAGCAACGGCGCCAGTGCTTGTTCGTCTCGGAGCCTGCCCAGACCTTTGGCGGCGGCGGCTCGGACTTCCGTGTCCTCGTCCTTCAACGCCTCCGCCACCTGGCTCAGGGCGGATCGCCCGCCGTACGCGGCCATTTCCTGGACGATGGCCAGCCGGATCTTCGGGTCCTTCGACTTAAGGCGTTGTATTTTCCACCAGAGCATTTAGTGCAAGTTTGCCAAATTAATTGACACTTTCGTCATCGTCATTCGCCCCGCGCTCCGGCGGACAGGCCGCCAAAAGCCTGTTTCACAGGGCATTAAGCCATTGTAATCGAGGGGGTTATTCCTCATCTGTGCCAAATTTTTACATTTCAATGTTTTTCTCGCTCGGAAACTACTTCCAGCGAGCCACTTACAGCTAAGCAACTGGTGTGCCCCGCATCGGAATTCAACTTTATCCCAGCCCTTTTTTCGGCTGTTGCTTCTCACTGCACACTCGAGAGGCGCGCCTTGATACTGCCAGCCGACTCCCTCTCCCCGCTTGAACGGGGAGCGGAGAAAATGGCGGCGGTGCCAACCTGCACTCACCCCTCACGCCACCACATCTTTCAACTCGACAAACCCGCCTTCGTATCCGATAGAGAGTCTGTGGTTGGCCGCGCTGCGCCGATCCAGCACTGCCTCCACTGCCGCCCAATCAACCCATGCGCACCTCGCGACGAATCCTCCTATCCGTCGCCATCGTGCTTTTCTCGCTCGGCCTTTGCCTCGCACAATTCCGCAGCGGTGGTGGTGGCCGCGGCCGCTTCTGGGGCCAGGACGATTCCGGCCCGCTCGTCCGCACCGAAGGCGGCGAACTCGTCAACGAAGACACCGTCCGCACCGCCCGCGAAACCGCCAATCACAGCACCGACACCCCCACCTGGACCAACGCCCCCGGCTTCGAGCAGGACACCTTCACCTTCACCCGCATCCTTTACCGCCATGGCTTTTACGGCCCCGGCTGGCTCGGTTGGGTCAACGACTACCCCGACGCCGACCTCAACCTCTCCTGGCGTCTCCAGCAAATGACCTCCCTCACCACCGACCCCGACGGCCGCGTCATTCGCCTCACCGACGCCGACCTCGCCCAATACCCCTTCATCTTCCTCTCCCACCCCGAGCGCATGGACCTCAACGACGACGAAGCCCGCGCCCTCCGCCAATACCTCCTCAACGGCGGCGTCCTCCTCCTCGACGATTTCTGGGGCGACCGCGCCTGGCAAACCTGCGAAGACCATATGAAACACGTCCTCCCCGGCCGCGCCTGGAGCGAACTGCCCATGGAACATCCCCTCTTCCACTGCGTCTTCGACCTGCGCGGTCCCATGAAAACTCTCCAGGTCCCCACCCTCCAACGCTGGCTCCGCGACTACAACCCCGACGACCCCGAATCCATGCCCTCCACCTGGCGCGGCCCCGGTTCCGAGGAGATGCACGTCCGCGCCTGGCTCGACGACAAGCAACGCATCATGGCCCTCGCCATCCACAACTCCGACACCGGCGACGGCTGGGAACGCGAAGGCGAGAACGAGACCTACTTCAAACTCTTCTCCGAACCCCGCGCCTACCCCCTCGGCATCAACCTCGTCTTCTACCTCATGACCCATTGACCTCCGCGGCGTCAGGCAACGGAACGAATGCCCCTAGGCGCGGAAACCACCGAAAATGACCCAACATAGTCCAGCATAACACAGCGACCCATCTGTAAAATTCACTTTTAAACAGAATTATTAACCTCCGATTGGAGTAGTCCATCTGCCGCGCCTTCCCTCCCGGCATCAACCTCGTCTTTTATCCACGACCCACTGAAATTCGGCTGGCCACGAAAAGGCACAAAGGGCACAAAAGCGGGAAAAGCGGAGGGAACAAAGAAGGAGGCCCGGTAAACCGCTAATCGACGCGAATTAACGCTAATCCGAGAGATGGATGCGCACGGATGCACGGATTCGGAGGTCTTTTTACCGCGGAATACGCGGAATACACAGAAAAGAGGCGGCAGCTTCTGAAGGCTTTCGGTGTGCCCGTTCCATGTCTGTGTATTCTGCGTGGTCTGCGGTTAATTGAAGAGGAACAAATCAGCGCAATTCGTGTCACCCTCCGCATTGTCCTACGGCGCGATGAGCGCCCGATAAAATCGCACCGGCAGGTTCGAAGCGCTCGCATCGTCAAAGACCGGATTCGGGCCGGTGAGGAGGTTGGTAAACGTCATCCATTGCGGGGCGGACAAGTTGGTCGCCGCCTGGACTTGATACTGATGGCTGGCGTTCGCTCCCAGCGTGAGATGGATCACTCCCCTGGCCGACGAGATCCCGGTGATTTTTGGCGGCGTGACGATGGCCAGCGCGCCATTGGTTGCCGGCAACGGCACGTTGTTGGCCGCGGCATCCGTGGCCGCAACGTTGGTAAACGTGAGCGTTTCGAGCTGATCCGGCGCGTTGGTCGCGATGATGAACGGTATGATGGCGACGACCCCGTTGCTGGACACGGCGGTGGGAAACGCGATGGATAGAATGCGAAGCTGCCCCGGGGCGATCGTATTGTAGCCAAAAAACGGATTGGGAATGGCGTTGCCGGCCACCGGTGTGCCCGTTTGCAGGTAATTGGTGCTGAACAGCAGGTCAAAATTCAGCCCGGTAATCGTGCCGTCCGTAATGAAATTGACGGCCACATTCACCGTCGTGCCCGGAGCGCCCGTGGCCGGACCCACGGACAATAACGGCCCGGCTGAGCTTCCCGCCAACCCGGCGAACAGGAAAATCAAAGCCAATAAAGCGCGCACAACAATCGTCCGGAATTTTAGCACCTCCCGTCGGAACTTCAATGTGGGGACCGGCCGATGAGTGCGGAATTCGGAGTGCGGAGGGGAACCCGCGCTTCACCTGGCGCGCAGAATGACTGGGTCGAAGGCCCGTATTGTGAAAGCCGGACTGAAGTGGAGCGCAGGCCCGGGAAGCCCGCCCCAAAATCATCCCAAGGCCTGAAAGGCCGGCATAAGGCGCGCGGTTCATGGCCGCTTCACTGTCCGCCCATCAAGCGTGTCCGACAGAATCCAAAGGTTAAATCAATACCGCCAGGTCTTAGGGTGCCCCGAAAGCTTTCGGAGCTTTCGAATTGCCAGCGCTCTCGATTCTGGTCTTTGGCCCGTTCGCCATGCACCGGCGAAGACGATTGCAATGCTTCCTGCATTCTTTTCGCTAAATCCTGATACTGCTGAACAATTCCAGCGAGACCTCTGCCCTGTGACGGGCCAATCGCAAGAACGCTGTAAAACCAACGTCCATCAGATTCACAGCTTTTAGGTTTGTAGTCAGTTGACGGGTGATCTGCCCTTTGATCTAATCGGCCCATGACTTGGAAAGAGAGCGTTACAAAAGCTATTCAACGGCTTACCGCACGAACCCAAAAACAAATCTTCACGCGTCAAGAGCTAATTGATTCAGAACTCGCAAGGATTATCGGTGAGGCTGGTTCGACCGGCCAAACCCCGGAACAAACCTTGAGCCGCATTCTTCAAGAACTACGTGACGAAGGTACGATTGCATTTGAAGAACCTGGGGTATACCGCCTACTCGGGCATAAAACGCTATTCGAAATCCCAATTTCCGAGATTGCACCGAATCCACACAATCCTCGACTATTTTGGGACGATGCTGATTTGGATGAACTCAAGGGTTCGATGCAGAAAGTTGGGATTCTGGTCCCACTGACAGTTTATAGAAACTCGCGGCCATTTCCAAAAACACAATACGTCTTGCTGGACGGAGAAAGAAGGTGGCGATGTGCAAAGCAGCTAAACTGGAATACGATAAAGGCTAATGTAATAGATGAACCCGAGGATGTAACGCAAAACATTCTGTACATGTTTAACATCCACCACTACCGACGAGAATGGGAGCTTTTTCCGACCGCGCTTAAACTCGAGCAATTGTTTCAAGCCTTAGGAACTGACCAAGAGTCAACAATTTTCAAACATACCGGTGTAAGCCGACAGATGATTAGAAGGTGTAAAACGCTACTGTGGTTTCCTCACAAATATAGGAATGTTTTGATGGCGCGCAACGGAAAAATATCCACGGATTTTTTTATTGAGATCTACCCTATTGCGAGACGCCTAAGCAAAGAGGATGAGTTTACTTTTCCAGAGGGCATCGAAAAGCTGACGGACGGGCTCATCGCAAAATTTCTTGATGGAAAAACCATAAAAGATGTTAAGGATTTTCGGGATATTAGAAGGGCGCTAGCCTTTTATGAGGAGAAACACAACTTTGGCGAGTTTAAGAAGCAACTCGCCGCATTTTTGGAGACCCCAAATGCAGACTTGAGCTTATTTACTGTGGACATGCAAGAAGAACAAAATATTGCTGCGTTGATGAGACATTCTGCCATTGTTGTGGATATTCTCAGTCACTCGACGGCAAACGCATTTGCCGATGTCTACGTAATAGATCAACTTAAGAGGCTTTTTGAAAACATCAGAAATGTATTGGATGAAATCGAATAACATGCTCGGGAGAATTTCGGACTTTTTATTCGACCTTCTTTTTCCGGTTTCACGTTTTGAAAGCAAATTGAAAGGGTCAACGCGGTATCGCGAAAAGACAGTGACCCAATGGAAACGTCAGTTGGGTTTACGTTCTGCAACCTCGAACAAAATCTTGGAAAGTCTCCAGATTTTTGATGGGCACAGAATTCGTGGATTAATCAAGGCTGGCGTGAAGAGCAATCCGGATATTTTTCTTGCTGAGAATTGCTTCATTTCTAGATTTGGGGAAGCAGGTAAGAGTGGAGAAGTTATTTTTTACGAGTTTTGCCACGCTGCCGAGGGCTTAAAAAGAATTGACGATCCATGGAGGGCTGCAAGCCTTCCGCCGGGCAGCAGGATTGTGTTTGTGGATGATCTCATTGGAACCGGGACCCAATCGCTTGATTTCATAAAGACACGCCTTAGTAGCACGCTTCAATCAAGTCACCGACCATGCTTGTTTTCGGTTTGTGGAACACCGCGGGGAATAAAAGCTGTGAGGGACCATTCAACATTTGAGGTGGTTTGTGCCCTTGAGTTGGAGGAGAGCGCGTTTAACTATTATGATGGCAGCAATAAGGTATTTTCGCCTGAGGAAAAGCAGCAAATACAGGAACTGAACGAACGCCTTGGGCAAAACTTTTTTGTGATGGGATTGTTGGTGGCATTTTTTTATTCAACGCCTGATAATACGATGCCTTTCATTTGGAATGACGGAGTCAAATTTCAGGATGGGCACGGCAGGAATCAGTCGTGGTTCGCTCTTTTGCCAAGAAAATCGTAGCGAATTCGAATTGGCTTTTTGTCCATCGGTTACTGGTGCTCCTTTATTTTAAAAATCTCCGTTTTGCACCGTACGATATGGGTCGTCTCGCGTTTTTTCCCTTCGGGCGCGTTTGCCCACGCCTCGGTGATGCTGACATCGACGGTGGTGTGCACGACGCTGGCCGACGAGACGACGGCGCACGAGAGGAAAACGAATTTCGTCTCGTGAAAGATGCAGTCGGTCTTTGGGCCGTCGTCTTTCATCCACCCGATCCGATCCATAGATCGGCCTGGCGGATCAAGATCATTTTGAAAGAAAATCGAAATCTCCATCGTCACGCGCAGCGAGCGGAGAACTGTCGCGACGAGTTCGGCGTCGGCGCGCGTGAAAGTTAGCGAGAGATGATGGCGTTCGAGTTCAATGCCGACAAAGCGCCGATTCAGCCGGATGCAGGCGATGAGAGTTGTCCCGCCGCCGAGAAACGGGTCAAGGACGAGATCACCTTCCCCCGTGGAGGCGAGAATACAGCGTGCTACGAGAGCGATGGGCTTTTGCGTCGGGTGTTTCCCGTGAACTTTTTCTGCATTGCCCGGCGCGGCCATGCGCCAGACTGTTTTCATCTGCTTGCCGCCGTTGGTTTCGCGCATGAGTCGGTAGTTGAAGACGTGTTTGCTCTTCCCGGTCTTCGCTGCCCATAAAACGGTTTCAGTGCTGTGCGTAAAATACCGGCAGCTTAAATTTGGTGGCGGATTGGGCTTTTCCCAGGCGATGTCGTTGAGAATCTTGTAGCCGAGTTGCTGCATGGCAAAGCCGACGCTAAAGATGACATGATGCGTGCCGGTGACCCAGATGGTGCCGTTGGGTTTGAGCACGCGCTGGCAGCGCTCGAGCCATGCGGTATTGAATTCGTGATTCCATTCCCAACCGCGCGATTTGTCCCACTCGCCTTTGTCCACCTTCACCATTTTGCCTGCATGGCAGGTGATGCCGCCGTTGGAGAGAAAATACGGAGGGTCGGCGAAAATCATGTCGAACCGGCCTTCGGGATATCTGGCCGCAATCGCATCCAGGACGGTCAGACAGTTATCATTATAAAGCCAGATGCCGTATGCGGTGTTTTCGTAAGCCAAGTGGAGCGATGAAGCCGCGCGGGCGGAAGAGGAACTTGGAGCGCCAGCGCCTTCCTCCAACACGATGCCGTCGAGCGGGTTGATTTGCTCAGGCTTGGGCTCAGGATAACGAACGATTCTCTTATTTTTCACCACAGGTCGGATCGATCCATCAGACCTTGGGAAAGATCAAGGGAAAAGGTTGCCGAATTAACCGCAGACCACGCAGAATACACAGACATGGAACGGGGAACTCCGAAAGCCTTCAGAGGCTGCCGCATGGAAGTTTTATGCCTTCAAGAGCAAGCGGTAACGTCAGGCGGCGCGCACGGAGTGCGCGCCCTACCCAGGGACTTTAGACTTTGGACTCGCCCCGGCCTCGCCGAATTGGCGGTCATTCGCGGAATTCGCGTCCCGGTTAACTCCGTTCCCTCCGGTTGAACCTGTATTCCGAATCTCCTGAACGGCGCGCACGGAGTGTCGCGCCCTACCTCAGGCAGGCTTGCCGATTGTATGCCTTGTGTGCTTTTTCGTGGCCAATCCACCCTTCGGAATTCGTGTCAATTCGTGTGGATTCGTGGTTAACCCACAATCCTCACGACTGCCTGGGTCGGAACAAAATCACCTTCTTATCGGTGCCTTCCACTTCCACGCTGTGGGTTTCGATGTCCGGGTCGTCCTTGACGGCGTTGTGGACGATGCGGCGGTCGAAGGCGCTCAAGGGTTCCAGTTCCACCACGTCGCCCCAGCGGCGGACTTTTTCGGCGGCTTCCTTCGCCTTCTTGACGAGCGCGTCGCGGGCCTGGGAACGGTAACCGCTCACGTCCACGGTCACCTTGGGGCAGGACTGGTCCTGCTGGAAAAGCATGCGGTTGGTGATGTATTGGAGATCAGCCAGCGTCTGGCCCTGGCGGCCGATCAAGCGGCCGGAATCCTCGGTTTTGACGTCCAACAGGAGGCCGTCTTCGAGCGAGTGTTCCTCCACGGTGGCGGTGAAGCCGAGCAGGTCCAGGATTTTCTGCAAGGTGGCTTTAGGTTCGGCGGGCATAGTCGTGTCAGGCTGGCGGTCGGGCTTTCTGTTATTTCTTCTTCTTTTGCGGCGCGACTGGAACGACTGGCTTTGCTCCGTCGGCGGCTGTGCCGGTCGTATCGCTGCTGCGTTGGATCAATTTCGTTTGCAAGATACTTAGCAGATTCTGCACCGTCCAGTAAAGCGCCAAACCGGAGGAGACATTATACATGAAAACCAGGAAAATGAGGGGCATGTAACGCATCATTTTCTGCTGCGCGGGGTCCATGCCGGGCGAAGGCGGCGTCAGGTGCGACTGCCATAACATCGTCGATCCCATGATCAACGGCATCGGGTTCACCGGGATGTTCAAACCGGGAAGGACAAAGAGCGTGTCCGGTTTGGAGAGGTCGCCGATCCAAAGGAACTGCGCGCCGCGAAGTTCGATGGCGCTTTGCAACATGCGATAAAAACCCCACAGCAACGGAAGCTGCAACAGCAAGGGCAGGCAGCCGCTCAAAGGGTTGATCTTGTTCTTGCGATAAAATTCCCACAGCTTCTGCTGCTGTTTTTGCGGATCGTCCTTGTACTTCTCCTGCAGGGCCTTCATTTGCGGTCCCAGCGCCTGCATGCGCTTCATGGATCGGGTGCTGTATTGCGTCAGCGGCCAGAAGACCAGCTTGATCAGGACGGTGATGACCACGATGGTCCAGCCGTAAGGCAGGCTGAAGGTGTCATGGAACCAGGTCACCGCGCCGAGCAACGCCTTGGCAAACCCGCCAATGAACCCGTTGAACCCCATGACATAGTCGATGTGATTGTTGAACCGCTCGCTGATGCGCGACAGCGTGTGATATTCCTTGGGACCGGCGTACAGATTGAGCGTCCGCGCCAGGCTCTGACCCGGCGCCAGCGCCTGGGCTGGATAATCCAGCGCCGCCAGCAGTCCCTCCGGCATCTTCACAGTGCGCGGGTTGGCCTCGATTTCCTCCTGGGTGGGCGGCGGCAGGTTGATCATCCGCACGTACACCTCGGGGGCCGGATTGGTCAGGATCGTGGCCATCGTGAAAAACTGGTTCTGCGCCGAAACCCAGAAGACGTTATTGCTGCCGTCGCGATATTCGGTCTTGGGCGTGCGCGGAAAGAAAAGGAACGAAGTGGTGTTGGTATTGAAATACGACAGCGGGATAGGAAAAGGCTTTTCACCATTATACCACACCACGCTCATCAGCAGGCCGTTGTCCTGCGGCCCCACCGGCGTGGCCGCGCCGACAATCAAATGTTGGGCGGGCAGGTTGAGCGGCTGCGCCGAGCGATTCTCCAATCGCACCGAAGCGGTGACCATATAATCCGTGCCGATTTGGAAATCTTTTACCAGCGTGAGACCGCTGGTGAGCGTTTTCTCCGCGCGCACCCCGCCGTTGGTTGGCGTGAGCGTGAACACGCCATCGCCCTGCAACGTGTCCCCGCGCGACCCGAGGATCGCCAGGTACGGCGGAGCATTGGGCGCGCCGAGCGTGGCAACCTCATTGGTCTGGGAGCGCCTGGTCCGGCGCGAACTGATGGTTTCCGGGTAATGGACCAGTTCCACCTGCTTGAGCCCGCCGCCGCGCGAGGTGAACGTGTAACGGGCATTGTCATTGGTGACCAACAGAAGTTTCTCCGGAACATTCGTCTGCTCCACGAACGCCGCCACCGCCGAAGGTTCGCCGCCCGTAAAACCGGGACTCGGTGGTTGATTGGAGGTCGCGGACGGCTGGTTCGTCGTCGCCTCGGGAAGCTGGTTGGTCGCCTGCGAAACCACATTCGTGGGCGCCGGCGGCGGGGGAAAGTAATGGTCGACCAGCGGTTTCCCAACCACAATGAGCAGCGCGCAGATGACGAGGAGAATGATTGATTTACGATCCATGCAAAACCCTAGCAATGCCCGCCAGAAGCCAGATGATTCTGGTGAAGTCCGTGATTTGAAGCGCCGTGTTTGGCCGGCACCGGGTCGTCGCCGCAGCCGCCCCAGGGATTGCAGCGGCAAACTCGCCACACCGCCAGCCAGCCGCCTTTCATGGCCCCGTGGACGCGAATGGCTTCAATCGCATACTGCGAACAACTGGGAGTAAAGCGGCAACGGCCCATCGGTCCAGCCAAAGTTGCCAGCAGGGGGGAAATGGTCCATTGGTAAAAGCGAACCCCGAAAATCAGGATGTATTGGGCCCAGTTCACTTCACTATGTTTTCAGTATTCCGCCTCGCCGAAGGGCGGCCAGCAAATCGCTTTCGACTGCGGCCAAACCCTTACCCACAATAGTTCGTTGCGCCACTAAAACAAGGTCCACCGGCTGGGTGAGGTCGTGCTGGTGCAGCCGAAAGACTTCCCGCAGCAAACGCCGCGCGCGGGCGCGAACCACCGCGTTACCCAGTTTTTTGGTCGTGATCACCCCAACTCGCGGGGACGATCCGACAGGCAACACCTGCCAATTGGCGATGAGAGAACCACACACGATCCGCCGCCCTTCCCGGCGCACGCGGGCAAAGTCGCGCGCTTGTTTGAGGCGCATCCGACTTCCCAGCGGCAAACGCGGCGTCCCGGCGGTCATTGCAACCCCGCGGCCTTAAACCGGGGTCAAACGCTTGCGGCCGACCCGGCGGCGATTGGCGAGGATGGCCCGCCCGCTCTTGCTGGAGTTACGGTTCAGAAACCCATGCTGGCGTTTCCGCCGGATTTTCGACGGTTGATATTGACGTTTCATAATATGCTAAATTCCTGCGGCCCAGCCCACTGCGAATGAAGGCGAAAGGACACTCCGTCTGCCACGGAACGCGAGAGGATACCAGTGAAACTAATCGTGTCAAGCGGTCCCTTGGTGTCAATTTGGACGCGGCATGGCGTTCTTACCCGGAAAGGTAGGGACATCGCGCTGCGATGTCCCCGCCCGCGTTCCAGCGGGCGGAACGCGCCGCCGAAACCGTGCGCTCTGGATCATTCGTTCCGTCGCCTGACGCTGCGCTCGGCGACGGGGACGGCGCAGAGCGCCATCCTACCAAAGAATGGCGGCGCCGAAATGCGCCCGACCCGATTCATGACGAAACCAGACGCACTTTCCCGACGCCAAACCGATGTCGCCGCTTGACCGCCGCTGTCACGCTCCGTAATATCGGCTTAACTGTTGCATGAGAATCCTTTGCACACTGCTTCTGGCCGTGGTCCTTTTCAGTTCCGCCGCGACTCGTGCCAGCGCCGCCTTGGTCAATGGCATCGAGGCCCTGGTCAGCGATTCCATCATCACCGTTCAGGAGCTCGAGTTGTTCATCGGCCAATCCGAGCAGGCCGTGCATGAGATGTATGCCAACCGCCCGGACCTCTATCGCCAAAGCATGGAGGACCTGCGGACCAACGGCCTGGACCTGCTGATCCAGCATGAACTGATTCTCCACGAATTCACCACGCTGCAAGGGAAAGTTCCGGAAAGCATCGTGGACCGGATTGTCGAGGATGAGATTCACCGCACGCAGCCCGATCGCGTGCAGTTCATTAAGAAATTGCAGGAGGAAGGGCTCACGTTCGACCAGTATCGCAAGAAGGTGCGGGACCGGTTGATCATCGAGGACTTGACCCACGAGTTCGTGAAGGAACCGATTATTTCCCCGCATAAAATCGAAGCTTACTACACCCAAAACCACGACAAATATAAAATTGAGGACCAGGTCAAGACTCGAATGATCGTGGTGAACCAGTCCGCAGCGGACGAACCTGGTGCGGCCAAAAAACGGGCCGAAGAAATACTCTCGCAAATCAAGGGCGGCGCGTCCTTTGAGGAAATGGCGCGGGTTTATTCGGACGGCGCCCAACGCGCGCGAGGCGCACCCAGCGACTGGCTCGAACCAAGCAAGCTCGCCGAAGCCATACGCGGGCCGATCTCCAAGCTCAATGCGGGCGAGTGCAGCGATGTGATCGAAACCAAGGACGCCTGTTTCCTGGTGCTGCTCGTGGAGCGCCGCCCCGCTCATTTCACTCCTCTGAACGAGGTCCGCGAAGAGATTGAACGACAGTTGATGCGCCAGGAAGCCACCCGCTTGCAGCAGCGCTGGATTGACCGTCTGCGAAAAAAGACCTGGGTTCGATTGTTTTAAAGTTGGCGTGGAGCCGCCGGACCTGTTCCCTCTCCCGGGCAGGGTTGGAGTGACGGCGAACTGGCTCTAATTGTTTCTTAAAACCGTATCATGATCGGCTGGATTGGCATTTCGCTGGGCGACGTCACGGGGATCGGCCCGGAAGTCACGCTCAAGGCGCTGGCGGCGGAAGCGCAGGCGGACGATCTGCGCTATCTGCTGATCGGTGACGCCGACCAGGTCAACCGTTTGAACCTGCAACTCGGCCTGCGGTTGCCGCTGGAGCCATACCAGAACGGCAAGAGCACCGGCCGTTTTCTGCTGCACAATCCGCTGCCGAAACCGCTGCCGGAAGACGTGGTGGAAGGTTCTCCAGCCGCTGCCCAGGCCGCGCTCGCGTGGCTTGCGGACGGCGCGCAACGCTGCCTGCGCCACGAATTGGATGCGCTGGTCACCGCGCCGCTCAACAAACAGGCGATCCTGCACACCGGCCAGCCGTTCATCGGCCAGACCGAATTCCTCACCGAACTCTCCGGTGCGCAACGCACCGCCATGATGCTGCTGGGGCAGGATGATCGCGGGCGCTGGTTGCGCGTGGTGCTGGCCACCACGCATCTTCCCTTGCGGTTGGTCTCCGAAAATCTGTCCCGGGCGAAAGTCGAACTCGCCATCGAACTTGCGGTGCAAGCCTGCGCGGACCTCGGTCTGTCACAAGCGCGCGTGGCTGTTTGCGGACTGAATCCCCACGCCGGCGAAGGCGGTGAATTGGGCACGGAAGAAACCACCACCATCACCCCGGCGGTCCACGCCGCCAAACGTCGCGGCTTGGATGTTTCGGGCCCCTTCGCCGCCGACGCGCTTTTTTATCGCGTCTATAAAGGCGACTACGATGTGTTGGTCGCCATGTATCACGATCAGGGCCTGGCGCCGCTGAAAATGATCGCGTTCGAAACCGGGGTGAACTGGACGCTGGGTTTGCCTTTCATTCGTACGTCACCGGATCACGGCACTGCTTACGACATCGCCGGCCAGGGTATTGCCAATCCGTCCAGCATGCGGGCGGCAATCCGTCTCGCCAAGCAATTGGCAAAGTCCAAGGCGTAGCGGAAGGATGAAATCTGTGGAGCCACCCGATCAATTTCGGCTGTCTGCGGCTGTTGGGTGGCTCGAATTGGGCAATCCCGTCGAGGCGCTGGCCGAACTCGAACAAATCTCCGCTCCGTTCCAGGATCATCCGGATGTTCTGGAAGCCCGCTGGGGAATCCTCGCGTCGCAGCACCGCTGGCCCGCGGCGCTCGAAGCCGCGCGCAAGTTGCTGCAACTTGCGCCCGACCGGGCCAGTGCCTGGCTGCATCATGCCTATGCTTTGCGCCGCGCTCCGGACGGAGGGTTGCGCGCCGCCTGGCAGGCGTTGACTCCCGCTCTCGAAAAATTTCCCGACGAACCGACCATCCCTTACAATCTTGCCTGTTACGCCTGCCAATTGGATGAGTTGGACGCCGCCCGCGCATTCTTCCAACGAGCGGTGATAGTAGGCGGCAAGGAACACATCAAGCCACTCGCGTTGAATGATCGCGACCTCGAACCGCTCTGGGATGAAATCCGGGGCCTGTGATGCCTTTGACTCGCATCAGTGCGAGCCGCTGGGCGGGCGCAGCGAATCTTAAGAGCCTATCTCGGTAGGGCGCGTCACTCCGTGCGCGCCGACGGCGGGCAGAGGACTGCCCGCCCTACCGGGATAGGTTCTAAGGCGAAGCGAGGCGGTAAAAGACCCCTGAAGAAGGCGCGGTGACGTACGGGCTGGTGGCTGTGTTCAAATCAAACCAGTTGGTAGTCAGCCCGGAGGCGTTGATGTTGGTCTGCGCCTGCAAATGGCACACAATGTTTGTGGGCCACGTCAGCACCACGTTGGAATTGCTTCGGGTGAGTGAGATTTGCAACGGGCTGGTCTGATCGTAAATGCGGACGTAATCCACTTGCATCGTGGCGGGAAAAGCTGAGCCGGCATTAATGGTATTAGTGCTGGGATTGCCCAGATAGTTGCCGCCGATGGCCAGGTTCATGATCAGAAAAAAGGGACGATCAAATGGTTCGGGATACGCGCCGAGAGAACTGGACCAGTTTGTTTGGCTTTCATAAAGCAACCCATCAACGAACCAGTTAATCGCGTTCGGCGTCCATTCCAGCAAGTACGAGTGGAAGTTTGTGACTGAGCTTCCTGGCAAGGTATAGACCTTGGTCGCGTCGCTTCCCGAATGGATGCTGCCCTGGACATTGGTCGGGGAACTGCCGTTGTTTTCCATTACATCGATTTCGCCGCAGGCGGGCCAGCCAGCGGAGTTGATGTTCGTGCCCAACATCCAAAGCGCGGGCCAGAAACCCGCACCCTGCGGAAATTTTGCGCGCCACTCGAAGCGCCCGTACGTTTTCGAGAATATCCCCTGGGTTTTCATTCGCGCCGAAGTGTAGTTGCGCCCGCCCATGGATTGCTGCCGGGCCACAATGTTCAGCAACCCGCCACTGACATAGGCATTTTGAAAACTGCTGGTGTAATATTCGAGTTCATTGTTTCCCCAGCCGCCGGAACCGTTCCCAATGTCAAAGGCCCAGATGCTGGTATCGATTGCGGCACCGTTAAACTCGTCGCTCCAAACAATGTTCCAATTCCCCATGGCAGCGCCCTGGCTGCGATTCAGCGTCAGGTCATCAAAATACATGGAACCGTTGGAATTGTTGGCATCACCCTGGAACACGATCTGGTAGCGCACGAAGCTGGTTCCGGCAGGCGCGACCAGATTCGCAGTGGTGTTGGTAATCGCGAAGGTGTTCGGGTCGTATTGGTTCGTTACCGGCAGGTTGATCCATTGATTGACGGGAAACTTGCCCGTCGCAATCGTGTTGGTGGTGATGACCGCGGAGCGATACAACGCCAGAATTTTCATTTGAGCGTCCCGGAAGGTGACTTCGATCCAGACCGCGTTTTGTCCCGCGACCTTGTCCGTGGAGAGCGTGTAAGCCCAGCCGTTCGCGGAGAAAACCACGCCGGGCGCGGAGATGTTGTCCTGATAAATTCCGCTGCTATTGACCATGCCGGTGAAGGCTTGATAGACCTTGAAATAATTGCTTCCAGTGCGCGCAGGCGAGTTGGTTTCGTTGTAATCGTTTGGTCCGTACCGCGTCCAACCCACGATGTTCTGGCTTGGTCCCGGATCGGACTCGAAACCGGGATTGGTGAGGATATTGTCGGCGCGCGCCGCGTCGACCAAGGCAAGCGAAGAGGCGAGGAGCAGGAGGCAGAGAAACCCGCTGGATCGGGAATTTGAATTTTTCATCGGGCTGGAGAATGCCATGGCAATAGGCCGTCCCACCCCCTTGCTCGACCCTGCGTGGCTCCGATTTTCCCTGGCACGAATACGACTGTCAGGCATACCGGAAAGCCTAATTACCGCGCGCCGGCCAAACGCCCCGTAGCGGATTGCGCAGTTGCCTGATAGCTCAAGCCAAAGCCATACGAGAACGCCGGTTTGGCGCCTGCGTCATCGTTTTTGCTGGAAAGATGGCCATTGCTGCTGGGCCAGGTTCGGGGGGATTTGCCGGTGGGCTTGTAGTCCCCAAACAAAACATCCGCGACTCCCTGGCCCTCGGTGCCCGGCAGCCACGCTGCCACAAAAGCATCGCTCGCTTCCAATGCCGACCCAAGAATCAACGGCCGGCCCGAAAGAAGCACGGTCACCAACGGCGCGCCCGTCTCTTTGGCTTTCGCAACCAGGCTGGCGTCTTCCGGAGCGAGCCGCAAATCGCTACGATCGCCTTTCGTCTCCGCATAAGGGCTTTCACCCACGACCGCAATAATGGCATCGGCGTTTTTCAAATCCTTGCCGTCGGGAGAAAAGGCCACTTCAACTCCCTGCGCAACAGTCTGCCGGATTGCGGCCAGGATGGTCGTTCCACCCTTTATGACTTCACCGCTTCCACCCTGCCAGGAGATTGTCCAGCCGCCGCACTGCATTCCGAGGTCGTTGGCCGCCTTGCCGACCACCACCAGACGTCGGGGCTTTTTTGATAAAGGCAAAACCTGGTGATCGTTTTTGAGCAGCACCAGGGATTGCCGCACGCAGTCGCGCGCAACCTGCCGATGCTCCGGCGAGCCAACGGTCGCGGCCAATTCCGGGTCGGCGAATGGATGGTCGAACAATCCGATCTGGAACTTCGCGCGCAGAATGCGCCGCGCCGCGTCGTCGATGCGCGACTCCGGCACGCGCCCCGCTTCCACGAGTTGCTTAAGCCCGCGAATGAAATCCTGGTAGTTGTGGGCTTGCCCGGGCCCGTTGGGTATCATGACCATGTCCAGGCCGGCGTTGATGGATGTCTCGATGTCTTGCTTGTAATCCTGGGACAGTTGATCAATGGCGGCCCAATCCGAGACGAGAAACCCTTGGAAGCCCAACTCTCCCTTGAGCACGTCCGTGAGCAGGTATTTGTTGCCGTGCATTTTTTGGCCGTTCCAACTGCTGAAGGAAACCATGATGGAACTCACGCCGGCTTTGATCGCGGAACGATAAGGCGCCAGGTGCATTTTTCTCAGGGTCGCCTCGTCGCATACAACGTTTCCTTCGTTCACACCGTTTTGGGTGCCACCGTCGCCGACAAAATGCTTGGCGCAGGCCAGGACGGAAGCGCCGTTGGGAAGTTTGGTTTGCAAGCCCCGAACGGAGGCCGCGCCCAACTCCGAAACCAAATCGGGCGATTCCCCGAAGCTCTCGTAAGTGCGGCCCCAACGGGGATCCTGGGCCACGGCGACACAGGGAGCGAAGGCCCAATGAATGCCCGTCCCGGCAACTTCGAGTGCCGCGATGGTTTGCGCTTGTTCAACGAGCGCCGGGTTGTGAGTCGCGCCCAGGCCGATGTTGTGCGGAAAGATTACCGCGCCATCCACGTTATTGTGCCCGTGGACCGCATCGATGCCATAGATGATCGGGATTTTCAGGCGGGTCTTCAACGCGAGTTCCTGGTATTCCCGCGCCGCCTTTTGCCAGCCTTGCGCCGTAATGTCGGCCGGATCGGAATCACCACCGCTGAGGACCGAACCGATGCAGTATTTTTGAAGATCGGTTTTGTCGTGGAGCGCATTCATGTCCACCTGGGTCATCTGGCCGATTTTTTCATCCAATGTCATGCGGCCGAGCAACGCCGCTGCCTGATCATCCGGATTTGGCGCGGCCTGAGTCGCCGCTGAACAAATTAGGCCTAAAAGGGCGATCCAAGTTTTTTGGAAGGGGTGATTTATCAGCATAGCCGTGAGAGTGCCTGCTGCAAGATCGAATGTCAATTAAAATATTACCCCGCTTGTAATCATCTGACCATTCTAAATTACATGTCAATTATCATCGAGAGGAAGATCAAGCTGACCCGCGAATGGGCAGAACACACGCAAGTGGCCTTTGGAACGACGTAACCTTCAGCATTGCTTGGATTTATGTCTTTTTTGTAGTGATATGAGCAGGAAGTGACAGAATATTCGAGCAATACTAGTGCCAATCACTAGGCTAATTTCATAAAAATAATTGTTGACGTAACCGATATTTGTAATAGAATCCTTTACATGCCCTGTAACCAACCGTCGCAAAAGATCGTCTAGCAAATAGCCTACAATCAAACTCGGTGGAAAGACCAACCATGAAATCAACCAATACCTTGAATACAAATGTGGAATTCTTTCGGCCCTCAACGGGGGGAAGACCTTCGGTCACACGCCTAATCTTAATGTTGGCGATAGTTGCCGTCCTGGCCGTTTCGGGGAGTTCGGCACGAGCACAACTCATCAACCTTCTGAACAATCCCGACGCTGAAACCGGAAATTTCAGTGGTTGGACGACGTATAACAACGTCGGCTACAATTTCAACAATGGGAATGCAGTGACCGCCACTCAAGCCGCTCCGCATGGCGGAACTTACAGTTTCTGGATGTTTGGTGACTACAATACCGGCGGCAACGCGTTTAGTGGATTTTTCCAATTTGCGCCGGCGCACCCGGGCGAAGTGTTTAACGCGGATGGGTGGGTATACCAAATTCCTACGGACTCTTTTTCCTCTGCCGGGGACGGAAACAATTTCTTTTTCGAAGTGACTTTCCAGGATAGTGGTGGAGCCACCTTGGCGCGTTATCGCTCAGCGGCGGTTACCAACGGAAGCCCGACCGGCGTCTGGAACGACCTCTTTATAACCAACCAGTACGATCCCAACACCTTCGCCTTCATTGGCACGGTCACGAATCTCGTCGCTCCAGCCAACACGGTTCGGGCGGAATTCAATGCCGTTTTCGACCTCGTGAATAACGGTGGCGGATCAGTGTATTTGGATGATTTGGAACTCCTGGCCCAAACTCCTCCGCCTTGCTACGTGACCAACATCGTCCCGTCCAACGTGATCCTGGCCACGAATCAGGCCCTTACATTTTCTGTCGTGGGACCCGGAGGTCCGATTACCAACATCCAAATGACGGTGACCACCATTTCCGGCCTGGTCAACGGGGTTACCAATACCGTGACCTATAACACAGCCACTTCCACGAATTGGGCAACCTTCACCGGTCTCAATAGCAGCTTGGTCACGGTCAGTTTCCCGTTGGCCACCAACATGATCTATTCCATCTCGTTTACCGCGAGCGACATCAACCTGAACAGTGCCACGGGTCGATCGACATTTGACACCCTTCAGCCCGTGGTCGTTTTTGAAGCCGAGGACTTCAACTTCAGCGGCGGACTATGGGTTACGAATGTTCCGGCCGATGGCGGCGCATTTCTCTATTTGGGTGTGGAGGGCATCGAGGGAATCGATGAACACGACTCCAACCCAGGCAATCCCAGCGCGGTCTACCATTACCGGGACAATAGCCCCAACAAGGTCTCAACCCAGGGAGCCTTCGAAGTGGCCGCTGCCGGCGGCGCCATCACGCGACAGAAGTACATCAACTACTATCTCGCCAACCCCGGCGCCAACAACAACCCCGACACCGTGGACGAGGAAGTCGGCTTCAACAATGCCGGCGACTGGGTGAACTACACCCGCATCTTCCCGCCCGGCAACTACAACGTCTATGCCCGGCTGGCAACGGACGGCACCGGCGCCCAGGCCTACTTCGAAACGGTCACTGGCGACCCGACGCAACCGAACCAGAGCGTCGTGACCAACGGCACGTTCTCGATGACGGACAACAATTGGAACGTTTATCAGTATGTCCCGTTGCTGGATAACTTCGGCAACCTCGTGTCTGTCCCGCTGGGCGGAACGAATACCGTGCGCGTCCAGGTAGCTCCCGGCGGCAATCCGAACGAAAACTTTTACATGATCATGCCCGCCGTGCCGGCGCAAAACCCGGTGCTCCAGGGAATTTACCCGGACGGCCAGCATCCGTTCGAGCCGACCAATCACTTCGCCTTCACCGTCGGCCAGGGCAGCGGCTCGGCGATACCCGCCGGGAGCATTCATTTGGCTTTGAATGGGTCCGATGTCACTCCCCAGGTCACCTTCACCAGCACTTCCAGCAATTGGACGGGCTCCATTTCCATCCTCTCGAATGCGATTTACAGCGCCGTGATTACGGTGACCAACAGCACGCACCTGTCTTCCACCTACACGGTTAATTTCGACACCTTCTCGGAAAGCCTGTATTCGTGGGAGGCCGAAGACTTTGACTTCAACAGCGGCACGGGTTTCATCGACAACCCCATCCCGTCGGGCGACAGCACCATCAGCGGCGCCAATGCCACCGGCTCTTTGGAAGCCAACAGCTACTATGGGTTTCCCGGCGGCAATAATGCCAATGCTGGTGTCCCCGGGGTCGATTTCTCCTACGTGAACGCCAGTGGCATGCAGGAGCAGTATCGAATCGAGACGGTCGGCACCCAGGTTGCCGGCGACTACTTGCGTCAGAAGTTCCTCGCAGCGCAAACGACGTTGAACGATACCAATATCGCGGACTTCAACATTGGGTGGTACAATGGCGGTGATTGGCTCAACTATACCCGTGACTACCCGGCCGGCACTTACCGTGTTTATGGCCGCATGGCCGGCGGGGCGGGTGCATTCAGCGGCACCACTCTCTGCCTGGTTACCAACGGGTGGGGAACTTCCGTCCAATCCAGCAATGTTCTGGGTTCCTTCGCTGATCCAAATGCCGCCGGATGGCAGACCTGGCACTGGGTTCCCATGCTGGACACGAACGGCAATTTCGCGACCGTCACGTTCGATGGATCCACCAACACGCTGAAACTCGTCAGCGGTAATAATCTCAACGTCAACTTCCTGATGCTCGTGCCAGCTCCGGCGCCGCCTTCGGCGGTGGCATTGACCACCCATGTCACCGGCACGCAGATCAGCATCTCGTTCGCAACCCAGGCGAGCCATTCCTATACCGTGCTCTATACGAGCAGTCTAAAATCGCCGGCCGCGTGGTCGACCTTGACCACCATCACGGGTGATGGAACCACTAAGACCGTCACCGACACGATGAACAATTCAGTGCGATTCTATCGCGTGGCAGCACAATAATGGCCAAGTGAGCAGGTATTAGTCATTAAGGCCCGGATCGGGGCGGGGTTTCCCGCCCCGATCCTTCGGACGTAATAAAATGAAAATAAGAAGTTTAAGCAGCGGTTTTGGCTTCGGCAGGGATATGGCGTGTCGAAGCATTGGTCGCCTGGACCGGAGGGTTGGGACCGGCCCAGGCGCATTTACTTTGATCGAATTGCTGGTTGTCATTGCGATCATCGCCATTCTTGCCTCGATGTTATTGCCCGCTTTAACGAAAGCAAAGCAGCGGGCCCAGGCTGCCCAGTGCATTAGCAATCTGCGCCAATTGACCGTGGGCTGGAAAATGTACTCAAACGACAACCAGGAGCGCCTTGCGCCCAACGGCGATGAAGCCGCCCAACCGGCCAGTCTCCTCGACCCGGCAGCACAGCCCGGTGGCGCACTGGCCCAGTGGTGTCCCGGTCGGCAGGATGTGACGTCGCAACTGAGTCCTGATGGCGCTTCTCCAAATGTGGGCTGGCAGTGGATCAAATTGGGCCTGGTATATCCCTACGTGAACAACGTCGGGGTTTACAAATGCCCCGCGGATAAGAGCAGCGCGACGGCCTTCGGAGGCACATATCCCCACGTTCGCAGCATGTCGATGAACACGTGGCTGAGCCCGGTGAAACCCTACAATGGTGACCGGGTGGTCTCCTATTACAAGGAAGCGGACCTCGTCAATCCCGGCGTCGGCATCGCCAACTTGTGGGTTTTGATGGACGAGAACCCGACCAGCATCAATGACGGGTCATTCATCTGTGATCCGGATATTCCGCAGTGGGTTGATTGCCCGGCGTCGTATCATAACAATGCCGGCGGAATCTCCTTTGCTGACGGACACGCGCAGATCAAGAAATGGCGTGATCCCACGGTGCTGCGCGCCTGGGCGCCGCCGACGATCCAGCCGGGCAATCCCTCGTTCACGAGACTGTCTCCCGGCGAGAATCCGGCCGTCGATCTGCCGTGGCTGCAAGCGGCGAGCACGACGGTTCAACAATAAAGCAGGCTGCCAGTCACAGCCTGGTTCACGCGACGAACTCAGCCGGGTTTGGGCCCGCTGAGTTGTCGAGCGAAGCCTTCTGCCATGCGAGCCTTTATGCTAAGGTCCGGCTGATTGAAACAGCGACATGCCAATTCCAAGGCTCGGCTTCAGAAACGAAATCCACCTCAGAACCAGACTCAGCCACCCACTCCCGCGGTTCGCCTCTGGCTCTTCCGGCTTTCGGCGGTGGTCCTGACACCCCTGCTGGTGTTGGGAATCCTGGAAGGCATTTTACGGCTTACCGGTTACGGTTACGACACGCGATTTTTCAAACACGTCCAGGTCCAGGCCAGGGACTACCTCGTGAACAACGATAATTTCGTGTTGCGTTTTTTTCCGCCCGAAATGGCCCGCCTGCCAAGGCCGCTGATGATTGAAGCCGCCAAGCCACCCGGGGTCTATCGCATTTTCATTTTTGGCGAATCGGCGGCCGAAGGCGACCCTGACCCCGCCTATGGTCCGGCCCGGTTCCTGGAGGTGTTGCTCCGTGAGCGATTTCCGCAATCGCGCTTCGAAATCGTCAACGTCGCCATTACGGCGAACAATTCGCACGGCATTTTGCCCATTGCCCGTGAGTGCGCGGGCCAGTCAGGCGACCTTTGGATTATTTACATGGGCAACAATGAAATGGTCGGTCCGTTCGGCACCGCCACGGTGTTTGGCGCCCAGTCCTCCCTTCCCCTGGCGGTCGTGCGCGCGAAGCTTGCCGTGTTACGGACTCGCACTGGCCAGTGGCTGGCTAGCATGGCACGTCATCTCAAAGAACGGCGTGCGTCGGCCTCTCCCTGGGGCGGACTCGAGATGTTCGCCCGGAACCGCATCCGTCCCGATGACCCCCGCAAGGAAACCGTGTACCGGAATTTTCAGGGAAATTTGCGCGACATGGTGAAGGCGGGCCTCGGTTCCGGCACGAAAATCATCCTGAGCACGATGGCCGTCAATCTGAGGGACTGTCCTCCGCTGGCTTCGATGCCTTCGCCCGGACTGCCTGCCGCGGATCGCTCCGCGTGTGACCGTTTTTTTGCGGAAGCTTGCCGGGCCCAGGACCAAGCGGATTTTCCCGGCGCTGCGAAAGCCTTCGAGCAAGCCGCGGCGCTCGATCCGCACTGGGCCGAGTTGCAGTACCGTTGGGGCCAGTGCCTGCTGCAAATGACCAACTTCGCCGCCGCTCATGAGCATTTCCAACTGGCCTGCGACGCGGACGCCATCCCCGCGCGGGCGAACTCGCGCATCAACGGGTTGATCCGCCAGACCGCGCAGGAATTGGCCGGCACGAACCTGGTTTTGTTCGAGGCGCCCTCCGCCCTCGCGGCGGCGACGTCCGACGGCATTTGCGGCGATGAAGCATTTTACGAACATGTCCATTTCAAATACGGCGGCAGCTATCATTTGGGCCGGGCCTGGGCGGAGCAGGTCGAGAACTTCCTGCCCGGCGAGATCAAAAACCGCGCCGCCGGGCCCTGGGCTTCGCAAGCACTCTGTGAGCGCCGGCTGGCCTTGACGGACTGGAACCGGCGGAACGATCTCGGTGAAATCGCCGGTCGGCGGCACGCAGCGCCCTTGAGCGGTCAATCCAACAACGCGCAACAATTGGCCGCATTGCAAGCGGAGTTGGCCGCCCTCAACCAACGCATGGACGCCGCCGATGCCACGCAGGCCCGGCAAATCTGCCTCGAAGCCATCGAACACGCGCCGCAGGACATGGATCTTCACGGCAACTTCGCGGATTTTCTGGAAGCGATCGGCGATCCGAAACAGGCAGCCGAACAATGGCGCGAGGTGCAGCGCCTCCTGCCGCAGTATTACATGGGTTATTTTCAGGAAGGCCGGATGCTCGAACGAATGGGTCAACTGGATCAGGCGCGGGCCGCGTTCAACCAGACCATCGCATTGCGGCCCGCCATGGCCCCGGCGTGGTTTGAGTTGGGCAACATCGATGCCAGCGAAGGGAAATTGGACCTGGCATTGCAGGAAGTTGACTGCGCCCGGCAACGGCAGCCCCACCAACCAGCCTATTACGCCTGCATGGGCAGGCTCCTGTCGCGCTTGAACCGCCATGCCGATGCCGTGGAACGTTATCGCCAGGCGCTGCAGGTGGACACGAATTATTGGGATGGCCGCATTGCCTTGGGAGAGGAACTGGCCGCGACCGGGAATCTTGCCGAAGCACAAACCGAATTCGAGTCCGGCGTCAAGCTTCGGCCTGACTCGGCCCGCGCTCATCTGGATTTGGGCGTCACCTTTGCCCGCCAGGGCCGGCCTGACGCTGCCCAACATGAACTTGAAGAGGCCCTGCGGCTGGAACCCGGCAATAAACAGGCGCAGGAAACGCTGCATCAGATTCAACCAACCCGCGCGGGACGGCCGTGAAAGGTTCAGGGGTGGCGGGTTGCGAAACCGCGAGTTCAGAGGCTTTCGCTCTTCAGACCAGCTTGGTTGGTTCAATAAGCCGCCTATTTTCGATCTCCATTTGACCAAGGCGCGTGATGCGATAAGAGGCACCGTCAAAGTGAACCCAATCCTTCTGGTCAACCATTCGCTTCAATGTGGTTCGCAGATTCGGACGCATCGCTGGGCGTACCCATGCTTCAAGCTCCAGAAATGTGGCCCCCGCTGCATCACGCTGATACAAGAGGACGAGACAATGTTCCCCTGCACTGAGGCTGGGTTTTAAGACTTTGAGAAACCCGTTGAAATCTTGAACCACAGGCGCGACCCGCGTAACGATATGCTCCACAATTCGCTGCGCCTCGTCAGCTTTGACGTTATGATAAAGCCGGATAAATTCCGCGAGCACCCAATCCAGCACTGCGGCTACCATTGTTGCGTCTTGCAGGTTGGGATCAATTCCGTCGCCGAGATGGGCGGCGTCGCGCTTATTGCGAATGTCGTAAACGAGTCGAAGGGCACGTGGGATATGGATGCGCACAGCATCCGGGTGTGCGGCCTTCGGTAGATTTTCGAGCTTCTGAATCAGGGATTCGCTATGCAACTGAATGCCCAAGGGCGTGAACGTGCCTTGGGTGATTTCCTCAAGTAACCGGAACGCAGCCTCACAGAACCGACCTCCTTCCACTTCGCTCAAGCGCAAGCCACCGAGATACAGATTGCGCTTTGCTTCGGCATGTGCCTCAAGTAATTCATCAACCAGCTTGGAAGGGAGCGTTGCAGCCAATTGGGCTTGGACAATCGAGCGCACAGTTCAAAGAATTACTTTGTTCCAGCCTTGGCTTTCGGTTTATTTTTCTTTCTAAGCTTCCCATGGCTTGCGACTGCGGATTTTACTGCGTCTTGATCTGGCAACGCATTGACAACATCTTCGCCAACATTTGTAATCCGCTTTTTCCCTTGAGAGGCCGCTGCAATGAATCTGTTTTGGCGAGTTGCATTGGCAATCGCCACAGTAGGGTTCGCAAAAGGCGTCCAACCAGCCTTGTCATTAAGAACTCTCACATCCTTGGTCCCGAACCTAGGCTGGTTCATATGATGTGTCAGAAAAAAGGCTAGACACGCAATTCTTTGCACGTCTGTTTTCGGCCGTTTTTGTTTCAGGAAGTCCTTTACGGTTCCTCCATCAAGCGAACTGGGCGAAGATTGACCTGTCCGTTCTGCCGGCAAGCGTGGTTCGGTTGGTGCGCCGCCTCCACTCCTTTTGAGCGTTTCTCCACCCAGCGGTTCGCCTCCGAGACGCTCGCCCACAGTTTTCAAAACGAACTGTCGTCCACTTGGGTTCAAAGGGAGAAGCGCAGCGTAAACGGATTTTGCGGCGGCCAGTTCCTGATCGAATGTGTCAGCTTTGGTTTCCATATTATCGGGTTTAATCCTCCGCCGCCGCATTTACAAGTATAAATGCGGCATTACGAATCATCCATAAATGGCCTGCCGTTAGGGCGCTTGTCCAGTGGAAAAACGTTGCGCCCGATTTTTTGTCGGTCTTCCCGCCCTTCAAACGATCTGAACTGGCCTATCCAAGCCCGTATTTTTCGCCTTTGCGATTCGGACCCCGCCGCACTCATACTCAACTACTTATCGATCCACTTCCAGGTCACCGTCGATTCTTGGCACAGCCGCTTTGGGTTTCTCCCCCCGTGCCTTCCTTAGTTTCACCCTGCGGTGTCTTTTGATTTAAGACAACTCCCTCCCTCCTCTCGACTTTCCTTGCCCCTTCGTTCGAAACGCGGTAATGAAAGAGGATGTCGAAATGTAGATTGTCATGGGTGTTGCTGGCGGCTCTCGTGCTCGGGACCTCCGGTTGCAGTACTTTTGTGGCGCACCGCATCGCCCAGGCGCCGAATACTTATCCCACCTGGTTCGCTCCCAAGGCCAGGGTCGAACTGGGATTCAGCGCCGGATTCCTTACCAATTTCCCTCCGAAGATGGTGACGGTTGGCCCGCCGGAAGCGAAGTTGCGCTATCGCATCGTGGAGCCGGCCAATTACAACCTCAAAGTCTCCTCAACCAATTGGGTCGAGCGCGGCCAGGAACAATTCGATTTTAATTTCCATGCCGATCTTCCGGCATTGACGAATGCCTGGACCAGCGCGCCGCGCGGCACCGTGGTGCTGTTGCATGGTTACGGAGTGGCCCAGTTCGCCATGGCGCCGTGGGCGTTGCGCCTGGCGCAGGACGGCTGGCGCTGCGTGCTCGTGGACTTGCGCGGACACGGCAAGTCAACCGGGCGGCGAATCTACTTCGGCGTCCAGGAAGCGCGCGACTTAAGCCAACTCCTGGATGAGCTGGCGCGCAACGGCAAACTGTGCGGTCCGGTCATGGCCATGGGCGAATCCTACGGCGCGGCCCTCGCCTTGCGCTGGGAAGCGGCGGACCCGCGCGTGCAGGCAGCGGTGGCGATTGCGCCCTACGCCGAACTGGCCACCGCGGTCGTCAACATCGGTCGTGATTACGCGAGTTGGGTGCCGTCCGCCCTCCTCCGGGCGGGTTTGCGCAAGTTACCGGCCGTTCTCCAGCTTCCGCCCGGCGAACTCGATACCACCACTGTAGTGGCGCGCAGCCGGGTCGCCGCGTTATTCATCGCCGGCGGCGCGGACAAGGTAACCTCCGTTGCTGACGTGCAACGTTTGGAATCCCTCGCCGCTTCCGGCAGCAAACTGATCGTGGTGCCCGACGCGACACACGAGGCCGTGACGTACTTCTTCGATCAACTCGCCTCCCCGGTTGCCGATTGGCTGGCGCGGGAGAAGGCTGTGGCCGTCGGAACCGCGCCGTCGAACAGCCTGAGCGTGGGACAGCGTTGATCTAAAGGCACTACGTAATAAGCTCCAAGCTCCAAGCTCCAGAAAAGCTCCAAATCACAAGCTCCAATATGTTGGCATAAGTTCTGATTGGAGTTTGATGTTTGGAGCTTTTCTGGAGCTTGGAGCTTGGTACTTGGTGTTTGGCATGTGGCGTTTGCGCAGCTACGGCTTGCTATCCTTCGAATCTTTCGCGTCTTTCGTTTCTTCCTTCGGCGCATCCTTCTTCTCCCCACTGTCGCCCTTGCTTTCCGGAGCCTGCTTAGCCCCCTTAAGGATGTCTCCCGCCGGAAGAATGACCGTGGTCATGCCGTCGCGATAGCTCGCCGGCCCGCCTTGCACGGCCACGGCGCGCATCACCACCAGGCCCAGAACGTTACCGTTCAGTGCAAACACGGGCGAGCCAAGGCCCGTCGTCGTCATCATGCTGTCGGGGATGTAAAACGTGCGCGGCTTTTGAATCACCGCCGTAATGCGTTCCACCGATGCGGCATAGGCGCGGCTGGCAGCGGGATTGAGACGATTGAGGGCAATGACCTCATCCAGAACCTGCGCCGCGCACGATTTGCTCAAGTCCACCGCGGTCATTGGGCTGGCCGGCTTGGTCTTCGGCCGGACAAAAGCCAGATCGAGGTCCTTGTCGCGCAGGACGATCTCGGCCGGCATCTCGGTCCCGTCATCAAGCAGGATTTTGATGTCGCTTATTTCGGTCTCGGCTTTGGAATATTCCTCCGGCAGCACGCGCCGGTACAGCTCGAACGGGTCGCACGCGGACAGCGCCAGCACGGTCAAGCCGGACGGATCCACCACCGTGCCGGTGAGGTCTTGTTTGGATTCGCTCGCCCGACCGCGCGAAGACGTCTTTTGGACCACCTGAACGGTCACGACCGCATGCTGGTTCCTGGCAAAGATGTCCCGGCCTTTATCTCCCACTTCATCCGCGCGCAGGGAAACCGTTGCCTGCGCGATGATGAGGGCGGCAGACAGGGCATAAGGGACGTTTCTCCAAACAACGGAGGCGGAAAATTTCGACTGGTTTGTTGTATGCATAATCGTGTTTCGTTCAATTGCCTTTAATCTTAAATAGCGAGTCCCGGCTTTAGCCGGCAGGGCTTCGTCAGGTCGGGCGCGCTGGAGCTTTGCGATTCGAGGTTTTCGGAATCTTCGAGGTTCACTTTTAGGGCTTTTGACGACAATCGTCAGTTTTGCCAATTGGGTTCGAACTCCAGGTAGGACGTGTGGATGCCGCGCATGACCTTGATCACCACCACCTTCTTTTTGCTGGCGGCGATCTGTTCCATGTCCTTGCGCAGTCCTTCAACATTGGCCACGGACCGGCCGTCGACTTCGAGAATCAAATCGCCCGCAGAGAGCGAACCAAGTTCGGCCCAACTCCCGGCCTTGACCTCCTCCACCAGCGCGCCGCATTGCTCGCTGTTCCACTGTTCGTCCGCGGCGTCAAAAAATGACACGTCGCGCGCCGTAAACTCGAACTCATCATTCCGATATTTCTTCATCTCCCGCTGCAAGCGCGGCGAGCGGGCCAATTCGACCGAAATTTTCAACGGAGCCTTGTCGCGCAGCAGGCTCAACTCGACCGTTTTGCCGACATCGTATTGCCGGATCAAAGACGAAAGCTCGTCCTGATGCTCGGAGGCGGAAGCCGTCAATTTCTCGCCATCGACGGCCACAATGAAATCGCCGGATTTGACGCCGGCTTTCTCCGCTGAGCTATCCGGGTAAACCCGCGTCACGTAAAAGCCCTTCAACGACGGATCGCCGAGTTGCTTCGCGATGTCGCGGCTGATCACGTGGGTCTCCAGCGGCAGCCATGCCTTCGTCACTTCCAGGCCGGGATCTTTCAAGTCCTGGGTGCCGACCTTGACCACCGTGAGGAAGCGGGACGCCTTGTGTTCGAACACAGCGATGACCGGGACCGGTTCGGTTTTACCTTCGGTGACTTTCCGCGTCAGCTCGATCAAATCCTGGGTGTTCTTAACCGGTTTTCCATTGACCTCCACGATTACGTCCCGGGAATCGATCGGCGGTTTTGCTTCGCCGGATGGTCCGCCAGGCCGCACGCTCGTTACCATCACACCATCGAGATTCGTCCGCTTCATTTCCTTGGCTAGCAACTCGGAAAAATTCCTCACCGTCACTCCCCACTGTTTAATCTCCTGCTGCTTGGGAAAGAGTTCGCTGCGCTCGGAGGCTTCCAGTTTGACCGAAATCTCCTTTCCATCACGTTTCACCATGGCCGGGACCGCCTTGCCAACCGGCAGGCTCACCGTGCGCCACATGAAGTCCGGCAATTCCTCGTCAAAATGCACGTCCACCGGCGCGCCGTCCAAACGGACCAGCACATCCCCGGGCTTCAAGCCGGCGCGCTCCGCGGGGGAATTCTCCACCACGCCGCTGATCAAAATGCCATGGTCGTCCTTCATCTGCTTGAATAACGGCTGCACGTCGATGCCCAGCCAGCTCCGTGTAATCTTGCCCTTGGCCATGAGCTGCGCGCCCACGTCCTTGGCCACGTTGCCCGGGATGGCCCCGGAAAGACCGAAGCTGATTTCGTTGATGCCGATGATTTCGCCTTTGAGATTGACGAGCGGTCCGCCGGAATTGCCGCCATAGATCGAGGCATCGTGTGCAATCCAGCGCACGAGCGAACCCACGTCCTCGCCGTCCAGCCGAAACCGCGCATACGAACCCCAGAACCGTGGCATCACCATCTCGGTGTTGCTGATGATGCCGAGCGTCACCGATTGCGAAAGCGCCATCGGGCTGCCCATGGCCAGCACCGAGTCACCCACTTTCAGGGCGGACGAATCGCCGAAGCCCACAAAAGCAAACTCGCGCGGCTTTTCCGGTCTCAATTTCAGAATCGAGATGTCCGTGAGCGGGTCGGTGCCAATCAATTCCGCCTCCACCTCTTCGCGGTTCCACAGCGTGCAGAACATGCGCGTGGCATGCCCCGCCACGTGATGGTTCGTGATCAAATAACCGTCCTTGGTGATGATCGCGCCGCTGCCCACGGATTGCTGCTTGACCTCGCGTCCTTCCTCGTATGCTGTCGAAACCACGCGGATGCGCACCAGCGCCGGCTTGACCTTCGCGATGGCCGCATCGATCTGCGCCCGGAGCGCCGTGGGATTATCTTTGTCTTTTGCCAGTGCGAAACCGGGCAAGGCGAACAACGCCAAACCGGCCAATAATGCAAGGCACCATTGAATCTTAATACCTCTAGCCATACCAGAGTTTGGCGGTTAAGCGCGCAGCCTTGCAAGCCCTGAATTCTGAAATAACGGGATTATTTTTGTCGGCTTCCCGCTTTCGCATCGTGCTCGTCGTCGTCGTCGTCGGTCCTTCCCGGAACAAAGACCCGAGGACGAGAACAAAGGAATCCGAGCCGCTGACCGATTAAGATGTTCGACTCGGCTCAATTGCTTCGTCGGAGCCTGGTGTTTTTACTTTAACGTCACCACCCGTTTGCTCGCATGCGATTCCAAAGCCGCCGCGAACAGCTTATGGCTCAACACCGCTTCCTCCGGCGTGGCGCAACCGAAACGCTCCCCCAACGCCCCGGCTCGTTCCGCGGCGTAGGCGGCCCACATTTGCAGGAAGCAATCCGGAAAACCCACTTCGAAAATCCCGCCGGTGATGGTGGGAAACGGCATTTGATGCCCCAGCTCGATCCGCTGCCAGATTTGTTCCTTGCCGTTGCCACGTTCGAACACCCAAAGCGTCTTGGGATCCTTGGTGCTGAAGCGCACGCCGCCCTCCGTTCCCAGCGCTTCGAGAAACCACGTATTCATTTCGCCAGGCGCCAGGCGCTTCATTTCCAATCGCATGGGGACTTCCTCGCCATTGACCGATACCTCCGTGTGCAACATCGCGTTGTCCCAGGTGTCGCACGGCGCAAAGCCGCCTTTGCCATCGGGACGTTGCGTGTAGATCTTCTGCAACTGCGCATATACCCGCAATGGTTTCCAACCCAGTCGGAATGGCACATGCGCCACGTGCATGCCCAGGTCGCCCATTACGCCAATCTCGCCGTTGGTCACGTTTTGCCGCTTCCAATTCACCGGTTTGGCCGGGTCCATGTCGCTCGAATGCCAGAAACCCGACCGAATCTCCATCAATCGCCCCAATTTCCCCGCCCGCACGGCCTGCATCACGCGTTGCGCGCCCGGCAGAAATGGAAACTCCGAACTGCATCGCACAAACCGGCCCGACGCCTTCACCGCATCGGCGATGACGCACGCCGCCTTCAAATCGATTCCGAACGGCTTCTCCGCCAGCAAATCCTTGCCCGCGCGCAACACATCCAGGTAAATCTTCTCGTGGAGATTATGCGGCACCGCCACATACACCACGTCCACCTCCAGCGACCGCAGCAATTCCTGGTGGTTCTTGGTGAGCAACTTGACCGTCGGCACCCCGCGGAACCACTCGAGCAACTTGTCCTGCAAATCGCACACCGCGACCAGTTCCGCCTGCACGGGGAAATTCTCGAGCACGAACCACCGCCCAAACGCGCTCGCCGCCTCGCGCCCCATCAACCCGCCGCCGATGATTCCCAACCGCATCTTCTCTTTCATAAATCGATGAAAAATACGAAATGTTCGGAAGAAGTTTCATCGTTGTTTCCCGTCGCGAACGCAAGGCCAAAACCAGCCAGTTTTCAGAAAGGGGGTGCGTCTCAACACTGTTGGCGTGTTGGTGGGGAGGATGGCGCAGCGCGTCTGGGCCAGAGCGTTCCGCCGCTGGAACGCGGGCAGGGACATCGCGCTGCGCCATCCTGCCTTATTGGCAAGAACGACGCCAGGATGCGTCCGCCCCTGGCGGATCGAGATTTATCTGCGGTTCAGGAGGCGTCGTTACTCGGCAGTACGCATTACTTTTACTAATTTATTGAAAATCCCCAGCAACAGAAAGGTCGGCGCCCACTCGCCTACAAACAAGGCGTCATGCTGGCGTTTCGCAACCTTTAGAGCGAGGGACGCGGCAATCGAGGCTCCGGCGGCCCAGAAGAAAAAGTCGGACGGGATTTTTGGCGCTTGTCGTTCGATGGCTTGGGTTATGGGTCCTTCGGCGTTTTTAGTTCGAGTTTCGGTAATCATAAGAATCTCCTTAAGCAAAAATCTCGCCTCGCGCGGTTAAAAATCAATACGGCGACCGCCCTTTAATACGGAGGTAATCAGCCCACTCAAACCGCAACCCAGAGCGAAAGGTATGGCAGATCGCGGGCCGCGACGAACTCCGTCTGGCGAGTAGAAGGCGGCGGAGCATTCCCGGGGCGCTTCCGTCTAATCCCAAGAGTATGAAAAAGACGTGGCTTTATTTGATTGTGGCGCTCGGGCTTTTGGGGTCAGTGACGCCGGTCCGGGCGGCGGGGTTGATCATTGTGGAGGATCCGGAGCATTGGCCGGTTCCGGGACCGATTCCCATTCCGCCAGGCCCGGGACCGCAGCCACCCCGGCATCCGCAGCCGCCGTGGCGGGGGTGGCATCCGTTCGCGCCGCTGGAGGTTAGTTACCAAAAGGTGCAGACCCGCATCACGGATCAGGTGGCGGTGACGTCGGTGGACGAGGAGTTTCATAATCCGAACCCGCAGCGGCTGGAGGGGACGTTCATTTTTCCCATTCCCAAAGGGGCGCAGCTCGACAAGTTCACGATGGAGATCGACGGAAAACAGGCGCAGGCGGAATTGCTCGCGGCGGACAAGGCGCGGGGGATTTACGAGGACATCGTGCGGCGGATGCGCGACCCCGCGCTGATGGAATACGAGGGTCGTGACGTGCTGAAAGTGCGAATCTTTCCCATTGAACCCAACAGCAGCAAGCGCATCACGCTTTCGTACACCCAGTTGCTCAAATCCGATTCGGGCATGATTGATTACGTTTTGCCGCTGAGCGAAAGCAAGTATTCCGCGAAACCGATCAAGACCGTGAGCGTGAAGGTGGATGTGGAAACCAAGCGGCCGCTCAAATCCATCTACTCGCCCAGCCATGCGGTGGAAGTGCATCGGGATGGCGCGAACCGCGCGACCGCCGGGTACGAAGCCAGCAATGTCCAGCCAGACACGGATTTTCAGCTCTATTTCGCGCCGGAGAAGGATGAAATCGGCCTCAACCTGATGACCTGTCGCAACGCGGGCGAGGATGGCTTCTTTCTGTTGCTGGCGTCGCCCGGCATGGACGTAAAGCAGAAAGCCATGCCCAAGGATGTCGTGTTTGTCCTGGACACGTCGGGTTCGATGGCCGGTGAGAAAATCAAGCAGGCAAAGAAAGCCCTGGCGTTTTGTGTCGAGAATTTGAACGACGAGGATCGCTTCGAGTTGATCCGGTTTTCGACGGAAGTGGAACCGCTGTTCAATCAACTGGTGGATGCTTCCGCGCAGAATCGCGCGAAGGCGACGTCGTTTATCAAGGATTTAAAGGCGATTGGCGCCACGGCCATTGACGATGCCTTAAAGCAGGCGCTTAAGCTGGATTCCGGCAAGGAAGGCCGGCCCTTCGTGGTTGTTTTTCTCACGGACGGCATGCCGACCATCGGGACCACGGACGAGGAGCAGATTGTCGCGGGCGTGCGCGAGCGCAGCAAGGGCCGGAGCCGGGTGTTTTGCTTCGGCATCGGCACGGACGTGAACACGCACTTGCTGGACAAAATCGCCGAGGAAACAAGGGCGTTCAGCACTTACGTGTTGCCCGAGGAGGACATCGAGGTGAAGCTTTCGAACTTCTTCACCAAGATCAAGGAACCGGTGCTGGCGAATCCCGCGCTGAGTTTCACGGCGGACATTCACGCGAGCAAACTGTATCCGTCGCCGTTGCCGGATTTGTTCAAGGGCGAGCAACTTGTGCTGGTCGGGCGCTATTCGGGCCACGGCAGTTCGGCGGCGGTGATCGAGGGTACGGTCAACGGCGAAACGAAAAAGTTTTCGTACGACGTGAAATTCCCGGAGGAATCCGGCGAGCACGAATTTATCCCGCGGCTGTGGGCGACGCGCCGAGTGGGTTATCTGATGGACCAAATCCGGTTGCACGGCGAGAACTCCGAATTGCGCGACGAGGTCACGGATCTGGCGCGAAAATACGGCATCGTGACGCCTTACACGGCGTATTTGATCGTGGAGGACGAGAAGCAGCGCGGCATCGCGATGAATCGGCAATCGCTTTCCACTTTCGCGGCGGACGCGCCGGCGCAGATGTATATGGCAAGACGATATGGAAGCTTTCGGGCCGAAAAGGACGGGGAGCAAGCGGTGCTTGATGCGCGCTCAGGCAGCGCCATGAAAATGGCCACTGTGGCGTCCGCCGGCATTCCAAGCGGCGAAGCCGGGCGTGCACTGGGCGTGCCGCCGGACCTGGCTGCTCCGAACAGCGCCTCGCCCTATCCGAGCCCGCCAATGCCCGCGTCGGCGCCCGCGGCCCGTGTCATGCAATACTCACAGGAAACGAAATTTGCCGGCGGGCGTAACTTCTTCCGCAATGGCGGCCAATGGATTGATTCCGGCGTGCAGAAGCTCGCGAACGCAAAACGGGTGCGCATCCAATTTGGTTCACCGGAGTATTACGCGCTGGTGAAGGCGCATCCGGAAACCGCGCCCTGGCTCGCGTTGGGAACCAACGTGCAATTCGTGCTGGCTGGAGAGGTCTACGAAGTTTTTGAGTAACCAGGCGGCTTCATAAATTGAGCGAGGATAAGCTCACAAGTTCAGCGGCTGGCTTCGAATCGCGGGTGACTAAAACTTCGTCCTTGGCCTTCAAGGCCGCTTCGACTTTCGTTTAACGCTGACGCAAATCGCGAACCGTGATGGTCTTCATGCAGGAGGCACGACCGGTTCCGCGCCAAGGTCAAGAATGCCGTTTCTGTCATGGCTTGCGGCTTTCCTTCATACGGCTGAAAGGCGGGCTTTTTGTGATCTCCGGTTGAGGGCGCAGAAATACTGTTACTTTTTTGCGCCGGCGGGGATGTATAGATGGAATGATGATCGATGACCTGGACCTCGTGCGGCAATATGCACGATTCAAATCCGAAGAGGCGTTCGCCACCCTGGTGTCGCGGCATGTCAACCTGGTCTATTCCGTGGCGCTGCGCCAGGTTCGTGACGCGCATTTGGCGGAGGAGATTACGCAGACGGTTTTCATTATTTTGGCGCGCAAAGCCGGTTCGCTGGGTTCCGGGACGGTCGTTTCCGGCTGGCTTTACCGCACCACGCGATATGCCGCCGCCAAAGCTTTGACCCTGCGCCGACGCCGTCAGGACCGCGAACAGGAAGCCCATATGCGATCGCAACTAAACGAAGTTGAAGCCGGCGCCTGGCAGGAAATCGAGCCGCTGTTGGAAACGGCCGTGGGGCAGCTCGGAGAAAGGGACCACAATGCCGTGGTGCTCCGATTTTTTGAAAACCGAACCTTCAAGGACATCAGCTCGGTCCTGGGGACGACAGAAGCCGGCGCAAAAATGCGGGTGAATCGAGCCTTGGAGAAACTGCGGGCATTCTTCACCAAACGCGGGCTGACCTTTTCCGCCGCGGCTATCGCCGGAGCGCTCGCGGCTCATTCTGTTCAAGCCGCGCCCATCGGGCTGGCGACTTCCGTCACGGTCGCCGCCGTCAAGGGAACCGCCGTGACGAACTCAACCTTAACTCTGATTAAAACCACATTGAAATTTATGGCCTGGACCAAACTTAAAACCGCAGTTGTGGCAGGCGTCGTTGCGCTTGCCGCCATCGGCGCTGCCACGGTCACGATACAGCATGCCAAAGCAAAAGCTGAGCCGGCCGGCTTCAGCTTTGCCGGGTATGCCACACCCGAAGCGTCGGTCCAATCGATGCTTTGGGCCGGCAGTCGAGGGGATTTCAAGGGCTTTCTGGCTGGCTGCACTCCGGACCAGATCAGGCGTTTTGAGGGCAAAATGGCGGGAAAGTCTGATGAAGAGACCAGCCGCGAGGCGAAAGCCTGGGCCAATGCCCTCAAGGATTATAAGATAACGGAAAAGGAGGTGATCTCACCGAATGAAGTTCATTTGCACATTCACGCGACACCTTCAACCGAGGGACTCCATAGCGGCAAGGTGATTGTCATCATGCAAAAGATCGGCAACGAATGGAAACAGGAAGGCGATTTATAATCGAGGCTGCGTGACCGGAAAATTGAGTTTAGAGTAGCCAACAACTGTTTGGCCGCGAATGAAGCAAAAACGCGATGAAGCTGAATAAACGCAATTGGCGCAGGCTGGTTCTCCGATCCAAAGGCAAGGCTGGTTTTACGCTAATCGAGTTGCTGGTGGTCATCGCCATTGTCGGGATTCTGGCGGCGCTCCTCCTGCCGGTGCTGGGCCGGGCCAAAGAGAAAGGGAGAGTGGCCACCTGCTTAAGCAATCTGAGGCAGATCAACGTAGCCATCCGCCTCTACGCGGATGATAACGCTGGCTCCCTGCCGGTGTTGCCCATCCCAAATCCCTACCCCAACGGAGTCGGCGCGTATTACAAGCAACTGATCAAAGGGTATCTGGGGCTCACCGGACCCGCTTCACCGAGTGAAAAGGCTTTCATCTGCCCATCCGATCGCATCCTTCAGAACCAGATTGGGCATGCGTTTACGAGTTACACGTTCAACGGTTACGAAGTTGGGCCGGACGACATTGCCCGCATCACGGGCCAGCCGTTGGACGCAATTAAACGTCCAGCCACGGCCGTTTTAGCCGGGGAATGGACGGCATTCTTTGGCGGCTCATGGCATCCGATTCGCAACGGCGATTATCCCGACGCGAAAAATGTTCTTGGCTTTGTCGATGGTCACGCGAATTTCGCGAAGATCTATTGGGACGGCGTTCTTGATTCGGATCCATGCCATTATGAGCCGCCAGCCGGATACGAATACAATTGGGATGGAGAATAAGGAATAACAGTTGGTCCGGGCTTGTCATTTCCGCATAATCATTGGACATTTCGCTCTCTTGCATTCTTCGGGTTTAAGTGCATTTTATCCAGCGTTTCACAAAGACGCGCGAACTAACAACTGCACATCAAATCAAACCAAAAACTGAAGGAAAAACTATGGCCTTGAATCATGCACCCGATCTGACCAAACAACCTCCCCGCAGCCCGCGCGTCCGCCTCGGCGGCTACGCCATTCTGCCGCGCATGCTCGACAAAGGCCGCGCGACCATCAACGGGAAGAACGGCGAGTATCACTTCAACTGCCCGCTGGACCAGCGGTTCACGAGCTTCGCCGGAATCGACGCCGAGGCGTTGAAGAAGGAACTCGCGGCGGGCAAGGGCGATGGTGAGATCCTGGAATGGATTGAGAAGAACGCGAAGAACAAGCACTCGGAGGTGGAAATCCGCGAGTGGTCCGCTTACGCCGCCATGCGCGTGCCGAGCGATGTCGAGTCGCGGCAATATTTCAACGAATTGCAGAGCAAAGTCGCGCCCAAACGTGAGGACATCGCGACGTGGTTCGATTTGCTGGACGTGGATGATCACGTGTCGTTTGGAGGGAAAGCGTAGGGAAACACCAAGCGCCAAGATCCAAGTTCCAGAAAAGCGCCGAATAACAAACTCCAAATTCCAAGGGAAGCCAGTGGAGTCAGCCTGGCTGGTGGCTTGAATTATTGCCGCCGGCCAGGCGTGGTAAAGCCTCGTTTCGAGCCGTGCGACCGTTACGCTGGCGCTGCTTCTGGCACGCCCTCCGGGGTGCTGGGAACTTTTGATGGTGATCCGGGGGTGTCGCTGGCGCTCAACCGCCCGGCTACCTTCTGCCACGGCTCCGCCGTGAAGGGATGCAAACACGTTACCCGCCGGCTGGGCGCAGCATGGGTTTGGCGCGGCGGCAGAGTTGGAGGGCAAGGCCCCAGGGATCGCGGAGCATGATGAGGCGCGAACCATCGGGCGAGTGGACGTCGTCAGCGAAGGTCGCGCCGGCGGCGGTGAGGCGGGCCAGGTCGGCTTCGGGATCATTGGAGACGAAGGCAACGTGCAGGAGCAGCGGGTTCATGCGCGCGTAGGTCGGAACCTGGTCGGGCGGGTTGTTGTAGAACTCGAGCATGATCACGCCGCTGTCGTCGGCGAGAAAATGGGTGAAGGGAGCGGCATCGAGTTTGCGAACGACGGTCAACCCGAGGTGCGCCTGATACCAGGCGGCCATCGCGGGCGGGTCGGCGACATTCAAGGCGAAGTGCTCGAGCTTCATGCCCAATAGCGATAGTCGATCTCCGGGAAAATATTGTCCATGCTTTCGACGCGGGTGAGCCAGGTTTCGTCGAGGGAGGTGGCGGTGAGTTGTTCGTGGAGAGCGATGAAGCGCAGCAGGTGGTCCTTGACGCGTTTGCGGGCGTAGTCGGGGCTGGTGCCGGTGCGAAGGATGAAGGGCCAGTCGCTGGCCTGGGCGAGGAGCAGTTCGCGGCCGGCTTGCTTGAGCGCGCGCAATTGGAGACCGGTGGCGTGCGGAAACTTGCGGGCGAGCGTGGTCATCCGTTCCTGGGCGATTTGCAAATGCGGATAAATCCATTCGTTGGTTTCGTTCAGCCAAACGTTCCAGTAGCCTTCGGCGCCCCAACTGGACGCGCTGGGAGTGGCGACTTGCTGCGTCGGGTGCTTGCAGAGATATTCGTGCGGCGTGACGAGACGAAAGACCTTTTGGTCGTAATAGGCTTTGCGCACCAGGTAATCCAGAAACTCCGGACCCTCGTACCACCAGTGGCCGAAGAGTTCCGCGTCGTACGGGGACAGGATGATCGGCGGACGGTCCATGAGGGACGCCAGATGGCTGATTTGGCCCATGCGAGCATTGAGAAAATGGCCGGCGTGTTCGGCCGCTCGTTGCAGCGCCACGTCGCGTTGATACACCTGCTTCTCGGGTGCGTTGCCGGTGATGCGGTGGTACTTGATGCCGGTGAAACCGCGCTGGCTCACGTCCGGCAGAAAAGGTTTCACGTAATCGAAGTCCAGATCGAATCCGATGTCGCGGTAGAAATCGCGGTATTGGACGTCGCCGGGATAGCCTTCGTGTTTGCTCCAGACTTGTTTGGCGGAATCGAGATCGCGGCCAAAAGCGGCGATGCAATTGGGCGTGAAGATCGGGGCAAACACGCCGTAGCGAGGCCGCGGGCGGGCGTGCAGAATGCCGTGGGTGTCGATGACAAACCAGCGGATGTTCGCTTCCTGGAGAACGTTTTCGACGCCGTCGACGTAGGCGCATTCGGGCAGCCAGATGCCGCGGGGATCGCAGCCGAAGCAACTTCGGTAGTGGTCGCGGGCCACAAGAATTTGGGCGCGAACGGACGGCGGATGATTGGCCAGCAACGGCAGGAGAGCGTGCGTGGCGGCGCAGGTGATGATTTCCAGCCGGCCTTGCTCCTGAAATTTGCGGAACGCGCCGACGAGATTGCGGCCATAGGCAAACCAGGTGTCGCGCGTTCCGAGGAAGCGCCGGTGATACATCTGGGCGAGCGGTTGGTAGGCCGGATCCCAATGGGTGCGGTGAGTTTCCTTCTCGGCCAGTTCGATCAACGACTCAAGATGCCGCAGGTACCGGTCCTGGAGCAGGGGATCGAGCAGCATCGAGCAGAGCGTGGGCGTGAGCGTGAGCGTGAGGCGGCTTTCCATTCCGTCGCGCAGCCAGCCGTCCATGATTTGAATCAGCGGGACGTAGGTTTCCGTGATGGCTTCGAAGAGCCAGTTTTCCTCCAGAAACTTGTCGTACTCCGGATGACGGACAAAGGGCAGGTGCGCGTGGAGAACGAGTGATAGATAGCCTTGCATTAAGCAAAATAAATTCGTTTGGGCCAACTGACGCCGCTTACTTCATGTGTGCTGGTCGAGGCGCGCGGCCCGGGTTGTTCGTTCCGTCGCCTGGCGCAGCGCACCGTCCCTGCCAAGCCGGTTGGATACGTTGCGCCGAGTTCAATCATCCAGGTAATCCGCCATGCGGCGCGCCCACGCAGAACTCTTTATCAGTATCACCGCGCCAATCACAAGCAGAATGGACTGGTACAAACAATAGCCCACGGACATTGCGGTATGCTTCTGGCTGCTGGTGAGCCAGGCAGCGGTGAGGTCCAATACGCCAACCAGCAGAAATGCTCCGCCAACAATGCGGATGACCATGACGCAGATGCGGTAGTAGGGGTTCATCGCTTCGAGGGCTCGCGCAACGCGTGGCAGCCGGCGCGAGAAGGCTTTGATCTCCCTGGAAAAGAAGTCAGAACCTTCGCACATCGGCGGTCACGGTTTCTTGAATCCACTCCCGAAAATTTTATCGTCCTCACGCTCGATCTGTCTTGTCGCTCGCGAAAGATTAAAGGTGAGCACGAAGAAGGCGACGACTTCTGCTGATCCACACCGCAATCCATAGCGCGGCTTACGCCACATTGGCCGCGAGGGGCGGCTTGAGCTGCGGGTCCTGCGGGTGCGCGCCGACGTCGCCGCGATATTCCGTGTCCCGGCTGAATTTCAATTCCGCCGCGCGGGCGTCGGTCTGGTCGGAGGAAACCGCGACGGCGGGGAGTTCGTAGGCCCCATCCGGCAAGGCGAAGCGGTAACTGAATGTGCCGTCCGGACGCAGCTTGATGGTGCGACCGCCGATGGTGACCTGGGCATCCGGTTCCGTGGCGCCGTAAAGAATCAACTCGGCGTTGACGTTGAACCAGAACCCTTTTCTTTGTTCCGCGCCGCCGAACGGGCTCGAAATGCTGGAAACCGCGCCGCCGGGTGAAGTTGGCAGCGAGAGTTGCGCCGCCGCCATCGAGGAAATCTCCTGCTGCAATTGACGCCGGATCAGCTCGGTGATTTCCACCGAGCCCATCCAAACGCGCCGGACGCGATCCATCGTGATGATCGAAGAAAGGGCGCGTTCCTGTTCCGGGGTCCATTTGGTGGGTGTGGCGTCTTCTTTGGCAAATTGGGGGTAACCGTGCGCGCGAAGTTGCTGAATGACTTCGGCGAGCGGAATATTTTGGCGAACCGCTTCACGCGCGAGGGCCATCAATTCGGAGAAGGGAACTTCGATGGGAATGGTCGCGAACTGGGCGGAGACGTCCTCGGACATGGAGTCAGGGGGCGTGAGCGTCGCTTCCGAAGTGGAGATGGCGACCCATTTACCACCCACCGCGTAATACCCGAGTTGGGCCAGATACTTGGCCCCGGCCTGGCCGACATGGATAAACCAATGGGTTGATTCAGGATGGACATGGACTTGAGTGAACGGTTCGCCCTTCACGGTGCCGAGGTAGACGCGCACGACGAGATGACGGTCGGCGGAAAGCGCGTTGTACTCGCGCTGCTGCTGGCGGGTCAGGTCCCACCGGGCGTAGAGCCAATGAGGATCGCGCGCGGTCAGGAGCAATCGTTTGGTGCCGTAAGCCTCGGGCAATTCAGCCGCCGCTTCGCCGCCTCCGGGATGGACGCCGGGAGGCACGGGGCCAAGGGCGTAGCGTTGTCCCGGCCCGCTGGCAACGGGAGCGGAGGGTTGATCCCCTTCGAGCAGAATCGCGGGCACGGCCAGGGGCGTTTTGCGCGCGGGAGCTTTGCGTTTGGCTTTGGGCGCGGTGGCGGGTTCGCCGGCCGGAGCGGGGGTTTTGTCCGAAGCGCTGGAGGTGGCTTTGGCGGCGCTTCCTTTGCGGGTGGTTCCGGACGCGTCCTTAACAACCTTTTTGAGGGGTGACTTTTCAGGTTTCATAAATGCCTTCCACGGGTAAAAGGGGGCAAGTTTAATACCAACAAAATGAACCTTAAGGCCGGACGTGAAACGCTGCAATCGGAATCTGACGCAGATTGCAACTGCCTTGATCTTTGGGCCGGAGCGCAGAATTATTGCCTGGCCAGTGACGCCTCCCAGGTTCGAACGGACGCGCAAAGACCGCTTGCTAACCGGGCAAATTTGGCTATTAATGGCCGGGTTGGCAGCCGATCGAGACGCGTCATGAGTGAACCACAACCAGGCATATCACAGGGAAAAAACTCCGGCGCTTTGATTTACGTTGTGGACGACGAGCCGATGCTTCTGGAACTGGCGGCGGCGATCCTTGAGCCCCAGGGCTACCAAGTGACGTCTTTCCGCGACCCGGAGGTGGCGCTGCAAACGTATGCCGCCGCCAATCCGCGGCCCGACCTGTTGATTACGGATTACGCCATGCACAGCATGAACGGCATGGAATTGATCAATTCTTTCCGCCAGCTTGACCCCCGTCAGAAAATCATGTTGGTCAGCGGGACGGTGGCGGAGGACATTTTCGAGGGTTCAGCGGTCAAGCCCGATCGATTTCTGGCCAAGCCCTACCTGGCCCCGCAACTCAGCCGGCTCGTGAAGGAATTGCTCGCGGAAAAGTGAGCATCCTGTTCACTCGCGCTGTTTCAAGGCATCCAGTTTCACCCGCACGAAGCGCGGCCAATAAAGACGGGCATCCCGCATCACATTCGCAAATTCCCAGGAGTTCGCCGCGTAGGTCACGATCAACTCATCGGCCGCGCCGGCCAGTTCCGGATGTGCCTTGGCCGAGTAGCAAAATACTTTTTCCGGCCAACTTTGCTCGGGACATTCATAAATGAGGCTGGGCTCTCCCCAGGGGCCGATGGGCGTGGCCGCCAGCCGCAATTGGATCTTTCCCGAGATGGCCTTCTCCATGTAAACCGCCGCAAATTTTCCGACTCCGGGCAAATAGGAGATGGAGAACTCGGTTGGAAAACCCGCGCAAAGCGGCGACAGCTTCTGCGGGTCTGATTGCCACGATCCATTCGCATAAAACCGCCATTCCTTGAATTCACCCAGGTGCTGTTCCGCGACCCGGGCGGCAACCAGCGCGCTCTGCTTCTTGCCGCCAACCTTGCGCGAGTCCAGGCCATAAATGTAAACGAAATCTCCATTCCGCATCAGCCAGCTTCCCCACATGATGTCTCCGTCCGGGCCGAATTCCCCAAACGGCAGTTTTACCTGGGCAATTCGCCAGGCTGGCGGCGGATCATCGGGGTTCGAAACGAGCGCATGCCAGGTGGCGGCCATGCGAAAATTAAATGCGCCACCGGCAGGGCCGGGAACATTCTCAACCTGCTCCAAAAACAAGTGCAATCCATCGCCGGTGCGCAGGCCATGAAACGGCCAGAAATATCCGCGCTGGTCGGCGGGCGTGACGAAGGCAGCCGGATGGCCATTGGTTTTGCTGCCGTAAAAGAACTTCGGTTGTTCCCCGATTCGCTGCAAGGCAACAGAATTGTTGACGAGCGTGGTGTTGGTGCGCCGGCCATCCTTGATTTCACCGACCCAGGTATCGCCGAACAGCCAGAGCGTGGTGTCCCTGGAAAGCGGCACGGAGAAATCTCCGTCCGCGCCCGTCCAGCCGGATTCGCGCTGGAACACGACGTCCAGTTCACCAGCGGGTTTGCCGGCGGGAACAGAGGCGCTCCACAGGAAGCCGGGAGTAACCATCAAGGCGAAGGTCGCGAGCAAAGGGATTGTCGGTCGAAAGTGATTCAACCGACTAACCGCTGCAACCGTTTTGCGCATGCGGCTGCTATACACAATGCGCAAGCGGGCCGCGAGGGCTTTTTGCGAGCGCGGCAACTGCGCAATTCTTCCAGGTGATGGGCAGATGTTAGGGCAGGGCGATTTCGGATCAATCACCCAAGCGAGTGATTTTGCGCCAGCAACTCTGTCCATGGTAAAGACGCCGGGGATATGAAGTTGACACTGCAATTGCGAGTGGAGACGGACGGCAGCCATCAAACGGATTAGCGCCTGATCCAAGCCGGGCAATTGGAAACAGGCGAACCATTTGCTATAATGGCACCGAAATAAGCGATGTGTGGAACTGTTGTCGCAAGCCCAACACGTATGGACTGTCCTAATCTGCGATCTAAGGACGGCACACGATGAAACGCCGAATGCGGATTATGCTGATCTGTTTTTTTTGCGTGGCAGTAGCTGGTCTGTACGTGTTTACGAGACCGCAATTAAGTTATAAGGGGCGGAGCTTAAGTTCATGGCTTGAGCAACTCGATTGTACTTATCCGGTCGGCGATTATGATCCGGGACGGTCGTGGCAGGCCCAGATGTCCTCCGAAGGCGCTGAGGCGGCTGAGGCAATCCGGCAAATGGGCACCAATGCCGTTCCCAGCCTGCTTCAATGGCTGGAGAACACTAATCAAGACGGACGCGTGAGGATTGAACTGGGAGCCATTCTACACCGCTTATCGGCTGGGAGAATTGATTTGCCTCGAATTGCAGATCAGCGGCGGCGTGCCGCACTTGGACTTGCCGCGCTTGGCCCAATGGCAAAGCCAGGAATTCCGGCACTGACTCGAACTATAAACGATGAGAAGCTTTCCGCTCAGGGTTGTACCGCGCTAGCCAGCATAGGTCCAGAAGGGTGGGTAGTTCTAACCCGAGCGCTTGACAGTTCAAATGTATTCTGCGTCTATAATGCGTTGAATTCACTCGGCAGCTACCACGCCGCAGTTCCCGGAACGACGGAAGCGATTATCGCAATAGCCACTAATAGTTCGCATGGGCTTAGTCTTAACGCCATAGGCGCCTTGGGATATATTGGGCAGGATGAAAGGCATGTCATCCCGATCTTGCTTACATGCCTTGGCTCTACCAACAGTCAGGTGCGGAGCTGTGCTGCCTGGGGAATCGGTTGGTTTGGCTCGCGAGCATCGAATGCAGCTCCTATTCTGTCGAAATTACTGAGCGATCCTAATCCCACTGTTCAAATGTGTGCTAGCAATGCGCTTCAACGGATAAAGACGGGCACCTTGTCCGGTAGGACCAGATCAAATTAAGGTTAACGCCCAGGGCGGGATGGCCGAGCGCGCGCCCTTTGGGCCGGATGGGACGGGGCCAGAGGGGGATGGCTGGGCAAATCTTGACGGCACAGTCATCGTCGAATACACCTTGAGCAACACCTTTGGTTAATGGCACGGCTGATGGCGTGCTGGTTTTGGCGAGAAAGATGTAGTGCAGACCGATTCGCTCACGCGCATAATTTATGGCAAAATATATTTTAGCAATTGATCAAGGGACCACCAGTTCCCGGGCGATTCTTTTCGACCATAGGGGGAGGATCAAATCCGTGGCGCAGCGGGAGTTTAAGCAATTTTATCCGAAGCCGGGCTGGGTGGAGCACGATGCCGCGGAGATTTGGGCCAGCCAGGCGGGAGTGATGGCCGAAGCGATGGCCCATGCCGGACTCAACAGCAAAAGCCTAGCGGCGCTGGGCATTACGAATCAACGGGAGACGACCATTGTGTGGGACCGGGAATCCGGGGAGCCGGTTTATCGCGCAATCGTCTGGCAGGATCGGCGCACGGCGGAGTTCTGCGATGAGTTGAAGAAGGACGGCCTGGCCAGGATGATTCAACGGAAGACGGGGCTGGTGCTGGACGCCTATTTCTCAGCGACGAAGCTGAAATGGATTTTGGATCACGTGAAAGGCGCGCGGCGGAGAGCCGAGGCGGGCAAGCTGGCTTTCGGAACGGTGGATGCGTGGCTGGTGTGGAAACTCACCGGCGGGAAGGCGCACATCACGGATGTGACCAATGCGAGCCGGACCTTGCTCTACAACATTCACAAGCAGGATTGGGATCAAGAGTTGTTGGAACTGTTTCGCATTCCCCGGGCGGTTCTGCCGGAGGTAAGGGCCTCGAGTGATGTCCACTCGGAAACCAGTGCCAACTTGCCGGCCGCAAAAGTGCCCATCGCGGGCATTGCCGGCGACCAGCAAGCGGCTTTGTTCGGGCAAATGTGCCTGCAACCCGGAATGGTCAAACATACCTACGGCACCGGGGGATTCATGGTGTTGAATACCGGGAACCGGCCAATCACTTCGAAGAACAACCTGCTGACGACGATTGCCTGGAAAGTGGATGGGAAGGTGACGTATGCGCTGGAAGGCAGCATTTTCATCGCCGGAGCCGTGGTTCAATGGTTGCGCGACGGGCTTGGCATCATTCGATCATCCGCCGACGTGGAGTCATTGGCGACGAGCGTGCCGAACAACGGCGGGGTGTATTTGGTGCCGGCGTTTGTCGGGATGGGCGCGCCTCATTGGGACCAGTTTGCGCGGGGAACCATCCTGGGCATAACCCGGGGCACCACGGCGGGACATATCGCCCGCGCGGCGTTGGAAGCCATCGCTTTTCAAACTCTGGATGTGCTGGAGGCAATGGAAGCGGATTCCGGAATTCGCCTGAAGGAACTTCGAGTGGATGGCGGCGCGACCGCGAATGATACGCTCATGCAGTTCCAGGCGGACATGATTCGCGTGCCGGTCGTGCGTCCGAAGGTGCTGGAAACTACCGCTTTGGGAGCGGCTTACTTGGCGGGCCTGGCCGTCGGGTATTGGCGCAGCACCGGAGAGTTGATGAAACAGTGGCAACGCGACAGGGTTTTTCGACCCTCGCTCAAAGGAAAAAGTGTGTCGGAATTGAAGTGCGGCTGGCGGAAAGCAGTGAACCGGGCCAAAGGCTGGCTCGCAAATTCAAACGAAAAATAACTATGTCATCATTCCTGGGCGAACTTGTCGGAACGGCCATTTTGATTCTGCTGGGCGATGGTGTGGTGGCTAATGTCTTGTTGAAAAACACGAAGGGAAATAACAGCGGTTGGATTGTTATCACCTTCGGTTGGGCCATGGCGGTGTTCGTGGGTGTGCTGGTGTCATCCGCGTCGAGTGGAGCGCATTTGAATCCGGCGGTGACGCTATCGCTCGCCGCCGCCGGAAAATTCGACTGGGCAAATGTTCCGAAATACCTGGTGGCACAAATGCTGGGTGCGTGTCTGGGGGCCGTTCTGGTTTGGGTGCATTACAAATCGCATTTTGACATCACCGAAAATCGCGACGCCAAACTGGCGGTCTTTTGCACCGGCCCACAAATTCGTTCCCCGCTTTCGAACTTGATTTCCGAGATTATCGGCACCTTCGTTCTCGTGTTTGCCGTCCTGCGTGTTTCCAGTCCCGCGGGCGGCCTGGGATCGCTGGATGCGCTTCCGGTTTCGCTGGCGGTTTTGGTAATCGGTTTGTCCCTCGGCGGCACCACTGGTTACGCCATCAATCCGGCGCGCGATCTGGGTCCGCGCCTGATGCATGCGTTGTTGCCGATTCCAAACAAACGTGACAGTGACTGGTCGTACTCCTGGATACCGGTGGTGGGGCCCGTGATCGGTTGCCTGCTGGCAGTTTTAGTCCATAACGCCATCCGTTAAAGCCGTATATTTTGTTGCAGCGCGGGTAGGGCGTGCAGTCCTCTGCGCGCCGCCGTATAAACGGCCGCTCCGGAGGTTCGCAGTGCGTACAGAAGTGCGCCCTATCTGACAGGCTGCGGGCAATTTGAACGAGCCATGAAATATCCAGGCTAGTGCCCGGAACACTTCAACTCCGCTCGGGCTTGCCGGTCAGGACAGCTTCGACTTTTCGCTTCAGCTCCGCGTTGATTTCGTCCGGCGAGCGGTTTCCGTCGATGATGTGGAAGCCGTAAATGGCTTGGAGGTGCTGGAATTGGCGCGCGAGCAGGCTTTGGTATTTCAAAAAGCTGTCGAACATCTCGCGGGACAATCCCATGTCCATCCCGCTCTCCCAGTAGTCGAGCGCCTGGTTCTTGGAAAAGTTCCGTTGCACCAATTGCTCAGGCGAAACATTCAGATAGAAAACCGCATCCGGCACCAGGGCGATGCCGTAAAGGTTTTTCAACCACGCCTCGTCCATGCCGCGCGCGAGGTCGCGCGCCATCAGCGTGTAAATATAGCGGTCCGCCAGCACCATGAAACCGGCCTTCAGCCCTGGCAGAATGATGTTCTCGAGTTGGTCCGCAAAGTCAGTCGCGTAAAACAAACTGAGCGTCGTCCGGCTCAGAATGTTCCCGTGCTGCGCCTGGTCCAGTTCTTCGCTGACCAGTGTCGAGCGCTTCAAGCCCACTTGAACCGTCGCGTGGCCGCAACCTTCCAGCCAGTCCCGCAGCCGCGCGATTTGGGTCGAACGGCCCGAACCATCCGCGCCTTCCACCACCACGAGTTTTCCCGCGAGACGCTGCCGATCCACATTGGGAATGCCATGTCCGTAGAAACGCCGGGGCGAGGAGCGAGGGACGACAATCGGCTGGATGGCCAGACCGTTCTTTTGTTTTGCGCCGGACTTTTTCATCTTACCCCCTTTATATTGGGCGCGGCAAACGAGGCCAGATCGATCCGCGCCATCACGAGTTCCCGAACCAGCGATTGCTGCGATTCAATGGGCTGATTGGCGTCAATGACTGAAAAATTGAACTCCGTGCTCATGCCCAGGTATTGCTCCAGGATCCGGCCCTGGAAGATGCGAAAGCTTTCATACGGATCGGTGGAGAGCCGCATGTCCATGCCGGCTTCGAAATATTTTAGTTGCGGCCGGCCGTCGAGGATGCGCTGGAGCGAAACCTCAAGTTGCGCCTTGAAAAAAAACGTCAGGTCCGGGTGCGCCGCGAACTCATACAGGCCCCGCACCCATTCGGGCGGACATCCGCGCACCGTGTCGCGCGCAAACGCGGTGAAAATATAGCGGTCACAAAGCACGAGGTAGCCCGCCCGCAACAGCGGGACGAGCTGGCGTTCATACCGGTCGGCAAAGTCCGTGGCGTGAATCAGGCTGAAAGTCGTCGGGGTCAACAGCTCGCGTTTTTTGCCCTTGCTGGTCGCGCTTTTAACGAGGTCAGAAGAGTTCCATTCGCTGAAGAACACCTTGAGCCCCTGCTGTTCCAGCCACCGTTTGAGCAGATAAATCTGGGTGGACTTCCCCGATCCATCGAGGCCTTCCACCGCAATCAAACGCCCGGGAAAATTTAATTCCGCAAAAGTCTTTGCCATTCGCCTAACCAAAGTAATCGCGTCCCGGATAGAAACAATGTTTTTCAGAGGCAGGGATGGCGCGTCGCGCCGTCCTGGTCAGCACGGTGTCCTGCCATCCACCCTACGAAGCAGCCAACGGGTGGAATAATAGCCCCGTTTTGTAAATGCAAACTTGCCCGGGACGGAGGATAAGTTTGACACATGAATGCGCTATTGATAACGATGAACCCACAGCATCAGAGGGCGGTCGGGCCGGGTGGCGACACTTTTACCAGGGTGACGAGACTATTCGCAGTTCTGGCGGTGGCAGTGACGGTGGAACTTGGCTTTCAAGCTGCGCAAGCAGCCTCTGGCAGCGAAGAGGGCATTGCTTTGGCCATTGTTTACGACACCTCCGGCAGCATGCGGGAAAGCGTTCCGGCGGGTGAAGGCAAAATGCTTCCCAAATACGTCATTGCGAACAAGGCCCTGGGCGCGATCGTGGACCGGATTAGCCAATACGCGTCGAATTCTCCGGCCAATGCGCCGCGCAAGATCGAAGTGGGCCTGTTTGTGTTCAAGGACCCCACCGCGGTGGAAGCGGTGCCGTACGGACCGTTCAACCCGGAAGCGATCAAAGCCTGGGTCCGGCATTTCTCGCAGCCGAACGGCGCGACGCCGCTGGGAAACTCGATTCGTGTGGCCAGCAAATCCGTGCTGGCATCCCCGCTGACGCACAAGCATATTGTGATTATAACAGATGGGATGAATACGAGCGGGCCGGCGCCGCAAGCCGTAATCCCCGGGATCAAAAAGAAATTGACGAGCCAGGGCGGCGGCGAAGTATTCTTCCATTTTGTGGCGTTTGATGTGGATGCGAAGGTGTTCGCGCCGGTGAAACGGCAGGGGGCAACCGTCCTGGCGGCGGCGAACGAGCAGCAATTGAACTCGCAACTGGAATTTATCTTCGAGCGCAAGATCCTGCTTGAGGATGAGGAGCCGAGGCGTCCGGCGGCTGTGCAACCGAAGTAAACTCAAAACCGAAAACATTATGTTTCGCGCAATCAAAAGATTATTCATCTGGCTCGGCCTTACCGCCGAGAAGGCCACCGAAACCGACGCGATCAACCAGGCGGTGATCGAACGCGGCATCCGCGATTCGAAGGTGAAAGCGGACAAGGCGCACTACGCCAATGGCCAATTGGCGGGGCAGATTGCGCTGCTCAAGGACCAGGTCAAACGCCAGGAACGCCAGCGCGCGGACTTGCAAGGAATGTTGCAGGCGGCGGCGGCGGCCAATGACGAAGCCAACGGCGCGCATTACGCCGAGGAGTTGGCGGGCCTGGAAGGCGAATACAACGACAACAAGTCCCAGTTGGATGGCCTGGAGCAGCTTTACCAGCAAAACACCCAGATCATTGCCCAAAGCCTGCGCGAGATTCAGAAGTTCCAGCGCGAATTCGAGTCGGTGAAGGCCAAGGTGGCCATCGGGCACTCGCTGGAGAATCTGGCGGGAATGATGAAGAGTTCGATCACCGAATTGCAGGGCATGATGGGCGGCGAAATGGGGCAATCGATGCAACAATTGCGCCAATCCGCCGCCAGTGGCGAGGGACAGATGCGGGCCACGCTGGATTTGGCCAAGGAAATGGGCTCGGGCATTTCACGCGAGCAGGAAATGCGCAAGGCGCGCGGCGCCCAACTCTTCCAGGAATATAAAAAGAAAATGGGCATGGTGCAGAGCGACGCTGCCCCGGCCACGCCGGCTGCTCCCGAGAAAACAGCCGAGCGGCAAAAAATCGCCGAGTAATTAATCCATCATCAAAGGAGAACCCGATATGACTGCACGAGGAAAAATAGTTGTCACGATCTTGATTCTGGCCGTGGTTGGTTTGGGTGTGTGGCGGTGGTGGGACAAGATTGCGCCCGCAAGCCCGCCTTCAAGCGTTTCCGTGGATACCGCGGCGGTGAAGAAAACGCTCGACGCGCAGAAGCCGACCGCACCCGCCGCGGCGGACATCACAAGCAAGCTCCTGGCCGGCACGAACGTGGCGTCCCTGGTCGATGGATCGTCCATTCCCGCGGTCAGCGGGGTGAGCGACTACGACAAGAAGATGAAGAACGACAAGATGGTCGTGGAGTTTCCGATCAACATCTGGCCGGGGTGGGCGCCCATCATCGTGGCCAACAATGGACTGGAACCCAACGAGGAGAGCGTTTTCTACCGGAAGTATGGTTTTTACGTTCATCTGGCGATTGTGGATGACCCGGTCAAAGCGCGGGACTTGTTCGCGAGCGGCCACAGCCATGTGCTTTGGGGCACGCTGGACATGATCGCGTTGTTCTCGCCGGAGTTGGTGAAGGACTCGCGCACGGTGCCGGTGGTTTGCCAGCAAATCGACTGGTCCGGCGGCGGCGACGGCATCGTCGCGCGCGGCGACATCCGCAACATCAACGATTTTCGCGCAAAGGGTGGACATCGGCGCAAGGTGGTGCTCGCGCAGAATTCTCCGAGCCATTACCTGATCATGTCGCTCCTGATCGATGCCGGCATCGACCCGGCGGAAGTGGATTTCAAATGGGCGGCTGACGCGCCGGGAGCGGCCAAGATTTTTGTGCAGGACAAATCGTTTGACGCGTTTGTGGGCTGGTCGCCGGATATTTATACTGTCTCCGGCGAGGTGCCCGGCACGCGCTTGGTGGTTACCACTGGCAGCGCCAATCATTTGATCGCCGACGTCTGGGCGGTGCGGAACGACTTTTATCGCGATCACCCCGATGTGGTGATGGGCCTCGTGCGCGGGATTTTCGATGGGCTGGACATGCTGCGCAAGGACGTGCCGACGGCGGCGCAATTAATGTCCAAGGCGTATGGCCTGCCGGTGGACGATTGCAAAAACATGATCGGCAAGGACGGCGGCGTCGCGGACGGAGACGCGCACCTGACGAATTACCGCGAGAACTCGAATTTCTTCCTCGACCCGTTGAATCCGTCGAACTTCGAAGTGGTGTGGAATCGGGCCTCGACCATCTACCAATCTCTCGGCGCGATTTCGGCTCCCGTGGCGTCGGCCAAGGTGAAGGCCGCGGCTGTGCTGTCGAAGCTGGCGGGGGAGTACAAGGACGTGCGGGATCTCTCGCAGCCGACGTTCAAGCCCGGCGCGTCCTTCAAGAACGCGGAAGCGGACACCGGCGACATCCTGACCAAGTCGGTTATCATTACCTTCAAGCCGAACGAGTCCACTCTCGACACGCAATATGACACCACCATTCCCGCCACGCTGGAAGAAATCGGCAAGCTGGCAGGAACTTTCGGCAATGCCTACATTGTCATCGAGGGCAACACCGACGCGAGCCGAAAGGGCATTGTCCCGGCGGACATGGTGCGGCAGCTCTCTTATGATCGCGCGGACTCAGTGCGCCGGAAGATTCTGGACAAATACAAATTCGATCCCAACAAGTTCAAGGTAATCGGGAACGGCTGGGACAATCCCGTGGCGGGGATGACGGATCCGAGCAATCCCGAACACAACAAGCGGAACCGCAGGGTGGAAGTGAAAGTGTTTCCGTTGGAGAAGGATTGAACAGATGGGTTCTTTGTCGTCCTCGTTCTTGTTCTCGTCCTCGATTTCCATTCGAGCGGAGGCGGACCGGGGACGACGACGTGGGCGAGAACGAGGACAAAGGGGCGCTGCTCATTTACTGTTTCCTGGCTAATGCCCAGCGACATTACAAAAAAGAAGCTGCGGCAGTTGATAGCGCCCGGCCTTTTTGTGGTCGCGCTGGTGTCGCTCAAGCTGCTGAAACGATTCATCCATGCGCGGCACTTGCTGGAGCAATATGAATCGTTGCTGGACTTCTTTTTCGTGGCGCTGATTTTTGCGGGCTTGCTGACGCTGGTGGTGCGGCTGTGGCAACTGCGGGTCCGTCACGAACTGCCGGAACAGAATGCGCTGGGGTTGACGATCGCCTTCGTGGTTTTGATGCTGGGGCTGTGGTGGTTCGCAACCCAGGCGCCGCGAGTGGAAGACCGGGCGCTGCCGCCTCTGATCCTGCCCAGCCCGCTCGAAGTCTTGCAGGCGTTTCCCAACTTGCATTTTCAACAAGGATTGGTGCGCAGCGCCCTGGTGTCCTTTACGCGCGTCACGCTGGGTTTCTCGCTCGCAGTCATCGTGGCGCTGCCTTTGGGCATTTACATGGCCTCGTTTCCGCCCATGTCAGCCTTCTTCCGGCCGCTGGCACTGATTGGCGCTTATGTGCCGATTGTGGTGTTCGTTCCGTTGACGCTGGCTTGGTTTGGACTGAGCGAGTTGCAAAAAGTCGGATTTCTGTTCATCGGCTGCTTTGTGGCGCTGCTGCCGATGGTCATCAAGTCGATTTCAAAAGTGCCGGCCGCATACCTCGATGTGGCGGTGACAAAGGGCGCAACGCAATGGCAATTGGTCCGGCACGTGTTGTTCCCCGTTGCCCAGGCGGACATTTGGGATAATTTGCGCGCGGTGTATGGCGTCGGCTGGGGTTGGATCATTCTTGCGGAAGTGGTCAATGCGGAACGCGGGCTGGGTTACTTGATCGACATTTCGAACCGGCGAGGGCATACGAATGCCATCTTCGCGGTCATTCTCGTCATCGTGCTGATCGCGGTGGCGTGCGACCAGCTTTGGCGCCTGGGCGGACGTTTGCTCTTCCCGTACCTGCGAAAATAATTTCACATGGAGACCGCACCCCATCACAAGGAAGCGACGGGCGAGCCAGCTCCCAAGGAGTCCGCGGCCCAAGCGACAGCGGCGGCAACGCCATCGCCTGCGGATCCGGCTGCGCCGAAGAAACTGCCGGAGCTGGTTTCGTTCCGCAACGTGACGAAGTCGTTCGGCGACGGGCCAAAGGCAAAGCTGGCATTGGAGAACGTGAATTTCGTGGTGGAAGATCTGCCTAACGTCGGTGAGTTGGTGGCGGTGGTTGGCCCTTCGGGTTGCGGCAAATCCACTTTGCTGCGGATCATAGCGGGCTTGCATCCACATTTTCCGCCAACCACGGGGGAGGTGCGCGTGTTCGACCGGCCCGTGGAATCGCCCGGCTCTGATCGCGGGTTGGTGGACCAGAAATACTCGCTGCTCCCAAATCTGACGGTCCTGGAGAACATCGCGTTCGGCTTGAAGTTGAGGGACGTGGCGCGCAAGGAGCGGTTGGCGCGGGCTTGCGAGTGGGTGAAGAAGGTCGGCCTCGAGGGCGCGGAGGACAAGTATCCCTCGGAGTTGTCCGGGGGCATGCAGCAGCGGGTATCGATCGCCGCCACGCTGATACTGGAGCCCAAGATTCTGTTGATGGACGAGCCGTTCGGCGCACTCGACCCGCGGATTCGGTTGCGAATGCAGGAGTTATTGATCCAGCTTTGGAAGGAACGCGAGGAAACGGTTTTTCTGGTGACGCATTCAGTCGAGGAAGCAGTTTACCTGGGGGACCGGGTGTTTTTGATGGCGGACAAGCCGGGACGGTTGGTGGAAATCATTCAGGTTCCGCGCCCGGACGCGCCGCCCGAAGTAGCGCGTCGCCAGCCTTGGTTCATCGAGTTTACGCAGAATTTGCTGCGGCGATTGGAGGAAGAAACGCCGACGGCGACGGGAACGAAACCGAAATAAGAAACACCAAAAACCAAACACCAGGCACCGGAAAAACTCCAAATTCCAAACTTCAAGAGTGTGGTTATCGGCGGTAATGGGGAACGAGGCGGCTTCGTGCAGCCCGCGTGAATTCGCTTCAGGGGATTTTGTCCGGCTTGGAGCTTGAATGCTTTCTGAACCTTGGTTTTTGGTGTTTGGTGTTTCCCTGCTGGCAGGGTAGTTTCCCTGCCGGACTGGGCACGTTATGGACGAGCAGGCGCCAAATTATCGGGCGGAGTTTCTTAAAAGCCCGCACCATGCCGCGCTGGGATTGCTGACGCTGGGAGTCGGAATCATCAGCGGCGCAGCCCTGCCTTTGATCGTCGGCGCGACGCTTTATGCGGTCGGGTGGGTGCACATGCCGGACATGGCGTTTTTCCGGCACTGGGTGGATGGGCGATACGACGCGGTGAAACGAGCCGCGGAACTCGCGCGGGTGGCGGAGTTCCAGAAACGGCGCGACGCGCTGCTGGCCGGATTGTCCTCGGAGCGCCGCCGCCGATACCAAATCCTGGCCCAGGTCTGCCATGACATTGAAAGCGCCAGCGCGGAGAACCCAATGATGGCATCGAACGCCAACAACGACCCACGATTACGCAAGCTGGATGAGTTAATGTGGACCTACCTGCGATTGTTGAGCATCGAGGAGTCATTGGATCGCTTCCTGGAAACGGAACAGCGGGAGGACCTCCCGCGCGTGCTCAGCGATGCGAACGCGGAAGTAACCCGGCTTTCGGCCGAACTCGAGGCCATGAAGGCCAAAGGACCGAACCCGTCGTTGGAAACGAAGCAGCGCTATTTGGGGTCGCGGCTCGAACGGCTGGAGGTGTTGAAGAAGCGCCAGGAGCGGATTGCGGAGTCGCAGGATAACCTGGCGTTTGTGGTGTCAGAGGAGGAACGGCTGGACCAGCAGGTGAAACTGATCCGGGCGGATGCCGTGGCCATGAAGAATGCCGAGAGTCTGACCGCCCGGATCGATGCGACGGTCGAACATCTCGACCAGACGAACAAATGGATTGCGGAAATGGACGAGTTCAAGGATTTGGTGGGTGACATGCCCGCAACTGAAATGCGCGTGGGTTACAACACGAACGTCCCGCCGCCCGTTATTGACCAGGGCAAACGGACGCAACGGTTGCCGCAAGGTGGGCGGAGGAATTGATTACCTTATGAAGCCTTCGTTCTCGGTCTTCACTCCGGATCTGGGACACAAACCGAGAACGACGGCGAGGACGAGAACGACTAAAATATGAACACAGCACCCGAATCCAGCACGATCCCCATGGCAACAAAGACCGACCCGGCTGCGCCCGGGCGGCTGCCGTTGCGAGGCTGGGGCATCGAACTGGCGCGGCGCTGGAATAGCGGGACGTATTCGCTGTTTGTGCTCCATGGAAACATTTTCGACGTTTTCCCGGTGCAGTGCGGGAAAACGGTTTCCTACGTGCCGTTGAAAACGTTTCTTGCCCAGCGCTTTTTTCCAGAGCGTGAATACCTGCTCTTTTACGACATCGGGGACGGCTTGACGTTCGGCTCGGGGGAGATGCAGAAGAAGTTTTTTGAATGGCTCGAGGTTTATGACGAGGTGGAGAACACGAGTTTTCATCAACAGGGCCCGCCGCGAGACTTGATTCGATTGGGACCGTTGCTGCGGCGGTTTTTTGCGCGGATGACCGAGGAGAAAAACGGCTGGCGGGGCATTACGCTCATCATCGATTTTCCCGAGAAGCTGATTCCGCCCGCGGAGGAAGCCGGCGCGAGTGTCGAAGAGCGGATGAATTTGGTGACGATGCTCAAATGGGCCGCCTCCCCGGCTATGCGGCAAATGGATGTGGGCGTGTTGCTGGTCACGGAGTCGGCTTCCAAGCTGCACGCGGACTTGCTGCAAAATCCGCACGTGGCGCAGGTTCGGATCGACTTGCCGGATGGCGAGGACCGGCTGCGCTTTTTGCAATCGGGCTGGGTGGAGACGCTGGCGGGCGGAAAGGCGATCTCCGAGTGGAGCGATTTTTCCGCAACGGACCTGGTGCCGCGAACAGCCGGGCTGAATTTATTGCGCATCCAGCACCTGCTGGCGGAGGCGGTGCGAAACGGCATTCGTCTGTCGGCGGAACATGTCGCCATTGGCAAAAAACGGTTGATCGAGGAATATTGCCAGGGCCTGGTCCGGTTCAAGGACCCAAAACCGGACGTGAGCCTTGACCGCGTCGCCACCCACACGGCGGCTAAGCAGAAACTGCGCGAATTGGCGTGGCTGATCAAAAACAACAAAACCGAGGTGCTGGAACGCGGCATCCTCGTGCCGGGACGGGTGGGCGTCGGGAAATCGTTCCTGATCGATTGCTTTGCGAGCGAGTGCGCGCTGCCTGTGATGGAGATGGCGGAGTTCCGGTCAAAATGGGTGGGCGATACGGAGCGCCAGCAAATGCGGATCCTAATGACCATCCGCGCGCTTGGGCCGGTGATCGTGGTGGTGGACGAAGCGGACGCGGTGTTCGGTTCACGGGAAGGCGGGGACGATGACGGCGGCGTGTCCGGACGGGTATTCGCGGCGTTTGCGGCGCACATTGGCGATTCCACGTTGCGCGGGCGGGAATTGTGGGTGGCGATGACTTCACGGCCCGATCTGTTGGCGATCGACATGAAACGCCAGGGACGTTTTGGATTGTGCGTTCCACTTTTTCCGGCACAGGGACCGGATGACGTGCTCGAATTGTTCAACACCGTGGCGCGGGTCAAAAAAATCAAGCTCGACGACGCGATCAAAAAATACATTTGTGAAAACCTGGGCGCGCGGCCGTTGACCGGCAGCGATGTCGAATCGATTCTGATTCGCGCGAAGGAGCGGGCGGTGCTGGCGAAGCGCGACGAGGATGTGCAGCTCGCGGATTTGGAGGAGGCGGTTACTTCGTTCATCGATCCGCTTGATCCGAACCTGCTGGCGTTGCAGGAATTGGATGCGGTGTTGTCCTGTTCCGACCGGCGTTACCTCCCGGAACGGTATCAAAAGGCGGACCGCGCGCAATTAATGGAACTGTTCGCCCGGGCCAAATTGCAGGTGGGAAAAAGGTGATGAATAAAGTCACACGGCGCTGGATATGAATCGCGACGCATTTTGGAACTTAATTGAGGCAAGCCGGCAAGGCGCTGCTGACTGTTCGGAACAAAGCAAGCGTCGCTCCGCGACTGGAAGAGCTGTACGAGGAACAGCGCAGTTTCCAACTGGAAACGATTAGAGACGGCGGCCGTCAAAATGCTATGCGGCGGAGGCGGCTTGGAGATTTTCTCCGGCATTGCGAATCAGCCCGTTGGTCTGGCGCAACACCAGGGAAGCGTAGTACCCGCCGGACCGCAATAATTCCCAGTGAGCGCCGGATTCGATGATGCGTCCGTGCTTGAGCACGATGATGCGGTCCGCATTGACCACGGTGGAAAGCCGGTGAGCAATCACGAAAGTTGTCCGCCCTTTCATCAATCGTTCCAAGGCGGCCTGCACCAGACCCTCCGATTCGGCATCGAGCGACGAGGTGGCTTCGTCGAGCACGAGGATGGGAGGATTTTTCAAGAGCATGCGCGCGATGGTCACCCGCTGGCGTTCGCCCACGGAAAGGCGGCTGCCACGCTCGCCCACCATGGTTTCGTAGCCTTCCGGCAGGCGGGTGATGAATTCATGGGCATTGGCGGCGCGCGCGGCAGCTTCAACTTCCGCCAGGGCGGCGTCCGGCCGGCCGTAGGCAATATTGTTGCGGACGGAATCGTTGAACAAGAGCGGGTCCTGCAATACCGTGCCGATATTTTGTCGCAACGAACGTTGCTTCAAGGCCCGCAAATCCTGGCCGTCGAGGTGAATGCTCCCCTCATCCGGATCGTAGAACCGCATCAACAAGGCCATCAAGGTGGTTTTCCCCGCCCCGCTGGGGCCCACGATGGCCACGGTTTCGCCCGGGTTCACTTTCAAATCGATGCCGTGCAACAGGGTTGGCGAGTGCTGGTCGTAGCGGAACTTTACGCCCTGAAAATGGACTTCGCCATGGATGCGGCCCAGTTCCTTCGCATTGGGCGCATCGCCCAGATGTTCCTGCATGTCGAGGATATTGAAAATCTCCTCCAGGGAAACGTAAGCGCGTTGCAAGGTCTGATACATGGAGCTCAAGCCTTGCACGGGGCCAAAAAATCCGCCGACATAGCCGAGGAATGCCACCAGCGTGCCCATGCTGCTCTTGCCCTGAAGGATGAGCATTCCTCCGAAGCCGATGGCGGTGATGCGAGCCAGCGTGACGACCATGTTCGTGGCCGCTTCCAGCCCGGAGTCAATCCCCACGCCGCGAATCACGACCTGGTTGGCCTGATGCACGTCCCGAAGGAAGCGCGTCTTTTCCGTGTCTTCCATGGAAAAACTGCGAACAGTGACAATGCCGGAGAGGACTTCGTTGAAACGGGAATAGATTTTAGACCATTGGTCGAGAAGCGTGCGTTCGCGACGGCGTTGTTCCGGGCCGGCCCAGGCGGCAATGAGCGCCGGAAGCGGCAGAAAACAGACCACGATCAGGGCCAACTGCCAGTTAAGCCGCAGCATGATGAACAGCGAAATTGCCAAATACAGAATGGCCGGGAAAACATTCAGCAGAATCTGGTTAACCGCACCCACGAAACCCTGGATGCTGCGATCCAGTTTGGTCATCACGGCGCCCACGCCTTCCATGCGGTGAAAATTCAACGGCATGCGATGAAGTCTTTCCACCAGTTTTTCCAGCAGCCCGTGGTGGAGGCCGAGGCGCATATGCCAGGTCATCCAGTTCGTCAGCGCCGTGGCCGCGGCGCGAAACACCCCCACCCCGAGAAGAATTCCAATGCCGATCAGCAGGAGTTGAGCCGAGCGATTCGCGGATAGATTATCGAAAATGCCTTTAAGTATCAGCGGCTCAACGGCATTTAAGCCGCCCAACAACAAAGTGATGCCCAGGATACCCAGCGCCGCCCGGCGATACGGGAAGGCGAAACCCAGCGCGCGCCGCAGGTGGTTGAACCGGTTTGCGCTATCGGTTTTGGCGTTGGAGTCATAAGCAGACAACAGACATTATTGACTGACGGCAATCTGTTGCCGTTCGATATTGGGAAAAATACCGGCTGCCTGACTCAATCACCCGCTCCCAGAGACGGAATAGCCTTCCAGCGGCATATAAACACCTCTGACTCAGGATGTTGTAGGATTTCAAAGCCCGCGCTGCGCAGCATCGCTTCGGAGCAGGCGCGATTGGGAATCCACCAGTTCGTTTCATCGTTGGCGTACTTCTTTTCGACGAAATACAGGCGCGGAAACGACGGGCGTTCAAAGATTTCCTGCTCCTGAAAAGGGTAATCCTCCGCGATTGCCTCCACCGTCTCACTGCCGCGCTGCATGGATTGAAAAACCAGCAAATCCCGAGCGACATGCTCGTGAATCAGGTCCAACGCAAGCAACGGATGTCGCAGGTGATACAGCACGCCCATGAAGAGAACCACATCGAACTTCTCGCCGAGCTGGGCCAGATCGTAAACCGAGAGTTCGCGCCATTCGATATCCACCCCGCACACCTCGGCGGCAAAACGTGCTTGCGCGAGATAACGGGGATCGGAATCAACCCCCATGACGCGCGCCGCGCCGCGCCGCTTCATCTCGATGGAATAGAAGCCGGCATTGCAACCGATATCCAGCACGGACTTTCCTTGAAGATCCCGGGGCACGGCGTCAGCGAAGATTTCCCATTTGAGACGGGGATAATCTCCGAGAAAATGATTCGGCGCGGTTTTGACGCCGTTCAAGTCGAGATTATGAAACCAGTCGCCCAACTCGCGCACGCGTTGCTGAATTTCGTCGCTGCTCAAGCGGGGCTGGATGGCGGGGAAGCGGGTCATTTTCCAGTGCTCCTTGAATTCGGGCTCGCGGCTTTGCTGCCCGCGATGGAGGAGCGGCAGGCGCGGCGCGGAGAAATCCGTTTGCGCAAAATGGCGCGCCCATCCGGCGGTTGCACGGCGAGCAGTTTGATGGCTTCGCGATAGCCATTCAAAGTTCCCACGTCCACGTAGGCTTCTCCGGCGCGGACGCCGCGGGCGTTGCCGCCTTCGGCAAGATAGGCATTAACGAGCGTGCCCATGTACTCATCGCGCTGGTTGCGGTCACGCCAAAGCTGATGGAGCTCATGCAGCACCCGGCCTGGCATCTTGAACGCGCCCCAAATCCATGACGAACTGGCGTGAGAGTCCTTGACTTGGATTTCCTTCACGCGGCCACCGTTGTCGGTCACCACCGCGTCGAAAAACCTGGCTTCCTTTACCGGGAAAAGCAAAAAGGAAAGGACATCGTCAGGCAACCGGCAAAGGCCGTCCTCCGGAAACCAGATTGTGTCCGGCAGGCCAATGGCGACAGTCTCACTCAAAGGCACCAGCGGCAGAGCGCGGAAAATGGCATCACAAAGCCCCGCCGGCCGCGCTTGTACGACGTAGGCAATATCCGCCGGACCAATCTTGCCGCCGTAATATTCCAGGATGTCCGATTTGCCGTGGGAAATGACGAAACATAACTTTTTCACCCCGCCGATCAACATGCGTTCGACCAGGTACTCGCTGACGGCGCGCGGCCTTTCGGTCGCGCCGTCGAGGCGGCTGCCCACGGGCAGCAGTTCCTTGGAAAAAGCGAGCGGCTGGATTCGGCTGCCCGCTCCGGCAGCGGGAATAATTCCCCACATAATAATCAAACCTCCATCAACTGGTTTTCTGTTCGCGCTGTCAGCGCCGCGTTCAACGCCGCCTCCAGGTCATCAACGCGGCGCTCCGCTGTATGTTCCGCCAGCGCGCGCTCCCGGGCGGCACGGGCAATTTTCGCCAATTCATCCAGCGGCAATGCCAGGGCGGCAAGCGCGTCTTCCGTCCGGCGGCCCACGATGATTTCGGAGCCAGGTTCAAAGAATTCGTCCAGCCCCTCCCACCAATCGCTGAGCAGAGGCGTGCCACACGCAGCGGCTTCGAACAGACGGCCCGATGGGCAATATCCCATTCTCGCCATGCTCGCGCGGGTCACATTCAAGGTCAGCCGGGACGAACAATAAAAACCCGAATGTTCCGCGGGTGAAAGGTGCCGGACAAAGGAAATATTTTCCATCCAGGGAAAATTCTCCGGATAAAGCGCTCCGGCGATCAAAAACCGGCTGCGTGGCGAACGCCGCGCCGCTTCGATGAACAGGGTTTCCAACGCTTCCTGCCGGTCCTCGGCGTAGGTTCCCAGATAGGAAATGTCCGCGCGATAAGCGTCGATCGGGCGCGCGGGCCGGTGGCTTTCGGGATCGACGCTGCCGTAGAGCGGCGCAACCTGGCGGGCTCCCAGGCGCGTCTTTAATTCCACCAGCGCGCTGCCGCCCGTATAGCTCAACACCAGGTCAAAATCACCCAGCCCGCGCGAGCCGATGTAGTCAATGGGCTTGCCGGCGCGCAGGCATTCAAGGGTGACAGGTGTGTCAAGATCATAAAAGACGCGCAGCCGCGCGTGCGAGGCGAGCACCAGTTCGGAAGCCAGGATGCCGTCCGGGCAGTAGGAAGTCACCATGCCCACGTCGGCATCCGCCAGTTGATTCCGGGCCAGCGGCAGGATCTCGGCCCAATCCGTGTAAAGCTGCAACTGCATGCCGGGAAGCTCCACGAGATCGCGGTGCGCGGCATAGTAAGGAACATTGTGTTCGAAAAAAACGACCTGGTGCCCACGCCGGACCAGCGCGCGGCACAACCCCCGCCAAAGTGTGGCATGCCCGTTCCCCCACGAGGAACTCATGGTCAGGCCAAAAATCACGAGTTTCATGGCGCCTCCTCCAGCCCCGGCCGCCGGCTGCGAAGCGCTTCCCGCACATAATGTTCAAGTTGCGCCGCTCGATCCTCCGCCGTGTGCTCGGCCAGCACGCGCGCCCGCGCCCGCTCGCCGAGCAGACGGCGCTCCGATTCGGGGACGCTGCGCAAATATTTCAAGGCCTGCTTGCCCGAACGTGCGATGAGAATTTCCTCTTCCGGCTTCAAAAATTGGTCCATCCCCTCCCAATGATCGCTGATGATGGGCGTGCCGCAAGCCGCCGCCTCGAAGAGCCGCACGCTGGGCGAGTAGCCCGCTTCGATCATGCGGCTGCGCGTGAGATTCAACGTGAACCTCTGCGCATTGTAGAATGCGCGATGCCTGGCGGGGGACAAATGGACGATGCGCCTGACGTTGCGCGGCCATTTGACCTGCCGGGGGAATTGCGGGCCGGCGACGACAAAGCGGCCAGCCGCCCAATGCCGCGCCGGTTCGAGCAACAGGCGCTCGAGCGCCGGCTGCCGGTCCTCGCTATAGGTGCCCATGTAGCCCAGATCCCATTTCGTTTCACCGGGTTGCGGGTAATACAGTGACGGATCAACCGAGCAATACAGGGCGCGAGCCCTCGGCGCCCCATATTCGCGTTCCAGGCGCGTCAGCGTTGGTCCGCCGGTAAACGAAAGATAGAGTTGGTAGCGCGGAATGAGGGCGCGGGTAAGGTAATCAAGATCGCCTCGTTCCAAACACGCCAGCGTCACGGGCGTATCAATGTCATAAAATGCGGTGACACCCCCGGCAATTTGCGTGACCCACTCGCCCACGGCTACGCCTTCGAGAACGTAGGAACCGACGATAACGCAATCCGCCTGGCGCACAGCGTCGGCGAATTTTTGCTTCAGCCGGGCAAGGCTCGCATACAGGCAGGTGCGGCCATACGGCGGTTTGGGCAGATCGCGGTTTGCGGCGTACCATTTCAAGTTGCGTTCCAGGAACAACACTTCGTGGCCCCGCGCCGCAAGCCCGCGCACCAAACCCCGGTAGGTGGTGGCGTGCCCGTTCCCCCAGGATGAGGTGATGGACAGTCCAAGAATGACGAACTTGAGCGGCTTGGCTGAAAGACCGGAACTCATGCCGCAACCTCCCTTTGTTTTCCGGCCAGCACCGCTTCCAATTGGGCAGCCCGGTGCGCATAAGTATGCTCCACGAGAATGCGCTGCATCGCCGCGCGACCGATGGTGCGTGACCGCTCCTCCGTCAATCCGCATAAATGCTCCGCGACTTCCCGGCCATTCCCGGCCACGAGCACTTCGCGCCCCGGTTCGAGAAACAACTCAATGCCTTCCCACGCGTCGGTGATCAAGCAAGCGCCCGCACCCGCCGCTTCGAACACGCGCGTGGGCGGGGAGAATCCGTATTGAGCCATGCTTTCCCGGTTCACATTGAGCACGGCCCGGGGCGTGCAGTTGAAGGCATTGTGGTCGCGGGTATAAACATGTCCCACATACTGAATATTTTTTGATCGCGGTTTGTCCGCCCAGCCGTTTCCGCCCAGCAGGAATCTTTGCGCGGGCAGCAGTTCGGCCACCCGGAGGAAGAATTCCTCCACGCGCGCCTCCCGGTCCGGCAAGCGGTTTCCGATAAAGGCCAGATCGGACGCAAAGCGCTCGTCCTTCGGAACGGGATGATGCGTGCGGGGATCCAAAGCATTGTAGATCGGCACGCATTGTCGCGCGCCCGCCGCCAGGTAAGCTTTCACCACCGGTTTGCCGCCGCCATAGGTCAGCACCACATCGTAACGCGGGATCAGCGGCCGAAAGGGATCGGCGGGATTTTTATGAATGCGTTCCAGCGTTGCGGGAGCGTCCACGTCCAAAAAGGCCACGAGCGTCCCCGGCTTTTGCAAATCCAGCACCGCGCATTCCAGCAATTCGTCCAACACGCCGATGCCACTGGCCTTGATCACCAAATCAGCGCCTCGCGCTTCCTCCAGGGCTTTCAAAGCAGCCTCTTCGTGCGCGGCATAAACCACCACCCGCGCCCACGCCGGATCGGGAATGTCCCGATGTTGCTGTCGTTCGTAGGCATCGGGTTCATGGAAAGTGATGCGATGTCCCCGATCGTATAGAGCGCGGACCAGGCCGCGATAGTACGTCGCCGCCCCGTTCCAATAAGCGGAGACAAGGCTTGAGCCGAAAAAAGCGATGTTAAGTCGCGTGTTCATGGATGGGGAGCTTTTGCGCCGGCTGCATAAGTTCGGCATGGATGGCCAGCAGTTCATCCACGCGGTGCGCGCAGGTGTGTCGGGAACGAATGGTATTCAATCCGTGGCGTGCCAGTTCGTGGGCCATCTCCTGATTGTGCAGCACGGCCTTCAGAGTGCGGGTCATTTCCCGTCCATTGCGCGCAACCAGAAAATCCCGGCCGGACTTGAACAGTTCTTCCACATCATCCCAAGGCGAGCAGATGAGCGGGATGCCGCAAGCCAGCGCTTCAAAGACGCGAATGGTTGGGATGCCGGGCAACGCCTTGACGTAGGGCCGGCGCGGAACATGCACGGTGACCTTGAACTGCCCGAACGCCGCCGGCACGTCAAAGTTTGGCAGCCAGCCGGCGTATTCGATGCCTGCCTGCGCCAACGCTTCCCGGGCGGCATCCGGATAACGAACGCCGTGAAAACGCGCGCGCAAGGCCAGGGCCTTGACCGGTTCAATCAAAAACTCGCTGATCTCCTCCGTGCGCTCGCCGTCGCCCCAATTGCCGATCCATATCAAATCACCTTCCGCGGGCAAATCAGGGCGCGGAAAGAAAACGCGGGCATCGGCAGCCTCATGCCACGTCCAGGCGCGGCGGACCCGGCCACTTTCCTGATACAGTTCCTGCAACACCCGTCCATAGGCGAGCACGCCATCATAGTTGCCAAGCTCGTAAGCCGCCATGTCCTGCGGAGAGGTGACCATTCGATGGTGCGTGTCGTGAAACAACAGCCGATACCCGCCCTCTGCGGCGCGGTGTTCACCGATACGCTTGACCAGGCCGGGGTCATTCCATTCATGGACGATCACCAGCCCGGCCAAATCCAAAGTCTCGTATAAATCCAACGTTGCAAGCCGGTAACGGATAATCTTCAACTCGGGATAGACTTTGCGAAACTTATGCAGCGGAGCGCGGCCATGTTCGGCGACGAGATTTTTAAGGCTCCATGAATTCTCCGGTTCATAAATAAGCACTTGATGGCCGCGCAACAACAGCTCGGTGGCCACGCCGCGCAGAAAATGCGCGTTGCCGTGGTTCCAATCGGACAGCGCACTGTGATAGAACATTACGATTCGCATGGCACAAGCTCCTTCGATTCGGACATGCGCCCGCGGCTGAGCCGGGAGTAGGCGGTGAGATACTGCGCGGCCATTTTTTTGGGCGCGAATTCCAGCGCTCGACGGTGGGCGCGGCGCGCTATGTCGTTCAGTTGAGCGCGATCCGAGATGAGCCGTTTCAAGGCGGCGCCGAGAGCGGCGGGATCATCCGGTGAAACGAAAATCGCCGCCTCATCCCAGATTTCGCGCAGACTGGCAATGTCTCCCAGCACCAGCGCGCAACCGGCCAGTCCGGCTTCCAAGGCGGAAAGCCCGAATGGTTCATAGCGCGCCGGCAGCGCATAAATCGAGGCCCTGGCAAACCAGGGCGCCAATTCCTCGGGTGAGAGACGGCCCAGGGCATGGAGGCCGTTGAGATTCGATTTGGAATCACCCGGCCGCTCCGTTTCTCCCGCGATGTGGATCGGCCATGGTAATTGCGGCGCCACTGCGGCGAGAGCAGTCAAGTTTTTCGCCTCGTCCCAAAGTCTTCCCGCCGTGAACACCAGGTCCTCTTTGGCCCCCGGCCGGAAAGCGTCGAGTCGGCGGCCGTTGTAAATGACTTCGCTCGCATGCACGAAACCATAGTGTTCCTCCAGCATGCTTAACATCGCGTGTGAAGGAGCCACCACGAGGTCAGCCGCGCGGATTCCTTCCGTCACGGCCGCCCGGTAATGCTCATACTCTCGAGGCGCCCCTTCTTTTTTGACTGCCTGCCACCAGCAGAGCACGCACGAATGGGCCACGATCAATACCGGCGCGGGCCACGGCAACGCGCCGTGACAGTATCCATTGAGGTGAATGAGGTCCGGCTGGCATTCCTGGGCGACTTCCAGCAACCAATCGCCCGCCCGCGCCACGTCGTTCCACGGGTCCTGCATCCATTCGAGTTTGAAATTACTTTCGCGGATTTCCAGATTCGCAAGCGTCCCGGCCTCTCGGGTCTGCGCCGGGTTCAGCCGCGACCCCATCGTGGCCAGGGTGAATTCCAGGCCGTGCGGTTCCAAGGCACGGATGAGTTCAAGGGCATAGGTCCACACGCCACCGATGGCATCGGCGGTCATCAAAATGCGGCGGGGAGGTTGGCTGGCGTGTGATTCCATTGGGAAGGTTCTACGATTGATAAATGGCATCGAGAGTGGCGGCGACCTGGTTTAGTTCCTGAATGGCAGGATCAAAACGAGCGCCAGCGGTGAGCCTTCGGGTCCAATCGACGATCGCTTTGCTTCCCCAGTCCTCGGCCGGCAGAGTGATGACTTCCCGCTGCGTTCCTCGATAGTGTTCGACGACAAAGTTGTAAAACGAACCGTCCACATTGCGCCAGCAAGCCCCGCCTTTGGTGCCGTAAAATGCGGCGGAGATGATTGCGTCGCATCCGGCGGGCAGTTTCCAGGAGCAAGCGAGTTGCACCGTGCCGCCACTGGCCAAATCGAGCCTCGCCAGGGCATAGTCCTCCACGGCTTGGGGTCGTCGCGGAAGAGTCTGGCCCCGGGCGAAGAGCCGGCTCGTGACCCGGGTCACGGTTGGGAAATTGAACATCCAGAGCGCGAGGTCAACGAGGTGGATGCCCAAGTCGATGACGCAACCTCCGCCGGAAAGTTGCCGGTCATAAAACCACGACTTGTCCGGTCCGTAGGCGTTGTGAAACATCAGATCCGCCGCATACACGTCCCCCAACTCGCCCTGCGCGACCAATTCGCGAAGCTTCTTTACCTGCGTCATAAACCGATAGGAGAGATCCACGCCCAGCAGCAGGTTCGCCGCGCGCGCGGCGTCAATGACCCGGCGCGTTTCGGCCGCATTGCGACCCAGCGGCTTTTGGCAGAACACGGCCACTCCTTGTTCCAGTGTCTTGAGGGCTTGTTCCGCATGCAACGCGTTGGGGGTGGCGATAACCACGCCGTCCACTCCCGTGGCCAGGAGGTCGTCCAACGATTCCCGTTGCTTTGCGTCGGGAACCTGGGCGGCAGCTTGGCCCGCCAAATCCCGTGACGTATCAACGATGGCTACGATGTCCGCCAAACCGCTTTGTGCGACGGCTTCCATTCGTTTCCGTCCAATCCAGCCGACGCCCAGAAAACCGAGCCGCGGCCGAGTTGACAGTTTGCGTGAAACTGGTTTTGGGGTTGCGACTGGAGCTGAAGCAATCGTGCTCATAATATAATCAGCGCTTTCAAAAACTTGTCCGGACGGTTCCGCATGGAGTTGAGAGCGTCGCCAATCTGTTCGAGAGGGAATCGGTGCGTATAAAGCGGCGCGGGATTGAGCCGGCCATCCGCCACCGCGGCCACCGCCGCCTGCATGCCGGCCAAATAAGTGCGGGAATCCCGTTCGTGCGCGTTGATTACATCCAGTCCGCGCCAGTTCCAGAGTTGCAGATTCACTTCCCGCAGGCCGTCCTGGTGATAACCGGCGATGATCAATCGGCCGCGCTCAGCAGTCAGCTCCGAAGCCAGCGCCAGGGGCAGTTGTTGGCCGACGGCTTCGATGACCCGCTCGCAGCCGCGGCCATTCGTCAGGTTCCGGACGCGATCAATGATATATTTGTAGTCCTCGAGCGGGATCGTTTCCGTCGCGCCCAGTTCCTGGGCCATGGCGAGGGCGAAGGGTCGGCGGGAAATGGCGATGACCTTTGCGCCGGCGCGGGCGGCCAGGGACGTGAGCACGGCCCCAAGAAAGCCGATGCCAACGATCGCCACGGTTTGTCCCGGCTGGATGTCCGAACGGTTGAAAACATTCATGGCGCAGCCGAGTGGTTCGCCGGGGAAAGGTTGATCTTCAATTGCCGATGGCAGGCGAATGACATCCTCCGCGCGCGCAACGTCATATTCGGCGTAGGCGCGATATGAAAGGAAGGCGACGCGTTCGCCGATTTTGAATCCATCGGTTTTTGGTCCCGTGGCATCGACGCGGCCCCAGCCCTCATGGCCAAGCTCGCCTGGGGCCAGGGGGTACTTAAACCAGGAGCGTCCTTCCCAGGGCGGCAGATTGGAGCCGCAAACGCCGCAGCCTTCCAACCGCACGCGCACGGAGCCCTCGCCTGGTTCTGGAATATTTACCGGGACGATGCGGGCACAACCGGGAGCTTCCACCACCGCTGCGCGCATGGTTAACGCTTTTGAGCGCATAGCATGTCCATTTTGTGCCTGCCTGGAGGCGGCAGTTCTGTCAGCGCACCTAAGAAGCCTGCCCGGTAGGGCGGCAATCCTGTGCCCGCCAGCGGCGCGCACGGAGTGACGCGCCCTACCTGGAAAGCGCTTTGACTAATTTCTTCGCCGCATGCCTGCCATTGACGCCATTCATTTGATACATGCGCCTGGCGCGGGAGAGGCTTTTTAACCGGATTTGCCGGCCGGCCCCGGCGGCCAGATGGCTGGCACGATGAGACTGATGCCCATTGCCCGCGACAGCCGCCGCGGTCAAATCGGGAACGGTCGCACCAGTTTCCCGGCGGGAATCACGCAGCCATTCATAAAGCCGGGAGACGCCTTCGCGAACGTTCACTTGCGGCGACCAACCGGTGGCAATCGAGAATTTCCGGATATCCGACACGTAGTAGCGCTGGTCGGCCGACCGCCACTTCGCAAATTGAACCTTCGGACCATGGCCCTGCAGCTCCGTAATCAAAGCGATTAATTCGAGCAGGCTGATGGTGTTGCCGGGACCGCCGCCGATGTTGAAGGCCTGGCCGGTCAATGTCCGCATGTGCCGGTGGGCGAGCAGGAACGCATTTACAAGGTCGTCCACGAAAAGAATATCGCGGACCTGCCGGCCATCGCCATAGATCGTAATGGGGGAATTCTCCAGCGCCCGGAGCAGAAAATGAGCGACCCAACCCTGGTCTTCAGTGCCGTGTTGATGCAAGCCATAGATGCAGCTCATGTGAAAGGCCACGGTCGGCAAACGAAAACTGCGCGCGTAGTCCAGGACGTATTGACAGGCGCAACCCTTGGAACAGCCGTAGGGGCTGTGAAAATCCAGCGGCCGCGGTTCGCCAATGCCGTGTTCGCGCAAATCGGGATCGGACGGCTCGTAGCGCGTGGTGTTGGCGCGCAAGTCCACGTCCTTGAGATCGCCATAAACCTTGTTGGTGCTCGTGAAGAGCAGCGGCGGGGGGGTGGTCCGGGCGCGCAATGCTTCCAGCACATTGAGCGTGCCGCGCGCATTCACTTCAAAGTCCTGAATCGGATCGGACAGGCTGGTGGTGACGGCCACCTGCGCGGCGAAATGAAACACGCTGGAAGCGCGGCGAACCGCCAGCCGCAAGGCGCGCGCGTCCCGCACATCCGCAATTTCCAGCCGCACCAGATCGCCATGGGTCTTCTGGAGCCATTGAAAGTTTTGCTCGACGCCGGGGCGCGAAAGGTTGTCATACAGCAGCACGGACTGGCCGGCGGAAAGAAGCCGATGAGCCAGGTTGGCTCCAATGAATCCTGCGCCGCCGCTGATCAGGACGGGTTGGCCGGACCGGGTGGGCTGGAGGACGCGTTTCACCGAAGGCGTTGGTGAATGCCGCCCGTTGTTTTGTTTCGTTCGGGCTTTAAGGGATGTCATACAGTTAGGCCTCGCGCGGAAAGTTCGGCACGGGCTTGGTCAACCCGATCCTCCGCCACCTGTCCTTCCAGCCAGGCCGCCAGCTCCGCCAGCCCTTCCTTCAAGGATTGGCGCGGTTCGTAGCCCAGCAGTTTCCGGGCAAGCTGGATGTCCGCGAAGCAGTGGCGGATGTCGCCCACGCGATATTTTCCGGTGATGTCCGGGACGATGGTTTCCCGGCCCGTCACCTCGGACATGCGTTCGGCAATTTCCTTGATCGTGTAGTTTCGACCGCTGCCAATGTTGAACACGCGTCCGGCGGCTCCGGGGCTTTCGAGCGCCAGACGGGCCGCGCGGGCCACGTCATGGACGCTGACAAAATCCCGCCGCTGCAAGCCATCCTCAAAGACGAGCGGCGTGTTGTGGTTCAGCAGGCGGGAGGCAAAGATGGCCAGCACTCCGGTATAGGGATTGGAAAGCGCCTGGCGCGTTCCATAAACGTTGAAAAAGCGCAGCGCCACGGTGGGGATTCGATAGGCGCGGCCCAGCAGGAGGCAGAGTTGCTCCTGGTCAAACTTGGAGAGGGCGTAAACGGAAGCAAGCGCGGGCGGCTTGGTCTCCGGTGTCGGGACGGGCGTCAGGATTTCACCTGTCGTCGCGCGCAATTCCCAGTCACGGGATTTCAATTGCGACACGCTCCGTTCGAGGCCCGACACCAGAGTGCCGTCTGGCGCGCGATAAAGTCCTTCACCGTAAAGGCTCATGCTGGAGGCCACGATCAGGCGCTCGACCGGATTTTCGATGAGGGCCTGCCATAGATTGGCCGTGCCTGTGTTATTGACCGTGGTGTATTCAGCGACTTGGTACATGCTCTGGCCGACACCCACGAGCGAGGCGAAATGGAAAACCGCGTCCATGCCCTGCAGCGCCTGGCGCAACTGGTCCGGGTCACGGACATCCCCGCGGATCAGTTCGATTTCCGGGTCCAGGTAGGGGGGGCGTTTGCACCGGGGGCCATGCACCTGCACGCAAAGATTATCAAAAACTCGCACCTGGTAGCCATGCCGGAGCAATTCGTCGCCAACATGTGAGCCAATGAATCCGGCGCCGCCGGTGACCAGAACCTTCTTGTTCATGTGCTTTGAAAGATTATGTTCGTTGAGCGTAATGACAAATGGGGAGATGCACCCGTTTTTTTAATTAGCGTTGGGAGTTGGCGATTTATTTGGAGCCTATCCCGGCAGGGCGGGCAGTCTTCTGCTCGCCGTCGGCGCGCACGGCTTGCCTCGCCGTAGCTTTCCAGAGACTGTGTGAAAACTCTAAACTGACATTTTGAAATTTCGAAAAAGTGGTCATCGAATGCTTCGTCAGCAAATGTGAGTGTCGTTTTTATAGGGGTTCGCACCAAGGTCGAGTTTTCACACAATCTCTTTCCAGCGAAGGCGGGAGTGACGCGCCCTGCCTGGAACGGACGGCGTACAGGGAGGGGACTGCCTGCCTTATCGAAATGGGTTCTCAGTCCTGCTACAGGACTTTTGGCCCTGAATATGGATTAACAGACCCACTCGACAGGCCAGTGCGCGCCGTTAAATTCAGGTTCATGGAAGCGAAGCCTCATCCCAACGGAAACAGGAATGGCGCGGGCAAAATTCGCGTGGCCATTATCGGCGTGGGCAATTGCGCGTCGTCGCTGGTGCAGGGAGTGGAATTTTACCGGGACGCTAGGGAAGGGGAAGCCGTGCCCGGGTTGATGCATGTGAACCTCGGAGGTTATCACATCCGGGACATAGAATTTTCGGCTGCCTTCGACATCAACGAAACCAAGGTCGGAAAAGACCTGGCCGAGGCCATTCTTGCAAAGCCAAATAACACGATCAAATTTGCCGACGTTCCGCCCACCGGGGTCCAGGTGCGGCGCGGCATGACGCACGATGGACTCGGCAAATACCTGGGCCAGGTGGTAAAGAAAGCGCCGGGGGCGACGGATGATATTGTGGGCATCCTCAAAGAGACGCACACGGAAGTAGTGGTTTCCTATCTCCCGGTGGGTTCGGAAATGGCCACCAAATGGTATGTCGAACAGGTGTTGGAAGCCGGCTGTGCGTTCATCAATTGCATCCCGGTCTTTATCGCCTCGCAGCCGTACTGGCAAAAACGGTTCGCCGAGCGCGCCCTGCCGATCATCGGTGACGACATCAAATCCCAGGTGGGCGCCACGATCACGCACCGCGTGCTGACGAACCTGTTCCGCGAGCGCGGTGTGCGGCTGGATCACACCTACCAGCTTAACTTTGGCGGCAACACCGATTTCATGAACATGCTGGAACGCGAACGATTGGAGTCGAAGAAGATTTCCAAGACCAACGCAGTGACCAGCCAGATGGAAACGCCGCTGTCCAACGAGGACGCCCACGTGGGGCCGAGCGATTACGTGCCCTGGCTCACCGATCGGAAGTGGTGCTATATCCGCATGGAGGGAACGACCTTCGGCAATGTGCCGATGAATTGTGAGGTGAAACTGGAAGTTTGGGATTCGCCCAATTCCGCCGGTGTGGTGATTGACGCCATCCGCTGCGCGAAGCTGGCGCTGGACCGGCGGATCGGCGGCGCGCTCGTGGGGCCCGCCAGTTATTTCATGAAATCACCGCCGGTGCAGTTTACGGATTACGAGGCCCGGGAACGGACGGAGGCCTTCATTGCGGGACAAAGGAGAGCCGATGATCGAAGCAATCAAGTTGTGGAACGAGCCGAACAACCTGTCGCATTGGGACTTCCAGATGGACCCGGACTGGAAGGAGTTCACCGAGATGACGCGAATGGCCGCCATTGGCATCCGGGAACTGCGCCCGACGCTGCCCTTGATCCTGGGCGGAATCTCTCCCATTGATCCGGAGTTCATTGCCTTGTTGAAGAGCTATCGCCTGCTCGACCATCTGGACGGCGTGGCGGTGCATGGCTTCCCGCTGGATTGGAACCATTGGCAAATCAACGATTGGCCGAAGAAACTGGATGAAATCCGGGCGGTGACCTCGCTGCCCATCTGGGTGACGGAAGTCGGCGTATCGACGTTCGGGGCGGATGAAGTCCAGGTCTTCGGTTTGCAACGCACGACGGAATTGTTGCTGGGGCGCGCCGAGCGAATTTTTTGGTACAGCCTGCTGGATCTGCCGCGCAAGTGGGAGGCCACCACGCGCCATAAGGAGGCCGAGGGCAGTGCTTACTACCGGCATTTTTACATGGGGTTGATTCGCGAGGATGGCACACCCAAGCCGGCGTTGCGCCACTTCAGCCCGGAATTGGGCGTTTGCCAGTGGTTTCATTTCGAGGACTACCGGCTGGAATTCGCGGTGAAATGGCTGCGAAAAATGGGGGTGAAAAAATTGCGCACGGGCATCAGTTGGGCGGACTGGTGCCGTCCGGGGGCGCTGCAATGGTACGACCGGCAAATGGCGGCCCTGGCGGAATTTGACACGACGATTACACTGTGTTTTACGCCACCCTCCCGCGGGAAAGCTCCGGACTGCGCCAGTCCGCCGCTGGAGGCGGGGGAGTTTGCCCAATTTGCGCGCGAGGTGGTGCAGCGGTATGTGCCGGGACAGGATGCAAGCCCAAAGGCAGGGAAGTTGCCGGAGAGGCAGGCAGATCATGCGGAGGAAGGCCGTTGCGAATCAGTGAATCAGTGATACGCAGCTAGTTGAGCGCATCAAAGCCAGCAACCAAAAGCAGGCTTGGGCCAACCGGTTCACACGGCATGCCGGATGCGGCTTCCCGCTACTTACGCACCTGCCTCAACGGGGAGGGACTCTTGCTTGCTATTCCGCACGCGTCAACCCACGGCCACCCACATCCAGTGCTGTTTCTGCCCCTTTCGCCAGCGCCAGCGTTGCCGAGTATTGACGCCGACTGATCGACCGGCCACAATCCACGGCGATGAGCGAACACGCATGGTTTGTGGCTCACACGCGGCCGCGGCGGGAAAAAAAATTGAAGGAATATTGCGAAAAGGAAGGCTTTTCGGCCGTGCTTCCCTGCTTCCGCAGCGCCCACAAATATCGAGGCAAAACGGTCACCTTCCACAAGCCTCTTTTCCCAGGTTATGTATTCCTGCAGATTCTCCACTCGCAGCGGATGCAAGTGATTCAGAATGAGCATGTTGCCCGTCTCCTGACTGTTTATGATCAGGCCTCGTTTGCCGTTCAACTGCAAGACATCCTGACGGCGTTGGAAACCGAGTTGGAGATACGCCTCGCGCCGGAAATCGGCCCGGGGCATCGGGTGAAAATCAAATCCGGGCCGCTGAGAGGGATGGAGGCCTGGGTCGAGGACCGTCAGGGCATGACCACCGTCCTGCTCCGACTTGATTTCATCGGACAAGCAGCGGCTGTAAAGGTCTCCGCTGATCAGTTGGAAATGGCTTAGCAACGGATGCCGCCGCGATTGAACCAAGTTTGCAAACTCATGGCAGATGCCTCACTATAGATGTCCCAAGGGTGTATGGAAATATGAGAATTAACGGGTTACAAATGCGGTTGTTCAGATTGCCAATTTGGTGCTTTCGCATCGCGTGCGCGAAAGATCGGGCGATGGAAGTCGCAGTCAATTGTTAAATTAATTGTGGGAAAGAAAAATACAGCTCATTTGCCGACGATTCTTTTAGTCGATGACAATGACGCATCTCGTGTGGCCACGAAATGGTTCCTGACCAATTTCGGGTACGAGGTGGATACAGCGCGAAGCGCCGAGGAAGGGCTCGCCCTGTTTGACATTCACACTCACGATCTCATCATTACTGACAACTCAATGCCGACGATGAGCGGCGCAGAACTCGCCCACATCATCAAGTTGCGTTCGGGATCCACGCCGGTGATCATGTTTTCGGGAGCGCCTCCGGCGGATCATTCCTGTCTGGACCGGGTAATTCGAAGGCCGGCTCATTTGCTCGCGCTCAAGGAAGCCGCTGACGACCTGCTCGGGACCAGGAATTCAAGCTGAACAGCGGGAAAGTTCCAGAACCGTTGCGCTGTAGGGTAGGCTCTCGCCGTGAACACTTCTCCGAGCCTCAATTATCAACGGTAGTCTGCCTCCTGGCGATGGTTGTGAGATCTCCGCGAATAATGGAGTTTCAAATATTCAGCTGGCAGCATTATCAAGTTCCTAAAATCTCCAGATTGATTGCTACATATGTAGTTAAAAGCCAAAGTCCGGCGTCCTTTCCTCCGTTCGAAAGCCTGATTTACTCTGGGCCGTTATCGGTTTGCGACTTAGTTAATTAGCGTCGAGCGAGAGTGTCCGGACAATTCCGGATGGGAATGGGCCTGGATCCTCTTCGTAAAGCCGAAAAGCATCAAGACGGCCGTGTAGCGCGCAGTCGATCAAGCTGGTGGGCCTCACAAAACCTAATTAAAACAGCCAAAAAACTCATTCTTGGCTCAAAAATGAGCCCTCATGTCCCAAAGCTGCCTAGACCGTTCGACTGAGATTTCATATAAATTCCACCCGTAATTTAATTCAATGGGACGGGCTTTTCAGTGTGAGACTGAGGGCGATGTTAGCGATGGGAAAAAGCAGGGTTAGATCAGCTAAGAAGAGCTGGCTCAGTTGAAACCCAACGGCAATCCGAGATTCAACTCCCGTTGATACCCGTGACTTGGTTCGCGTACGACCAAGCTGGGGAAAGTATGTCGGAGTCTCCGCTTTAATAATAATGGGTGCTATCAGAAATGATGACGGGCGGGATGAGCTTTATTGCGAATGGGATGATGCCCTCTCGATCCGGGAACAAGTTGAGGTGGTTCTTTCCTCAGCGGGGGCGGGGCTGGCGGGAATGGAGGGGGCTCTATGATTGATGACAGCCATTTAACTCTCCGTCTCATTCGCCTGCGAGGAGTTGATAAATGGCGGCCTTCCGCTCCCGGCCTATGGTTCCTGTTTCTACGAGGCGGATCCGGAAACTATATGGCGGGGTCCGTGAAGCAGCGGCTCCGCCAGGGCGATGTGCTCGTGTTGAACGGGCTGGCGGGCGGCGAGATCAGGGGTGCTGGTGCGGGCGAACTCGCGTTCTCATGTTTTTCGGCAAGTGTCGAATACATGTATCCCCTTTTCTCAGTGAGCGAGATTTCGCTGATGCAGAACGTCGTGGAGAGCTTCAAAGGCATCAAGCTTCACCCCGCCGACAGTCCGCTGGCTGTTGAGTGTCATCGGCTGATCAGCAGCGCTCCGCCGCAACTCAACCTGGACCACCGAAGCCATCTCCTGGGTGTTGTTGCGGCCGTGTTGAGGGAGGAATTCAAGTCGTTGCAATTGCAACGCCATCGCGTCGGATTTGTCAGCATGGAGGAGCATCTCCTACAGGTATTCGAGAAGCTTTCCGCCAATGACCTGCTAAATCTTTCAGCCGTGGAACTGGCGGACAAGTTCGGTTGCAGCCGCCGGCATCTCAACCGGCTGTTCCACCAGCATTTTGGGTTCTCGATCGCCGCTTTGAGGATGGAGATGCGCATGCTGAAGGCGGTCTCATTGCTGCGCGAATCTGCCGCGAAGGTGATCAACGTCGCCGAGCAGTGTGGTTTTAATCACCTGGGGCTGTTCAACAAGTGCTTCCGCCGGCGGTTTGGCGCCAGTCCCGGGCAATGGCGCACCCAGGCGGCACGGACGCCTGCCGCGGCGCCCGCTAACGTTGGAGACCACATGCAATGCCCTTTGCACTCGAATGGTTTGTGTCCCATGCTTGGTGGTCCGAGCATCGCCAACAATTCAAGCCCGCAGAAATCCCAGCTTAAAGCCGCCGCACTGTCGGCAGTGCTCGCCACCCGGCCGGAACCTTCCAGCCACGCAGCTTCCCACGCCAATGCTTGAATGGTGATGAGTACGCTTCCACAACGGCCGGACCGCGATCAGGCAGGCGCCAATTGGATTTTGCCTCCCTTCACAACCATGAGCGCCGGCCTGTTCTCAGCCGGGACGCTGGCCCGCTGTTTCGTCATTGGGCTTGTCCTCCAGCCGAGGCAGGTTCCGGCGCAGGAGGCCTTGCGCAACTCGCTGGCCGGAGAGGCGGCGGCTGAATCCCAGCGCATCCAGGAAGAGTCTTTGCCTTACACATTCAAGAGTGGCGATTTCCGGCTCCTGGTTGAGCCGATGCTGGACCTGCGGTGGAATGACAACGTAAACCTCACCAAAGACAACCCCGAGGATGACTATATCCTCAGACCGACGGTGGAGTTTGACGCCAACTATCCGTTGACCGACCGGAATCTGTTCCGGCTAAACGTGACTTGCGGTTATAACTACTACGTCAATCACTCTTCTTTGAGCAGGCCGTATCTGGCCACTGGCTCCCAGCTTGCCTTTGATTTCTTCGTCAAGGACTGGAGGTTCAACCTTCACGACAGCTTTTCCTACACTCAGGATTCCGCCAGCGAGCCAGCGGTTTCCGGGACGGGCAACTACGGCACTTTCCAGAATACAGCCGGCGTGTCGGGAAACTGGAACTGGGGCGACGTGACCTCGACCCTCAGCTACGATCACCAAAATACCCTGGCCACTTCCAGCCAGTTTAACAACATTAACAACGCCTCGGAACTATTCGTGGGCCGGGCTGGGTTGCGAGTGCGCCGCTGGGCCACCATTGGTGTGGAGGGCACCGGCACGCTGCTTTCCTATGAGCGGAACGCCCTTAATGACAGCACCGGTTGGAGTGCGGGCGTTTACGTGGAACTGACGCCGGATTCCTACTTCAGCGTCAAGCCGCGCTTTGGGTACACCGTCAACTATTATCACCAAACCAGCCAATTCACGCAGGCTTCGGACCAAAGCTCGTGGTACGGCGATCTAACCGTGAGCCATAAGGCAACACGGTTTTTGGCCTATTCGCTGAGCGCCGGGCACGAGTTGAGACCGGGAATCGAATCGGACGCGATCGAAGACTCCTACGTGCGTCCGAGCCTGTCGTGGAGCGTGATCAAGGGCGTGACCATCGGAACATCCTTCTCCTACGAACGTGGGAGCCAGGCGGGTGGGCAGCTTGCGACGACCTTCGGCCAAAATTATGACTATTATAACGCCGGCTTTGACGTCTCTTTCTCCCCGCTAAAGAGCTTGAAGGTTGGCTTGTACTACCGCTGGACAATGAGATCATCCGAGGTTGCCTCGGGTGACTACAACCAAAATGTCGCAGGTGTGACTTTCAATTACGCATTGCCGTGAAGACCGCCGCGAGATCAAACGTAAACCTGGAGGGAACTCTGCGCAGGCTTCTCTCCTGCAATTGGGCGCGTTGCGGCGTCGGATTGTGGTTGGCGGCATGGATGGCATCCGGGTGTGTCTCGGAACAACCGAAGTTTGCGGATGTAGGCAACCTGCTGACGCCAGCGGCTGACACCAACGCCGCACCCACAAGCTCAGCAACCATGAGCAACAAATCAAGCGGATCGTGGTCGAACACTACCGCCGTCGTTGTCGGGGACAGCAACAGCATTCCGGTCTTGGATGACAAACGAGAACTATCCATTGGAGATCAGGTAAGCTTTCGAATCCTGGAAGACAACGCAAACCCAAAGCAATTATCCGTGACCGCTTCCGGAGACGTTGAAGTGCCTTATATCGGCCCGCATCCTGCCGCCGGCAAGACGTGCAAAAAGCTGGCCGGCGAATTAAAGGCGGAATTGGAGAAGCAGTATTTTTACCAAGCCACCGTCATCATTTCCGTTGAGTCGATGGCCCGGAGTCTGGGCAGAATCTATGCGTACGGCGCGGTGCGCGTTCCGGGACCGCAGGAAATCCCCAGTGATGAGCCTTTCACGCTGAGCAAAGCCGTTCTGCGCGCGGGAGGCTTTGCTGAATTTGCCGACAAGCACAAGGTTGAGGTGACAAGGAAATCTCCCTCGGGAGGTGCAAACCAGACGTTCACGGTTGACGTCGGCAAGATCCTGGAAAAGGGAAAGACGGATTTGGACCTGGTCCTGCAAGCCGGGGACACGTTTTACGTCAAGGAGCGGGTGTTTCGCTTTTGATCGCCGGAAATGTCATGCAACCAACGGCCATAATAATGGAACGAGGCGAATTAAGAGCGGGTTCGAAAACTGCCAGGGCTGCTGCCATCGGCGGGTTCCGCAACCAGGGGAGCGGCCGATGAGTGAGATGCCGCAAGCCGGCGGGCCGGAATACCAAGCAGGCCCGGGCCCGACCGTTGACCTCGACGCCATGCCCACGCCCAAATTCCGGATCCAGAAATTCCTCGCGTTTCTCCTCAAGTACTGGTGGGTGCCGGCTGCGACCTTGATCTTGAGCCTTGGGGCAGCCGTTCTTTACGTGCTTCATCAGCCGCCTACTTTTGTGTCACGGGGAAGCATGTGGGAGACGGTCAAATTGCGTCTGCCCGACGAAACTCTTTTCAGCGAGGACGTCGCGAACTTCCTGGGAACGCAAAGCGAATTGCTGCAAAGCGCGAAATTGCGGGAACTCGCCTTGTCCCGCCTGCGAATGGCCAGTAATGAGGTGGCGATTCCTGTGGACGCGAACGGAAACCCCCTGGCAGTGAGAGTCACCGTGTCCCAGGCGTCCAAGAGCGCGGTGTTCGTGCTGGAGGCGACCGGATCACAGGCATCCTATACCCGGGCCTACCTGGACGCGCTGATGGACGCGTACTTGGCATACAAAAGGGACATCCGCAAGGAAGTTTCAGGAGACACCCTGGCTTCCATCACTGAGCAGGTGGAGTTGGCGGAGCGCGAACTGAAGACTCATCAGGACATTTTGACCGAATTCGAGCGGAGCAACAATCTCGCCATTCTTCAGGAAGAAGGGACGGTCGCGGGAGCGTATCTGACCAAACTCAAAACCGAATTGTCCGACCTTCAGCTTGAGGACCAACTACTCGATGCAACATCCAATGAAAATGTGGCACTGGCAGCCGGCATCGATGGCACGAACCAAGCCAGCCCGGTGCAGCCAGTGCTTGCTTCTCAGCCGGGTTCCGGCGGCGGGGCTGCTGCATTGGAACAGCAAAACGCCTCCAAGGAATTGGAATTGTTGAGGAGTCAGCGGGCCAAACTGAGCCAGTACTTGCGCCCGATGCACCCTGATATCAAGAAACTGGATGCCGATATCGAGCGCGAGGAAAAAGTGCTGGACATCTATCGGCGCGAGAACCGCGAACAAATAGCGTCCTATCGTCAAAACACCAAGTTGCGATTGGAAAGCGTCAAGGCTTCCATCAAGGAATGGGAGTCCAAGGTGATCGAAGCCAACACCCATATCGCGGAAGCCGAGCACCTGAAGATCAATGTGCAAAGGGCACAGAGCGATTATGACCGCCTGGCTTCGATGGTTCAAAACGTCAAGATTAGCCGGGAAATTGACCAGGAAACGCTCGCCATTCTCGAACACGCCTCTCCCGCAGGGCGCTCGTACCGCGCGGAGAAGGGATCGTTGGAATCCGCCGTGGTGGCTGGGCTGCTCCTAGGATTGGGCTGCATTGCGCTGCTTACCGTTCGCGACGAGAAGTTCAGTTCCGTTCTCGAAGTGAATGAAAAGTTGGGAGATGCCGTCATCGCCCAAGTGCCTGAGTTGCCCGGGCTGAATGGCGAATTCCCGCCGCCAATGGAAAACGCCAACGATTCTCACGTTTATGCGGAGTCCTACCGGTGCTTGCGCTCCGCCCTTCTGTTTCTCCCCGTGGATAACGAGCGTCCGAAGGTCCTGCTCATCACGAGCGCCCTGCCTGACGAGGGGAAATCCACCATTGCGGTCAATCTGGCGCGCACTCTCGCAATGGGCGGCGCGCGCGTTCTCTTGGTGGATGGTGATATGCGGCGTGGCGGGCTCCACGAACTCCTGGGCCTGAACCAGGAACCCGGCCTGTCCCACCTCCTGGACCACTCCGCCGATGCCGACAAGGCCTTGCAGACCAATTCCATTCCAAACCTTTGGTTCATTGCCAGCGGAACCAGGCCGAGCAATCCCGGCGACCTTTTCCTGAGAGCGGACTTGGATCTGCTTCTGCGCCGATGGCGCACTCAGTTTGATTATGTCCTCTTTGACAGCAGCCCGATCTTTGCCGCTGACGACGCGACCACGCTGGCGCCGAAGGTGGATGGAACGTTGCTGGTCGTTCGCAGCCGCTTTTCCACCGCGCGACAGGTGCGCGCGGCTCTGGAGATGCTTCAGCAGCGGCAGGCCACGGTGCTGGGTGTGGTTTTCAACCGTGCCGATGCGTCGGCCCGGTCGTACGGGTACTACAAATATTCCAAATATTACCCTGTGCCGGACGCGTTGATGGTGAAGTCCGGTTGAACCACGGCAGATTTGTGATCGCCGGGAAAAACCTGGCTCTTTGGGGCTTGGACTGCGGTTTGAAGCGCAGACAGACCTGTGCAGGTAATTGAAATGTCCGATTTGGGTAGATTGCGGGCCAACCGAAAAAGAGGCCTGCGAATTGACCGGCACGAAGTGTGCACGCGCAAAACTAATGGATGAACTGATTCTGGAAGCTGGTCGCGCTGAACGTAACTACTGGCGCGATCTGTGGCGCTATCGGGAATTGTTCTATTTCCTGGCCTGGCGCGACATCCTGGTTCGCTACAAGCAGACCGTTATCGGCATCGCGTGGGCCGTGATTCGGCCCCTTCTCACCATGCTGGCATTAACGATGGTCTTCCACAAGTTTGCCAAAGTCTCGGCCCCGGGCGCCACGCCCTACGCTTTGCTGGTAATGGCAGCGATGCTTCCCTGGCAGTTCTTTTCCACCAGCCTCAGCGAATGCAGTAACAGCCTGATCGGCAACTCGAACCTGATCTCCAAGATCTACTTCCCTCGCCTCATCGTCCCGGCTGGGTCGGTCATCACGAGCTTTGTGGACTTCCTGATCACGCTGGCGCTGATGGCCGCGCTCATGTTGTGGTATGGTTTTTTCCCGGATTGGAGGCTATTGCTGCTCCCGGCGTTTATCATGCTGGCTTTCGCTGCCAGTTTCGGCCTCGGCCTCTGGCTTGCTGCGCTCAACGTCGAATACCGGGACTTCCGGTACATTGTGCCGTTCGTCGTGCAGTTTGGAGTGCTCGTCTCGCCGGTGGGCTTCCCCAGCAGCTATGTGCCGGCCAAATGGCGCCTGCTTTACGATCTGAACCCCATGGTCGGTGTCATCGACGGCTTCCGCTGGTCTTTGCTCAAGGGAGAAGGCGTGCTGGACTGGTCCGCAATCTTATTGTCTGCGATTACCGTCATCCTGTTGCTGACTGCCGGGGTTTGGTATTTCCGCCGAATGGAACGCACGTTTGCGGATGTCATATAAGTGAGCGACGAAGCGATCATTCGGGTCGAAAACCTGGGCAAAAAGTACCGCATCCAACACCAGCAGAATGGGAGCACGCGCTATAAAACGCTCCGTGATGCGATCACTGAAACATTTGCTGCTCCGTTCAAAGCCCTGCACAGAATTGGAAGATCAAGCCTTGAAGAGAGGGTGCCTGGAAGCGTCAAACCATTGGCCTCCCGCTCCTCAAGCGAAGATTTCTGGGCCGTCAGAAATGTGTCCTTCGAGGTGAAACGTGGCGAAGTGCTGGGCGTCATTGGTCGCAACGGTGCTGGCAAAAGCACGTTGCTGAAAATCCTGAGCCGCATCACAGAACCGACTGAAGGTCGCGTGCGGATCAAAGGCCGCGTGGCCAGCCTGCTGGAAGTCGGCACCGGCTTTCATCCCGAACTGACTGGCCGCGAAAACATCTTCCTGAATGGCGCGATTCTGGGAATGAGCCGCGCGGAGATCAGAAAAAAATTCGACGAGATTGTCGCCTTTTCAGAAGTGGAAAAATTCCTGGATACGCCGGTGAAACGCTATAGCAGTGGCATGTATGTCCGCCTCGCCTTCGCAGTAGCCGCCCATTTGGAACCGGAAATCTTGATCGTGGACGAAGTGTTGGCAGTAGGGGACGCGCAATTTCAAAAAAAGTGTCTGCGAAAGATGCAAGATGTGTCGCGCCAGGAGGGACGAGCGGTGCTTTTTGTCAGTCACAACATGGCGGCAGTCAGTTCAATGACTGATCGAGTAGCTTTGATGGACAGGGGAAGCAACGTATTCACCGGCGCCACGGAGCGCGGTATCAAAGAATACCTCAAGTCCAGTGACCAAGGCTGCGGGGCTTATGACTCGCCTTTAAGCAATTCCAGTAAACCCTTCGTTTCGCAAATACGCGTCAATTCCGCAAAAGGTGAAGCGATCCACATTTCCGGCCAGAACATGGTCATCACAGTTGTGATCAACCATGCCGATCCCATCCGGAACGCTTGTTTCTCTTTCCAGATAGTCAATCAGTACCAGCACCCTGTTGTGCATTGCTGGATCTACGATATTGATACTCCCATTTGTCGCGAGGGCCAGTCCACCATTTTGACCTGCCGCATGCCTTCGCTCGCTCTAAATGTTGGCGCATATACGCTCACGACCTTCCTGTCAGAACCGCCCGGTGGACAATTCTTTGAAAAACTCGAAGGCATATGCCCTTTCCAGGTCGAGATTATTGGCAGCCAGACCTTGTTCGGCTGGCGTCCGGATGCCTGCGGGTACATTACTGCCTTCGAATGGACCAAGCACTAATTGAAATGCCGCCGGCAGAAGCAGCGGAACTGTCCAACAGACTTGCTTCCGAGGAATACAACCGGCAAAGATCCTGCCCCCAGCGCAAGGATGAACTGTACGTTCACTTGTCCGACGTCCGACTTTTCCTGGGTGATTACTGTCGAGAATCGTTTTGCCAGTTGTTGGACTATGGCTGCGGCGGTTCTCCATACAAAACGCTTTTCAACACCAAGCGATATATTCGAGCCGATTACGTCAACTCCAGGAATATCGACTTGCGCATCGGCGAGGATGGTCGGTTAGGATTGCCTGACAGTTCAGTGGATGTTGTGCTTTCCACTCAAGTGCTGGAGCATGTTTTTTCACCCCAAAAATATTTGTCCGAGGCTTTCCGCGTCTTATCGCCGGGAGGCAGATTAATCCTGACCACCCATGGAATTTGGGAGGACCACGGCTGTCCCTATGATTTTCGAAGATGGACCGCGAACGGACTTGAATTGGAACTTATCACGCAAGGTTTTCAAGTCACCCGCGCGGCAAAGCTCACCACTGGAGCAAGGGCCGCAGTATTTCTACTGGGACAGCGATACGGCCAGCTTTTTAGCAGCAGGCGAAATCTTACCGGCTTGCTTTTTTGGCTTCTGTGGAAGAGGGCCTTTGCAAATCTTGAATATCGGCATGCGTGGATTGATGCGCGCTTTGCCAACTGTCGAATGGTGGATGCGAAATTGCCCGGACACGACCTTTATCTGGCGCTGGGAATTGAGGGTAGAAAGCCTTTGTGATTCTCTTTGGCTCCCATGAGCCGATTCCATTCGGTTACCTGGCTCGAAAAACGGCGTGGATAAAGCACCGCCCGATGGCACAGCTCCCATTTGCACCCGCCACAGTGGCCCGAATAGTCATGGGCTGCAAAGCAAGCGCCTACTAGGTTGGAAGCAAACATCATAATTGTTGGTTCTGGTTTAACTGGAGCGGTTATAGCTCGCGTCTTGACGGACGCGCACAGAAAAGTCCTCGTCCTGGACCGGCGCCCCCATTTGGGCGGCAATGTGCACGATCATGCCCATCCGAGTGGAATTCGGATTCATACCTATGGTCCGCATTACTTCCGGACCAACGACGATGAGCTGTGGGCTTTCGTGAACCGTTTCTCGCGCTTTTATAAGTATGAAGCTGTTCTTAAATCTTGGGTGGACGGACGCTACGAAAATTGGCCGATTGCCGGCAGCTATATCCGGCGCGTGATCGGAGACAATTGGTCGCCGGATTTCAAGGGCAAGCCTGGCAATTTCGAGGAAGCCTCACTTTCGATGATGCCACGCGAGGTGTATGAGAAATTTGTCAAGGGGTACAGCCAGAAGCAGTGGGGAGTCCCGCCTGGCAAACTTTCTTCCAATCTTGCGAAGAGATTCGATGTCCGCGAGGATGACGAGCCCAGATTAATGCGGCACAAGCACCAAGGTCTGCCCGAGAATGGTTACAGCGACTTCATGCAGCAGATGTTGAAGGGCATACCCGTGATTTTAAATTGCGATTTCTTAAAGCAACGATCCTCTTTCGGTTCGAGCAACTTGATTGTTTATACCGGGCCAATTGACGAATTCTTTGATTATGACCTTGGAAAGCTAAAGTATCGCGGCCAGCAACGTACGCACGAGTACGTGCCCGACATTGAATTCGCGCTGCCGTGCGGCCAGGTGAATAATCCGGACCATGGTAATGGCCCGCACATTCGAACGTTGGAATGGAAGCACATGATGCCGGCGAAATACGCCGGCCAGCTTCGTGGAACGGTGCTGACACGGGAAATCACGGTTACACCTTCCGAGCCGAACGACTACGAATATCCGTTTCCCGATGATGAAAACGCGCGGCTGTATCAGGCGTACCGAATGCGCGCCAATACCATGCCAAATTTGCTTATTTGTGGCCGGCTTGGAGAGTATCGCTACTACGATATGGATCAGGCCATAGCCCGTGCCCAGCTCCTGGCCAACAGGATTGTCGCGCAGAGCTCTTTGCTTTGCGATTGAGGTTTGGCGGTATCTGTGAAGTGAGCCGGATCGCTTTTATTTCGACGATGTACGGAGAAACCTGGGGAGGAAGCGAGCAGCTTTGGGGGGGCGCTGCGCATGTGCTTCTCCGGACTGGCCATCGTGTTGCAGCAGGAGTTAATTTCTGGCCCGGCGATTCCTCGGAACGAGAAGCTTTGCTAAAGGCCGGTTGCGAAATGCACGTCCGGGAGTTTATCCCGCGTATCCCAGGACGTATCCTCAACCGCATCCTTCCCACGGCGATGAAGGTTCCTGCGCGCAACGCGAACCACGAGTGGCTGCATCATTTCCGGCCGGAGCTGGTTGTCATCTGTCAGGCCTGGACCGATGATGGGTTGGAAATGATGGAAATGTGCAGGGAAAACGGATGGAAATATGCAACCATCGTTCAAGCCGCATCAGAATATCAGTGGCCGGATGATGATATATCTCATCGCCTCCGCAGTGCTTACACGGACGCGGCGCGCGCTTTTTTTGTTTCAAATCACAATTGGCGTCTCACGGAACAGCAGATCGCGGCTACGATTTCTCAGGCCGAGATCGTTTGGAATCCAGTGGCGGTTGATTATCACAGGCCGCTGCCCTGGCCGGACGAATCCGGTGGCTTGAAACTGGCATGTGTTGGGCGGCTTCAGCCCGATGCAAAAGGGCAGGACATACTTTTGAGGGTTCTGACAAAGGAGCGATGGAGGCGTCGTGATTTGAGCGTGACTTTTTTCGGAAAAGGCGTGAACCGCAAGCAAATCGAGCAACTGGCCCATGTATTGGATGTCCAGAATATCTCGTTCGGCGGGTTTGTCTCCAGCATCAGCGAAATCTGGCGGAAACATCACGCCTTGGTGCTGCCAACCCGCAAGGAAGGAATGCCGATCGTGCTTCTGGAGGCCAGCCTTTGCGGGCGGCCCGCCATTTGCAACTGCGTGGCCGGAATTCCAGAGGTGCTTGACGATGGCCGGACTGGCTTTCTGTCGCGGGCTCCGGATGTGGACTTGTTTGATGAGGCATTGGAACGCGCCTGGCAGGGACGAAATGAGTGGTGTGAAATGGGACGCAAAGCTGCCGCCAAGGTGCGCAGCTTGCTTCCGGAGAAGCCAGCCGAAGCATTCGCCAATCGGGTGGCACAACTGGCCTGTGCGGCATGACTAACGCGCCTTTATTGAAAGTGCCGTGGCAGACTTCAAACTCTGCATCCACTTCCGTTAGTGTCTGCATCGTGACCTATAAGCGGGACGACGTTTTGCTCAGATCGTTGGAGCATCTTCTGAAATCTTCCTGCCCAGTCACGGAAATATTAATTGTGGATAATGGTCACTCTCCTGAACTCCCAGCGCGCTTGCGGTCCGTTACAGTGCCGGTCCAATTGCTCTGTCCGAACGGTAACGTAGGGTGCGCGGGTTTAAACCTTGCATTTGCCCGGGCAAGCGGAAAGTACATCTTTTGTTTCGACGACGACAGTTTCCCCGCATCCGACTGCTTGGACAATGCCATCCGCGCTTTTGAAGCCGACCCGGAGTTGGGCATGATTGGCTTCAAGATGTTCGAGCCGGACACTAAACAGCCGTGGCATGATCCTTGGTGGAACCCGGACAGTCGCGTGCCTCGCGCGACCGCCCTATGTCCAGGGTGCGGCCTGGCTTTTAGAAATGACTCCCGGCTTCCCTCTAACTTATGCATGCCGGATATTGTCTCGCAAGCTCATGAACTCAGCATGGCAGCCGAGATACTGCGTCTCGGATATCGAATCGAGTTCCGACCGGATTGCATCGCCTATCATCCGGACACGGTAAAGGGCTATACCGGAGAAAAAGCCAGGATCGGCAACCAGAATCAAATGCGGTTCCTGTTAATGTATGGAGACGCCCGCAGCCTCGTAGTATTGTTGATTTCCCAGTGCCTGCAAGCCGTGCTCGGCCGCGAGAATGAGTTCAAGTTCGCCCTGAAGTATCTTCTGGCTCATAAGCGCCGGCCCGTACCTCGCCGGATTGCGCGCCAATTCCGCGATGTGTTTACATGGAATTCGCATCCCAGGCTCCATCGATTTCTATGACGACCAGAATCATCGTAAGCTCCCCCTCCATGGAATTGGGCGGGGCCAACAAGACGATGGCCAGCCTGCTCAATGCACTGAAAGACCGGGGGTGCGAGCCGGAATGGATTTGCACCGGACACAATCCCACATCTGATGATGGAGGGTGGCTGGGCGAGAGGCGGTTCAAAATGCATTCGCTTCCTTCCACCCAGCTCTCCGCAGTCCGTCAGCGACAAGCCCTGCTTCTGGATCACCTGCGAAAGTGCTCACCGTGTATCTACATCCCAAATTTCGACTTTGATATGGCTTGTGCAGTGCCGGCGCTTTCGCCGGAGAGCGCCGCAGTTTTTATCGTCCACTCTGACGAACCAATCTATTATGACTTCGTGGCTGATTATGGGCATTTGTTCAACGCAATCGTTTGCGTCAGCCGGTTTATCACCGAAAAGTTGCAGCGGCTGCACCCGGAATGGGCCGAGCGGATTGTCCATATTCCATTTGGAGTGGATTGTCCCGCGCGAATACCGACGCGCGAAAAAGAGCCTTCCGCCCCGCTGGAAGTTGCCTACTGCGGACGCCTCTCCTTTTATCAAAAGCGCATCCAGGATCTCGCGGAGATAATTCGTCGCTGCCACTTGGATAGGCTGCCGGTGCGGTTTCGTATCAGCGGCAGCGGACCGGATGAAAAGGCGTTTTTTCAAAGCATAGCCCAACCGCTGGCCGAAGGAACAGCCATTCGCGTTGGGTTCTTGTCGAATGCCCAAGTTCTCGATCTGTTTGCGAACTCTGACGCTTTGGTAATTACCTCGGATTTCGAAGGGTTGCCGGCGGTGTTGCTGGAAGCCATGGCATACGGATGCGTGCCAGTGGTTTCACACACCGTCAGCGGCATGGCCGAAGTGGTTCAAAGCGATGAAAATGGATTCTTGGTTCCTATTGGTGATGTGGATGGGTTTGTCCGTGCCTTGGCACGGCTTGCAGCGGAGCCGGAGTTGCGGCATCACCTGGGGAGCGGCGCCTTTGAACGGATTAAAACGGGTGGCTTTACCCTGACTCGGGCGGCTGCTGATTATGAGAACCTGTTCAAGGCGCTTCTGAACAATCCAAACCGGATTTCCTATAAACGAAACTGCGAGGTGATCGTTCCCGAGAAGTACCGCCTCGGAGCAAAGATTCAAAAGCGAATCAATTGGCTGCTAAGAGATGTATCTGCCCAATGAATTCGAACACCGACGTCCCGCGCGGTTTTTGAAAATACATTCCCAGGGCCGCAAGCCTTCAGCAACGCCATGAAGCGACTGGTTAGATTCTATGGTTCGCGAGAGTTGGTGCTGATTGGCAATGATTTTTTCAGCGAAGGTGGCGCTTGGCGGTCCATCTACCGTTATTTCCGCCAGGAAGAAGCGGACGGCCGATCCGTCATGCTGATCGACCGGCGTAAGCAGCACACCTTTCGGCAAATGTTAGCAGCAGCATGCTTCAGCCCGCGGATACTGGTGAACGGATTGGGTCCGTTTTCCCGGTGGGAAGGCGTCCTGACGTGTCTGCTTCGGAAGGACATTCTTATTTACCTTCATGATACTGCTTACATGGTTAAGCGTTACGCGAAACGGCACCCCTGGAAATTTCGGTTTTTTCGCATGATCATGCGCCGAAATCCGGTTTTGTGCGTTTCAGAACAGATGCGGGACTATTATTGCAAGGAATTTGGCGCCGCTCAGATTCATGTCGTTCATGAGGCGGTTGCGCTGCCGGCGACGCCTGATTTTGAACCCGCCTTTCGTCATATCGTCATGGTAGGTTCCGTGGAAGAAAGAAAAGGTGTGAAACTGCTGTCGGAAGTTGCAGAAATGGCGGCGACGCGTGCATTACCATGGAGATTTCATTGGGTTGGCGCCTTGGCGAGCCAATCCCTCGGACCGCTTTCTCCAAATGTCCGGTGGTGGGGATGGCAGGACGCACCTCACGAGTTTGTTAAAGGAGCGGACATCTTTTTCCTATCCTCGGTGGACGATCCCCTGCCGCTGGCTTGTCTGGAAGCGATGGCGCTGGGCAAGCGGTGCGTTGTGTATCGCAACACCGGCATCGCGGAACTGCTGGCAGGCATTCGCGGTTGTTCCGTCTATGAAGATTATTCAGCAGCCGCTGCGTTTTCAGCGATCAATGAGGCCCTCGCGGCTCGGCCTGACAGTCCTGCTCTCGCCCGGATTATCGAGGAAAAAGCTTCGGTGGGCAGCTTGGTCTCGCGCATCCGGCAAATTGCTGAGATCAAAATCTGATCCTTTGTCCGCCCGATGAAAGTTCTGATTGTCGAGGAAGCCCTCAAGACTCTGAACGGTCACTGGTTTCAGTATATCAGTGATATTGTTTTGGGTGGGCGCGAAGCAGGCCACCAAGTTGAGGTGGCGGTACATAAAGGCGCCTGCCAAGAAATAACAAAGGCCTTCCCCTGCCACCCTATTCTTCAAAGGAGCGTCTTTGAGCAGCAGGCGGTGTCAGCCGGAAAAATGACCGCCTTCAAACGCGTTTTTGCCCACAATCGCTCACTCTATCGCGACTTGAGCTCATTTCTCAAGGCAGGCAACTCTTATGATGTTGTTATCGCGACGACTCCCCGGCTTGAACACGTGCTGGCGTATTGGTTTTTGTTTTGGCGATTCCGAGATCAAGGATTGCGAAAGCTCGTGTTGGTCTTTGTCGAGGCGGTCGGGCGGTACTCGCCGGACTACTCCCGAATCCGCTTCTCCGCGAGTTCGCTTCCTTTAAAGTGCTGCTTCATACTTTTTCGATTGCTGATCAAGACGCAGCGTGTATTTCTCGTCACGGAGTCGGAGGGGCTTGCGCGTCAGTTTGAAGAGTTTTGCGGCATAAGCTTTCCACTTGTTCCTCACGTGACGCGATTGCCAGATCTGGAACCGTATCGCGCGAAGGCGGGCCGGAAGTTGGCTGCCGGCGGAAATCCACTCGTGCTTGGCACCTACGGCTTTACGCGGTTTGACAAGGGCTTGGACATTTTGCAGGAAGCAATAAAGATCCTCAGGCACGGTGACAAAGACCTTGGCGTTCGTTTTGTGGTGCAATGGACCGGAGATTATCGTCTTCCAAACGGCACATTGATTCGAAGGGATCCGCTGTTGGAGAATTCCACATTGGTTCATTACCTCGACCCGTTTTCCACTTCAGAGCAATACTACGAATGCCTGGCGCAAACGGATATAATGATTTTGCCGTACCGAAAGGATTTTTATTTCGACAAGTTGTCCCGGGTGGCCATTGATGCTGCTCTGGCGGGAATGCCTTTTGTCTATCCTGCCGGAACCTGGCTGGAATCTTTCGCCAAGCAACACGGCGTCGGCGTGGCCTTTCAACCTGAGAATCCAGCTTCACTCGCCAAGGCGATCAACGAGGCAGTCGAGAGGCATTTGGAGTTAAAATCGTGCGCCGAAGCCCGGAGACACTCTGTTTCTGAGGCATTTTCCGCTCGCGCCTTTTTCAAGATCATCTCTGATTTTCCAGACATTAAGGGACAAACTCGCCAGAAGTATTGAGCCGCTCATCTCAAGGCACCATTGGCGGACTCTGCAGCATCAGAATGAATCAGGGCGGAATCGTTTGGCCGAATCTCTTCAGGGTGGAAGAAGTGATCAGCGCGTGAGCAATGCAAAGCTCCTTAAAATTGCTGCGGTTGGTGTGACAAGCGAGTTCATTCGGACGCGGGGACATCTGCATTGGAACAGGTGCATATAATCGAATGAGAGGATCTGCCAACGTTTTGATTTTTGCGCCTTCCGTCGAAGGCGGCATCGCGGAGTATACGTTGTACCAGGCGAATGCCATTGGGAAACTTGGCGCGAATGTTGTCTGCCTCGTTGCAACTTCTTTTTTGAGCGGACGGCAAGCGCATTTTGAGCTCATCACACGCCTGAATGATCCTCCTCAGGAAAATCGTGCGCGGTTGGTCAAACGATTGAAGATGGCCTGGTGCCTCATCGTGAATCAGCTAATGTTGGCCTGGCAGATTTTCAGGCGCCGGCCGGACTTGGTGTTGCTCGATTCGTACGTTGAATACCTATCGCCATTTTGGGTGTGGCCGCATTGGTTGTTGGCACGTGTCTGCCGCATCCGTTACGCGGCGAACTTGCACGATCCAGTTCGTAGTTATCGCCTCGGTCCAGCTTGGTGGCACCGTCTATCAGTACGCCTTGCTTATCTGCCACTGGATTTTGTGCTGGTGCATGATCAATTGCCAAATCCATCGCCAGTGCCTGCCGGAGTTCGGGTGGCACAAGTGCCGCATGGCCTCTATGAAATCTCCGGGCCGCCGACGGACGCGGTCGCCGTTCGGAGGGAATGGGGCGTGCAAAACGGGCAGAAGGTGTTCCTTGCGTTTGGCTTTGTTCGTGATGGGAAAAATCTCGATTTAGTCATTCGCGCTCTCGCAAGGGTGCCGAAAGCATTCCTGGTCATGGCTGGTTCTGTGGCTTCGGCTCAGGACAAGCCGTTTGCATTTTATCGGGACTTGGCTGCAAAGCTCGATGTGGCAGGCCGCTGCCGCTTTTTTGAAGGTTTTGTGGCCGATGCGAAGCTGGGAGCATTTTTTGCCGCAACAGATTTTGTGCTGCTAACTTACGCCTCGTCTTTCCATTCACAAAGCGGAGTGCTAAACTTGGCCGTTCGGGCGCGCAAACCCGTTCTGGCTTCGGCGTCGCCAAGCGCGTTGCTCCGTGCAGTGGAGGCCTATGCCCTCGGAATCACCGTTGCGCCAGATTCGGCGGCTGCGGTCGCCGACGGGATGGGTGGTTTGCTCACTTCACCGCCGAAGCCCCAATGGGAAGAGTATGAGGCGCGCGCGGCCTGGGAGGTGAACGCGCGCGGCGTTCTGAAGGCCGCAGGATTGCCGGTGCAGGAGGCTGGCCGCGACCTCCCTGTTACTACCACGCAAGAGTGAATTGGAAGTGTCATGCCGGCGGAGCGATTGCCTATGGATACAATCACTGGATTGGGCGCTTTCCGTCAGGGTTTGTGCGAGCTGGCTACTTGAAGCTCTGGCTGAAAGAGATCGGAATGAACACCCATGTACAAATGGGTTGCCGCTTCTTACATGGCCGCAAGGTGTCTTTCGGAGCGCGGAATGTGATTAATTTCGGTTGCCTGTTCGACGGCCGCAGATTTCAGATCCGCACTGCGGACGATGTTTCAATTGGACCGGAAGCGGCCATTTTGACACTCGGACATGATCCACAATCACCAGACTTTGCGGATCGAGGAGGAGACGTGATCATTGAAAGCCGGGTCTGGATTGGGTATCGAGCGACCATTCTGCCCGGAGTCAGAATAGGAGAAGGCGCAGTGGTCGGGGCCTGTGCGGTCGTGACGCACGATGTTGAACCCTTCAGTATCGTCGCTGGAAATCCGGCTCGCGCCATTGGCGAAAGATGCAATAAGCTCGTTTATCAACTCAATTTTCGGCCGAGTTTAGTCTGAGCCGGTTGGCGGAAAAATCCTCCGCGAATGAATGGGAGCAAATCAAGAAATCCCGAATAAATGTTAGGCGGTTGTTTTATTACATTGTTTTCCTTGGAGGAGCTTATTACCTCGTGACCGATCGCGCTAAATTTGCCTCCAAGGGAGCATCGCGCATCAGTCCTCTTCAATCGGACCTGCTGGATCTGTCACGCTGGGTAGCCGCATTCCTGGTAGTCGCTGAACATCAGCGGTGCCTGATGTTCGTTGACTATAAAACAGGCGAAGGAATTGGCGCGCTGAGTAAAGTTTTCTATTTCATGACACATTTTGGGCATTCTGCGGTAATGGTGTTTTTCGTCATGAGCGGTTTCCTGGTCGGCGGGAAAGTAATTGATCGTTTGAAGCAAGGGGCATTTTCCTGGCAAAAGTACGCAGTGGACCGTGTCAGTCGGCTTTATGCGGTCTATGTGCTGGCTCTTCTTCTCGGGGGGGCGCTTGACTATCTGGGATATCGGTGCCTGAATCGATTTGGTCTCTATGACCGAACTTTCTCTGACCACATCGCCGTGGCGAATGCTGACTTTCATGCGGGGCTTTCCAAGCCGGTATTTTTCTTGAACCTCCTTATGTGCCAGACCATCCTGGTACCCGTTTTTGGCAGTAACGGACCGTTGTGGAGCCTGGCAAACGAGTTTTGGTATTATCTTGCCGGGCCTCTGCTCTTTCTGTTGTACTTTGCGAGGAATCTCGGCGCTCGCAGCATTTGCGTTATTGCCCTAGCGGGACTTTATTGGTTTCTGCCTGCGAGCATACTGATTTATTTCCTGGTCTGGCTTTTGGGAGCCTTGCTTTATAGCATAAACGACCGGCCTTTGTTTCCTGCGAGTATCAGCCTTTTTCTGTTTCTGGGATGCTTGAGTGCCGTCCGCTTGGAGTGGATAAAGAGTGGGTGGGTTGGGGATTTTCTTATTGCGATAACATTTGCGATGCTGATCAATTCAGGCGCCGGCAAACCGGGGCATATGCCGGGGCATGTCTTAAGCAGGAGGGCGGCCGATTTTTCCTATTCCGTGTACCTCTGCCATTTCCCGTTTCTCGCCTGCATCCTCTCTGCTATTTACCAAGGAACCGGATTTGGGCTGCGGACTCCGCGCTCTGGATTGTCCGTTGGACTTTCACTGGTCGTTCTGGGACTGACATATCTCTGGTGTTACCTGGTTTCGCTCGTCACGGAGAGGCAGACACCTAGAATTCGCAAAATCCTCTACGCTCTCCTTGGTCGTGAAATGGTGGTTTCGACCGCAGTCGTCCGATGAAAGCTCGCCATATGATGGCCTGCCGCAAAGCGGCGCGAAACCTGCTTGATGCAAACGGCGCGATCGTCTAAATTCAAGCTCGAGCCATCTTGAAGCCTATCGCTCAATGACTTATGAAATTACATGTTTATCCTTGTCCGAGCTTCAAAGGGTGCTTTCGGTTTCCTATCCTCGCGGTCTGCTTAATCATGCTCGGCGCGATGGCTGCCAGGGGATCGCAGACGTCGGTGAATGTCACAAATTTTGGCGCAAAAGGTGATTTGTTGACATTGAGCACTATCAAGGTCACCAGCAATTCGACTGCCATCGTTTGCCCGGGGGCGAGATTTGTTGCTGCAGACACGAATAAGCTGATCGAAGTTTTTGGAGGCGGAACGTGGCGGGGCGTCAGCAATGAGACCCTGATTACCTACATTTCGGCGGTTTCCTCGCCCTCCAACATTACGGTCTTGACGCCTGCCGGAGCGACTGGGAATGGGTTGACGGGATTTTACGGGACGGATGATCTCCCGGCGTTTAGCAATGCAGTGATGGCCTGCTCCACTCCGACTGCCACCATCACCATTCCCGCAGGAAACTATTTGATAGTCCCGAGGGAACTCATAAACGGCTACAATGGTAGCTATTCACCGGCGGCCCTGCTTTTGCGGCGGGGGGGAATCACGTTTGCCGGCCAAGGCTCCGTCACTTTGACCGGCAGCGGTGGCTGGAGAAATTTTGGTGGCAACTGCGAACGCGGCGCGACTTTTGGGATTCAGGCTCCGGTGACAAATGACTACCCACTCGTGTTCACCAACCTGACACTTGATGGTGGCGTTGCCGTGGGAAACATCCGAGATCTTTCCTGGCCGACCAGCGGTTCGACGGGAATAGGCTGGGATGGCACTCACCATTGGCTGGTTACCATGTCCGGCACGTCGCCCATGCTCAGTTCGATTGTAATGCAAAACTGCGTCATTCAGCATTGGCGCGGCGAGATGATGGAGGAAACAACCGGCGCGCCGAACATTTACTTGACGGCGACCAATTGTGTCTTCCAAGACGGGGATGGCAGTTGTATCAACAATTTTGCGCATGCAGTTTCCTCATGCGTCTTCTCCAACGCCAATCAGGCGGAAGAATTCTACCGGAGTTATTCGACCAACACCTCCTTTATGTCCAATTGCGTTCTCTCCTATCTCGGCTCAGCCATCGCATTGAACGGCGGCTATTATTGGTCTCCGACTTATACAATTATTAACAATGCTTTTACAAACTTTTATGGTAGTGGCTATGCATTGATGACCACGCCGGCATGCAATGTAACCTTTGTCAGTAACAACGTATATACGGCTCAAGGGGTTGCATTAGGTGTCGCCGGCTATCAGGGGGGCACCATTAACAGCAACATTGTAGCGGCGTGGAACACCTTCAACGGCGCTCAGTACCCGTTGCAAATTCTCGGAAACGGGGCCAACCTATCCGCCAGTGTGTATTTCTTCTCGAATCGGGTTCAGAATGCATGGGGGTTGGCAACCGGGTATGGCTGGGCAACGAACGTATTTGTTTTCAGCAACTCCGGAAGCAATTGCGGTTCCTTCTACGAACCTCAGTTTCAGGGCCAGTACGTCCTTGATGCAAATAACCAATACACCCCGACGGCCTTGGGTGATACCACAACACTGACCAACATTTTTACTTACGCACAAGGCTCAAAAGGGCAGATGCGGAATGGAATCGCAACCGCAAAATTTGCTCTTGACGACACCCAACCAGCGAAGATCCCGTCTGGTGCGACAATGGTGATAAGCAATGCATCGAATCAGGCTTATTCCCTTTATTCCAAAGCCTCGCTCACGGGTACACCGCTGACGATTACTTCAGGGCAGGCGGTAACGTTTCTATGGACCAACGGCACCTGGCAACTGGCCAATCTCCCTCCCCCGACGGGCCTTCATATCGTTTCAGGGCTGTAAATTTTAGAGGCTATCTCGTTAGGCACGTCACTCCGTGCGCACCAACGGCGGGCAGAGGACTGCCCGCTTTACCGGGATGGATTTTAATCAATCACGCCGGCTTTGCCCGGTGTCAGCCTGCAAGCCGGCGTTTTATTTTACGGCCATATGCAGAAACTTTTGCCTGGACTCAGCCAGCGTGGCCGTCGGCCAGAGCATGAAGTTGACTGCCGAATGAGTCCCACACGTGCTTTCCAAATGGGGAAGGCGAGACGAACAGCTTCTGAGGCCTCTCCTTGCGCCATCCAACGATCGTAAAATGAGTTCGTTTTTGAACAATATTCAGGCGTTACGTGCTTATGCCGCGGCAAATGTGGTATACGTTCACCTGCTGCAGATTTTTGGCACGCCGATCATATGCGGAATTGTGCCGGCCGCTTTCGGTCTTTACGGTGTAGATTTATTCTTTGTTCTCAGTGGCTTTCTAATGGCGAGAATCATGGAAACTGATCCTTCCGCGTTTCTGAAGCGCAGGCTGGTCCGAATCGTGCCGCTCTATTGGCTATGCACCCTCGGGGTTTATATCATCGCGCTGTTAAAGCCCGAGTTGCTTCACACCACCCAGGCTAATGCTTGGAATCTTATCAAATCACTTGGCTTTCTGCCCTATCGGAAGGAAGGTGGGGTCATGCAGCCGATGCTCTTCCTTGGCTGGACCCTTAACTATGAGATGTATTTTTATGTGATATGCAGCGTGATTTTGCTTTTTCGGACAGCCATTCCCGTTTTGTGGGTGTCGCTGATCATATCAGCCCTGCCGGCGCTTGCCATGGTATTTCCCCCAAAATCGGATTTGATCGGGTTCTACAGCAATACCATCGTGTTTGAGTTCATTCTGGGTATGATTGCGTACCTTATCTTTGCCCAGTGGCAGAATCGATCCAAGCCGTGCCGGTGGGAAATGTGGCTGCTTTTGTCGTGCCTGGTTGCATTGCCATGGATGGAATCAGTCGGCGGAATCAGGCACCGCGTAATGCTTTTGGGCTTGCCTGCCGCAGGAGTTGTTCTTGCATCCGCCCGGCTCGAGATCAAAGGCATCGTAGTGCGCAACCGTTTTATACTATTGGTTGGCAATGCCAGTTACGTTTTGTACCTGACCCATCCTTATGTTCTCCAGGTGGCGGAGAAATTTTTTCACTGTGGTCAGTTGAGATCAGGCATGGCGAAAATGGTCGCGGCCTTGCTGATGACCGGCGCGGCCGTGGCGTTCGCCTCCGGGCTTCATGTGTTCGTTGAAATTCCGCTCGTCCGGCAATTGAAACTCCGTTTCCTGCCGCAGAAGCCTGCCCGTTTCTTGCCCGAAGAAACGACAGCTCAGGTTGCATCATTGTGAGTTTCTGGCCCACTTTTTCCTGAACATCGAGGCGGAGGAGCCAGTTGCGAAACAGGGAAAAGAAAAAATCAGTTTTCTGCTTCAAAGAGTGGCTTTTAAACAATGGATTTGCTGCCAACTGGGCGCTCGTGAGCATTACGCGGTGGCTCGCGCGTTGCAGCAGGGGGGGCGATTGGCCACGCTTTATACGGATTTTTGGGCCGGGAGCGTTGAGCGGAAGCTGGGAAACGGATTTGGCCTGGATGTTGCAGGCGCGGCTGCCTCGCGCTTTCATCCGCAATTGGCAGATGCGGCAGTCACTTCGTGGAATGTACGTGCCCTTTTATGGGAGATGCAACTTCGGGCGCAGGCCAAAAGCGGAAAGCGCAACGGAGGAAGCGGAAGTCAGTACGCCGGCTTCATTGAAGTGGGCCGGCGATTTGCTATTCGAGTTCGTGAGGCGTTGAGGCGGCGCCCCGGCTTGGGTCAGGATACGGTGATATTTGCCTACGATACCGGGGCGCTGGAAACGATGACCTGGTGCCGCGAACGCGGAATCAAGTGCATACTCAATCAAATGGACCCGAACCGAGTGGAGGTGGAACTCGTTCGCGAAGAGGAGAAGCGTTGGCCCGGCTGGACACGGGGAACAACGGAGGTGCCGGAAGCTTATTTCAGCCGGCGTGAGCAGGAATGGGCGATGGCAGACCGTGTGGTAGTTAATTCGGCATTCTGCAAACAAGCGCTGGTCAGGCAGGGCGTCGCAGCGGAGAAGGTGTTCATTGTGCCGTTATGCTATGAGGCTGATCAGGCGCCAACCCCCCGCTCCGAACTCCGAACCCTCAACTCCAGCCCGTCAACCCCGCCTTTGCGTGTTCTCTTTCTTGGACAGGTGATCTTGCGGAAAGGAATTCAGTACTTGATGGAAGCTGCCCGAAAGCTGGTGAACGAGAATATACACTTCGACGTCGTTGGGCCGATAGGCATCTCGGATGATGCCCGTGCGTCCGCCCCGCGCAACCTGACGTTTCATGGCCGAACCAGCCGGGCAGAGGCAACTCAGTGGTATGCCAGGGCCGACGTGTTTGTGTTGCCTACGCTTTCCGACGGATTTGCGATCACGCAACTTGAGGCCATGGCGCATGGGTTGCAGGTCGTCACCACGCCATGTTGCGGGGACGTGGTTAGCGACGGTGTGGACGGATTCATCGTTCCGCCGCGAAACGCGGATGCATTGGCGAAAATGTTCCAACGATACCTCCGGGAGCCTGGGTTGCTGCGGTATCAAAGCCAGGCCGCCTTGGAAAAGGCGAAACGTTACTCGTTGGCGACGCTGGCAGAGAATCTTGCCAGGTTGGAGGACGCGCTGAGAGGCAGGATTTAGCGGGTAAAGACAGACCGTGGTTGAGACTCTTTCCATGCTTCCAGCGGGTTTCTGGGCGGCTATAGCTCTGTTGCTTGGAGGTGCGCTTTGGGCTAAAAGCCGGCTGCGCGACGGCACCGGCCTGCCCATTCTGGCGGTGCTGGGAACGGTTGCAGCCTGGTACGTTGGCGATGCCTTTTATAATAATTATGCCAACAATCATGCCAAACTTTTTGAGGCTGATATTCTGGCATCGGCTTGGTGGCAGGTCGTTTGGTTCCTGGCGGTTTTTCTGGTGACAACTCCCTATCTTCATAGATGGCTTAACCGGCGTCATCTGCGACTGACTAGCGGTGTATTGGGGCTGATCAGGCATGGCACGGATCAGCGGGCATTCCAGGCGCAATTAGACCGGGCCTTCTGGGGTTGCGGAATGGTCTGGGCGATCCTTGCCATCATCGCAATCATCCTGCTGAAAGGAGATGCCATATATTTCTTCTTTCCCTTCCTTGGTGTGAAAGCGAGTCCATGGACACATGGAAGGATCGGAGCGGGTTTCGATGCGCTTTCCGTGATCGCCATCTACATGCAACTTCTCGTTGCCGGAATATTCGGAGTCGTCGTCGCTCTGTCCACGAACCGCCGGGTCCGCTCACTCGCTGTGCTTTGCTGTGTGCTTTGCTGGCCGTATTTCATTTTTGATCGCACGCGCAATACCATGCTTGCGGTCGTGATACCGGCTGTCCTTGGCTGGGTCTTCCTGAGGCTGCGCGGGAGTATCCTGAAAAAGGTGATAGCGTTGGCTGGGTGTTTCATTCTAGTCAATGGCTGGATGGCGTTTGTGATTGCCAACCGTACCACTTCCACCATCGTTGGCGCACTGAGAGAAGAGGGCTTCAGTCTCAGATCCACCGAGAAGGTCCATCACGAGGGATTGAACATGTATGAGGAGTTATGCTGGATCAACACGTTCATCGAACAGGGTGTATACAGGCCAAATTGGGGTAGTCGCTACTGGGCGGAACTGGTCAATCCCATTCCGCGCGGCCTTTGGCCAGGCAAGCCGATGATAGGCATTGACTACGCCATAATCCGCGGACAAGGGGGGGGAGATCAGAGTGGGGCAGGTGTTTATGCGACCATCTCCACTGGGCTCATTGGGCAGGGTATCGTCAACTTCGGCCGGATTTTTGGGCCGGCTTTTTCCGCGCTGCTGATGAGTCTTTGGGTGGTCTGGCTCGCCAGACTTGATCTGCGAATACAGGAACTCGGTCGTTTGCCCTTGTATGGGCTTGGTTTGATTCTGACGTTTAATCTTGGGCGCGATATCACCCTCATCACCCTCTATCCGTTCGTCTTTGGCGGCTTGGCGGTCTGGTGGTTGGATAGAAGGCCGCCGGCATCCGAATACGGAAGTGCAGCCATTGGCGGATCCAGAACAAGCTTGCTTGCATTGGCAGCCACGCGCTCCAACCGGAGCAGGCTGCGCCGCGTGCCAGCAACGCCTTCGGCCCGGAGAATCAGGAAACCGTTGCGCCGTTTTGGTCTGAAGGTTCGCCGAGGCTTGCGGCGGCCAGGTGGCCGCATTTCAGGAACGGTCTTCGTGCCTTCGGGCATACTGGATTAAAGTGGAGATCCTGAACCTTATTCAATGCGCCAACCTGGGTGGCATGGAGCACGCTTCCTTAAGGCTCATGGGAGGGTTGAAGCAGCGCGGACACAGCCTGCGGCTGCTTTCGCTCAATCCGGTGGGGCAACTTGGCCCGTTGCTTGATGAGGCGGGAATCCCACATGATGGCCTGCCGTACCAGGGAAAAGGGGGATGGCGAAGCTATCCTTTGCTGAAGAGGAAGTTGCGGGGGATCAGAGCGGATGGCTTGATCATGACCGGGCATAATTTGCTGGCCACATTGGCGCTCGGAAACCAATGCCGGGGCCGCCGAATCCTTGCGATCCATTTTCATCATGCGGGCACAAAGGGAAAGCGGCAGTGGCAGCTCATTTATCGCCTCGCCTGCAAACAATTCGATGCCATCACCTTTCCTTGTGATTTCATCCGGAAGGAGGCGGAATCGCTCTATCCATCGCTGGCTCGCGTGGCTCACACGGTCAGGTGCCCTCTGGAGATGCCGCGGCTTCCCTCACTGGAGGACAAGGCAAAAGCACGCAAGTCGCTTGGCCTCGCGCCTGACGGACCAATTGTAGGAAATGCGGGCTGGCTCATTCCACGCAAGCGGTTCGATGTTTTCCTGCGCGTTGCGAAGGCGGTCCTGGCGCAGAACCCAAAAACAGTTTTTGCCATTGCGGGTGATGGTCCGGAACGCGCCTCGTTGGAATCACTTGCTCGCGAGACAGGCATCTCCAAAAGCGTGCGCTGGTTGGGTTGGCTGAAGGATATGACGTCATTCTATCAGGCCTTGGACGTCTTGCAGTTCAATTCAGATTGGGATGCACTGGGGCTAACCCCGGTGGAAGCCATGAGTTTTGGCATTCCCGTTGTTTGTTCGGTCCTGAATGGAGGTCTGGGTGAAGTTATCACTTCCGACGATCTCGGATTCCTTCGGTCCACACACGACGTGAACGTCTTGAGCGATCTGGTTTTGAGATTAGTGAACCGGCCCGATGATGCCACCAGGATCGGTCTTTGCGGACGAATCCACGTCGAAGGGTTCTGCCAAACCGGGCCGATCGCGGAGTGGCATGAGCGTATTTTACTGGCGAATGGTGAAAATGGACTTACAGGCACCAAACAATCCTTTAAGAAATACCCTGGATTGTTCGATAAGGAACAGCCAAAGAAATCGGACTCCGGGTCCATACCTGCGGCTTCCGTCGAAGAATCGCATGCCGGGCACTCGAAGGAGCACGTGGCGATCCAGTTTGGCAGGATCGGCCCGTATCATTTTGGGCGCCTTAAAGCAGCCGGGAAGAGATTAAGGATTACGGGGGTTGAGTATTCAAACGTGGATCCAACGTATGATTGGGATCTCATAGAGGGTCAGGATGGCTTTCATAGATTAACTCTATTCCCAAGCGTGCCGATCGAGGCCCAGGCCGCCACTCAAATTGCTGAGGCGCTGGACAAGACGTTAAACCAGCTGCGGCCTGCTGCAGTCGCGATTGCGGGGTGGCATGACCGGTGTTCGCTGGCCGCGTTGAGGTGGTGCCTCGCCCAGGGGTTGCCAGCTATCTTGATGTCCGAAACGACTGCTTTTGATGAGAAACGAAAACCATGGCGGGAATTCGTGAAAAAGCGTGTGGTCGGATTGTGTGCTGCGGGCCTCGTAGGCGGTCGCCCACACGCGGAATATCTTGCCTCCCTAGGCATGGCGCCGGACCGAGTATTCATGGGGTATGATGCCGTGGACAATGATTACTTTGCAAGCGAGGCAGCCAAAGTCAGAAGCAAAAAGTCGGAACTCAGGAGTCAGAATGGACTTCCCGAGAACTTCTTTCTGGCGTCAGCACGGTTCATAGAAAAAAAGAATCTTGTGCGTCTCATCCAGGCGTTTGCGCGATATCGCGAAATCGCTTCTTCATCTACGAGCTCCCATCCCACGTCCAATCCCTGGTCTCTGGTCCTCTTGGGCGACGGCCCTCTGAGAGCCGATCTCTGTCGTCTGATCTCCGACCTCCGATTGCAGCGTTGCGTGCTTCTGCCCGGCTTCAAACAATACGGCGAACTGCCGATTTACTATGGTTTATCGAGCGCCTTCATCCACGCCAGCACCGTGGAGCAATGGGGCCTTGTGGTAAACGAGGCAATGGCCTCAGGGCTGCCCGTGCTTGTTTCGAATCACTGTGGCTGCGCCTCGGATCTCGTCCAGGAAGGTCGAAACGGCTTCAATTTCGATCCCTATAACATCGAATCCCTCGCCCAATTGATGGTGAAAATCTCGGCTCGCAACTTTCCACTTTCTGAATTTGCATCGGCGAGCCTCGCCATCATCGCAGATTGGGGCCTCGACCGATTTGCAGCGGGGCTGCAACGGGCGGTTGGGTGTGCTTTACGCGTGCCCCGCCCGAAGCCAACAATGCTCGATCGATTGGTGTTGTGGCTGCTGTTGCACCGCTGAATCGATGATTCGTACCGCAAATCTGACCGCGTCCATTTCCCGCAATGCCGGAGGGCTTTTCGAAGGCGTAAGGCGACTGTTGCAATCCTTGATTGAGACAGGGATGGACGCCTGTGTTTTCGGCCTGCGTGACGAGTTCACAGAAGCGGATATCGAGACTTGGCAGCCAGTTGCCGCCCGTGCTTTTAACCCGGTCTGGCTGGAAAAGTTTGGTTATTCCCCACGCTTCCTGGAGGAACTCACAGCGTACAAACCGGACATTACTCACACGCATGGCGTCTGGGTGTATACGAGCGTTGCCACCAGCGTTTACTGCCGGAAAACGCGGAGTCCCTACCTTGTTTCAGCCCATGGGATGCTTGATTCCTGGGCGATCAGCCATTCGCGCCGGAAGAAGGCCATCGCTCATTTCCTGTTCGAGGGCCGGCATCTGCGGGGAGCACGTTGCCTGCGCGCTCTTTGTGAAGCCGAGGCCCGAGCCATGCGTCAAATCGGCCTTACGAATGAAATCGCCATCATTCCCAATGGCATTGACCTTCCTGCGGGCGGCTCGTCAGGAGCTCCGTGCTGGGAAGGCATCATTGAACCAGGGACCAAAGTCCTGCTTTATCTTGGCCGCATCCATCCGAAAAAAGGTTTGGCCGATCTGCTCCGCGCTTGGCAGTTGGCCATCAGCGATACTCCGCTAGGCAAGGAGGCGTGGGTTTTGGCGGTTGCCGGGTGGGACCAAGGGGGGCACGAAGCTGAACTTAAGCAACTGGCGACCGAACTCCGGATAAACTGGACTGTGCTCAAAGGACTGGGCCGGACCTCAGGCAGTGGCCAGCTTGAACCAGGCTGCTACGGGGCAACGTCCGGGCCGGCAAAGCTGGCAAGTAATGGCCAATCGAAAGCCTCCGTCATTTTTCTCGGTCCTCAATTCAATCAGGCCAAAGCGGCTTGTTATCACCATTGCAACGCTTTTATCCTGCCCTCATTGAGTGAGGGGGTGCCGATGGTTGTTTTGGAAGCATGGGCGAACGCGAAGCCGGTTCTCATGACCCCTCAATGTAATCTTCCGGAGGGCTTCGCCGCCGGAGCTGCCTTAAAAATCGAACCTTACGTCAAAAGCATAGCCCGCGGGCTCCAAGAGCTTTGGAGCATGTCAGGGCCTGACACCCGGAATTTGAGCGAGCGGGCAAGGACCCTCGCCGCTGAACGATTCGTTTGGCCACGTATCGCCGGGCAAACGAAGGAACTGTACGAGTGGATGCTTGGAGGCGGTGCGAAACCAGCTTGTCTCGCCGACTTTTGAATAAATTCCGTGCGAGAGCAGAATCCAACTTTGCCGGAATCCATGGCTGATCTCCAGCGCACTCCGGTGAATCTTTCGTGCTACTCCGTCAGAGCATTTGATCGCGGAGCGGGCACGATCAAGGAGTGCCTCTGGCTATGCATCAGCTTGATGCTGTTTCGGCTTTGCCCATTTAGTTTCTCGGCGCTGAAAAGGGCCGTTTTGCGCGCATTTGGAGCCCGGATCGGCCGGGGCGTGGTCATCAAACCGCAAGTCAAGATCACCTTTCCCTGGAAACTGGAAATCGGAGATCATGTCTGGCTGGGAGAGGAATGCTGGCTTTTGAATCTGGATCGAATCACCATTGGCAACAATGTCTGCATTTCCCAGCGAGCGTTTCTGTGCACCGGAAACCATAATTACAAATCTCGTACCTTCGATTTAGCGGTGAAACCGATCGTCATCATGGATGGTGGCTGGATTGGCGCCGGGGCTTGGGTCGGTCCCGGGGTTGTGGTCCACTCACACGCGGTCCTGACGGCCGGTTCGATAGCAACGCAGGATCTTAATCATCATTCCATTCACAGGGGAAACCCGGCGATCTTCATCAAGGCAAGGGTGATCGGAGACGGCCAAACAGCAGTGGAATCCCAAACAGATATTACCAGATAAGAAGGAGATATTTAGCTTGCTTACTTCGACAAGGATAAAAAATCCAAGAGTCATAGCTGGTGATTTTCAAGGCTTTCAACCGCAGAATGCGACCAATGAATCACCCGTCCGCCATCCTCGAGCCGCCTGGAAGTTAGCTTTGCTGGCTTTGCCCTTCACTTTTCTTTGGGTTCGGTTGTTGAATAATCTGCGGTTGGAGTGGTCCACGGATCCGCAATATAGCTATGGATGGACGGTTCCCATTTTATCTTTGGGATTGGTGCTCCGACGCTGTCATCGGACGCAGCCATCGCAGATTCAACATGAGCCGGTAAATAACGATTTTCTATCCTCGCGCGATCAGAAAATTCTGTGGTTGCTAATTGCCGGCCTGGCTTTTTTTTATTTGCCGACACGTTTGGTTGAGGCGGCCACGCCGGAATGGCGACCAATTCAGTGGCTCCTGGGCTTCGAGGCCATTGGTCTGACACTGTGCGCTATTCGGATCGGGAAAGGGCAGGATTGGATGAGTAAAATGGCTTTTCCCATCAGCTTTCTTTTGGTCGCAATTCCCTGGCCGACGCTGATTGAGGCTCCAATTATTCAATGCCTGACTCGCGTCAATGTCGGCATCGTAGTTGAAATTCTGGGCGCCTTGGGCGTTCCCACTGCGCAGCACGGTAACGCCATCGAGGTTGCCACCGGGATGGTCGGGATTGAAGACGCTTGTAGCGGCATCCGTTCATTTCAATCGAGCCTCATGATTTCCCTCTTTCTGGGTGAATTTTACAGGTTGGGAAGATTCAGGCGAATACTGTTGATCCCAGCAAGTTTTCTCTTAGCGATCGTTTTCAATGTTTGTCGAACGTCCATTCTTACTCTGGTTGCCACTAAAAAGGGCACGGCTGCGATTGCCGAGTATCATGACGGCGCTGGAATCACGATTCTGTTGGCTTGCTTTGCAACGACCTGGGGTGTGGCGCTTTTTTTCGCGAGCCGAGAACGCAAAGGAATGAATGCCAAGGTACGAGGCACAGCCGTGCAGAATTCGGGATCTGGAGCCGTGGATAAACACACTTGGAACGGGTACTCTAACTCAAAAGGGCACATCGGCACTCCAGTTACCGGATATTCGATCTTAAATCGCTTTGCGCTCGCTCTCTTCGTCTGGCTGGTGGTTGTAGAAGTCAGTGTCGAACTGTGGTATAAAATCCGCGAGTCGCAGTTTAAGCCCGTCCCGAACTGGTCCGTCGCATTTTCCGAGAACAATCCCAGTTTCAAATCGCTGCCCATCGGTGAGAAAAGCCGCTACTTGCTCCGTTTTGACGATGGCAAACAAGGCCAGTGGAACGAATCAGACGGGACGTTGTGGCAGGTGTTTTATTACGACTGGTTGCCCGGAAGGGTGGCGGGCTATTTGGCCAAAAGGCACACCCCCGAGATTTGTATGCCAGCCGTTGGTTACAAGCTGCGCTCTGGCCCCGAACTGCTCCTACTCAAAGTTCATGATGTTCTGCTGCCGATGCGCTGTTATATTTTCGAATCCCCCGGCGGTCCGCTCGATGTCTATCAGTGCCGCTGGGAGGCTGGTGCGGGAAAGGAAGCCTATGTGGCGCAGGAGTCAACCCGCTTCAACCTGGTTCGCGCCATTTGGGCCGGCCGGGGCAATCACGGCCAGAAAGTTCTGGAAATCGTGGTATCAGGTTTTGCCGATCCCGAGGAGGCAAAGCAGGCTTTGTCGAAGCAACTCGAGAAACTCATCAAGGTGGACAATGCGGATCACCCTGCTTAATCAAACATTCCATCCGGACGTCGGTTCGAGCGGGCAGCACCTCACCGATCTGGCTTTGAGCCTGGTCGGGCGTGGGCATGTCGTCACTGTCATCACGAGCCGCCGCGCTTATGATGACCCGGGCCGGGTTTTCCCCAAACGGGAAAATTGGCAGGGAATGCAGATCTACCGGGTTTTGAACACCGGCTTCGGGAAGCGGGCGAAATGGAGACGGGCCGCCGACTTCGCGAGCTTTCTAATCTCCTGCTCCTGCCGGCTTTTCCAGCTTCCAAAACAGGACTTGGTTGTCGCCCTCACCTCACCGCCGCTGGTTTCGGCTCTCGGCGCGTGGTTTGCCCGCGTCCGGGGCGGGCGTTTCTGTTACTGGGTGATGGATCTGAACCCGGATGAGGCCGTGGCGGCCGGCTGGTTGGCGCCTGGTTCTCCGGCGGAAAGATTGCTCGAACGCATCTCGCGTTACAGTTTGCGTCAGGCTTCAACCGTGGTGGTGCTGGATCGTTTCATGCAGAACAGAATCCTGGATAAGGGCATCGATGAAAGGAAAGTTGGTGTGCTGCCTCCTTGGTCGCATGATTCGGAAGTCCGCTTTGATCCCGAAGGGCGGAATCGTTTCCGCAAGGCGCATGGGTTGCAGGACAAGTTCGTGGTGATGTACTCAGGCAACCACAGCCCTTGTCATCCGTTGGACAGCATCTTGTCCGCGGCCAGAGCACTGGGACGGCAGCCGGACGTCGCTTTCTGTTTTGTTGGCGGCGGCAGTGAGTTTACCCGGGTCAAGCAATTCTCCGCGGACCACCGTTTGACCAATATAACGTGCCTTCCGTACCAGCCGCTCGATCAACTGGCTGGCACGTTGTCAGCCGCCGACTTGCATCTGGTGGTCATGGGCGATCCTTTTGTCGGTTTGGTGCATCCTTGCAAAATCTACAATATCCTGCGAGTGGGTTTGCCCCTGCTTTACGTGGGGCCCAAACCCAGCCACATCACGGAGATGCTGGAAACCGTCAAAAACTCGTTCGCCTGCCGCTTCGCCCGGCATGGCGAAATCAATCCAATCATTCAGCATATTCTTGGATGCAAGAAGAATGGCGTCCAAACCAACGGCCACGAGTTTGCGCCGTTGGCGCACCGGTTTTCCAAGGAAGTCCTCCTTCCGCGAATGATTGAAATGCTCGAGGCATCCGGCGGGAGCATGGCTCCAAGCCGGTGGAACAACTGATCGTTTCGTGTCCATCGATTGGGAAATTAATTTGGTCGCCTTGCTGACCGGGCTGGTCGTGACCTATCTATTGACGCCGCTGGTCCGTTCAGTCGCGGCCCGGCTGGGCGTGGTGGATCTTCCCAACGAGCGTCGGCCCCACAAGTGGCCCACGGCGCGCGGTGGGGGCCTCGCTGTATTTCTGGGTGTGCATGCGGCTTGCCTCTTGGCCATGGCTTTAACTCAAACATATGTCGGGAGCCTGGATTTCCATTGGTATTTATACTACCTCACCGCTTCGTTAATCTTGCTGGTAGTGGGCTTGCTGGATGATATCCGGGGTCTGCGACCATGGACCAAACTAGCAGGCCAGGCGCTGGCGGCTTCCTTGATGTGCCTGTCGGGCACGCGCTTTGGGCGGCTATTCGGCGTTGAACTTCCCCCGGCGCTCGATGTTTCGCTGGCAGCGTTTTGGATCGTGGCCGTTATCAACGCGTTCAACCTCATTGACGGACTGGATGGCTTGGCTTCCGGGTTGGCCATCATTTCTTCGGTCGGATTGTGCGGGATATTTGTGATCGGGCCGACTCATGGCCAAATGCTGGTATTGGTAAGCCTGATCGGCGCTTGTCTGGCCTTCCTGCGGTATAATTTTCATCCGGCCACCGTCTTCCTGGGCGATACCGGCAGCATGTTCCTGGGCTTCACTTTAGGGGTTATCTCGCTTCAAACCTTTACCAAGAGCACGTTCGTATTGTCCTTGACGATCCCCATGCTGGTTCTGGGGGTGCCAATCTACGACTCTTTGCTCGCGGTCTGGCGGCGATCCGTGCGGCGGATACTGGCTGGGGGAGGGATGGGCATCATGCAGGCGGACGTGGAGCATCTGCACCATCGATTGCGCAAAACGGGCTTGAGTACCCCCCGTGTGGCCATGCTGTTGTGTGTCTTGAATGCCGGGTTGGTCTTCTTTGGATTGCTGATCACATTGTTCCAGTCGCACGCCTCGGGAATCTTCCTCCTAGCCCTCCTGGCGGTGGCCTATGTTCTCATGCGCCATCTGGCAGTAATCGAACTGCGTGACACGGGCCGGGTGCTCCTAAACGGTTTGAGGCGTCCAACACACATGACCTTCAGAGCATTGAGCTACCCAGTATGGGACATGCTGTGCCTATCAGGATCGCTTGCCGTGGGAATGGCGATATCTGAGTCGCCCAGGGTCAACTTCTGGCAATCATGGTTCCTGGATTTGCCGGTCTGGGTCACGCCCGCGTTTTCACTCCTGGCAGTTTCGCGCACGTATGTGACCAATTGGACGAGACCACGGCTGCTCGATGTCCTGTTGCTGGTATTCACCCTTCAGATCGGTCTTTTATTAAGTCTGGGCCTGGCGCTGCTGATCGACCCCGCAAACGCGCAGCAATCATTGATGCGGGCCTTCGTTATGGCCGGCCTTGGTAATCCCGCCGTTTTAGCTTTTCGACTGATTTACCGGTCCGCGGAGGAACTGGTCAATTATTTCCGGGGCAAAAGCGAGTTGAAAACGGGCGCGCAACGAGTCCTGCTCTACGGTGCCGGGGGGCGATGTCAGTTGTACCTCAAAGAACGTGGTTTTCATGAGTCATCCAGTTTCGATGATCGAAACATTGTTGGCCTGATTGACGACGAAGCGGCACTGCGCTCGCAATGGGTTTACGGATATCTGGTGATGGGGGGAATCAAGGAATTGCCCCAGATTATATCCCGGCACAAGGTCACCGGAATCGTCATCACCGCTGCTTTGCGGCCCGGCGTTTTAGCGGAATTGAAAGCTCTGGCGCGAGAGTGTCAGGTTCAGCTAAGCGAGTGGCATTTCCACGAAGGCGAGCTGAAGCCGCAACGCCACCCGGCCGAACTGGGCTTTGAGCCGACGATTTGAACAATGAGACGTGACTTTTTCAAGTTCAGCAGGCTTTGCTTGACGCCGCCTCGGAAGGCTGACCTTGCCGCGGGTTAGGGAAGTTATTCCAGTTCTCAAATTCCAAGCCTGAGGTGACTCAACCATAACATCCATATGCGCAAATTAATCACATATTTTTTCTGTTTTATTGTTGTTTTGCTGTGTGGTTATGTAGGCTTTCGCAGCTACAAAGTGTGGAAACAGAAACACGCTTTGGAGATGGCCCGTGCGTTTCTCGCTAGTTCGGACGAACGGAACGCCGTGTTGAGCCTTCAGCAGGTTCTGCAAGCCAACCCCGCTAATCTGGAAGCCAACCGCCTCATGGCACGGCTCACCGAAGCGGCCCGATCGCCCGCCGCATTAATATGGTGGAGTCGCGTCGTCGCATTGAATCCCCAATCCACGTTTGATCGCCTGGCGTTGGCCCAGGCCGACATGATCTTTGGCAACTACTCGGCCGCCACCAACGCGCTGAACGGTGTTGACGCCGCAGGTAAACAAACCGCCGCCTATCACAATCTCGCCGGCGGCGTGGCGGCGGCGGCCAACGATCTCGCTGGAGCGGAATCACACTTCCTTGAAGCCGCCCGTCTGGACCCTCTGAGTGAAGTCCCGCAGGTGAACCTGGACCTGGTGCATCTTCACGGATCCAACGCGCTCGCCCAGGCCCAGGCGAGGGCGAACCTCGAGCGCATTGCGACCGACCCAAATCTTCCCGGCCTGCATTGCCAGGCTTTGCGGCAGTTGACGACCGATGCCTTGCAAAACAAGCGGAGCCAGGCAGCCGAAGCATATTCCCGCGAACTGGTGGGCCAGACCAACTCCCAGTTTGCGGACCGGTTGCTGCGGTTGGACGTGCTCGCCGGGACAGGCAGCAGTGAGTTCAAGCTGGCGCTGGCCGAATTACAGCGCGAGGCTGCCAAAGATCGCGCCGAGGTTTACGAACTGGCTACGTGGCAATTGGCGCACAATGCTCCGGCGGACACGCTTGTCTGGCTGCAAACCTTGCCCAAAGAAACACTCACCAGCCAGGCTGCCATGCTCCCAGCCGCAGAGTGCCGGACAACCTTGGGCGACTGGCCCGGCCTTCAGACGTCACTACAAAGGCAGAACTGGGCCGAATTGGAATTTCTTCGACATGCATTCCTTGCTCGTGCCCTTAAAGGACAAGGCCTGACTACGGCTGCAACTGGCGAATGGGAACAGGCCTTGAAGGCCGCCAATGGCCAGAAACAAAGTCTGGTCATGCTCTTTAACCTGGCCGCTCAGTGGAACTTCTCCAGTGAGGCTCAAAGTCTCCTCTGGACAATAGTCAACCAGTATCCGGAGGAAAGGTGGGCTTATCAGGCGTTGTCCAAGGCATTGATTGCGGGTGGGCAAACGCGCCCATTAATGATGCTCTTCAGTCGGCAGTCAAAACGAGCGCCCTCAGATCTGGCTGCTAAACGCAACGTGGCAATGCTCGCGCTCCTGCTCGATGCGCGGGAATTCAAGCCTTTCGAACTGGCGCAGGAAGTTTACCGCGCAGCGCCGACAAATTCTTCCGTTGTCTCCACCTACGCCTTTTCACTGTACCTGCAAAGGAAAAATTCGGAGGCACTGGCGGCCATTGAGAAGCTCAGCGCCGAACAGCTCGAAAACCCCGTGATCTCAGGCTACTATGGGTTGATCCTGAAGGCAAATGGCGACGCGGCCCGGGCGAAATCCTATTTGGAGCTTTCCTCCAAGGCGACTCTGCTGCCCGAAGAGCGGAAATTGATTGACGCGGCAAAAACGGGCGCGTGAGTTGGCCCAGCCGGATTCAATCCTATTCGTATGCAAGCGGAATTCCCCAGTTCTTGCCGGGACTGGGACTATTTTGTGGTTCAGCGCGGCTCCACTTTAACATGTCGCTTTCCGGTCCAATGGGTCTATACGCCTTCACATACAGGAATACGCCAATCCTAAAGCGCAGCTATCCAACCTGGAGCATCATTTGACCATGAAATCGCACTCAAGAAAAAACATTATGAATTTCAAAACCGTCGGCGTAGTTGGGGTTGGTAATATAGGTTCGGGTGTGTTGGCCAGTCTGGTTCTCCATGGCATCCGCGCGGTTGCTGTCGACGTGTCCGAGAAATCTTTGGAGACCGCCCGAGCCGGCATTCTACAGACCGTGCGTTTGGCTCCAGTACTCAGAAAGGACGCTCCAAAGCTCACTCGAAACGAAGTCTTGGAAAGAATTGCTTTCACCACCCGCCTTGAAGAGGTTTCTACCTGTGAATTTATCATTGAAAACGTCACCGAGGATTGGGCGGTTAAGAAACCGATCTATGAACGGCTCGACCGAATCGCCTCGGCAGGTGTGTGTTTTGGAGCCAACACTTCATGCATTTCCATTACCCGCATCGGCAGCGCCACCAGCCGCCCGGACAAGGTCATCGGCATTCACTTCATGAATCCGGTGCATATGATGCCGACGGTGGAGGTGATTCGCGGGCAGCATACCTCCGCTGAAACCCTGGCCACCCTCAACCGACTCCTGGCTCAATTGAAGAAGGAAGCCATCGTGGTCAATGACCTGCCCGGCTTTGTCTCCAACAGGATCTCGCACCTCTTCATGAACGAAGCAGCTTTTGTGTTTCAGGACGGCCTCGCCACTGCGGCCCAGATCGATGCAATTTTCAAAAAATGCTTCGGTCACAAAATGGGACCGCTGGAAACAGCCGATCTTATCGGGCTGGACACCGTGGTAAGCTCGCTGGATGTGCTCTATGACTCATTTAAGGATTCGAAGTTCCGTTGTTGCCCTCTCCTGCGAAAGATGGTCGAGGCTGGCCATTGCGGACGCAAAAGCGGGCGCGGATTTCACGTCTATTGAGACTCGGAAACCTAAAACATACTGCGAATAGTTTTACAAAAGATGAATGACTCAAAAAATGTAAAGGACATCGTTAGAAACTTCATTAATAATTCAATCAACATTGATGCGTTGGGCGATGATGAAGACCTGTTTGAAACAGGCCTGATTAATTCCCTGTTTGCCGTGCAGTTGATGACGTTTGTTGAACGCAAATTTGGAGTTGAAATTGGCGGGGACGATCTTCATATCGACAATTTCAAATCCGTCAGCGCAACGGCGGCGTTTGTTGTCCGAAAGTCCTCCGGCCAAGTGGCCTAAGCCCTTGCAGCAGCGGGCGAAGAATGAACATGGATATTTTCTTAACTGCCGAACAGATCAAGCGGCACGCGGAGTTCCAGGATTTTGCCGCGTCGAACGTTGAGCCGTTCGCCTACAAATGGGACCGGGCTCAGCAGATACCCGATTCTGCCGTTTCTCAATTGGGCGCCGCCGGCTATTTGGGCGCTAACATCCCGTGTGAATTCGGTGGCAGGGGCTGGGACGTGGTCACGTTCGGTTTACTGCATGAGGCGTTAGGGCGGAGCGACTCGGCCTTTACGGGAATCCTGACTGTCCAGTCAATGATTTCTGCGGCGCTGCTCAAATGGGGAACCGCTGAACAGCGAGGAAAATGGCTGGGGCCTCTTGCCAAAGGCGAAATCATTGGTGCATTCGCATTGACCGAGCCCGGTACTGGGAGCGATTTACAATCAATGGCTACCGAGTTCCGACGGAACGATCGGACTGGCGGCCTGGTCTTGAATGGTGAAAAGAAATGGATCAGCAATGGCCAAAAGGCAGGGGTGTTCCTGGTATTTGGAATGTTGGATCGGCAGCCGCTTGCCTGCCTTGTCCCAAGAGAAAGTGACGGGTTTGAAATTGAACCCATCGATAACATGCTGGGCTTTCGCGCGGCCGGTCTTGCGCGGCTTCGCTTCCACGAGGTGCCCATTCCTGCAACCAACATCGTCGGTAAACCTGGATTTGCGCTCTCGCACATTGCCCCGATTGGTCTGCAGTACGGCAGAATCAGTACCGCTTGTTCGGCGTTGGGACTCCTTCGCGCCTGCTTTGAGGAAAGCACTCGTTACGCTGCTTCACGCAAAGTTAGCGGCCAAAACTTAGGCGACATAGGTATGATCCAGTCTTTAATTGCGAATATGGGTACCAATCTAGAAGCCGCCAAGCTTCTATGCTGGAACGCTTGTCGAGCCGAGGATGACCATCTCCCAGAAACGTTCACGACAAGCATGATCGCCAAGTACTTCGCCTCGCGGGCGGCTGTTCAGGCGGCTTCGGACGCCGTCCAGATTCACGGCGCGTCGGGTTGTCACGAGTCATCCCCGGTCGCCCGCTTTTACCGCGGTGCCAAAATCACCGAGATCATCGAAGGAACGACCCAAGTCCATGAATTCATTCTCGGCAAGACCTTTGTTCACAATGCCATTGGGGATCAACGTCGGCAACGTCCTAATCCTGGCGTTTGACCGGCATCTTGGTTTGCACAGATAATTGGAGGCTAAGGAACACATCCTGAGAGGAATTTTATGGGCCAAATAGATGGATCAACATTGAACCAGCTTGCTGCATTCAATTGCACCAACCGTGAGTTCCCTGACAACGTCTTGCTTCACGACCTTTTCGAGGCGCGGGTGCAACAACATCCACTGCAGGAGGCCGTGCTCTGTGAGCACGATAAATATTGGGGCGCGTCGACGCTCAACTACTCTCAGTTGAACGAGAGGGCAAATCAAGTTGCCCATCGGTTGCAGGAAGAAGGGGTGCGTCCAGGACAAATTGTCGGCATCATGGTTGAACGGTCCTTTGCGATGATCATCGGCATCTTCGGAATCATCAAAGCGGGGGCCGCTTATTTGCCCCTCTCGCCGGATGATCCGTCGGATAGACTCGGCTACGTTTTGACTGACGCTTCCGTCGGTGTCCTGTTGGTCCACGCAGCCACCGCCATGAAAGCCCCGCCAGGTTTGCGGATCATCAATCTCGAGGAAACGCGGACTTACACAGGCCCGACTTCCAACCCTGCCAAGGTGAACCGGCCGGACGACCTCGCCTATGTAATTTATACTTCGGGCTCAACCGGAAAACCCAAGGGCGTGATGATTGAACATCGCTCCGTGGTTAATCGGCTTCATTGGATGCAAAGCACCTACCCGATCGATAATAGGGACGTGCTGCTGCAAAAAACATCGTTTTGCTTCGATGTTTCAGTATGGGAGCTTTTTTGGTGGGCGCTGCACGGCGCCGCACTCTGCCTGCTCGCGCCTCGCGGCGAGAAGTTTCCCCAGATACTGGTCGAAACGATCAGGAAGCACCGAGTCAGCGTAGTACATTTTGTGCCGTCGATGCTCAACGTCTTCCTTGAGTATTTGGACGGAAGGTCCGGCCAGGCTTCAACTGCGCTCTCTTCGTTACGCCGGGTGTTTGCGAGCGGTGAGGCGCTGAGCGCGGTTCATGTCAGGAAGTTCAACGAAATTATCGGTCAAAACACGGGCGCGCGGCTCACCAATCTTTATGGACCCACTGAGGCAACCGTCGATGCGACATTCTTCGATTGTCCGGCGAGCGGCGATCTCGATCGGATTCCCATAGGCCGGCCGATTCAGAATATCAGAGCTTACATCATCAGAGATGGACAGCAGGTGCCTGTCGGAGAGACCGGCGAACTTTGCCTGGCGGGCGTGGGGTTGGCGCGGGGTTACCTGAATAATCCGCAATTGACGAGCGAGCGGTTTCTTGAACATCCCGCCATCCTTGGCGAACGGATCTATCGCACCGGGGACGTGGCGCGCTGGTTGCCTGACGGCAACATCGAGTACCTGGGTCGTGAAGATCATCAGGTCAAAATCCGCGGTTTGAGAATTGAATTGGGAGAAATCGAAAACACAATTCAGACTTTTCCGGGAATTGCCGACTGTGTCGTCTCCACAAAAAAATACTCAGAAAGTATCATTGTTATTATTGCGTATCTCGTTTGCAAACAGGAGGTCGATATTCAGGCCCTTAAGCAGCATCTCCTGCGTTTCCTGCCCGATTACATGGTGCCCGGCCATTTCGAGAAAATCAGCCACGTTCCTTTGACTCCCAACGGCAAGGCGGATCGAAAGGCTTTGCCGGAACCAACGATTCGGCCGAAGACCGCGCGAGCAAGTGGATAAGAGTCAAAACATCGCCATAGTCGGCATGGCATGCCGTTTTCCTGGAGCAAGAAACTTACAGGAACTCCGGCAGAAACTCTTCGGCGAAGCCGAGTCCATCGCCCGACATTCCGATCAAGAAATGATCGAAGCGGGGATTTCTGCTGCCTTTCCTGCCAGCCGGGACTGCGCAAAAGCTGCCACCGCCTTGGATGATCCGGAACCGTTTGACGCGGCGTTCTTTGGCTTTTCTGCGAGCGAGGCGGACGACTTGGATCCCCAGCACCGGCTGCTGCTCGAACTGGCGCACGTGGCGCTCGAGGATGCGGCCTGTGATCCAGATCGTTTTCCAGGGGGAATCGGGGTGTTTGCAAGCCCGGCCTCGAATCCGTCCCTCATGAAGAGCGGCCTGAATGCCCGCTTGACGGTTCAAACGGCCTGCTCAACATCTTTGGGTTCCATCCATCTGGCCCGGCAAAGTCTTTTGAATGAGGAAATCGATATGGCCTTGGCCGGGGGGGCTGATGCGCGAGTACCGCACCGGGCAGGTAATTTTCACGATGCCAGCGGGGGCGTCATCGTGATGAGGCGCCTGGCCGACGCGCTGTCGCAGGGCGATCCCATTCATGCGGTCATCAAGGGTTCCGCGGTCAGCGACGACAGCTCTGTAAAAGCCGGACGCACCGCTTTAAACGTGGATGGACAGGCCGATGTTATAGTGGAGGCGCTGGTAAATTCCGGAGTGAATCCCGAAAGCATTTCCTACATTGAGACCGACGGATTGAGGACGCCGATGGAGGATCCGGTCGAGATTCTCGCTTTGACGAAGGCGTTCCGTAACTTCACTCAGCGCAATGGCTATTGCGCCATCGGCTCAGTCAAGACCAACATGGGCTGCTTGGATTCAGCCGGCGGCATCGCTGGGCTGATTAAAACAGTTCTTGCGCTCAAACACCGTGTCATTCCGCCTGCCCTGCACCAATCCGAGCTCAACCCGAAAATAGATTTTCTCTCCACGCCGTTCTATCTTAACACGAAGGCGGTGGAATGGGCCCAAAGTGCCGGGCCCCGCCGGGCCGGAGTAATGGCTTGCAGAATGGGCGCGACCTATACTCATGTGATTCTGGAGGAAGCTCCCGCAGTTACGTCCATAACTGATTCAGAGGGTCCGTACGTGCTCGTGCTTTCCGCAAAAACTCGCGCCGCTCTTGACGCCATGTCCGGCAACCTTGCGGATTTCCTGGCCTCTTCATCCGTGGATCTCCAACGCGCTGTCTCCCATTCACCATCTGCGAGATCGGTTCCTCCTGCTGAAGCCGACGGGCGTACCCGGAACGTTAGTGATGAACGCTTTTCAAACTCCGGCTGCCTGGACGATACGGCTCATACGCTCCAAATGGGACGCCGGCACTTTTCTTGCCGCCGGTTTATCGTTTGCAGCCACACGAAGGATGCGGTGGCTGCTCTTAAAGCGATCGATTCCAAGAAGGGTTCTGTTGGATCGGTGCGTAACGGATCCCGTCGGCCTGTGGTCTTCCTGTTGCCCGGCGTCGGCGACCATTACGTAGGCATGGGGCAGGGACTTTACGAACATTTTGGAGTTTTCCGTCAGGAAATAGACCGTTGTGCAAAAATTCTACAACCATTCATTGAGACCGACGTTCGTGAACTCTTGTATCCACGTGATCGAGTTCGGAAGGAACCGGCCAAGTCGCGTGGAATTGATTTGAAGCGGATGCTGGGTCAGGCCACGGATGAGCCGCCAGACGCAACATCTCAGATGCTGGATCAAACGGTCAATTGTCATCCGGCACTCTTCTGTGTGGAGTACGCCCTCGCCCAGCTTTGGCTCAGTTGGGGCGTCCAACCCGATAGGATCGTGGGCCACAGCATGGGGGAATATGTCGCCGCATGCCTGGCGGGAGTCTTCACGCTTGAAGACGCGTTAAGGTTGGTGGCGGTCCGGGCCAAGTTGGTGAACGACCTGCCTCGCGGATCCATGCTCGCAGTCATGCAGTCCGAAGACAAGCTGCTGCCCCTGCTCGGAAAACAACTGTCCATTTCGCTGATCAACGGCCCTAATTTATGCGTCGTGGCCGGCCCAGTTGCCGACATGTCTGATTTCCAAAGTCGGCTCAAAGAGCGAGAAATCATCTTTCGTCCTGTCAGGAATGTTCATGCTTTCCATTCGAAGATGCTTGAACCAATTCTCGATTCCTTCGCGCGGGAAGTGAAACAGGTCCGTCCGAATGTTCCCCGTATTCCTTTCACGTCCAACGTCACCGGAACTTGGATCACGGAGGAGCAGGCTCTCGATCCGTCTTATTGGGTGGATCATGCCCGCCGCACGGCTCGATTCAGCGGCGCGCTTGGGCAGTTGTGGAAACTTCCGGACGTTCTGCCCCTTGAAGTTGGCCCCGGGCGCACCCTGGGAGTATTGGCAATGCAACACCCCGCGCGAAGCGCCACTACGAGCCAGGTATCCCTCTCCTCCTTGAGGCATGAGTACGAGAACCAGCCCGATTCTGATTTCATCCTGAACACCGTCGGCCAGCTTTGGCTTGCCGGAGTGGAAATCGACTGGGTGAAACTGGAGCCACGGCGGAGTCGGCGCAAAGTATTCCTGCCCACCTACCCTTTCGAAAGACAGCGCCAGGAGAGTGAGCCTTGTGTTGACCGGAAACCACAAACAGATACTCAAAGCTCGACCACCCAACAGCCAGTCGCGCCTTCGGCACCTGTTGCTTCAGAGGCCACACCGTTGACACTCGGTGGGGAAGTGAAACTCCAGCAACCGGGCACGGACACAGAGATCGCCTTGGAGAAAATATGGTCTGACGCGCTTGGACTAAAACAAGTTGGGATACTTGAGAATTTTTTTGAGATCGGCGGGCACTCCTTGCAGGCTATGCGCGTTATCGCCGAGGTCCAAAGGCGGTTCGGGAAGTCTCTTCCGATAGCGTCGCTATTTACAGCTCCAACGATCCTCCAATTCTCGAGGTTGCTGGATGAGAACGCCGTCGCCGTTCCCTCGTTTTCTGGCGGGTTGCGAGGCAATGGAACGGGCGCGCCGCTCTTTTTCATTCCAGGCAACTCGGGCTACGAATTTATCCCGCGCGAGTTGGCTCGAAACTTGCATGGAGAACTCCGCTATTACGATGGCTTGCAGTACCCTGGCCTGCATGGAAAAGAAGCCATGCCTGGCAGTATAGAAGAAATTGCCGCCTACTTGGCGCCTCAGATTCAAAGTGTTTGGCCGCATGGTCCCTACTTTCTCTGTGGCTGGTCGAACGGCGGGGTAGTCGCCTTTGAAGTCGCTCGTCAAATGGAATCCCGAGGCGTGAAGGTTGAACTCCTTTTCCTTCTTGATAGCAGGGTTCCTGAATTGAACGCCAGGAAACGTTCGTTTGGAGAAATAGCCGACCTTTTTCGACGTCACATGTCTACGCTGAGTTTATTAGAACGCGCTGCCTTTTTTTCCAATCTGGCGATCAATAAGCTTGCGTATTGGTTTTCGAGCAGAGGGTTCCTCCCTATCAAGCCTGACAACGATGCACCTCCCCTAATAGAAGCTGTCCGCTGCGCCATGTGCAATTACCGTCCTGGCTCTTACGGTGGCCATGTGGTTCTCTTTCAAATTGACGACTGGGAATTCTACGAAGGATTTCGCTTTGCCGTTGATCCGACGTACGGCTGGGGGGAATTGGTTCGGAATGGCTTGGAGGTTATTCGTGTCCCTGGTGACCACTTCTCAATGATGAACAAACCGGCTGCCGCGGTGGTCGCGCAACGACTGCGGACTCGCTTGGAGCAAAATGCGAATTACCAAACTTTGCCTTGATTCGGCCATGAGTCTGCTTCTACCACGCCACGTTTCGCAAGAAACCAGTCCCAGCTGAGTGGAAGCTGGATTTGGCCAACCACCCCTGATCCGACCAATGAGTCTCCTAACCATCTTTTCGAACAGTTGCCGCGTTTTCATGAAAGAGGGCGGCAGTGGCGTTGCACGCAGCCTGCTCTGCCGGGCCATGGTTCGGTTCAACGAGTATCGCTACGGCATCCATACGGAGGGAATAGTCACGGCCAGGGAATTAGGATTGGAAGATAGCGAGTACCATAGGTACTCTCCGACGGATTATCTCCAACTTTCGAAGGTGCTCGCCGATCTCACGATCCGCGCTGGCTGCGACAGTTTCCTCGACTTCGGGGCCGGGCGCGGTCGTGTCATGATCGTCGCTGCGAGCCATCCGTTCAAGCGTGTGCTCGGCGTCGAGATTTCACCGGACTTGGCGGCAACCACGAGACAGAATATCAGCCGTGCCATACCCCGGCTGTGCTGCAAGGACCTTGAAATCTTTTGCGCGGACGCTGCTCAATTCAAAGTCCCGCCTGATGCGACGGTTATATTTTTCTTCAATCCATTCCATGGGACCATCCTGACTCGTGTGCTCGACAACCTTCGCGCTTCTCTGCGCGAGCGGCCACGCCCGCTAACCGTGATCTGTAATTTGCCACCGCTGGAATTTGCCGACCAGTCGCAGTTTGAGCACCAAATTCAAGCCTGTTCATGGTTAAAGCTCCTCAAGGAACGTTCCTTCGGTCCTGAGTCACGATGGCTCATTTTTTGCTCCAAGGACCCCACATTGCGCGATCGTCCCGGGTGAGAACGCCAACGAGTTTTTAGCGGGGTGTCTGGCAGATTGCAGGCAATGGAGCAGGTGGGCTATTGCCTTGTATCGCAGGAAACGCGGGATACGAATCTCACCCAAGAGCACGATTCGCATGCCTGGTTGTCGTAGAGCATCACGCCCGATTAACATTTCCTATCGACCGCGTCCAAAATATGCCGGTCAAATTTTGAAAACATGAACACCCATTTTTCGAATTTCTTTGCATCCCTCATTAATATCCTGCGCATATGCGCGATTGGGCTCGTGTTGCTAATCGATTTCCGGCAAGCCGCGGCTCAGGGAACCGCGTTTACCTATTCCGGACGTTTGAGCGATGGTGGAAGCCCCGCGAACGGCACTTATGATGTTACATTCCTACTGGCTGGCAGCAGTAACGGTGTCCCTCAAGTGGGCGCAGCAATCACCAATTCCGGCATCCTCATTTCCAATGGCTTGTTCACGGTTACGTTGGACTTCGGTTCTCAAATATTTACCGGCAATCCATTCTGGTTGGAGGTCGGTATGCGGACGAACGGCGCCACAAATTTCACCATGCTCAATCCTCCGCAACTTATTGCCGCGACGCCGTATGCCATAATGGCCGGCAGCGCCAGCAACTTGCTGGGCACGATACCAACCGCGCAGTTGACGGGCGTTTTGTCCATGGCTCAACTGTCTGGAGCGGTGGTTACGAACGACGCAGCCAATGTGAGTTTGACCGGCGCATTTAGCGGCATCGGCAGCGGGCTGACTAATTTGAATCCGGCAAATTTGAGTGCCGGCACGGCTGGCATCAGTATAAGCGGCAACGCGGCGACGGCGACGACGGCGGCCAGCGTCACCGGGGATATTTCTGATTCACAATTGTCAACAAACATTGCGCGTCTGGGTGGAACCAACACTTTTACGGGCACGAACGTCTTTTCTGGAGTGATCTTCGCCACGAATGGGAACAACATCATTAATGGGACGTTCACCGGAGACGGTGGCGGGTTGAGCGGTCTAAATGCCACAAAATTGGCCGGCACAATATCGCCGGCACAGTTGCCGACGTCGGTCATCACCAATACAGAGAGTGGAGCAACTTTGAGCGGCGCGTTCAGTGGCGATGGCTCGGGTTTGACAAATTACCAGGCTACAAACCTGGTTTACTCAGTTTCGACCAATCCCCCCCTCGTTTCAAATGGCACAAATTTCTCGCTTGACTTCGCCTATTCCAAGTTGATTTGGACTCTGACAACCAACGCTTGCATCTCCAACACGCTTAACGCAACCAGTGGCGACAACCACCTGGAGGTCTGGATCCAGGCGACAAACAAAGTGTCACCGTTCGTGATCAGCTGGCTGCCCACCGTCAACCTTTGCGGAACTTTTACGACCAACGGTCTGCGGTTGACCAACAGCGCGGGATACTGGGTCATGGCGGTCAGCCAATACGGAACCAACTGGAACACCAATACCTGCACTTATGCGATTGTTCCTCCTAATCGTTAGTCTGTGTTTCTTCTCCGCCGTGGTTCATCCGCAGGGCCTTCTGAGCAACCCGGGCTTTGTGGCGGCCCTGAATCCTCCACAGGCTCCGCCCGCGCCCGGCTTTTACCCGACGAACGTCGCCAATACTTTGGCTTTTTGGAACTACCGCCATACTCCGAACGGGACGACCCTCTCCTGGACCGATGAAGTCTCACAAATCGTGCTCACCAACTGGGCACCCACATACACCAAACCAACAAACACGGCCCTTGGCTGGTGGTTTCCGTTCCCGTCTGGCATGACCAACAAGCCGTTTACGACTGACAGGAATTTTTCAATGTGGATGGTTTTTGCCACAGTGGGGCAAGGGCAGTCATATCTGATCGCATCCAATTCGGCAAGCGGTCAAAATATTCAAGTCACGTCCTCGGGATTGGTAGATGGTCAATGGGCCGGAGTGGACCATACCGTCAGTACCTATCATATTGGTTCTACTTTGACTGGCAAATCGGGACAAACGACCAATGCGCCGCTATGGGCTGACCTCGTGGACTCCCAGGGCTCACTTTATACGAACGGAATAACGACAGGAAGTTCCATATCCCAGCCAGCAGCCGATGTCGCCTGGTCGTTGTTCGGGAACAACCCCGGAGATACAGAAAGCTTTCACGGCTATGTAAAATACCTGCTGATTTCGACCAATCATGCCATCACGGCGACAGAGGCACTGAACCTGTGGACATGGGAGCAAACAAATGGAGTGACAAATGTCACCAGTGGCCTGGTTGCGTGGTGGAAATTGGCAGACGCAACTAATAGTACCACGATCTTGGACTCGAGCGGAAATGGCTGGACAGGCATATTGAAAGGCAGTCCGAGGCCGGGTTTTACCAACGGCTTGAATTCAGTAGTGTCGCAGGGCATAGCGTTCGATGGCTCCCAAAACTACGTTGACATTCCAGTGACGGGCAGCTTTTTGCCTGGGCCGGACGTGAGTGTCTCAATGTGGTTAAACTTTACTCTCTCGACGAACGCAGCTTTTTTGGCATCGGCCAGCTCAATCTCGCCAGGCTACGGAAATGTCAGTGTTTTCTGTGACGGCCAATACTCCGGCAATGGCAGCGGACCGGTCCGTGGAGCAATCGGCGATGCGTCTGGGAATGATTTTCTGGAGAGTGGAAATCCGGGGATTGGTGACGGGAAGTGGCACCATTTTGTAATGGCCACCGATGGAACGCACATTTACAACTGGTTCGATGGTGTAGCGGATTACGGGGACTATGGAGGTCAAGGGGCATTTGGGGGCGGCGCTGCACCGGTTAATTGGTATGCCGGCATGACAAACGTGTGCTTAGGCGCGGCAAGGAGCGGCCAAATAAACGGATCTTACGACAGGATTTACATGCCCTGTGCGTTGACCGATATACGAATATACAATCGCATTCTTACTGATGGAGAGGTGGACATTCTATACCGTGCCCCGATGGTGGATAAGATTCTCGGGAACTACGCATATTAAATGATAAATGTCAGATACGACAAAAGCATTGGGTGAACTTAACTTGACCGCATTACAGCATCTCCCTGTGTGAGCTCACATAACGGCTTGCCCGGTTTTAGTACGCAATTGGACAATGCTTGTTAATCGTTAATCAGCAGCAGGATTCGATTACAACGAAAGCCGGTCGCGCTCTGAACTGAATGCCAGATCACAGGGAAATGATTGGCTTAATCCGAAAACACAATACCTGGAACGGGAGATAGCTATGAATGAATGTGAAGTTAATAAAGTCCGCGGCACACACTTGTTCACCGCCAATGAAACTGAAGCCGACCGAAAATGTTTCCTGGAAAAGTTCAATCTGTTGCCTTTTATTTTTCATCACAAGCTAAGCAACGATCCGCGCTTTGAACTGGATGCCATTCGAAACCTGGCGCTTCGCCTGCCTCAGAAATTCTTTTTCAGTGGCGACGTTGGCGTTGCCAAAGGGTGGACGCAGACTGGCGCCAGGAGTTCAAGCTTCGAAGATGCCTTAAATAAGCTGGCAGAAGGGGGAAGTTGGATTATTTTGAAAAAGGTCCACGAAGATGCCCAGTATGGCACTCTGCTGTCTCAGGGCCTTTCCGAACTGGAGGAACTGGTTCACCGCCGCTTGGAGCCGGTGATTGAATCACGAACCATGAGTCTGATACTCAGTTCTCCCGGCCAATCGACTCCTTACCACATTGACGGAGATTGCAATTTTCTCTGTCAAGTTCGCGGCGACAAGACACTTTTTGTTTTCGACGGGCGGGATCGCTCGGTTCTATCCGAGGTGGAGGAAGAGAATTTCTGGGCCGGTGATCTTAGTGCGGCAAAATACCGTGAAGAGAATCAACGGAGCGCATGGTCATTTGAGATGAAACCCGGCATTGGCGTTCATGTCCCGGTCATTTTCCCTCATTGGGTAAAGAATGGCCCGGCTATCTCGATCTCATTAAGCATTAATTTCCGTTTTCTCAGTTACATGCGCGCGGATATTCACCGGGCAAATCGTCTTATTCGAAAGATGGGGTTGAGTCCGCGACCGGTAGGCAAGTCCAAAGTAATCGATTCCCTCAAGGGCAAGGCTTTCTTTGGAGTGCAAATGTTCGCCCACAAGCTGCGCAAATTGCGAACACGTGCGTAATTCCGGACGGGCACTGTGGAGCATGCAAATTCATATGCAGACGACGGGTTCATGAATATCTCCGTAGCGCTTCGCTTTGAGCAACAAGCCTCGCGTCATCCCAATCGTGCGGCGCTTTCCTTTGGTGGAAAGGTGATGACATACGAAGAGCTAAACCGCCGGTCGGAGGTGCTCTTGATGCGATTGCGCCTGATGGGAGTCGGTCCTGGGGATTCGGTCGGGGTGCTTTTGGAGCGGTCTTTTGAGTTGATCGTGAGCTTCATCGCGATACTGAAGGCCGGTGCGGCCTATGTTCCACTCGACTGCCAATATCCGCCTGAACGGCTATGTTGGATGGTCACCGACTCCAGTATCAAAGTGTTGCTTACCTCCACGGATCAGGCGGGAAAAATGCCAGCCGGCACACGCAAGAACTTGCTCGTTGACGAAATGGATTGGGAAAGAACGCCGATGCCGGCAGCCAAGGCGCCGCCAAGCGAAGATAATTCCGCTGCCGGGCGATGCGCGTACATTATGTATACTTCGGGCTCGACAGGGATTCCCAAGGGGGTTGCGATTCCACATCGGGGTATTCTGCGCTTGGTTTGTGAGCCGGATTTTGTTGATATCGGGTTGGGTGATGTTTTTCTTCAATCGTCTCCCGTCTCTTTCGATGCTTCAACCTTTGAAATTTGGGGCGCATTATTGAACGGAGCCCGGCTGGCCATACCACCACCCGGGCAACTGTCGCTCCAGTCGATTGCAACAATCATCCGCACCGAGAAAGTGACCGTGCTGTGGCTGACCGCCGGGTTGTTCAACTTGATGGTTGACGAACGCCTTGAGGACCTGAAACCGGTCCGCAAATTACTGGCTGGCGGGGAAGCTCTTTCAGTTCCGCATGTGGAACGCGCGCTTGCCGCTCTTGACGGCACGCAATTAATCAATGGGTATGGTCCAACGGAGAACACCACTTTCACGTGTTGTTATCGGATACCCAAAAACGAACGCTTTGCGCACAGTGTGCCGATTGGGCGGCCCATCCGCGGCACCCGGGTTCACATTGTGAATGAAATGCTGCAAGAGGTTCCGGTCGGGATGGTTGGGGAATTGGTCACGGGCGGGCAGGGGCTGGCTTTGGGATATTGGAACCGTCCTGAGCTCACTCAAGAACGGTTCGTGGATGATCCATTCAGCTCGCACGCGGGGACCAAACTCTACCGGACAGGCGACCTCGTGCGCCAGCGATCCGACGGCAATCTTGAGTTTATGGGACGAAGGGATTCACAGGTTAAGGTGCGCGGTTTCAGAATCGAACCGGGCGAGGTGGAATCCATCTTGAAGGAGCATCCTGAGGTTCGAGATTGCGCAGTTACCGCTTCCGAGGGCACCCATGCCGGCAAATTCCTGATTGGCTTTGTCGTGCCCAGGACCGAATCGCTGCCTCATGTTGACCATCTCCGGCAATTTCTTGCCGCGCGACTCCCTGAGCATATGGTTCCCACGCGCTGGGAGTTTCTCGCGCAGCTCCCCCTCAATCCCAATGGCAAAGTGGACCGCGCCCGTCTGCTCCCGTCAAAGAGCCCGACGTCCACCGGATCTTTTGAACCACCCGGCACCGCACTGGAACGTGAGATTGCTTCTTCCTGGAGAGAAATCCTGGGTGAGCGCCATTTTGGAGTAGCGGACAATTTTTTTGACGTCGGCGGGGACTCGCTGCTGCTCGCGCAATTGCATGATCGGCTTTGCGCGCGAACAGGCCTGGCAGTCATGTTGACCGATCTCTTTCATTTTCCAACCGTTCGCAGCCTGGCAAATCACATCGAAAGGCAGCAAAACGCAGGAAGTGCCGACTTGGTTTCCTCCGGCTCGGAGCGAGGCCGGTTGCAGCGTGGCGCATTTGAACGCTTTCGAAGGAAGTAAAACATGGATTCAAGTGCTCCTCCAAATTCAACTGCCGTGGCTGTCATCGGCCTCGCAGGTCGTTTTCCCGGCGCCAGCAATGCTGAGCTATTTTGGAAGAATCTGGTCAAAGGCGTCGAAGCAGTGAGTCACTTCCGGGCGGAGGAATTGGAGTATGAGCAGGCCGTCCGCGATCCTGAAAATGCCGCTAATTACGTCAAAGCCAGGTCCATCCTGGATGGCGTGGATCAATTCGACGCGTCTTTCTTTGGCATCTACCCCAAAGAGGCTGAAATGATGGATCCGCAGCACCGATTGTTCCTTGAGTGCGCCTGGGAGGCCCTGGAATCTTCCGGCTATGATCCAGAAACTTACCCAAAACCCATCGGGCTGTACGCCGGCCTCAGCCTCAACAGTTATCTTCTTTTCAACCTGGCATCCCATCCCGGCTTTACCGAGCGATTCAGCGCCTCCTACCCGGTCGGCTCCCATGAGACGCTGTTCGGCAACGACAAGGATTTTTTGACCACCCGAGCCGCCTATAAGCTGAATTTGCGCGGTCCATGTGTCACCATCCAAACGGCATGTTCCACTTCGCTGGTGGCGATTGTTCATGCCTACTACAGCCTGCTGACCTACCAATGCGATATGGCGCTTGCGGGAGGCGTCTCCATTACATTTCCGCAAAAGCGGGATTATCTCTATCGCCCTGATGGGATGGTTTCGAAGGACGGCACTTGCCGGGCATTTGACGCCGCTGCCAGTGGAACTGTATTTGGGAGCGGCCTTGGGATCGTTGTCCTCAAGCGTCTTGCGGATGCGCTTTCCGACGGCGATCACATCCGGGCGGTAATCAAAGGGGCCGCGATCAACAACGATGGTTCGTTGCGCGTCGGCTATGCGGCGCCCGGTGTGGAAGGCCAGGCGGAGGTGATCGCCATGGCGCACGACTCAGCCGGGGTCAGCGCTGACTCGATCAGTTATGTTGAAGCCCATGGCACGGGAACACCTTTGGGCGACCCCATCGAAGTGGCAGCTTTAAAGGAAGCCTTTCGCCGTTCCACCTTGGCCAAACATTTCTGCGCGCTCGGCACAGCCAAGACCAATGTCGGCCACCTTGACATGGCCGCTGGTGTGACGGGTTTCATCAAGACTGTTCTTCAGTTGGAGCATGAAATGATACCTCCCATGCTTCACTTTAAGAATCCGAATCCCAACATTGACTTTTCCAATGGGCCGTTCTATCCCGCTTCAAAACTGATCGAGTGGAAAAGAAAGGATTTGCCGCGCCGGGCCGGCGTCAGCGCATTTGGAGTCGGTGGAACTAATGCCCACGTCATTCTCGAAGAGGCTCCCCGGTTGGAACCTTCGGGACCTTCCCGCCCGAACCATCTGGTGGTGCTTTCGGCCCGCACGCCTTCAGCGCTGGACGCCAGCGCCAGAAACCTTGCGGCTTGCTTGGAGGAGAACTCCAACCTGAACCTCGCTGATGTGGCCTTCACCTTGCAGAAAGGCCGCCGGGCTTTTTCCCACCGTCGTTCCCTGGTCTGTCGAGACATCCCGGAGGCGGTGTCCATGCTGCGATCAGCGGATGACAAACATGTGTTCACCCAACAGGCCGGCGAGCTTGGGCCTCAAATTGCCTTCCTTTTCCCGGGTCAGGGTGCCCAATGCATCAACATGGGCCGCGAGCTCTACGAGAATGAGCCTGTGTTCCGAACCGAGGTGGACCGTTGCGCGGAAATTCTCCGGGAAAAGCTTGGTTGCGATATTCGCACCGTGCTCTATCCGGACTTGAACGATCGCGCCGAAGCGGAGCGGCAAATCAATGAGACTTGGATTGCGCAACCCGCGATTTTTCTAACCGAGTACGCACTCGCGAAGCTGTGGATTTCCTGGGGCATAAAACCGGCGATGCTGCTGGGCCATAGCATCGGGGAGTACGTCTGCGCGGTTCTGGCGGAAAGCTTTGCGCTCGAGGACGCGCTGGGGCTGCTCGCGACCCGTGCGAAGCTCATGCAGGCATTGCCTGGCGGATCCATGTTGACTGTGCGTCTTGGGGCGGATGAAACAGCACGGTTGCTCCCTGCCGGCGCCTCCATTGCTGCGCTCAATAGTCCAACGTTATGCACAGTTTCGGGACCAACCGACATCCTCACGAAATTTCTAGCGGAACTTGACGCCAGAAACATTACAGCCAAATTCTTGCGGACTTCGCACGCTTTTCACTCGGCGATGATGGAGCCCATGCTTCCGGAATTCACTGCTGCCGCACAAAAAAGGCGCTGCAAGTCTCCCGGCATCCCCTGGGTTTCCACTTGTACCGGGCGCAGAATTGCCTCCGATGACTTGGCGGATGCGAATTACTGGGGGCAACAAATACGCCATCCCGTTCGCTTCACGGAAGCCCTCGAAACGCTTCTCAACAACACCCCGCTCGTCTTGCTTGAAGTCGGCCCCGGACAAACGCTGACCCAGCTTTCGTGGCAGCACCCGGCGAAGACCAGCGAACACGTCATACTTCCCAGCATGAGTGCCGTTAATGACACGGTGGGAGAGCAGGCTGCCTTGCTAACCACGCTGGGCAAGTTGTGGCTCGCCGGGGCGCAACCTGATTGGGATGGTTTTTATGCCAACGAAAAGCGACGCCGGGTGCCACTGCCCACCTATTCGTTTGAGCGGAAGCGCTACTGGATTGAGCCCATGAAGAGCCCGGTGGGAGAACAACCTCTATCGCAGCCGAAGCTGACCGCTTTTCCTTCATCTCAGACAGGGCAACCGGCAGCACTAGTCGAGAATGTTCCAGCAGAATTGTTCGATGAAAACCCGGGAATGAAAATGAATACGACGACTCCAAACGCTTCAAACGGCACCAGCCGCAAGGACTGCCTTGCACAGGAATTGCGAAACTTGATCCGCGATCTCTCCGGCGTGGCCGAGTCCGACCTCGGCTTGAACGCGACCTTCATGGAACTGGGGTTTGACTCGTTGTTTCTCACGCAAGCCAGCCAGACTTTACAAAAAAAGTTTGGCGTCAAGATCTCCATTCGTCGAATGCTGGATGATCTTTCCAACATTGATTCCCTGGCTTCATATTTGGATCAGAAACTCCCGCCCGAAGCATTTGCAGCCCCGACCCCTGCGGTAGCATCCGGTCCTCTCACTGCCATTTCGACAACATTTCAGCCACCTGCCGATGCTTCTGTTGCTTCGGCTCAATCCAGCGCCCTGTGCGGTGGAGATTCGTTGATTGAGCGCGTTCTCGGCCAGCAGATGGAGATCATGCGCCAACAGCTTAATCTCCTAAGAGGAGCTCCACCTGCAGGACATTCGGTGGCGAGTGCTCCGGCTCCATTGTCTCCCAATGGTTCAGGTCCGGCCACGAATTCGCCACCGGCCAAAATCGCCGGGAAAGTTGGAATGCACGATACGAAAGCTGACTTGGAGCGATTCGGACCATTTAAGGGAATTGAAATTGGGCCGAAGGGAGGCCTGACGCCGCGGCAGGAAAAGGCACTTGCGGAGCTTGTCATCCGTTACAATCGCCGCACCGCCCGGTCTAAAGACTACGCTCAGAAACATAGGCCTCACTTCTGCGATCCCCGGGCAGCTGGCAATTTCAGACAACAGTGGAAGGAAATGGTCTATCCGTTGGTTTGTGCCCGGTCGAAAGGCGGCAAACTCTGGGATATTGATGGCAACGAATACGTGGATGTGACCTTGGGGTTCGGGGCAAACTATTTTGGCCATTCACCGGACTTCGTGGTCCAGGCTTTGAGGGAGCAACTAGAAAAGGGTTTTGAGATCGGGCCTCAGTCGCCCATGGCAGGTGAAGCCGCCCAGATGCTGTGTGAAATGACGGGCATGGAGAGGGCGGCTTTCTGTAATACCGGCTCGGAGGCAGTCATGGCTGCCATGCGTGTCGCTCGTACCGTGACCGCGCGCGACAAAATTGTTTATTTCACCGGAGATTACCATGGAATTTTTGATGAGGTTCTCGCCAGGGCTGGAAATGTGAATGGCCAGCCAGGCGCGCTGCCCATCGCGCCCGGAATCCCGCCGCTTCCGAACATGATGGTTCTGGCTTATGGAGATCCGGCCTCCCTGGATGTCATCCGGGCTTATGCTGGACAAATCGCGGGTGTTTTGGTCGAGCCAGTGCAGTCCCGCCATCCGGGCTGCCAGCCGCGTGAGTTCCTGCGTGCTCTTCGGCAACTTACACAGGAGCACGATATCGCTCTGATTTTCGATGAAGTCGTTACTGGGTTCCGCGCCGCGCTGGGTGGGGCTCAAGAGTATTTTGGCGTGCGCGCGGATTTGGCCACGTACGGCAAAGTTCTTGGCGGTGGCATGCCGATTGGTGTTGTCGCCGGGTCGCGCCGATTCATGGATGCACTGGATGGAGGAATGTGGCGTTTCGGTGATGAATCCTACCCTGAAGTTGGGGTGACATTTTTTGCCGGCACCTTTGTGCGGCATCCGCTGGCCATGGCCGCCGCTCATGCGACTCTGAAGCATCTAAAAGAAGCTGGGCCGGAGATGCAGCGGCAAACCACTGAGAAGACGGCGCGGTTTGTGGGGCTTCTTAATGATTATTTTGAGTCAGCCGAAGTCCCAATGCGGCTTCAGACCTTCAGTTCAGTGTTCTTTTACGATTTCCATCCGGATCTGAAATACGGCAACCTTTTGTTTTATTATTTGCGGGATCGCGGTGTCCATATTTGGGAAGGCCGCGTGGGTCAGGTTTGCGTCGCTCATACGGAGGAAGATCTCAAGCTGGTCTCGAATGCATTTAAATCTTCCGTTGAGGAAATGCAGGCAGGCGGCTTTTTGCCTTCGCGGGGCGCGGCCGGCACAACTGTGTCAACGTGCGAGAGCGCTTTTGAACGGGTGGTTGCGAATCGCGCTCCGTTGACCGAAGCACAGCGAGAGATTTGGATCGCCGCTCAAATGGGAGAAGACGCCAATTGTGCCTACAATGAGTCATGCTCCCTGCGACTCAAGGGACATTTGGAGATGGAGAAGTTCAAGGCGGCACTGGACCGGTTTATCAAACGCCACGACGCTTTTAGGTGCCGCTTTAGCGCAACCGGAGACTATCAGGAATTCGCACCCGAGGCGGAAATCTCGATGCCGCTTCGAGACTTGTCGGGTCTTCTACCTGAACAACGCGCCAACCAGGTTGAAGCAATTATCTCCAGCGACATGGCATGCCCATTCGACCTCGTGAAAGGGCCTGTCCTTCGCGTCCAAATGCTCAAGTTGGCGGAGGATGAGCACCAGTTCGTGTTCACGACCCACCACGCTGTGTGTGACGGGTATTCATTCGGCGTCGTTTTTCAAGAGCTTTCGGAGATGTATACCGCGTTGGTTGAATCAAACCCCAAAACGCCGGCACCCGCGATGCAATTTCGCGAATATGCAGAATGGTGTGAGCAACAGCTACAAACACCCGAGGTCAAGGAAGCGGAGAACTACTGGATTCGAAAGTTCGAGGGCGAAACCGTTCCTGCGCTTGATCTCCCTTACGACCGGCCCAGGCCGGCACTCAAAAGCTATAACGGCTCACTGGCGGTCCGGCGATGCGATCCCCAAGTCTTCCGCGAACTCAAAAAAGCCAGCGGGATGATGGGCAATACTCTTTTCACAACGCTATTCTCCGCGTTTTATGTTCTGCTTTATCGCCTCAGCGGCCAGGAAGACATTGTTATTGGGATCCCGGCTGCGGGCCAGACATTGGTCGGCAACAATGATCTTGTAGGCCATTGCCTCAACTTCCTCCCAACCCGCAGCAGTATTCAAGGGGATCAATCGTTTGTTGAGTTCACTGCCGGGATAAAGAAGGACGTGCTTGATGCCTTTGAGCACCAAAATTACACGTATGGCACGCTGATCCGCAAGCTAAAGCTGCCCAGGGATGCCAGTCGTCTGCCACTGCTTTCGGTGATGTTCAACATCGACAAGCGGGGTTTCGATAAGCTGAATTTCGGGGGCCTCAAGGCCACGGTGTCCACCAATCCGAAAGAATACGTGAACTTCGACCTCTTTGTGAACCTGGTCCAGGGGGATAACGAAATGGACATCGAGTGTGAGTTCAACACCGACCTGTTTGACCGGGAAACGGTGATGCGTTGGCTCGGACATTATGAATCGCTCATGCGGGCAGTTTCGGCAAATGCGCGTTGCCCGTTGGATGAGTTGCCGCTGCTTGACTGCGCCGAGCGATCCTTGCTTCTGGACGATTGGAATCAGACCACCTGCCGATATCCGGCGAGTCAGACCTTGCACGGACTATTTGAGGCACAAGCCGCAAAGACTCCCGATGCTGTCGCCGCGATCCATGATACGCAGCGGATCACCTATGCGGAATTGAATCACCGGGCAAACCACTTCGCGCGCCGGCTGCAGGACGCGGGAGCGAGGCCCGATTCTTTTGTGGCGCTCTGCGTCGAGCGTAATCTCGATCTGCTGATCGGCATCCTCGCCATCCTGAAGACTCGAGCGGCCTATCTACCATTGGACCCCAGGTATCCCAAAGAACGCCTCGCCTTCTACCTGGAGGACAGTCAGGCGTCTTTGATCCTGACCCAGCGTAAGCTGGTCGAATTCCTCCCATCCCACCGAGCGAAAGTCATCTGCCTCGACGACGCCATTTCAGCCGACGCTTTGCCCAATCTCGCATCCAGCGGGACGAATACGGACCTTGCGTATATTATCTATACATCTGGTTCGACCGGAAAGCCAAAGGGTGTGGCCATTGAGCACCGTAACGCCGTGAACCTCGTCCAATGGGCTCGGGGCGCGTTTACGGACGCTGAAATGGCCGGGGTTTTAGCCTCCACCTCGATCTGTTTCGACCTCTCGATCTTTGAGCTTTTCGTCACTCTCAGTCGCGGGGGCAAGGTCATTATGGCCGAAAATGCCCTGCACCTGCCACGGCTGGCCGCGAGGGATCAAGTCACGCTCATCAACACGGTTCCATCCGCAATTGCCGAGTTGGTGCAGGCGGGTGCCTTGCCGCAAAGCATCGAAGTTGTGAACCTGGCCGGCGAGGCGCTGCCAACCTCCCTCGTTGACCAAATCTACGCGCTGAAACACGTAAAAAAAGTCCACGATCTTTATGGTCCCACCGAAACAACAACCTATTCCACCTGGACGCTGCGACACAAAGGCGCGCCGCCTACGGTTGGCCGTCCCATTGCGAATACCCAGATTTACATTATTGATCGAAAGATGCAACCGACACCCATTCTTGTGCCTGGAGAATTGCTGATCGGGGGCACCGGTGTAGCTCGGGAGTACTTGAACCGGCCGGAATTGACGGCGGAGAAGTTCATTCCTAATCCGTTCAAACCTGAGCCCGGAGCCCGCGTTTACCGCACAGGTGACCTGGCCCGGTACCGGGCGGACGGGAATATCGAATTCCTTGGACGCGTTGATCATCAGGTGAAATTCCGCGGATTCCGGATCGAACTTGGCGAAATCGAGGCCCTATTGCGCACGCACCCCTTCGTTCGCGAGAGCATAGTGGTAATCCGGGAGGACAGCCCATCGCAGAAACGCCTTGTTGCCTATGTGACCGGGAACGTAATCAAAACTGAGTCTCCCATTGACCCTGGAACCCTGGCGGCCTTCGTGCAATCCAAGCTGCCAGACTACATGGTGCCATCGGTTGTGGTCGTCTTGGAAGAGTTGCCTCGCACGCTGAACGGCAAAGTAGATCGCAATGCATTGCCGGCGCCGCAGGCCGAGGCGAAAGCCGAAACCCATGACTTCGTTGCCCCTCGCAACGAGAAGGAAAAGGTCCTGGCCGAAATCTGGATGCAGGTTCTCGGTCTGGAAAAGGTCAGCGTGCTGGACAACTTTTTCGAGTTAGGCGGCGATTCACTGCTAAGCTTTCGTGTTGCCAACCGCGCAAACGTGGTCGGCCTGCCGCTGACGCCGCGCCTTTTCTTCCAGCACAAAACCATCGCCGATCTTGTCAAGGCGCTCGAAAACGCGGGGGGGAGCGCCACGGCGAAAGCCTCCACGCCGGCCATCACCCGGGCATCGCGTGATGCGCATCGGCGGAAACTTCCGTCAACTGGCCAGACCGCTTAGGAGCCGATAAAGAGAATCAGCACGCGCCCTTGCGAGGCGCCAAAAAGAACCAGTTGCGGCCGCACGCCTGCTCCGATGATCCTTGAACTGATCCGACACAACCCTCCAGCATGTCGTACATAAAAAAGGCCTCTATGCAATCCACCATTGGAAATGCCGATCGATCCGGAAAGCTGTTTGAAGTTGATGATCAAACGTTCCGCACACAATTCAATATCACAAGCTTCATGGTTGAACATCACCTCTCTGGTCATCCATTGTTTGAGTTTGATCGCCTATTCCAGTTGTTGAAAGGCGGAAAATCGAGCATTTATTGGGACATGGGCGATGTCAAAGTCAATCAAAGATGGAACGAAATAAAGGCCGGCAATCTTACCGCTGACGAAGCGTTCAAACGAATTGAGAGTTCCAGCGCCTGGATGATATTCCGATCGATTCAGAGAGATCCAGACTATAAAGCCTTATTAGAACGCTACATCGCTGAAATTGAAGAACGAAGTGGTTTGAATTTTGCAAAATATGTGAAAGTTAAGGATGCCATCATTTTTGTGACCTCGCCGCGGAGAGTCGCCACCTACCATATCGACAGGGAGTGCAGTTTCCTGTTGCAAATCAGAGGCGACAAAACGGCCTACGTCTTTGACAAGGATGACCGGCAGGTAATACCGGAGGAGGAGCTTGAACGGTATTGGGCCGTGGACAACAACGCCGCCACTTACAAGGAGCAGTATCAACACAAGGCGAAAGAATGCCTCCTGGTTCCGGGAAATGGAGTCCACATACCTGTGGGGGCGCCTCATTGGGTGAAGAATGGTGACAACGTTTCAATTTCCTTGAACATCAATGTCCATTTTCATGAGTTCGTAAAGGCTAACGTGTACCGGGCCAACTATTTCATGCGTAAAGCGGGCCTTAACCCGAGTCCTCCAGGCAAATCGCAGATGACGGACACTGTAAAAGGGTCGGTAGTGGGCGGTCTTACCCGAGCCCGAAGACTGCTTCAGGGAAGATTTTCCCAGGCTTTTATGATTGCAAGAGGGGACCCTCCTTGGAAAGGGAGCGGGGGCTGCAAAGCGGATGCTGAATAACCATAAGCAAATGAAGTCAGCCGAAAGCAAGCCAATGGCCGCCCACCTCGATGGGAATCACACCAACGGTTCCACGGGCGAAGATGTATTCGTTTTTCCGACGACGGTGGCCCAGCGCCGTTTCTGGCTGCTTGACCAGATCGAACCGGGCAATCCGGCCCTCAACGTTCCACTGGCAGCGAGATTGCATGGCCGCCTGGATCGGGCGTTGCTGGATCGAACAGTAAACGAGATTCTGAGGCGCCATGAAATCCTGCGGACAAGCTTTCGCATGATCGACGGCAAGGTGGTGCAGGTCATTCATTCCGAGCGCCATATCACTTTGGGTTGGTACGATATCACGAACTGTCCTGGGCCGGAATGCGAGGATCGAGTGCATCAATTGATGATCCAGGAAGGGGTTCGCCCATTTGTTCTATCGGAAGGTCCTTTGTTGCGGGGAGGGTTGATCAAAATACGCGACGACGAGCACGTGCTGATGCTGACCATGCATCACATAGGATGCGACGGTTGGTCGAATGGCGTCTTGATGAAGGAGGTTGCGCAAATCTACTCCGGATTCATGCTGGGAGTTGAAAATCACCCTGAACTTCCGTTGCAATATGCTGATTTTGCGCAGTGGCAGGAAGAATGGCTGAAGGGACCAGACGCGGCCGAACAGCTCCAGTTCTGGAGAAGCCGACTTAAGGGTGTCCTGCCAGTATTGAATATGCCGACCGACCGCCCACGCGGAGCTCGGCGATCGCATGCAGGCACGATACATACGCTGCTTCTGCCATCGGACCTTGGCGAAGCACTAAAGTCCTTGTGCAGCCGTGAGGATGTAACTCCATTCATGCTGTTCTTTGCAACCTACGCCACCTTGCTTTTCCGCTATACCGGGAACACCGACATCATCGTCGGATCGCCAGCAGCCAATCGCACTCAAGCCGATCTGGAAGGGCTGATCGGATTATTTGCCAATCCTTTGGTCTTGCGTCTGGACCTCTCAGGAAATCCTACTTTCCGAGTGCTCCTGTCCCGGGTGAAGGAATTATCCCTGGAGGCCTTCGCCAATCAAAGTTATCCATTCGAGAAGCTGGTTGAGGAAATTCAGACTAATTCCGCCCGGGCAGGATTGCCATGGCTGCAGGCGTACTTTGTATTTCAGAAGGCGTTCATGACGCCGCAACAGATGCCCGAACTCAGCCTTAATCCTTTGCGATCCATCAGCCCGGGCGCGATGTTCGAATGGTCGCTGGGAGTTCTGGAGCGCAACGAAGGCATTCGATTGCAGCTTGAGTATAACACTGATTTGTACGACCAAAGCACTATTGATCGTATGCTGCATCATTTTCAGCGGCTCCTGGAGGGAATCCTGGTTGATTCCAGCGCGCGAATTTGCGAACTGCCAATCATGACCCCCGAGGAGGTTCGGCAACTGACGGTGGACTGGAACCGGACAGAATTGAAGGTTCCACGCGGCCGCTGTGTCCATGAATTGATTGAAGAGCAGGCGCGCCGCACTCCTGAAGCTGTGGCTGCATACGGCGTTGGAATCCAATGCAGCTATCTGCAGATGAACGCTCGCGCCAATCAAGTCGCGCATTTCTTACGCTCTCACGGCGTGGGTCCCTCTTCGCTTGTCGGTCTTGCTGCAGACGACTCTTCGATGGAATTCCTGATTGGTTTTCTGGGGATTCTCAAGGCTGGAGGCTGCTGCGTCTTCATGGACCCGCAAAGCGATGCAAATCTTGACCGGAGCATTCAACACAGCAGACTTGGAGTGCTGCTCATCAATTCGAGTTCGCGTGCGCCCGAGTGGACCAGCGGATTGAAAGTCATCTGTTTCGATGCTGATGCCGCAGGCATCAATTCCATGCCCGGTGACAACTTGCCAAACGTTGTGCTCCTGGATCAGCCTGCCTGTGTGAGATTCTCGTCCGGTAGTTCCGGGGCGCCAAGGGGTGCAGTGCTTAGCCATCAGGCAATGCTGAACAGCGCCTTCGGTAATTGGCGGGAGTTGGGGTTACAACCTCAAGACCGTATCGCGTCAACGGTCGATGAACTTTTGCCTGCATTGCTGTCCGGCGCATCTCTCATCCTCAACACGAAAGACAAGGAATTCAATCCGGAGGGTTGGGTGGCTTGGGTACGGTCGCAACGAGTTACGGTTGCTGCTCTGCCAACGGCGCGGTGGCAGGAAGTGGTCCGCAGGATAGGCCAGAACGGTGATTCTTCAATGGGAGAACTTCGCCTGATGGCAATTGGCGGCAGCCGGATTTCGCCGGCGGCATTGCGGACGTGGCAGAGTGGCGCAGGCGGGAAGATCCGCTTGGTGGATCGCTTTCTTCTGGCTGAGGTTGGTGGAGTTGGAGCATTCTCGGATCCGATTTCAAGGGGTGACCTGACGGCGCGGGCGTCGATTGAGCGACCAGCTCCAAACCTTCACATTTATCTTCTGGATGCAAATTTGCAACCTGTGCCCATCGGGGTGCCTGGCGATCTCTACGTGGGGGGGGATGGCCTCGCGTCGGATTATCTGAATGGATCAGAACCAAGAACCAGCGATTTCATCGTCAGTGGCTTTTCCGGCACGCTTGGAGAGAGACTCTTGAAAACCGGCGATCGCGGACGTTTTCTCACTGGCGGCGCAATCGAGTTGGTGGGATGCGTGGAGGATCTGGCGAAGACCAATGGATTCCAGCTTGAACTTTGCGAAATTCCGGAAGTGCTGCGGAGCCATCCAGCGGTCTGGGATGTAGTGGTTGTGCCTTTTGAAGACGCAGAATGCAAAAAAATAGCGGCCTATTTGGTTGGCAAAGCGGGTGCTTCCATCCAAAGCGCAGAAGTACGGGCTTTCGCCAAGAGCAGGTTTCCCGGTTACATGGTGCCGTCGAAGTTTGTGACTCTTGACAAGTTCCCCTTGACGCGGAAAGGCAAGGTGGATTGCAAGGCAATGCCGAAACATGAATGTGACTTGCCAGCCGACAAATTCGTTCAGCCGGGCACGCCAACGGAGATCGTCCTGGCAAGAATCTGGTGTGAACTTCTCGGATTGAAACAAGTCGGCATCCATGACAACTTCTTTGAGCTAGGAGGGCATTCATTACTGGCCACCAGGCTTATTAACGAAATCAACAGGACGCTTAGTCTCAACCTCACTATACCGGTGTTTTTCCGGAATCCAACCATCAAGAGGCTGGCGACAGTCTTTGAGCAGGAAAATCTCGTTAAACGCGAATCTAAATTGATACAGTTACAACCGGGACGGTCCGCGGGCATTCTTTTTCTGCTTGATGTTAGCATTGGATTATGTCGGTTGGCGGAGCATCTTGCAGAGGCCGGGCCGGCCATTTTTGGCACAGTAGTTCCCTTAAGCCATGAAACATTTCGAACTGCCAGTCTCAATCAGATAGATAATATGCCGCGCTTGCAGGATTTGGCCGCCGCACACGCGGCCCTTATCCGAAGCTATAAACTCCCGGGTCCCTGTCTGCTGGCCGGGCATTCCTTCGGCGGCTTGCTGGCCTTTGAAGTGGCTCATCAACTTCGCCGGGAGGGGATACAAGTGGAGATGATCTTCCTGCTGGATTCGTGGGCTGGAGGTCTGCCCTGGTGGCGCAAACTAAAAGGGCTGACATTGGAACGCGCCGGCAAATCTCTAAAATTCCGGGCCAATCGCTGGTGGAAGGGAGCACTTGCAAGATCGGCAAAGGCGGCAGGCTGGTTAAGTGACATTTCCTCGTCACGCAACCGGGATCGTCATGGATCGGAGGATATCAATCTTCCTTTCGGAGAGGTGACCTGGGAGATTCTTTCTAACGTTTACCGTAATGCGCGAAAGAATTATCGCATGCATCCTCTGGAAAGCCGGGCGCTCCTGTTTCGCGCCCAGGCTGGCGCGGCGGCCCACCTTTACGGAATCGACGGCACCATGGGATGGAGCGGATGGTTCGGTGGCGGAGTGGAAGTTGTGGATTGTCCGGGTGACCATTTTACCTTGCTGAAGGCGCCGCACCTGCATTTTGTGGTCCAACACTTCGAAAAGAGTTTGGAGCGACTCTCCCGCGCCTCAAGGACTTAAAGCCCCTGAAGAGCAAGGCACAGTCATTTGGAAGCAATTTCACGGAATAGATATATGCGCAATAAAGCCCCGTTCTCAGGGCAAGCCGTGAAAAGGAGCATGCTCATGCTGCTCTATTTTACTTGCTCCTCCGCAATTTTCCCCATGTTCGCGGCCGTTCAACTGACGATTGAGCAACAAGCGACAAACGGTGTGATTGTAACATGGCCAAGCACAGGTTTCTACACATTGCAAACCAACAACAGCCTGACGACGACGAATTGGGCTGCCTATAATGGTACAGTAGCGAACAACAACGGAACCAATACTGTTACCATTGGATCGGCGATCGGCAGGCAGTTCTTTCGTCTGAGCAATGCGGGCACCATTTCCTTAACCTCTCCCACCAATATTGGGAACGGCGCCATGGCTTATTACTGGAATTACAGAGATTTAGCTGTTGGTGCCAACATCACTAGCTGGGCCGACCAAGTCAGTCATCTTTCCATGAAGACAGAGGGTGCCGCGTCAGGCAGCAGCTACGATTACCCGGTCGTGCTCCCGTTTTCCTTGCTAACCGAGGAGCCGACTCCGTTTGATTCGGCCTTTCCCGGTTTGGGAATACCGACTGTGAACTCTTACTCCGGAGCTGCGCAAATCAGCAGCCTCTCTCTAACGAACAATCTAACATTCGGCAGCAACTTTACGTTCTGGATTGTAATCAGGCCGACTTTCCCGGCGATCGATTTGACGGGAACACCCTTAAACACCAACTGGTCAATCTTTGGAGACAACAACGGGCATGGATTTATTATTGCGACAAACGTGTTTGCGGCGAATTGGGGTACCACGAGCACAAACTATTCCAGCCTCTCAATGGAGTATTCCAATTCCTGGAGCTATGCTTATGGGAAGACTTACGACATTGTTGATTCCGGTGGAACGGTTTACAGCAACGGCGTACCCATGAGGACCGGAGTTGGGCAACCGACAAACAATTTTCCCTTTCGCGCCATTGGAGCATACAGCAACGGTATCAGCAGCATGGGATTCATCCAATATATCGGCATCTGGACAAACTATGTTCTGACCGCCGCCGACGTTTCAAACCTTGACTATTGGGTGAATAGCTACGGTGTCACGAATATTACCAACGGGCTGATAGCATGGTGGAGATTGAACGACGGCAGCGGCACCACGGCGGCAGATTCAAGCGGTAGTGGAAATACACTTTCTTTTGACGGAACAGGCCAGGTCTGGACGAATAACGGGCCGACGGGGGGAGGGTTGTACTTCAATGGAAGTGGCGGGGCCACTAACTCAAACCATACCCTTGCCGACAACCTCTCAAATATGACGGTCAGTTGCTGGGTGGCTGGCACCAATCTTGTTCAAGCCGCTGGCGCATCGTTTTTTAGCAAGGGGGCAGTTGACGGATGGGGCTTGTTTTCCGATGGGGGTTTTGGCGGGCCTGATGATGTCTCTTTTGGCTCTTACGACGTCAATGGTTCCAACTGGAGGGAAACCGCACATTTTTGGGGCCCGGTTCCATATCCTGCCATCGGGGACGGACGCTGGCATTTCGTTGTTGGCGTATTGACTAACTTTGTACCGGAAATTTATATTGATGGCGCTGAATTTATTTCCATACCAGGAAATAATGGAACTGGAGGAGGTGGCGCAGTCACGAATATATCTTCTTCTCTTTACCCGATCATGCTGGGTGAAGGCTATCAAAATGGAATCTTATATCCGATACAGTCCACCTTCGATGATGTGCGGATCTACAACCGCGCCCTGAGTCCGCAGGAGATCTACGATCTTTACCGGTGGAGGGGACAGCCGTGAAAAATGAAGTCGGGGATAGAATCAGCTATTTTGGGTTTCACTTTAGTTTTCAAACATCATTGTTTCCGACCATATGCAAGGTTCGCGCTGAGCGGGAAGCACATTAGGAATAAGGTCTGATTTCGCCCAACCCGGACTGGATTAAAACCTAGTCCGGGTTTTTCAGTTTGGTGGTTCCGTCGCCGCATTGTCTGCAAGCTCAACCCTTGGTGTGCGGCTTATGTCCAGTGGCCGAGAAATCCCGTGGACTTCGACCCTGGCGAGACGATCGACGAAGCCTTTAAACTTGCGGCGCTGCAAGGATGGGCATCAGTCCGAACCTCATTCCACGCCGACTCCGCCCCGTGCAAACCGACAGAGCCCGTCTCGACCATGTTTGACGAAAGGAGAGGCAACAAGTCGAGGCTTCGGGGCTGAAATTAGACAGCGGGAAAGCAACGTAATTCGTCACCTCACGATGTTTGAACGAATTGCACCGCCAGTTTTCGGCTACGAACGATACGGAAAGCGCTGGCGCAGAAGGGTAGAAGGAGCAGCAGACCTGCCAATACAGTCGCTGGCTCAGGAACGCCTATGGTCTGCGGAACTGGAGTGCCAAGGAGCATGTCCTGGCCCGAGGGACCACCTTGGCTGGTGTTTGCCGGCTGAAGCACGGAACCAGTGGGAAGGCTGCTGTAATCAGTGAACGAACTCAATACTTTAAGGTCATTTGCCACATCAGCCGCAACGGTCGAAGACTCACCGGTGATTTTGAATGCTGTACCGCCCAAGTTGAATCCATAGCCGGTGCTATTGTATAGGGCGGTATACATGGCCAAAGCCAAGGCGGCTCCCTGGTTTCCAGCATCGGGGCCGCTGCGAACGCCGGCCTGCAGTGTGGTAAAGAGGTAATTCGCGTTCTGGATGCCGTAATACGAAGAGCCCGAGGATGCCCAAAGGCCATTGGGATTGATTCCACCGTTCGCTTGTGCGAACGATTTCACATTATAATTGTAAGCGCCACCGGTTAACACACCCTCCGGGCTGAGGCATACCGAGTAGAATGGATTGCTGATGGGAACTGTTCCACCGGATACGCTATTTACAGTAAATGAGTATATTCCTATGTAGTCATTGGCCGCGATGGCCGAAACGTTGTTGATGGTGGCCGTAATACCCAGATCCGTCCAATGGGTGTAATCCGTCACGGACATGTTGACCGTTTGCGCCCGGCCCTCCGCAGCAATCACCAGCCCCAAGCATGCCAATGCCAGTTTTACACCGCCAACGCTCATCATTCTCATTTTCGAGTCCTTTTCTGTGTATCAGGTTTATCCGTGTTCGTCTCAAGTTTCACACTGTATCTAATTTAAGCTGCGGTTATTTAATCACGGGTGGGACGGACATCGCTATAGTATGATGGGACATGAATGTCCACTAATGGGACGCGTTTGAAACCCCTCAATCGGAGGATTCAACTCGCGGGTTCAAACGGGAAGCGCGAAAGTCACTGGGTTCCGTCGACCGAATGCGCCGGTTAAGGTGAGACCACAACGCGATAAAAGCGATTTTGCACCAGGCTGATGGGATCTGAAATAAACAAGCTGTCGTTGGTCGCCACCATCGCTGGCCCCAGGTTCTGCCAGTTGGTTTGACCCAAATTGCTCTGGTACTGCACTTGGTAGATCACTCCGGGCAGGGTGGCCCAAGAGAAGGTGATCGAGCCGGCGTTCGTGGCTGTGATGGTCGGAGCCGGCGTCGGGATTGGAGTGAGGGAGATGTCGTCAAGTCCCAGGAAAGCGGGGTCATCGCGGAAACCGAATGCAAGCGTCGAACTTGGTCCGGCAGCCACAACGATGAACTGAAGGTTGGTCCAGGCAAAAGAATTCATGTTTGCCTGGTTGAAGATGGTGTTCGTCACGAAAGCATTTGTGTTCCAATCCACCAGGAATTGATTGGGTGTGCCACTCTGAGGGTTTTCCAGCCACAAGGAGAGCAGATACGCCTGGCCCGGAGAGGTCGTAAGCGATTGAGAGAGATAACCCAGCGAGAATCCCTGCCCCAGAGCCGCGGCATACTTGCCGGTGTAGCCTGCTATGGGCGAACCGCTGGAAACGGAATTCACGAATACGTTTCCGTTCAATGTCCAGTCAGTAAAATCCCCGGTTTCGAAACCGCCGTTCTGGACAATTGCCGGTGAGATTTGCAAGGTGAAATGGCGGCTTCGGACGATGCCCGTCGTTTGATTCGTGAACCAGACGTCCGCGCCGTATGTGCCTGTTGCTAAAGCATAGACCGCTGCATTCACGTTAACGGCGACTTGCGTGGCCGGGCTGTTGAACGGTAGCGCACCGTTCGTTGGGGACACATCAAGCCAAGCCGAGGCTGTCCCGGCTGCCCAAGTCAGTGGAGTGGGGCCAGCGTTGGTGACCGAAAATGTCTGGGCGGTGGGGTGGAACGGGCCGCCTGGCAGTCCATGGGCGGTGAAACCCGTCTGAGGCAAAATGACCAGGTAATCCGGTGGCTGAAGCGCGTCGATGAGGGGCTGTCCAGCCGGAGTGCCCCAGCCGGTACAAAGGTCATAGCCGGGCGAGGCAAAGAACCGATTAGGATTGATGCTGTTGGTATTGCTGCCGGTGGTGATGTCGTTGAAGCAGGCAGTGTAATTGGTTTTTTGGCCGATGGCGTAAATAGCTGGATTGATAAAGCCGGCGGGCGCCTGACCATAAGCGGCTCCTTGCTGGTTTACCAAGGCCATGAATGCCGTCCAAAGCGGCGTGGCGCAACTGGTGCCTGCCCGCGATGCGCCCCCACCGTTGTTGTAGATGACCCAAATCTGATTGGCCACCATGGCGACATCCGGCAGGTTTCGGTAAGCAGCCGATCCCTGGCTGTTGGTCAGGTTGAGACCCTGTTGCCAAGCCGGAATGGCGTAGCGGGCACTAATTCCTCCGCTGCTGCCTTGGCCGTTGTTCATGTTCCAAACCGTTTCCGACGACCACAACTTGTTCGATGCTGTCGAAAGGGTGGTCCCACCAACGACGGTAATGTAGGGATTATCGGCTGGAAATGGGATGCTGGTTCCATAGGCGTCAACGTCGCCGGAGGCGTTAAAAAAGGATTGTCCTTGCGCAGCAAATTCCTGAAATATCTGGTCGGCGTTCGGATCGTCGCCAGTGCCCCAGGTCCACGAAGAGCCAAGTTGTGCGGCAAGATTGTCCGTCGCCATACGGTTCAACATGTCGTCGGCAGAGCCTTGCGGTCCGGCTTCGTAAACGATCACCTGTGACAATCCGGGAGCCATGCTCAAGGTCAGTTCGATGTCGAGGGCGACTTCATCGTTGTTCGGGCCCGGTGCGCCGAGGAATTGATCGAGCAGCACGTTCGTTATGATCGTGTTGGCAATGGTATTGGTGTACCCGGCCAGCCGTTCGTAATTAGTGATGTCGCTGCTGTAGTAGCCGTCGAATTCCAGCAGACCGACTGATTGCCCGGAACCGTCGAGTGCTACCCCGGGAGCGTAGGCGTTTCTGAAATCGGATCCCAAATAAGAACCGCCCGAACCTGAGCCCCCGTTGGGCACAGGAGCAGGCCCCGGTGGAAAAGGGTCGGCATGAAGACCTGCCGGGCGCGGAAGGGAGTAATTGTCCAAGCCCGCAATATGCAGAATGGGAACGGCGAGGTTTGGTGACGGTTCGACATCCGGCGCGTAAAACGTACGTGCTTCCTCAGGGTGCGGGTAAACCATCATGCGCACATGGAATGCTCTCTCGATGTCCGCGACCGCCCCATTGACACTTACCAGCATGCGGTTGGGATGTTTTCGGACCACGGCCAAGCCGTTTGATTCCGCAAAAGCCACGACTTTTTCATAGTCCGATTCACTTGGCCCAAACCTGTCAGTGAACTCTTGCGGCGTCAGGTAATGTCGATAGTTTGGGTCGCCATGGTTGTATATCCGCCCGAGCAGGTTCGTGAGCGCCTGCTGGTTTTTCAAGGGCAGCCCGATGGTCAGACTAAGCCGCGCGGAACCGCTGAGCCGGTCCACCGCCGTGAGATGCGTCACAGCCGCAGGCACGTGCCCGGTCAAGGTCCTCGTCTGGGCCTTTGAATCTCTGCCCAAAAATGCCAGCGCAACCACCACAAGTGAAGCGCGGAGAAAAAATGGAGTCATTGGAGCCAGGCAGCCTGCGTTCGGGCGTTATGCATTGTGAAATCGCCTCGTTTCGGCAAAGCCAGGGCTTACGAAGCTCAAATGGCTGGCAGAACGATCAGCAATCGGAAACTGCCGTTTGCTGCAAGACCACACATTGCTTATGCTACTAATGAAGTAAAGGCTGCGGAAACTTTCTATCTATAAATGGGACATCAGGTATCACTTTTCGGCCGCACTCACAGGTTTCCTCGGTCGGCTTCATGGTGCAAATGCCAGCCCAACTCACACGCTTTGCACGCATTTCAGCAGTTTTCTAGGGGCCAGCCTTGCAGCTTTTAGAGGTTGGAACGCGAAGTGAGTCAGAGGACGCCAAATGGCTGGCAGTGGAATAGGCTCCAGTGAAGGGCTGATACCATTTCTCCAACAAGAAAAAATTGCGGCCCGCACCATGTGCCTTTCTCTGCACTGCTGCGTCGCCGTCGAGAACCGGCCAAATTTAATTGATCACGAGCCGGTAGAACCTGGCTCCAATCTTATTTGTAAACGGCTCGTCGTATTCCACCCATCCATTGGTGGTCTCGATTGGGGTCACCCATAGGTTCGTCCAGGAAATCAGATTCGATGACCCTTGGACAGTGAATTGGTGTGAAGGAGCGACCGGAAATTGAACATGCATCGCCAGGATGCCATTGGAAAAGGTTTTTGACAGCGTGAGGGTTCCGGGCGTGATGAACGATATTTCGGGGGTGAACGTGCTGTCGGTTCCACTTGCGTCGTAGGATGTAGCGGAGAAATAATACGTTTGTCCCGGGGTCAAACCAGTGACCGTAAATGTTGTGTTTGTGCCTGCGTCCACCTTGCTCGTATAGACGCCGCTGGCAGTTCCATAGTAGACGTGGTAGCCTACAGCCTGCGCACTCGAGCTGGGAAGCCAGGCCAAGGTCACGTTGTGTGCTCCGCAACAAACGAGGGCCGAGGCCCACCACACCGCCAATGCTTGCCATATCCTCCTCGCCTTTTTGAAATCCACGCACATGCGTCTGATTTAGCAAAGGGGATACCAAGGCGGTGAACGTCGGGATTGCTTCAATTCATTCGCAGTTCTTGGAAACCTGGCCTTCGGCTTTCTCCAGCAAATGCCGCTTCTTTAGAGGCTGGAAGATTCACGCTTTGGGATCCATGGGCAAATGCCACGGGAACTTCAGCTTTCGTCATGGTCAAGTCGCGTTGCTCGCCGTTTTCGCCAACTCGCCCTCAATATTGCGAAAAGCCGAACCAAGAGGCTTCGCATTGCCGCGGTTCGACGAATGTCCAATATTTGTGCGAATTCTGACGGAGTGTCTCAGAATCGGTCGGATTCTCCCGGCTTTGCCCCAAAGGAGCATATTAGTGTTTGCGGAAAGGACACCCAGGATTCTCAGGACAGGTCAGGCAGATCCGGCAGTTCGGGGTTTTAGCAAGGTTCCAAATATGTATTGACACGAAGACCTAACTGCCGTTTAGTCGCACATGCCACGAGGCTATAGCGGAAACGACCAGGACTTTGACTTTGAACGAAACCAGTTACCGTTGTGGTCACACGTTTGAAGGATGTCTGCATACCCATTTGAAATTCAAGGACTTGCATGGTCTATGAATGGCTTGTAATCGCGATGCCGATCACGTCAGGTCGTTAGTGGGACGCGGTCATACCCAGGCGAAACCATGATGCAGGTCTACTAAAATGTTGGTTCGAGATTATCTGACCCTGCGGCCGGTTTGCCTCAAACATCCGGACAAATGGGCCAACGAGGGGCTTGGATTTTGCTTCGTCTTCCCAACGGGCGGGGCTGGGAAGTATTTCTCAGGGACTGTTACCTCCAGCCTCTCTCCAGGCGATGTTCTGGTTTTCGACGCGGCTGGGGAGGCTGGGATTTCCCTCTCCACGGAACGGGAATTGGTTTTCGAGCGGTTTTCCGCCTGCTTCGAGCAGCTTTATCCGCTGTTTGCAACCCATGAGATCAGCCTTTTGCGAAATGTCAGGGACAGCTTCAAGCAAGGGAAGCTGTATGCCGCCTCCACGCCGCTGGCTGCGCAGTGCCATAAACTCATCCGCGAGGCTCCGCCGGAGTTCAGTCTGGATCACCGCGGCCAATTGCTCCGGGTCGTCGCCGCGATTCTG
>Ga0070741_10000353_pt1 | contig 172818 bp, 166 predicted proteins | sample Coa_R1_4_FD_66440 | JGI IMG/M metagenome (GOLD analysis project Ga0070741, IMG submission 66440) | Surface soil microbial communities from Centralia Pennsylvania, which are recovering from an underground coalmine fire - Coalmine... | ecosystem: Environmental > Terrestrial > Soil >... | reverse complement strand
GGGGGGGGGGGGGGCGAGTATCGCTGCTGGTCAGCCATGCTTTGCCACGCGCTTCGCTGGCGTGTCGGGTGGCAAGGCGACCCAGGGGTGGCGTGACTCCTCCCATACCGCAATCGTCGGCGCTGGGAAATTCGGATCGGCGAAGTTGCCGATGGCTACGGCGACGTGTTCAGGAAAGCCTTCGCCCTCCCAGTAGACCGTGGACCCGCATGTCGGACAGAAGTGAAAGGTCAGCGCATTCCCACTTTCGGCTTTCCGCTTCCACGCCGCGGCTTGACCGGCGAAAGTGACCTGCTCGCGGCGGAAGCGCGCTTGGTTGCTGATCACGGCACCCGTGCGGCGCTGGCACTCCAGGCAGTGGCACATGGAGATGCGCGTCGGTTCGCCCTCAATCGTAAGATGGAGTTGTCCGCAGCTGCAGGCGGCGTGTCGGGTGGTCATGGCTTTGCTCCGTGGCTATCGACTTTCTTGGAACGGCTGTGAAACGTCGCGACGTGCGGCCAACGCCGCCCTGCTTTCAGTTGGGGGCGTTTGCCTTCAACCAGTCCATGATCAGGGCGGTGACTTCGATCTCACGTTCGAGATGAGGGAAATGCCCGACGTCGGAGAGGATGATATTCCTGTACGGCCCCTTGAAGAGCGGCTTAATCGCCACCGAGTATCTCGCCGTCGGATCGGTGCTGCCGTAAATCGTCAGCGTCGGCGTATGCATCTCATTCGTCGGCAGCCGGCCCATGCGTACCGCATCGCTCAGACCTCCATAGTATTTGAGCGCTGCCGTCATGGTACCGGGAGAGCTGAGCGTCTCCTTGATCGAACGGAGATGCGCATCATTCTTGAATGTAGGCGACCACAGCTTCCAAAGATAATCGACGAAAGGCAGTCCCTCGATATTGACCAGCGAGTCGGCGCCAGGCATTTGGAAAAAAAAGACATGGAAGATGGATCGAATGAATTCTGGATCCTTCCTGTTGGTCAAAATTGCGATCGGGTGCGCGGTGTTCATGACTACGGCGGCCTTGATCGCCGATGGCGCCGTGGCCAGCACCTGAAAGGTCGACGTGCCGCCCCAATCCATGCCAACGACACATGCCTGCCCGTCCTCGCTCAGCGCCGCGATGAGCGCTTCGAGATCCTTGCCCAGCGCAATGGGATCGAAAATCCCGTCCGTAGGAATCTCGCTCGGCGCATAGCCGCGCAAGAACGGCGAGACCGCGCGATATCCCGCATCCGCGAAGACCTGCAACTGCTTTCGATACGACCAGGCATTGTCGGGAAAGCCGTGCATGAACATGACAAGAGGCCCGCTCCCCTGTTCGAGGTAGGCAAACCGCACTCCATTGGCACGCACGTATTTCAAGGTGGGTTCGCTGCGGGAGCCGTCGCTGTTCATGAGGATCCCCTGTGCAAGCCGACTGCGGCCTTAACACTAGCTAAAGATTATTGCTAGTGTTTGGTTGCGTCAACCGGCAAAGTCTCTATGCTGGTGTCCGTGAGACTATCGAAAAAATTCGGCATCCCGAGCGATCTCGCGTTGCTCTACGACTTCGTGAATTCGCTCGACGTGAGACGGTTCGTGGAGAGGGGCGCCGCGCACGATCCGAGCGATGAGCTCGCTACGCCCGCGCAGTTGCGGGAATGGCTTCGCACGCGCGGCTTGCTCGAAGGCGGTGTCAACGTCTCCAAGGCGGAGCATCGCGAAGCCCTGCGGCTTCGAGAAGCGCTGCGGGCCTTCATCGCTGCGCCGCGGCGGGCCCGCTCATCAGCTATGGGCTCGCTTGTTACTTCGGCGGGCGGCTTTCCCCTGGAGCTCGCAGTAGCGGCCGATCGAGCGCCTGGTCTTCGACCGGTGGCGGGCCGGGCGACGAGCGGACTCGGCCAAGTGCTGGTCGAACTCGTGCGGCTTTCGGATGACGGCAGGTTGGAACGGCTCAAGACCTGCGACTCGGACGAGTGCCGTTGGATCTTCTACGACCGTTCGAAACCGAGCAACCGCCGCTGGTGCTCCTCCGAGCTCTGCGGAAATCGCGAAAAGACCCGGACCTATCGCAGCCGACGAGGCGGGGCCACAGGATAGAAATCGTCGAGAGACCGTCCATGTCTCTCATTCAGATCGCGTGCGCGGTAGCTGTCCCGCTGCTCTGGGGCTATCAGTTCGTGGCCATCAAAGTCGGCGTTATGGAGTTTCCGCCTCTCTTCTTCCTCGTCCTCCGCTTCCTGGCCATCGCGCTGCTGCTTATTCCGTTTGTTAGAAGGCCTGCGCGTCAACAGTTCGGCCCTATCGCAGCTATCTCGGTTTTTCTTGGCGGACTGAACTTCGGGCTCTTCTATGTCGGCCTTGGGCTCGGCTCGGGAAGCATGTCTGCCGTCGCATATCAACTCGCCACGCCCTTCACCGTCCTGTTGGCTTGGCCGCTGCTCGCGGAGAGGCCGTCTCTAACGACATCCGCCGGAGTGCTGCTGGCATTCGTCGGGGTGGTCGTGTTGGCCGCGGGGCCTGGCCTGTCAGCAAACGCGCTTCCGTTGCTGCTTGTGGTCGGGGCGGCCTTCGCGTTCGCGATGTCCAACATCTTGACGAAACGCTATGGCCCTTTTGACCCTTTGATGTTGATGGGGTGGTCGTCGCTGCTCACGGTGCCGCAGGTCATGTTGATGTCGTTGCTTCTTGAACATCGGCAAATGGGGAGCCTCATCGCAGCGGACGGACGCGGTTGGCTGGCACTCGCCTACACGATTTTCATCGGAGGAATTGTCGGGTTTGGCCTTTGGTTCTGGCTGATCGCCCGCTGCTCCATGGGCCGCGTCGCACCATTCGGCCTGCTGCTTCCGGTGTTCGCCTTGATTTCGAGCGTGTTGTTCCTTGGCGACCATATCACCCCAAAGTTGATTTTCGGTGGGTTGCTCACGATCTCCGGCGTCGCCATTACACAGCTAAGGTTGAACGCTCGACCAACTTGACCGGCACCATGGAGACGTGGGGCATGAGCCGCAGAGCATCTTTTCTCGGCCGATCATGAGGAAGACTTATGATCGCTCGCCAGAATGTTGGTACAAAAGGCTAGCATGCGATATTATTGATTAGGTTTTCTCATGATTTTCCAATGGCGCGCCGCCTCCCATCGCTGAACGGCCTGAAGGCTTTCGAGGCTGCCGCCCGCAGCGAAAGCTTCACGCGCGCCGCGGCGGAGCTCAACGTCACGCAGGGCGCCGTCAGCCATCAGGTGAAAGCCCTGGAGGACACGCTCGGGCTCAAGCTGTTCCGGCGTGAGCGGCAACGGCTGTTTCTCACCGCCGCGGGCCGCGACTACCTGTCCGTCATCCGCGATGCGCTGGATCGCATCGCCGCCGGTACCGAACGCCTGGTGCAGCGGCAGGAGAGCGGCGCGCTGACAGTGAGCACATCACCCGACTTCGCGGCAAAGTGGCTGGTCAACCGGCTGGGCAGTTTTGCCGAAAAGCATCCCGGCGTGGATCTGCGCGTATCGGCGGCGACGCATTATGCCGATTTCGCGCGCGACGACGTCGATATCGCCATCCGGCATGGCGACGGCCACTGGCCGGAGCTCGACGTGCAGCGGCTTTACGCGGAGCGGCTGTTTCCGGTGTGCAGCCCCAAGCTCGTCGCCGGAGGAAACCGCATCACCAAGGCGGCGGACCTTCTCAAGTTTCCGCTGCTGCGTCTCGAGGACGCGAGGAACTGGACGCGTCTCTTCGAAGCCGCGGGCGTGAAGGCCGCCGTCGGCCCCGGCCCGGTATTGAACCGCGCCAGCATGCTGATCGATGCGGCGATCGACGGGCAGGGCATCGCGCTCGCGCGCACCGCCCTTGCCGCCTGGGACCTGATCCACGGCCGCCTCATCCGGCCGGTCGAGGTGTCGCTCAAGGTGGCCAACACCTACTGGATCGTCTGCCCCAAGGCGGCATCGAGCATTCCGAAGATCGCGGCATTCCGGGCTTGGATCCTGGCGGAAGCGGCCGACGACACGCGCCGCCTCAAAGCGCTGGCGTCATGAGCCGCGCAAAGCATCGCGCGCCTTATTCGAACCAGTAATCCAGCGTTCCCTTTGATCCTTTGCCGAATTCGCCGGCAAAGCCGCCCTCACCGCGCAGGCCAGAAAGCTCGTCCGTCCCCGATCCGGGAACGACGAACCACGTCGCATTGATCATGCCGTGCTCGACGATCTCCTGCCCTTGCAGCACGAACGTGCCGCGGCGTCCGCCCAGTGTGCCGCGAAAGCGTTGCAGACTGACCAAGCTCGCGGAACGATCGTCGCGCAGCACCTGCAAGGCGCGAACCGGTGACTCGCCCTCGATGTCGCCGCTGAACGTTTCGTCCAGACGGATCTCCATCAGCGTCGAGCCGGCGGTCTGATCGTAGGGCTCGACCTCGGAATGCCGGACGGTGATCCGCGCCTCTGCGCGCTTGCGACCGCGCGGGGTGCCGTGCTCGATCATGGCGCTCTCCTCTATTCGAGTACCGCAACGGACGGGCCATGCAGCGAGAGCGGAACTTTCCGTCCGCTTTCGACTTTTCGGCCTGTGACTTAGGGGAAACGCAGTCTCCCCTTCAGACGGACAGGCCGTCCAAGCACTGCGCAACACTCGCGTTTGCCGAGGCGATTGCGCATGGGCGAAAGGCTTCCCCTACTCGCACACCGTCATCGCCTTGCTGCGCGCGCAACGCCGCAAGGAGGCCTCCGATGACTCACGCCCGGATGTTCGCTGTCGCTGCCCTCACCGCGCTCCTCGCCACATCGGCGCGGGCACAGAATGAGGACTGGAGCAAGGTCGATGCCGCGCTCGGCAAGACCGGTGCCCTGCAGGCGGACGGCGTGCACAAATACGGTTTCCCGCGCTCCGACCTCAGCGTCACCCTCGATGGCGTCAAGATCAAGCCGGCGCTGGCGCTCGGCGGCTGGCTCGCCTTCACGCCGCGCCTGCAGGACACCATGGTGATGGGCGACCTGGTGCTCACGGAGAGCGAGGTCAATCCGGTGATGGCCAAGCTGCTCACCAGCGGCATCGACGTCACCGCCGTGCACAATCATCTGCTGCGCGCCAACCCTGAGACATTCTACATGCATGTCGAAGGCCATGGCGACGCGGTGAAGCTCGCGACCGCGATCCGCGCCGCGCTCGGCGAGAGCAAGACGCCATTTTCGGCGCCGACGACAGGCGCCGCCCCGGCGCAACAGGCCGTCGACCTCGACACCGGCAAGCTCGACAGCATCATGGGGGTCAAAGGCAAGGCCAATGGCGGCGTCTATGCGTTCTCGGTGCGCCGGAGCGATCCGATCACGGCGGGCGGCATGACCATTCCCACCTCCATGGGAGTAGCGCATGGCATCAACTTCCAGCCGACGGGCGGCGGCAAGGCGGCGATCACCGGCGACTTCATCGTGCTCGGCAGCGAGGTCAATCCGCTGATCCGCACGCTGCGAGGGAACGGGATCGAGGTGACGGCGATCCACACGCATATGTTGAATGAGCAGCCGCACATGTTCTTCGTCCACTTCTGGGCCAATGACGATGCGGTGAAGCTGGCGCAAGGCGTGCGCGCCGCGCTGGACAAGACCGCATCGGCGAAGGCCGAGACGAAGTAGCTGGCCGCGGGTGCCGGGACACCTGCACAATCTCGTCATGCGCGGGCTCGACCCGCCTGCGGGCCGAAGCAGTTGAACCAACGGATTGCCACAACACCCTTCGGCGGGCGTAGGCCCGCGCATCCATCTTTCTTCGTGACAATTTAGATGGATGGCCGGGTCAAGCCCGGCCATGACGGCAGAGCGTCTTGACGACGCTTCGCCCAAAGCAGACGCTTCCGCCCAAGACCTAGCGATCAGACCGGGTCAGGGAGGAAGCCAATCATGCTGCCAATGGAACGGCGCGCCTTTATGCAAGGCGCGGCGATGGGCGCGCTGGCGTTTTCGGTCGGCGGCGTCGACGTGTTGCTCACCGCGCGCGAAGCGCGCGCGCAAGGCGCCGCGTTCAAGACGCTGACCCCCGAGCAAGTGGCGACGCTTGAAGCGCTCGGCGAAACGCTGGTGCCGGGCGCGCGCGAAGCCGGCGTCGCGCATTATGTCGACGCGCAGATCTCCGGACCGGCGGACAATGCGCTGCTGATCGCGCGCGTGATGAATGTGCGCCCGCCTTACGCGAATTTCTATCGCGTCTGCCTCGGCGCGCTCGAGAAGGCCTGCCAGGCGCAGACCGGCAAGAATTTCGCCGCGCTCGCCGCCAATGAGCAGCATGACCTCATCGAGAAGCTGCGCACCAACAAGCTCGAAGGCTGGCAGGGACCGCCGCCGCCTTACGTCTATGCAGTGATGCGCGGCGACGCCATCGACGTCGTCTACGGCACCATGGCGGGCTACGAAGGCCTCGGCATTCCGTACATGGCGCATATCGCGCCTGAGAAGAGGTGGTGACCCATGGTTGCGCCAGAAAAAGTCGACGTCGCCATCGTCGGAGCCGGCATGTCCGGCTCGATCTTCGCCGCCGTGCTCGCCAAAGCCGGCAAGAAAGTCGTGTTGTTGGAGCAGGGACCCGACTGGCAGCTCGGTGATCTCATCTCCTCCGACATCTGGGGCCGCCGCATCAAGCCGACGACCGCCCAGGTGGTGCTCCAGGGCAAGAACCCGGTCGGCTACGGCTTCAATTTCGGCCATGGCACCGGCGGCGCGGCGCTGCACTATTTCGCGAATTTCCCGCGGCTGCTGCCTTCCGACTTCAAGGTGAAGAGCCAATACGGCCGCGGGCTCGACTGGCCGATCTCCTATGACGACCTCTCGCCCTATTACGACAAGGTGGCGCGCGACGTCGGCGTCTCCGGCGATGACAAGGCCGAAGAGATCTGGCGGCCGAAGGGCGAGGCCTATCCGATGCCGCCGCTCAAGAGCTTCCGCCATGGCCAAGTGTGGCTGAAGGGTTTCGAACAGATCGGCATCCGCATGGTGCCGGCGCCCGTCGCCATCAACTCCACCGACTACAACGGACGTCCGGCCTGCATCTATGACGGCTGGTGCCATGTCGGCTGCCCGATCGGCGCGCTGGCCAATCCGCAGGTGACCTATCTCGCCGAGGCGCGCAAAGCCGGCGCCACGGTGCGGCCGTTCTGCACGACGACGCGCATCCTCACCAACGCCGCCGGCACGAAAGCCACGGGCGTCGAATATTACGACGAGAAGAGAGAGAAGCAGGTGCAGGAGGCGAGCGTCGTCATCCTCGCCGGCGCGGCGGTGTCGAACCCGCGGCTCCTCCTCAACTCGGCGACCGACAAGCATCCGAAAGGCTTGTCGAATGCCAGCGGGCTCGTCGGCAACTATGTGATGACGCATTTCGCCGGCGCCACCTGGGCGATCTTCGACGAGGACGTGCAGAGTCACATGGGCATCACCGGCGCGCAGTTCATGTCCTACGACAAGCATCCGAAGACGAGCCACAAAGACGCCTTCGGATCGACGTTCTGGGTGGCGGGCCTGGCGTTGAAGACGAGCGACCTCGCCGGCTTCGCCAATGCGCGCGGCGATCTGTTCGGGCCCGAGCTCGCGGCGTTCATGAAGCGCGCCAAGCCCGGGCTCACCCGCGTGCAAGGCTTCGGCGAGGAGATGCCGGACATCGAGAACCGCGTCGAGCTCGCGAGCGAGAAGGATGACTTCGGCATGCCGCTCCCGAAGGTCACCCACAGCTACGGGCCGGACGTGATCGCGCTGTGGAATGCGATCCTCGAGGAAGGCGTCGCCGCCGCGAAGGCCGCCGGCGCCAAGGAAGCCTGGCCGGCGCGGCCGGTGATCCCGACCATCCACATGACCGGCGGCACCATTATGGGCACGGCGGCGAACAATTCGGTCGCCAACAGCTACGGGCAGAGCCACGAGATCGCCAATCTGTGGATCGGCGGCGCCGGACTGTTTCCGACCGAAGGCGCGGCGAACCCGACCTATACGCTTGACGCCGTAGCGCTGCGCGGCGCCGAGCACCTGGCGGCGAACTGGGGGACGATCGCGAATTAGCTCCCGGCGTCAGGAAGCCAGCAAACCCTTGGCCAGGGCGCGACGCACAGCCTTGGGCTCGGTCTTGATCACTTCGATGAGCGTGCGCGCCGCGCCGGAAGGACGACGTGTGCCAAGCTCCCATTTGCGCACTGTTCCAATACCGGTGCCAATCAGCGCGGCAAATTCACGTTGCGACAGTCCCAGTTTTGCGCGCGCCTCGCGCGCATCGGTTTGACGCGGCATGATCTGATGCACAACGGCCTTGGTCCGCTTGCCCTTTGCATGATCGAGGGCTTCGTGCAGGCTGGCGCGGATATCATCAGCCAGACGCGGTTCTATTTTCTTTGCCATTGTCTCATGACCTCCTTTACCAGCACGGCAAGTTGTCTTTTTTCTGCGGCGGTCAGATCGCCTTTGTCGTTCTTTGCATAAAGTGCGAGCAGCAAAATCGGATGATCCGGATTGTGAAAGTAGTAGACGACGCGCGCGCCTCCTCGCTTGCCAACACCGCCGCGACCAATACGAACTTTCCGCAGTCCACCCGTCCCTGGTATGACATCGCCGCAGGTTGGCTCATACGCAATGAGATCGATCACTGCATCTTGTTCTTCAGACGTGAGCAATTCGCCGGCGCGTCGTCGATATCCGGCAAGTTCAATGACCGAGACGGGCCGTCCGCGCATATGCCATAGTACCCCATTGGGGTACTAGCGTCAAATCACGTCCGGCCCTCGGACGGAGCGTTTCATCACCGCTCTGGTACCGGCTTCGCGCGCACGCCGCGCGAGGCGATCCACAAGATGAGCGTCGCGCCGCCGGCGAGCGCAACGCCCGCGACCATTGGCCAGGCGCTATGGCCAAGCAGCGCGCCGACGATGGCGCCGCAGATCGCCGCGGTGCTCTGTTGCACCAGACCAAGCAGCGAGGACGCCGCGCCGGCGCGCTGGGGAAACGGCGTGAGCGCGCCCGCCGCCGACTGCGGCAGCACCATGCCCATGCCGGCAAGATAGATCGCCATCGGCAGCACCAGCGCGAACAGCCAGTGCAGCCCGAGCGCGAGGCCGAGCACCATGGCGATGCCACCGACCGCTTGCGTCAGGCTGCCGACGCCGAGCATGCGGGCAAGGCCGAGCCGGGTGACCATCTTCGCCGCGATCCAGGTGCCGACGAGGTAGCCGCCGGAGCCGATGGCGAAGGCAATGGCGAACAGCGCGGGCGGCAGGCCGTAGAGATTCTGCAGCACGAAAGCCGACACCGAGATCCAGGCGAACAGGCCGGCAAAGCTCAGCGCCGAGAGCCCCATATGCGCGAGGAAATAAGCGCTGCGCCCGACGACGCCGTAGGAGCGCGCCATCGCGGCCAATGAGAACGGCTCGTCCGGCTGCTTGCGCAGCGTCTCCGGCAGCAGAAAGCTCACCGCGCCGAGCGCAACAAGCGCGAAGAGAACCAGCACGACGAAATTCGCGCGCCAGCCGAACGCGGTCTGCAGCACGCCGCCGAGCAGCGGCGCCACGACCGGCGCGAGCGCCATTACCGCGCCGATGCGCGAGAGCTCGCGGCCGGCCTGCGCCCCGGAATAGAGGTCGCGCACCACGGCGCGGGCGATGACGACGGCACCGCAGCCGCCGAGCGACTGCAGCGCACGCGCCACGATCAGCATCTCGATCGAAGTCGAGAGCAGGCAGGCAATGCTGGCGAGACCGAACAGCGTCATCGCCGCGAGCAGCACTGGCTTGCGCCCATACCGATCGGACACCGGGCCATAGAGGATCCCGCCGACCGCAAAGCCGACCAGATAAGAGGAGATGGTGAGTTGCACCTGCGCGGCCGTGGCGCCGAGCCCGTGCTCGATGTCGGGCAGCGACGGCAGATACATGTCGACCGAAAACGGACCGATGCCGGTGAGCAGCGCCAGCAGCGCGGTGAGCGCAAAGGTTCCGGGACGAAGCATGCGCGCAAGGACCACGGCGCGCGGCGCGGGGCAAGCGTTTCGACGTATGGCTGTATTGCTGCTGGGTTACCGTGACCTCTCCGTCGTCATGCCCCGCTCGCGCTGGCGAGCCGAAGGCGAGCAGCCAGCGCGAGCAGCCTTTAGTGGCCGCGCCGGCCCCTCGCTTCGCTCGGCGGCGCGGCGAAAGCGGGGCATCCAGTAATCGCCGGCATCGCGGATTTATTGCGATGCTGCGGAGTACTGGGTCCCCCGCCTTCGCGGGGGACGACGCCGAAATCGTTGAGCAGCTCCTAGAACTCGTGCGCGAAGGATAGCGGCGCGGCGGCGGCGCCGGGCTTGGTCACCGCGCCATAGCGGTGCAGGTCAGCGCCATAGGTGTCGAGCCAGGTCTTGGCGCGGCCGAGATCAGGCGCAATGCGATCGAGGATGCGCCAGAAGCGCGGCGAGTGGTTCATCTCGACCAGATGCGCGACCTCGTGCGCGGCGAGATAGTCGAGCACGAAGGGCGGCGCCATGATCAGCCGCCAGGAATAAGACAGCACGCCCGCGGTCGAGCATGAACCCCAGCGGCTCGCCTGGTCGCGCACCGAGATGCGCGCGATGCGCACCTTGAGCATCTGCGCATAGCGCCGGCTCGCCACTTCAAGATCGCGCCGCGCCTCGCGCTTGAGGAAATCGGTGACGCGGCGGTTGATGTGCGGCGCGTTACCGGCGACGCAGATGAGCTGCGCGCCATCCTCACCGGCCTCGACCCACACCGTGCCGCGGGCGCCGCGGCGATGCTCGACGCGATGCTCGAGGCCACGCAGCGGCACGATGACGCCGTCGGCAAACGGCAGCGCTTCGGGCAGGCGGCCGAGCCGCGCGGCGATCCAGGCGCCGTGCTTTTGCGCAAAGACCTTGGCCTCGCGGATGCTGCCGCGCGGCGGCATGGTGAGCACGACCTCGCGGGTCGGCGTATTGATGCGCAGCGTGTAGCGGCGTGCCTGGCGGTGGCGGCGCAACCGCACCGCATAGACCTCGCGCTCGAAAATGACGGAAATGGTCTGCGGCTCGCTCGACCGGCGATACAGCAAAGCGCGCAAAGACATGGCTGTTGTCCCCCACGCGCGCCGCTCACAGTCCGAACCGGAAGTTCGCACGCTGTTGCGGCAAGTGTTTTTGGAATCAGTGGTGACTGCGGATTGTAGGCCGGCGCAAGTCCGCGTCAATGCTCCGGTGATACCGAAGCGCCGTTATGGCAGGTGCTACTCGGCGGCCTGCTTGTCGTGGCCGTTGCCGCGGCGCCGCGGCGCATTGTTGCTGAGCGCGAAGTCGGCGATGCGCGGCGCGATCTCGGCGCGGAAGCGCGAGCCGTTGAACACGCCGTAATGGCCGACACCCTGCTGCATGTAATGCACTTTCTTGTCGGCCGGGATGTTCGGGCACAGCACATGCGCGGCGTCGGTCTGGCCGACGCTGGAGATGTCGTCCTTCTCGCCCTCGACGGTCATCAGCGCGACATGGCGGATGCGCGAGGGATCGACGGCGCGGCCGCGATGCGTCATCTGCCCCTTGGGCAGCGCGTGGCGGATGAACACGGTATCGACGGTCTGCAGGTAGAACTCGGCGGAGAGATCCATCACCGCGAGATATTCGTCATAGAACTCGCGATGCTTCTGCGCGGAATCGCCGTCGCCCTTCACCAGATTGAGGAACAGATCGCGATGCGCCTCGAGATGGCGGTCGAGATTCATGCTCATGAAGCCGTGCAGCTGCAGGAAGCCCGGATAGACGTCGCGCATGAAGCCGGGATGCGGGAACGGCACCTTGGTGATGACGTTGTGGCGGAACCAGTCGATGCCGCGCTCCTGTGCGAGACGATTGACCGAGTTGGAGTTGATGCGCGTGTCGATCGGACCGCCCATCAGCACCATGGAATGCGGCACGTAGGGATCGTCCTCCGCCTCCATGCGCGCGACCGCCGCCATCACCGGCACCGAAGGCTGGCACACGGCGATGACATGCACGTCGCCGCCGAGCGCATGCAGCATGGAGATGACGTAGTCGATGTAATCGTCGAGATCGAAGCGGCCGGCCGACACCGGCACCATGCGCGCGTCGGCCCAGTCGGTGATGTAGACCTCGTGATTGGGCAGGAAGGTCTCGACCGTGCCGCGCAACAGCGTCGGATAATGTCCCGACATCGGCGCAACGATGAGCAGCTTCGGCTGCGGACGGCGCGGCGCATGTGTGAGCGCGCGCTCGAAATGGATGAGCTTGCAGAACGGCCGCTCCCACACGGTGGCCAGGTGCACGCCCACCTGCTCACCGCCCACAGTGGTCGAATGGATGTTCCAATCGGGCCGTCGGTAGCGGCGCGTCGAGCGCTCGAACAGCTCCGCCGCGGCGGCCATCGACTTGCCGTAGGTCGTGTGCGCGAGCGGATTGGCCGGATTGCGGAAGAACAGGCGCGTGGCATCGGCGAAGGCGCGGGATGGATTGAGCGCCGCGTGGCTCATTTCGTAGAACCAGTAGAGCGGCGAGCTGACAATGAGACCGTCAGCGGCGGGAAGCGCGGCCGCCCCGTCAAATTCACCAATAGCCATGGGTTCGGGCCCCCGCCCCTGCTGCACTGCAGCATCCTGTCGTCTTTTGGTCACGAGGTCAATCTGCCACAAACTTATTCACGTCTGTTTACGATGCCAAGACTTACAGCAAATTCAATCATTTAGATGCTATTCTCCGGTTTGCATCAGCGAGCCCTGCCGCCGGGCGCTGTCGAGCAGCCACAGGAACGCCCCCGCTGCGGCTGCGAAGAGCACTATGTTCAACGCCAGCGCCTGCAGCATCAGGTCACTGCGGAAGACATGCTCGATGAGCAGCGCGCGCATGCCTTCGAACACATAAGTCGGCGGCAACACCCACGCTACCCACTGCAGCCAGTGCGGCAGCACGGCCACCGGGTAGTAGACGCAGGTGAGCGGCAGCAGCAGGAACATGATGGTCCAGGCGAGGCTCTCGGCGCCCATGCCGTTGCGCAGCACCAGGCCGGACACAAAGATGCCGACCGCCCAGCTGGTGAGAATGAGATTGGCGAAGAACGCCGCGAGCGCGAAACCGAGCGACCACAGATTGAAGCCGAAGAAGGCGATGGCGAGCAGCGTCACCGGCACCATGCCGATGGCGAGGCGAATGAGGCTCATGATCATCAGCGCGGCGACGAACTCGACCGGCCGCAGCGGCGACATCATGATGTTGCCGAGGTTGCGCGCCCACATCTCCTCGAGGAACGAGATCGAGAAGCCGAGCTGGCCGCGAAACAGGATGTCCCAGAGCAACACCGCGCCGATGAAGGTGCCGCCGGCGCGCGCGAAGAAGCCGGAATTGGCGCCGATATAAAGCTGCAGAAAGCCCCACATCAGCATCTGCACCGTCGGCCAGTAGATGAGATCGAGGATGCGTGGCCAGGACGAGCGCAACAGATACCAATAGCGCCGCACCATGGCGCCGACGCGATGCGCCGAGAGCTCGCCGGTCATTGCGCGGCCTCACTCACATGCGCGCGCCCACGGGCCACATCGAGAAACACTTCCTCGAGCGTGTGGCGCCCATAGCGATCAAGCAGCCGCGCCGGCGTGTCATCGTCCTCGATGCGGCCCTTCTTCATGATGATGACGCGCTCGCACAGCCGCTCGACCTCGACCATGTTGTGTGAGGCGAGCAGGACCGTGGCGCCGCGCGCGCGGCGATACGCCTCCAGGCGGCCGCGCACCCAGTCCGCCGTGTCGGGATCGAGCGAAGCGGTCGGCTCGTCGAGCAGCAGCACCTCCGGATGGTTGAGCAGCGACTTCGCCAGCGACACGCGCGTCTTCTGGCCGGCGGAGAGCTTGCCGGTCGGCCGGTCAAGGAGATCGGTGAGATCGAGATCGGCGGCGAGCTCGGCGATGCGCTCCGCGACACCGGCCACGCCATAGAGCTGCGCGAACACAGTGAGGTTCTGCCGCACGGTGAGCCGCATCGGCATATCGACATAGGGGCTTTCGAAATTCATCCGCTGCAGCACACGATAGCGCTGCCGCGGCATGTGTGCGCCGAGCACCCGCACCTCGCCGGAGGTCGGCGTCACCAGGCCCATGATCGTGGCGATGGTCGTGGTCTTGCCGGCGCCATTGCCGCCGAGCAGCGCTGTCATCGAGCCGGGCGCGAGCGCAAAGGAAATGCCGTCGACGGCGGTCGTGGTCCTGTAGACCTTGACCAGGCGATCGATGGCGATGGCGGGGGTGGCAGTCACGCTGTCCATTGGGCAATCCGGCAGTTCCGCAGATGTGAGCCTATCGTCGCACCCACGCAAGGGCCGTTTGGACCCGCGCAGATCGCCCACTAAAATAGCGCCATGTCCACACTCGGGCTCAGCGACGACCCGCATCCGCGCCGCAATGTGCGCCTCGACACGCTGGTGCGGCTGCGCTGGCTCGCGGTCATCGGCCAGACCACGGCCGTCATCGGCGTGCACTTCGCGCTCGATTTCGAGCTGCCGATCTGGGCCTGTCTCGCCGTCATTTCGCTGTCGGCGCTGCTCAATGTCGGGCTGCGGCTGCGCTTTCATCTCACGCGGCGGCTCGAACCCGATCGCGCCGCCTGGATGCTCGCCTTCGACATCGTGCAGCTCGCGGTGCTCTTGTTCCTCACCGGCGGGCTGCAGAACCCGTTCGCCTTTCTGTTCCTCGGGCCGGTGCTGATTTCCGCGACCGCGCTGCCGCCGCGCTTCACGCTGATGCTCGGGGCGCTCGCCGTCGCCTGCGCCACCGTGCTGGTTTTCATGCATTATCCGCTGCCCTGGGACAGCGAGGACCCGCTGGAGCTGCCGCCGATCTACATGGCCGGTGTCTGGCTCTCGATCCTGCTTGCCATCGGCTATATCGGCGTCTACGCGTGGCAGATCACCGAGGAAGCGCGCCAGCTCACCGACGCGCTGGCGGCGACCGAGCTAGTGCTGGCGCGCGAGCAGCATCTCTCGCAACTTGACGGGCTCGCCGCCGCAGCCGCGCACGAGCTCGGCACGCCGCTCTCCACCATCACCCTCGTCGCCAAGGAATTGGAGCGCGCGATCGCTCCGGATTCTCCGCATGCCGAAGACGTGAAGCTTTTACGCGAGCAGACCAAGCGCTGTCGCGACATCCTCGCCAAGATCGCCGAGCTGTCCGCCAGCGGCGAGCCATTCGACCGCATGCCGCTGTCGACGCTGATCGAGGAAGTGGTGGCGCCGCATCGCAATTTCGGCGTCGACATCGACGTTCCCGGCAAGCGTGACGGCGAGCCGGTCGGCGCGCGCAATCCGGCGATCCTCTACGGGCTCGGCAATCTCCTGGAGAACGCCGTGGACTTCGCCCGCGCCCACGTCGTCGTCGGCACCGACTGGAGCGAGGACGATGTGGCGGTGACCATCACCGACGACGGTCCGGGCTTCGCGCCCGAAATCATGGACCGCATCGGCGAGCCCTATGTGACCAGCCGGCGCCGCGACGCGACCACGGATGCGGACGTCGACACGGAGGCCGGCGGGCTTGGCCTCGGCTTCTTCATCGCCAAGACGCTGCTGGAGCGCTCGGGTGCGACATTATCGCTACGCAACCGCGCCTTTCCGGACTACGGTGCGGTGATCCGGGTGCATTGGAGCCGTGCCGATTTCGAGCACGCTACTCCGCTCGCAGGTTAAATCTTTGTAATCCAATGTACTTTTCCTAGTGTAAAAAGCCCATAAACAGGGCTAGTATGGGTGCGACAAAAAGCAACAACAAGAAGGACGCAAGACCGTGGACATCAGTGTCAGCGACGCGATGGCGCCAAGCCTCGGTTCGCTTCCGAGCGAGCGGACTTTGCTCATCGTCGAAGACGACAAATCCTTCCTGCAGCGTCTCGCCAAGGCGCTCGAGGCGCGCGGCTTCGAGGTGACCGCGGTGGAGACGGTGGCCGAGGGTCTTACGCAAGTGGAGCAGATCAACCCGGCCTTCGCCGTGGTCGACATGCGGCTCGCCGACGGCACCGGCCTCGACGTCATCGCCGCGCTCAAGCGCCGGCGTCCGGAAGCACGCGGCGTCATCCTCACCGGCTACGGCAACATCGCCACCGCGGTGAACGCGATCAAGCTCGGCGCTGTCGATTATCTGGCGAAGCCGGCGGACGCCGACGATGTCGTCGCGGCGCTGCTCACCGTCGACCATCGCAAGGTGGAACCGCCTGCTAATCCGATGTCGGCCGACCGCGTGCGCTGGGAGCACATCCAGCGTATCTACGAGCTGTGCGGCCGCAATGTTTCGGAAACCGCGCGCCGGCTCAACATGCACCGCCGCACACTGCAGCGGATTCTGGCAAAGCGCGCGCCGCGGTAAGTGGCGCTTCCGCATTCTCAGCCCTCATCCTGAGGAGCGGCGCGCAGCGCCGCGTCTCGAAGGATGGCGGCGTCTTCATGTGAGATAGCGCGGCTCCTCGGCCTCATGGTTCGAGACGACCGCTTCGCGGTCTCCTCACCATGAGGGTGAAGGCAGGTATTTGCCGCAAGGCAGCTAAGCCGCGCGGACCATTTCCAGGAAGCGATCGACCTCGAGCTTGAGCTTGCTGCCTTCGTTGGCGAGCATGCGCGCCGAGCCGAGAACGTGGCTCGAAGCCGTGCCGGTCTCGGTGGCGGCACGGCTGACGTCGCTGATGGTCGAGGCGACGCGCAAGGTGCTCGCGCTGGCATTGCCGAGATTGCGCGCGATCTCGCCGGTGGTGGCGCTCTGCTCCTCGACGGCGGCGGCGATGGCGACCGCAATCTCGGAAATGCGGGCGATGGTGGCGCCGATCTCCTTGATCGCCGCGACGGAGTCGCGGGTCGCGTTCTGCATCTCGGTGATCTGCGCGCCGATCTCGTCGGTCGCCTTGGCGGTCTGGGTCGCCAAGGTCTTCACCTCGGCGGCGACCACGGCGAAGCCGCGACCGGCCTCGCCGGCACGCGCCGCCTCGATGGTGGCGTTGAGCGCGAGGAGATTGGTCTGCTCCGCGATCGCTGTGATCAGCTTGACCACGTCGCCGATGCGCGCTGCCGCATCCGACAGCGCCGCGATACGCGCGTCGGTGCGCTCGGCCTGACGTACCGCCTCGCCCGCGATCTGGCTCGATTCCGTGGCGCGGCGGCTGACTTCGCTGACCGAGGTCTCCAGCTCTTGCGCGCCGGCGGAGACGGATTCGACGTTGGTGGAGGCCTCTTCCGAAGCGTGCGCGACCGCAGCCGACATTTTCTCCGTGGTCTCGGCATTGTGCGCCAGCGTACCCGCGGCAGCCTCGAGCTCGACCGAGGCCGAGGACACGGCGATGACGATGCTGCCGACCGCATGCTCGAAGCCGTCGGCGATTTGCCGCATCTCGGCCTTGCGCGCTTCGTCAGCCGCGCGCTCCTTGGCTTCCTCTTCGTCGGCCTCGCGGCGCGCGCGCTCGATCGCCTTGACCTTGAACAGCTCCACCGCATGCGCCATGGCGCCGACTTCGTCCTTGCGGCCGAGGCCGGGGAGCACGACGTCGAATTGCCCGGCAGCGAGCTGCTTCATCGCGCCAACCATGCCGCCGAGCGAGCGGGTGACGCCGCGCGTGACGAAGAGCGTCAGCGCCATGAGGATGAGGCCGATCGCGCCTGCGGCGCCGACGACATATTGGCTGAGCGTCGAAGCGTGGGCGAGCTGCGGATCGATGATGGAGTCCACCTCCATCACACCGCGCACGTCGCCGAGCTTCCAGTCGCGCTTCGGGGATTCCGGATCGGAGTTGTGGCAGCTGATGCAGGATTGAGCCGACATGGTGTCGGCCATGGCGACGCGCACCACCTGCTTGCCATCGCGCGTCTCGGCGCGAGAGAACACTTCCTTCGGATTGGCGACGAGATAGCTCAGCGCCGCTTCCTGGAATTCGTCGAGCTGACGATCCTTGCGGCCAGGGAACGGATAATGGCTGTAGAGCGACATGGAGATGCCGCGATTGGCGAGGAGCGCGCTGAGATCATGCGTAAACGTCGCCGGCACCGGGATCACATGGTCCTTGCCCTTGTGATCGTGCGAAGCGCTGAACGCAGGATCCTTCAGCACCTTGTTGACGATGAATTCGGAGTAGTAGCCGCGGATCGTCTTGAACTGTCCGACGATCTCCTGATTGGTGACAGTGGCGTCGTGCACCGCCATATCGGCAACGACGCGCGGCATCGTGAACCAGACGAGCCCGATGGCGAGCGCGACACAAATCGGCACCGGCAGGATCATGCGCCAGGCCACGCTCTGATGTGGGCGCAGCGCCGTGCTACCCGCCCCCTCTGCCGCGTTTGGTTGTGCCATGCGCCCCACCACCCGAATTGGTGGAACAATCGCGCATTTCCGTTAGGCCTTGGTTAACCACACCCATCACTCAACGTTCTGCCTCATAAGGCCCTGTCGGATCAGCCAAAATTTGCAACCGGCGGGCGGCGGCGCGGGCGAAGGCGAGCATCATGGCCTTTCGAGTCGGCGCCGGAAGGCGGTGCTCCGGGGCCTCGCATCTGAATTCGGCGCCAAAGGCGTCGGCGACGATGAGCCCGGTATCCGCAGGAAAGATCTCGCAGGGCACGTCAACCGTCGTGGCGAAGAACAGCCGGTCGCAATGCAGGCGGTAGTCCACCCATTTCTGGTCGGCGCGGAAGTCGGCGACCGATGACTTGATCTCCACGATCCAGACGTCGCCGGCACCGCCCAATGCCACGAGGTCGGCGCGGCGGCCGGAGGCAAGCGGCAATTCGCTGACCACGCAGAAGCCGTGCGCGGCGAGAAGCCGCGACGTGCCGCGCGCGATGGCGAGCGCGGTCTCCGACTGCCGGCCATCGATCGGGAGCTCGCGCAGCGGCAGACTCACGATGCCACCTTGCGTGCGTCGGCGATGCGTTCGGGGAATGCGGCGGCCAGCGCCGCGCGATCGGCGGTGAGCACGCCGCGCTCAGTGATCAGCCCCGTCACCAGCCGCGCGGGCGTCACGTCGAAGGCGTAGTTGGCGACGGGAGAGCCGTCGGGCACCACGCGCACGGTCTCGATGCGGCCGTCGGCGGTGCGCCCGCTCATGGTCGCGACCTCCTCGGCGCCGCGCTGCTCGATGGGAATGCCACCGCCGTCAGCCAGCTTGAAATCGATGCTCGACGATGGCGCCGCCACATAGAACGGCACGGCATTGTCGCGCGCCGCCAGCGCTTTGAGATACGTGCCGATCTTGTTGCAGACGTCGCCATTCGCCGCGACACGATCGGTGCCGACGATGACGAGATCGATCATGCCATGCTGCATCAAGTGGCCGCCGGTGTTGTCGGCAATGACCGTGTGCGGCACGCCGTGCGCGCCGAGCTCCCAGGCGGTGAGCGAGGCGCCCTGGTTGCGCGGCCGCGTCTCGTCGGCGAACACATGCAGCGCGATGCCGGCCTCGTGCGCAGCATAAACTGGCGCCAGCGCCGTACCCCAATCGACCGCGGCGAGCCAGCCGGCATTGCAATGGGTGAGCACCTGCACCGGCTCACCCGGTTTCTTTTCGCGAACGAAGGCTTCGATCAGCGGCCGGCCATGGCGGCCGAGCGCCTGATTGACCGCGATGTCGCCCTCGCTGATCTCTGCGGCGCGGCGATAGGCGGCGGCGAGGCGCTCACCGCGCTCGCGGTTGCGCACGACCGCCAGCATCTCATCGAGCGCCCAGCGCAGATTGACCGCCGTCGGCCGTGCGGCGAGGAGCGCGGCATAAGCGCGCTCGAGCCCCTCATCGGAGGCATCGGCGCGCAACGCCAGGCAGAATCCATAGGCGGCGGTGGCGCCGATCAGCGGCGCGCCGCGCACCTGCATGGTGGCGATGGCGCGCACGGCTTCGTCCAGCGTGGTGAGCCGCGCGGTGACGAACCGATGCGGCAGCACCGTCTGATCGATGATACCCACCGACCAACCGTCACTTTCGAGCCAGATGCTGCGCGTGGGCTTGCCGTTGACCTGCATGGTTTGACAGATATCGCGCGGCGCGCGGCGAAACAATGTTCCTTCGCGGGACAAGCCTTTGCTAAGGTCACAAAAAAGCGGGGAGACGCATGCCCACGATCGATTACGAAGTCGAGTACAACAACCGCGCGCGGGTGCCGGAGCATCAGCAGATCTTCGCCCGCTGGGCGGCGGAGGGTGCCGCCTATCGCGAGGCGCGCGCCGGTGCGGCGACCATCGGGCTGAAATACGGGCCGAGCACGCGCAACACCATTGACCTATTCCCACCGTTGAAACCGACCGGCGACAAGCCGCCGCTGGCGCTGTTTGTGCATGGCGGCTGGTGGCGCTCGCTCGAGCCGCAGTCTTTCAGCCAGATGGCGCGCGGCGCCAATGCACATGGCATCAACGTCGCGGTCGCCGGCTATGATCTCTGTCCGACCTGCGGCATCGGCGACATCATCGAGCAGATCCGCACCGCCTGCCTGCTGCTCTGGCAGCGCTTCAACCAGCGCATCACCGTGATCGGCCACTCCGCCGGCGGGCATCTCGCCGCCTGCATGCTGGCGACGGACTGGAAGATGCTGGCGCCCGACGTGCCCGAGGACCTGGTGCCCGCGGCCTACGCCATCTCCGGCGTGTTCGATCTGATGCCGCTCGCGAGCATCTCGGTGAATGTCGATCTCAAGCTCACGCCGGAGAGCGCGCACAAGCTCTCGCCGCTCTACTGGGATGTCGATGCCGGGCGCACGCTCGATGCCGTCGTCGGGGCGCTGGAGTCATCGGAGTTTCTGCGGCAAAGCAAAACCATCGCCGAAGCCTGGCGACAGGACGAGATCGACACGCGCTACGAAGAGATCGCCGGCACCAACCACTTCACGGTGCTCGACCCGCTGACGCAGGCGGATTCGGCAATGACCAGGCGCGTGGTCGAATTGGCCCGCGAAACGGAAGCGGCAAGGATTTCGTTGTAGCGAACGTAGAGCGTCATCTCTCCCCTCCCCCCGCGAGCACGCCGCGCCGACGAGCGAAGCGAGTGTCCGGCGCGGCTGAGTCCAATATTGATCGCGCTGGCCACTCGCCTCCGGCTCGCCAGCGCGATTGGCGACCGGCGGGGAGGGGTCGGGGGTGGGGGATTTTTTTGGACTCCTCAGGAGCCCCCCACCCCGACGCGCTACGCGCGTCGACCCTCCCCATCGCTTCGCGGGGGAGGGTAAGAAAGAGAAGCAGCCTTCCCGAGTGATCTCGATCTAGAAAAACGCCTGGATCCCCGTCTGCGCGCGGCCGAGGATCAGCGCGTGGATGTCGTGCGTGCCCTCGTAGGTGTTGACCGTCTCCAGATTCGAGAGCACGCGCATCACGTGATACTCATCGGCGATGCCGTTGCCGCCGTGCATGTCACGCGCCACGCGCGCGATGTCGAGCGCCTTGCCGCAGTTGTTGCGCTTCATCAGTGAAATCGACGGCGGCGCCGCCTGCCCGGCCTCGAGCATGCGGCCGAGCCGCAGCGCGCCTTGCAAACCGAGCGCGATCTCGGTCTGCATGTCGGCGAGCTTCTTCTGCACCAGCTGATTGGCGGCGAGCGGCCGGTTGAACTGCTTCCTTTCGAGCACATAGGCACGCGCCCGATGCCAGCAGAACTCGGCGGCACCCATCGCGCCCCAGGCGATGCCGTAGCGGGCATTGTTGAGGCAGCCGAACGGGCCGGCGAGGCCCTTGGCATTGGGCAGCAGATTTTCTTCCGGGATCACGGCGCCATCGAGCACGACCTCGCCGGTGACCGAGGCGCGCAGCGACAGCTTGCCCTCGATCTTCGGCGTGGAGAAACCCTTGGTGCCGCGCTCGACCAGGAAGCCGCGGATGACGCCGTCGAGCTTCGCCCAGATCACCGCGACATGCGCGAGCGGCGCGTTGCTGATCCAGGTCTTGGCGCCGGTGAGCTTATAGCCGCCGTCGACCTTCTCGGCGCGCGTCGCCATCGAGCCCGGATCGGAGCCGTGGTCGGGCTCGGTGAGGCCGAAGCAGCCGATCATCTCGCCGCTCGCGAGCTTGGGCAGATATTTACGCCGCTGCGCTTCCGTGCCGTAGGCGTAGATCGGATACATCACCAGCGACGACTGCACGGACATGGTCGAGCGATAGCCTGAATCGACGCGCTCGAGCTCACGCGAAATGAGGCCGTAGGCCACATAGCCGAGGCCGGCGCCGCCGTATTCCTCGGGGATCGTGGGGCCAAGGAGCCCGAGGCCGCCCATCTCCGGAAACATCTCCGGATCGAAGCGCTCGTCGCGATAGGCGGTGAGGATGCGCGGCATCAGCTTGTCCTGCGCATAGCCGCGCGCGGTGTCGCGCACCATGCGCTCCTCTTCGCTGAGCTCGCCCTCGAGCCCAAGCGGATCCTCCCACTGGAAGGCGGTGTCCTTGAGCATGGTCGGCGGCTTCTTTCCGCGCTGCTCGGCTGCCTGCGACATGACGGTCTCCTGAAAAATGCTTGGCGCTCATTATAGACGGTCCGCGGGACGGGCAAGACTCTATCCGCGGGCTCTATCTGCTTCCCTGCAACCATACGGCGTCGGTGGTGAGTTCCGGCCAGCCAATGGCGCGGCTCGATCGCTGCGCGGCTTCGGAGGCCCGCAGGCTTAAGTCCCAGCGCGCGGCGATGATGCGCTGCCCGGTAAATGCGGCGGCCTCGTCGGAGATCAGCCACGCGGCCGGGGGCCCCATGATCGCGGGCCGCAGCATCTTGTCGCGCGGCCAACCGGCGGCATCGGAAATGAACGGCGTGTCCGTCGGTCCGCCGGGAATGAGCACATTGACGGTGATGCCGCTGCCCTCAAGCTCTTTCGCCCAAACGGCGGAGATCGATTCCAGCGTCGACTTCATCGCGCCATACGGGAGAACGCGCAGCATGGTGATGAAGCTCGTCGTGTTGTTGACGATGCGGCCCCACTTTTTTGCCTGCATGTGCGGCAGCGCCGCGCGCGTGATGAGAATGTGGCCGCGCACATTGATCGCGTAGAAGCGATCCCAGATTTCAGCGGAGAGCTCGGCGATGCGGGGATGTCGCGCCTCGGCGTCGGGGCGGATCGAGCTCATGCCGATGCCGGCATTGTTGATCACCGCGTCGACATGGCCGAAATGCTGCACGCATTCGGCAACCGCGCGTGTGCAGTCAGCCTCCTGCGCGAGGTCGCCGACGATCGGATGCACATCGGAATTCTCGGCGACGAGCTTGTCGAGCGCCATCTGATCGCGATCGACCGCGCCGACGCGATGACCGGCAGCAACGAGCGCGCCGGTGATCGCCGAGCCGATGCCGCCAGCGGCGCCGGTGACGAGGACGATGCGTGAAGCTGCCGCCGGCATCGCTGCCCTCCCGGTTTCCTGGGTTATGGGGCGGCATTCTGCCTTCGGCGCGGGCTCTCCTACAAGCTGCGCAGGAAATCGATCATCGCCGTGCTGACCTCGCCCGCGCGTTCCTGCTGGGTCCAGTGGCCGCAGCCCGGCAGCATGACGGGCGGCCGCAGCTTGGGAACGAAGGCCGACTGCTTGGCGATGGCCTCTCGAAACGATGCCACAACCATGTCGCGCTCACCGGCGATGTAGAGCGCTGGGACGCTGACCGATGCGCCAGCGAAGGCGGCCATGAGCTCCCAGCTGCGATCGATGTTGCGCCACCAGCTCAAAGGACCGCGCCAGCCGCTGCGGGTGAATTCTGCGACATAGACGTCGATGTCGGCTTCCGTGATCCAGGCCGGCAAGGATGCCGGATTGACCAAAGCGCCACCTTTGCGCGGCACCATCCCGCCAGGAAATCCTCCGCCGGCGGAATCGCCCGAGAGCGAGTAGAACTGGGAACGGAACGTGCGCCGCAGGTCGCGCCCGAGCGCGGCCTCGGCCTCGGGGGTCTGCAGGAAAAGCTGGTAGAACACCGCGTTGTCGTTGCGCGGCATCACTGTGGTCGGCGGCACCATGCCGCCGAATGCGCGCGGGCGGAATGGCGGGCTGAGCGCGATCGCGCCCTTGAAGATGTCGGGCCGCAGCAGCGCGCCTTGCCAGGCAATGGTGGCACCGATGTCGTGGCCGGCGATCACCGCCTGCTTGGCGCCTACAGCATCGACGAGACCAACCATGTCGCCTATATCATGCAGCACGGTGTATTGCTCGACCTCGTCCGGACGATCGCTTCGCCCATAGCCGCGCAAGTCGGGGGCGACGACGCGGAAGCCGGCTTTCGCCAGCGCGGGCAACTGATGCCGCCAGGAATACCAGCACTCGGGAAAACCATGCGCGAGGATGACGAGCGGGCCTTCGCCCTGCTCGACGACGTGCAGGCGGATCCCGTTCGTCTCGATCATCCGATGCGTCACCTCCGGCATCGCCGGATCGACCCAGGATGTCGCGTTTGGATCAGGCTCGGCGGCCACGGCCTTGTGTGGCGCCGCGAACGCCGCAGCGACGGTGAGCGCGCCTCCAGCCAGGAGAATGTCGCGTCGGGACAACGTCGTGTCGCGCATGAGCACTCTCCTACGCTGTCGCCATGCGGCTTTGTGGACGAGCCAGCCAGTACAGCGCGACGACGTGTGTGATCATCAGGATCGGCACGTAAATGATCGGGATCGCGTAGGTGGAGCCGAATTCGCCCGCGATCGCGGGAACGTTGAGCACTGTGGCGTCGTAGTAATCAACGATCAGGTCGACGATCCCCACCAGATTGAAGGCGACGACGAACGCCCAGAACAGCGGGCGTATCCGCACCGTGAGCACGGCCAGCATCGCCAGCCCGCCGGTCGCGAAATCGCCATAGGCGGCGAAGGTGGTGAAGCCCGGCGGCAGATTGCCGACGAGGCCGGGAAGAATGAACACAAGCCCGAAGAAGCGGAAGCTGTGCAGCGTGGCGATGGCGCGATGCGCTTCGACGCGGTCCATGGCTTTGAGCTTCGGCCAGATGTAGGCGCTGAAGGCCAAGAGCCAGGCGACGTAACCGAGGACGAGATGAATGCGAAACAGAGTTTCCGGCGACATTCGACCCTCCGATCACTTCGGCGCTGCTGCGCCCAGCAATCCCATCAACGGCATCAGAGGCCCGACGGGGATGTATTCGTGATCCACCAAATGTTGGCTGGAGAGCGGTAGCGCTTCGACGATGGCCTGCGCCTCATCCGCAGTCTTCGCGTCGATTAAGAAGACGGCGCCTTTGCCGTCGCCGCGCGAAAACCACTGGCGGATTTTTCCCGCGAGATAGAGCTTCACTGTCTCGCGAACCTCTGACGGCATGACGGCCATGATCTGCTCGCGGGTGACGCCCTGCTTGGCGGTCAGAATGACCAGTACGTCGGTGGTCTTGGGCTGCGTCGGGGCAGATGGCGCCGGCCCTGACGGCGATTGCGCAGCGGCCGCTGCCGGAAGCGCTGCGACGAGAAGCGGGATCATGAATTTCATCGGTCCACCTCGTTTGGTTTGGTCACTGCGACCTCGTGGACGTCTGTGTATGCGCGCTTCCATCATTCGACTATCCGCGATAATCTCTACGGGCTATGAAGCAAAACTACACAGTCAGAAAAGGCGCGCTGGAGGGCGTCGAGGCCTTCCTCGCGGTCGCCCGGCGCCGCAGCTTCCGCCGCGCGTCGGCCGATCTTGGCGTGACGCCGTCCGCGGTAAGCCAGGCCGTGCGCGCTCTCGAAGCGCGCGTCGGCGCGGCGCTGTTCACCCGCACGACGCGCAGCGTCGGGCTGACCGAAGCCGGCCAGCGCTTCCTCGACCGTGCCGGGCCGGCGTTCGAGGAGCTCATTGCCGCGGGCGAGGTGGCGCGCGATCTCGGCCGCCGGCCGGCCGGGCTCTTACGCGTGGCGGTTCCGCGCGCCATCGTGCCGCTGCTGCTCGAGCCGATTTTCGCGTCGTTCTGCCAAGCCTATCCGGAAATCGAGCTCGAGATCGCGGCGAGCCCCGAGCTCGTCGACCTCGCGGCCGGCGGATTCGACGCCGGCATCCGCCTCGGCCAGTTCATCGCACCCGATATGGTCGCTGTGCGGCTGACGCCGCCCTCCTCCTTCGCGGTCGTCGGCAGTCCCGACTATTTCGCGCAGCGTGGCCGGCCGAAGCGCATCGAGGATTTGCGGCAGCACGCCTGCCTGCGCATGCGGCAGACCAACGGCGCCATCGCCCCCTGGCGCTTCGCCGACGGCAACAAGACGATCGAGGCGCTCGTCTCAGGCCCGCTGATCGCGCAGGACCTGCCGACGCTGCTCGGCGCGGCGGAGAAGGGCGTCGGTCTGGTGCAGACGCCTGCACCGGTGGCCAGAGCCGCGATCGCCGACGGCAAGCTCGAGCCCGTGCTCAAGGCTTTCGCCGCCACGATCCCCGGCGTGTTCCTCTATCATCCCGGCAAGCGGCAAGTGCTGCCCAAGCTGCGCGCCTTCATCGACCACCTCAAATCCGCGAGGTAAGTCGTCAATCGCCGCCGTTGCCGCTTCGCCGCGGTTGGTCTATCTAGACGGCAACGCGCCCGTAGCTCAGCTGGATAGAGCGTTGCCCTCCGAAGGCAAAGGTCGGACGTTCGAATCGTCTCGGGCGCGCCATCTTTCACGGCTATCTGCGTCGTTGCTAAGCGGGATCAATGGTACTGAGGCCTTGCGCCGTCGCCATTGCTGCCACCGTCACAACGATTATGGCTTCGGTGACGTCGTCACACCGGTCCAGAGCTTCCCGCGCAAAAGCCGCAAGCTCGTCAGCTGCGTCGGGAGAAGCGGGACGCCATGGCAAGCGCGCTAGCCTCGTGCCCGCCATTTTGGCGCGGACCTCATCAATCAAGTGCAGAATGCCAATCGTCGATTCGAGTGGATTCGATATACCCATCCTGGTCCCCCATGCACGGTCGCCGTCGCATCGATCGATCATGCGATCATCGAGAGTAGCCCAATTTTTTACAAAATCGACTGACTGCGCGGCAGTGCAGCCTCGAGACCTTCGGCAATCCGCAGCAGCGTATCGGCATCGCCATAGCCGCCCGATTTAGTGACCGCGCACAACGATCGCTGCGCACCGGCGAGGCAGCCGACCGGGATGCCCGGCATGATCTCGCCGAGCAACATGCATTCGCGAACGCCGAGCGCGCTGAACACCGCCGCGGCCGTGTCGCCACCGCTGAGCACCAGGCTGCACACGTCGAGTGGACCGATTAGCGAGACGGCTGCCTGCGCGAGGACCCGCGCGGCATCGTCCGCACGAACTTGGCCGGCGGCTTCCGGCCGCAGGATCAGCGGCGTCGATACCGTGAGCGGAGGAATCGTGAGCGGATCGCCGGCATCCCGCTTGATCGGGACAACGACCTCCGCGGCACCCGCCGCCCGCAAGCGCGCGAGTTGTCCCGCGGTCACCGCCGTTCGCGAGCCGATGACAAACATGACGCGACCGCGCTTGCCGACGGGCGACAGATCGAGCGGCGCATCGGTGTGGCCACCCATGTGGCGCGCGAGTGCCGCACCGATGCCGGTGGCGCCGACCAGAAGGATGTCGCCGCTGTGGCGCAGCGCGAATTCCGCGACACGGTCGAGATCGGCGTCGGTCTGCGCATCAGCCAGATAGGCCTGCGGTCCGCCCTCTGCCGTGAGCGTCAGTGAAGCGTCGCGAGACAGGATGCGTGTCGTCAGGCCGGCAATGCCGCCTCGCAACAGCTCCGCCAGCGGCAGCGATGCCGCCGGCGAGCGCGCGTCGCGCGCGGCGTCGCTCTCTCGCAGTGGAATGCCGTGCACAAAGACTTCGCCGTTACGCATGATGCGGCCCTGCGCGGGGGCCGCCGGCGCGATCAACAGATGCCGGCGCCCGCTCGCGTGCATGGCCGCCGCGATCTCCGCCGCGATGTTACCGCGCAGCGTCGTGTCGACCTTCTTCAGCAGCAGCTTCGGACCCGTGTCGCTGAGCGCGCGAAGAGCGTCGGCAACGCGCGCGGCCGCGGCATCCGCCGCGAAATGACGCGTCTGCGTGGTGCAGCACAGGATGTCGAGATCGGACGGCAAATCCGCGGTGACATAATCGGCGTCGAAGCGCACCAGCGTCTTCAACCCCGCGGCGGCGAACGGCCCGGCGGTATCCATCGCGCCAGTCAGGTCATCGGCGATGATCGCGACCTTGAGCACGCATCAGGCCGTTGGCCGTTGCGCAGCGATCCGGCGTGCATAGGCGATGGTCGCGCTCATATTGGCGTGGCGGGCGATGCCCTTCCAGGCGATATCGAATGCGGTGCCGTGATCGACGGAGACACGCAGGATCGGCAGCCCCAGACTGACATTGATCGTGGTGTCGAAGGCGATGAGCTTCAACGGGATGTGACCCTGGTCGTGATATTGCGCGACGACCAAATCGAACTCGCCGTTGACCGCACGCAGGAACACCGTGTCGCCGGGGATGGGGCCGCGGACATCGATGCCGGCGCGGCGCGCCGCTTCGATCGCCGGCACGATGCGCTCCGGCTCGTCGGTGCCGAACAGGCCGTTCTCGCCGCTGTGCGGATTGAGGCCGGCAACTGCGATGCGCGGCGTGGCGAGGCCAAGCCGCTGCATGAAGGCATGGCCGACCTTGATGGTCTCGAGCTCGCGTTCGGTCGTGGCGCGCGCGATCGCGCCGGCGAGCGAGACATGCGTCGAGACGTGGATGGTCGACAGTTTCTCGGAGGCAAGCAGCATGAACGAGGATTTGACGCCGGTGAGATGCGCGAGCAATTCGGTGTGTCCGGCGAAGTCGTGTCCGGCCGCGTGCAGCGCCTCCTTGTTGATCGGCGCGGTGACGATCACATCGATATCGCCGGCGAGCGCCGCTTTCGCCGCGCGCTCGATATAGGCGTAGCTGCAGGCGCCCGCGGCAGCGCTCACGGCGCCGTCGGCAACCGGCTGCGCTTGCGGCGGCGCGACATCGACCACCGGGACCGCGCCGACCTGCGCTGCTCCATTGGCCGCGAAGGACAGGCCGGTGCCGGCGAGCTTGTTCGCCCGCTCGAGCACGCGCAGAGTGCCGAAGATGCATGCCGACGCGCGTTCGCTGTGCGGCAATTCCGCCAGCGCGCGGCAGATGATCTCGGCCCCGACGCCGGCGGGATCGCCCATGGTGATGCCGATCTTCGCCTGCGTCGTCATTGCGCTCTCTTAGATCGTTTCTCTTAGATCATTGCGGAGTGATGTGCGCCGCCTTGGCGACTTTCGACCATTTCTCGGTCTCGGCCGCGAGATAGGCTGCGAATTCCTCCGGCGTGCTCGGCGCGGGCTCCGCACCCTGGGCCTTGAGCTTTTCACGAATGTCGTCCGATTGCACGGCCTTGCGGATCTCGCTGCTCAGGCGATCGACGATCTCCTTTGGCGTCCCGGCCGGCGCGAGAACGCCGACCCAGATGCTGACGGCGAATTCCGGCAGGCCGCCGGACTCGGCGACGGTGGGCACGTCGGGGATCAGGGTCGAGCGTTGCGGGCTCGACACCGCGACGGCGCGCAGTTGCCCCGACTTGATGAACGGCAGCGCGACCGGCAGCGTCGGAAACATCATCGGCACGTCATTGGCCAGCACGGCGGCGATGCCGGGGCTGTCGCCACGATACGGCACATGCACGAGATCGATGCCGGCCATGACCTTGAGCATTTCCACGGTGAGGTGGTTCGAGGTGCCGTTGCCGGCAGAGGCATAGTTGATGGTGCCGGGCTTGGCCTTGGCGAGCGCAATCAGGTCCTTGACCGTATGCACCGGGAAGGACGGGTTCACCACCAGAATGTTCGGCGATGCGGCGACCCGAGCGATCGGCGCGAAGCTCTTGTTCGGATCGTAGGGGAGGCTTTTGTACTGGCTCGGCGCCATGGCGAGATTGCTGACCGAGCCGAGCAGCAGCGTGTATCCGTCGGGCGCCGCCTTGGCGACGACGTCGGCGCCGATCGTGCCGCCGGCACCGGCGCGGTTCTCCACGACCACCGGTTTGCCCAAGCTCTCGGAGAGCTTCTGCCCGATGAGCCGCGCGACGATGTCGTTGATGCCGCCGGGCGGGAAGCCGACGATCAAATGGATCGGCCGGTCCGGATAGCTGGCGGCCTGTGCGATCGTCGCCCATCCAACGATGCCGCCGATGAGGAGGGCGCGGATGCACCGCGACAGAGTTCGCAAAGCCATGATCCTCTCCTTGTTGTTTTTGTGCGGCGCGACCGGCGTCGCTTTTCGATGTGCGCTCAAGCCACCGCGGCCGAGCGCTTTTCCAAACGCGTGTGCGCCTCGCCCGCCGGAATGCTGACCGGGACGCCGCCCTCTTCCAGCAACGCGCGCACGGTCTCGACCGGGGGATGGTTCCAGTCGCGCGCGGCCATCGCCGCGGCGCAGACGCCTGCCGCCTGGCCTTGCTGAGCGATCGGCGCCTGGTTGCGCGCGAACTTGTCGACCTCATGCGTCATCGAGGCGCAGCGTCCGGCCACCAGCAGGTTGCCGATCTCCTGCGTGAGCATGCAGCGCAGGGGAAATTCGAAACGCATCAATTTGAGCGACAGCTTGCGTGCCCACTCGTCGCTGGCGGAACCTTCATGCGCGAAATCCGGGCCATGGATCTCGGCGGTGCCGTAGTCGACGGACGTCATGACCGCCACGGAATCCTCGAAGCGGCGGCCCTTGGCGAGATCGTCGTAGGTCAGCGTATATCGGCCCTTGATCCGGCGGGTCTCACGCACGCCGAGATAGGCCGAGGTGTCGACAAGAAAACTGTGCTCGAAGCCCGGCAGCAGCGCGCGGCAGACCCGGACCACGTCGCGCAGCTGGCGGCGGCCCTCGACCTCCGCGCGGGTGACGTCGGCGGCATTGGTGCCATCGACATTATAAATTCGGGTGCTGTTGCAGATGAGCACCGCGCGATCGCGATGCTCGGGACCGTTGACGCCGGAAAAGCGCAGGTAGTTGATCGGCGCCTGCGCGTCCATCAAGCCGGAGCGCTTGGCCTGCTCGACGATCGAGAAAAAGCCGTCGATGCGCACGATCCCCTGCTCGAGATCGACCACGCGGCGCCCGTCGTCTTGCGAGAAATCCCCCGGATGCGTGTCGATATAGGCCTTGAAGCGCGGCAGATCGACATTGCCGATGCGCCCCATCACCGTCGTCGGCCGCATCGCCCCATCCTCTTCGCGTCCCTTGATGAAGGGAACGCCGGCGCGCGCAGCGACGTCGCCGTCGCCGGTCGCATCGATGACCACCTTGGCAAGGATCGCCTGGCGTCCGGATTTATTGTCGATGATGACGCCATCGAGCTTGCCGTCGCGCAGGATCGGCTCCGACACCCAGGTGTAAAGCAGCACGTCAGCGCCCGCCTCGAGCACCATGTCCATGGCGGTGAGCTTGTAGGCCTCGATATCCCACGGCACGACGTCGCCGAGCCCCGCGCCCTGGTCGTTCGCCAGGCGTGTGAAGAATTCACGCGGAAACCCGACCAGCTCGTTCGCCGGTATGACGATCAGGCCCATGGCCGATCCGGTCGCAGTGCCGCCGAGAAATCCGGCGCGCTCGATCAAGAGCGTTTTCGCGCCTTGGCGCGCCGCCGACACGGCGGCCGCGATGCCGGCAACGCCGCCGCCGCAGACGAGGACATCGACGCGTGCCGCTATCGGCAGGCTCTGCGGATCGGGGACGATACGGTCTTCGGATAATTGCAATCTCAACTCCTGTACAAGGCGGGTAAAGTCAGTCCCGTGGCGACGATGCGTCGTCGCGAAAACGCCGCTGATAGGCTTCGATGTAGGCGAGCTTCGCCGTGCGGATGTGCTCGCGGCACAGACTTGCGAGGTTTTCGCCGTCGCGCGCACGCAAGGCCTCGATCATGGCCCGGTGCTCGTCGCGCGCCTGCTCGAGGTAGCCGGGCAGGCTCAGGCCGAAGGAGCGCACCCCATGCGCCTTCTGTGCGAAGTGATCGATGGCCTGCGCCAGCTCGGCATTCCCGCAGGCAGCAAAAAATGCGCGATGAAACGCGATATTGGCGCGGAACGCGGTGTCGGTGTCCTTGGCCGCTGCGGCCGCATCATGCGCGCGTTGGGCGGACGCAAACTCGTCGATGAGCGCCGGCGTTGCGCGGGCGGCGATCAGCTGCGCGGCAGCACCTTCGAGGATTTCGCGCACCGCATAGATCTCTTCCACTTCGCGCGGCGTGAGCGCGCGCACCGCGGCGCCGCGATTGGGCTGCCGCTCGACGAGGCCCATACGTTCGAGCCGCGACAGGGCTTCGCGTACGGCGTGACGCTTGGCCGCAAAGCGCGCGATCAACGCGTCTTCGATCAACCGCTCGCGCGGATGCAGGCGGCCGAGAACGATGTCCTCTTCGAGCCGCGCGACAATCGCGGTGACCGCACTCTCGCTGCGTCGGGCGTCGCCGGCGGGCACGCGTCGTTCATTCTCTTGGGTCGAAGGCTCAAGCGACATGATGGCAATGTCGGCGGGCAAAGCTCGTCTGTCAATAATATTATCAATAATAAGTTTTGCAGCAATATCATGCGCTTACGAAAAGACACCGTTGTCGTGAGGGCCGCTGCATCAAGGCAGACGAGGACGCGAGCTTACGGCCGCGCCTCGCTATTCCACGCGCGTGCTAATGAGGAGCCGCCGCGCTCAACGCGCATCGCCGGATCGCCGATGATCGACGCGCCCGCACGACCGAAGCTCACGGTCTGGTACAACACGAAATGCCCGGTGTGTAACGCCGGCATCGACTGGCAGCGCAATCGACTGGTCGCCGCCGCGCGCAGCGGCGCCATTGCGTTCCGCGACATCAATCTCGAGCCCGACGCGCTGTCGCGCTTCAACGCCGATCTTGAAGACGTGCGCCGCCGCCTGCATGCGGTCGATGCCCAAGGCACGCTCTACGTCGGCGCCGACTGCGCGATCGCCATCTGGCTGCGCACGCCAGGCGATGCCTGGCTCGGGCGATTGCTCGGCGCACCGGTGATCCGCCCAATCACGCGCTTTGTCTATGACCGCTTCGCCGATCTGCTCTACGCCTGGAACCGGCGGAAGAGGCATTGGTGAGACGGGGAACGCATGGACCGCAAGGCGGTTAGACAACACCATGGCCGCTGCGAAATCCTCAACGTCGCGCCGTCGTGCCCTCAAGGTCGGGGATCACGTCGCATGGAATTCGGAAGCCGGCCGGGTCAGCGGCCGCATCGTCCGCGTGCACCGGAAGGATGTGAAATACAAAGGCTACATGCACCACGCCAGTCGCGAAGAGCCGCAATACGAAATCAAGAGTGACAAGACCGATCACGTCGCCTTGCATAAGGGCCGGGCGCTGCGGAAGCTCCGCTAGGCGCGCTCATGGCCGACGCTCAGTCGGTGTATTTGGCACCGAAGATCAGCGCCACGCCGGCGAATGCAACAATCATCACCGCGAACGCTGCGCTGGCGATACCGGCGCTCGCGAATGTCGACAGCACGCCGACACCGATCACCGGCAACGCGTTGCCGGAAAAGCCGCAGACAAAATAGGTCGAGACCACCTCGGCGCGTCGCTCTGCCGGCGCAATCTGGTTCACCACCTGCAGGCTACCGCGGTAGCCAAGCGCCGCGGCAATGCCGCACAGCGCGGTGGCGGCGAGCATCACCGGCATCGACGCCAGAAGCTGCGCGGCAACGACGAGCGCGGCACTTGGGATCATCAAAGCCAGCGACCACAGCATGGCGGCGCGGCTGGCAAGCTTTTGCGTCAGCACGATCACGATGGAGACGACGATGGCGAGCTCGAACACCAGCGCGCCGGCGACCGCGTGGTTGGTGTTGTGCAGCTCATTGGCGAGGATGCTCGGCGCCAGCGCCGCGTAGAAGCCGACCAGCGCCATGGCGCCAAAGCCGGTGATCGCCGGCGCGACGAATTGCGCGCGGATGGCGCGTGGCACGCCGAGTCGCGGCCGCAGTGACAGATCAGCGAGGCCGACGGCGGGGTGCGTGACAGTCTCGCGCGTGCGCAACACCAGCGCCGCGCTGACGAGCAGCAGCACGAGATAGACGATGAACGACAGGTGCAGTGGCCAGGGCGCGTATTGCGCAAGCACCCCGGCGAGCAGCGGGCCGATGGCGATGCCGAAGAAATTCGAGCCGGTGGCGATCACCGTGGCGCGCGTCTTGTCCTCGCTGCCGACGAGCTCGGCGAGCCAGGCGGTGCCGGTGCCGGCGGCAACGCCGATACCGAGGCCGCTCAGCGCGCGGCCGGCGAACAGTGCCGCGGTTCCCTGCGCCAGCAGGAACATCAGCGTGCCGATAACGGCGACGCCGATCGCCGGCATTGTCGCACGGCGGCGGCCGACTTCATCGGAGAGGCGCCCGAAGACAAGCAGCGCGAGGAGATTACCGACGACGTAGGTCGCATAAACAAGCGTCAATGTGATCTGGGAGAAGCCGAAAGCGTGGCGATAGATGACGTACAGCGGCGTGAGCAGCGTCGAGCCCATAAACATGACGCTGACCATCGTCGCAACGGCGACGATGGCCGCGGTTCCGCCAAGCTCCCTATGGCGGCTGCGCGTGAATGTCAGGTCGACCATGCGACGCTAACCCTTGCCTGGCGCGCCCAGTTCTTCGGGAGGCGCATGGCTGCTTCCCATCAAGGCACTCTTAAGCGCGCAGCGTTTCGCTTCGCGGCGCGCGCTTGCCCTCGCGGCGTCCGCGCAGCGGCTTCTTGCCGCTTTCGACGCAGCCGCGATCGAAGCGCGTGCGCGCCGACTCCACGGCTTTGCGATTGATGCGCGCCCAGTCCGCCAGTGAATTGAGCGTTTTGATCAGCGTGGTGCCGAGCTCGGTGAGCTCGTATTCGACTTTCGGCGGAATGGTCGGATAGACGGTGCGGGTGAGCAGCCCGTCGCGCTCGAGCCCGCGCAGGGTGAGCGTGAGCATGCGCTGTGAGATGCCGTTGACCGAGCGACGGATCTCATTGAAGCGCATCGGACCTTTCGACAGCAGGCCGACCACGAACACGCTCCATTTGTCGCCGACCCGCGCCAGAATCTCGCCGAGCGCACGGCAATCCTCGTGCTCAGGCATGTGCCTTGGTGTCATCGATGTGCCTCCTTGCGCGAGCGCTCGCAGTCTCCAATGTAGGGCTGGTTATCAAATGTTACCAGAGGGGACAATGTTACCAGGCAATTCCTTCTGGGGAGAGAACTGCAGCGCAGGAGCAGCATCATGAGCAATATCCTTCTCGTCCTGTCGAGCCCGCGGGGCGATGCCTCGTACTCGACACAGGTCGCCAAAGACCTGGTGAGACAACTGCAAGCCAAGGATCCGGACGCGCGGGTCACCGTGCGTGACCTCGCCGCCGAGCCGCCGCCGCATATCGGGACGCACTTCGTCTCCGGGCTGGGCGCACCGGCGGATGCCCGCAGCACCGGACAGCGCGCGGCGCTGACCCAATCCGACGCGCTGATCGACGAGGTGCTCGCCGCCGATACCATCGTCATCGCCTCGGCGATGATCAATTTCGGCCTCACCTCGACGCTCAAGAGCTGGATCGATCACATCGCGCGCGCCGGCAGGACCTTCCGCTATACCGCCGAAGGCAAACCGCAAGGGCTTGTGACCGGCAAGAAGGCCTATATCGTGGAGTCGCGCGGCGGCATCTATTCCCAGGCGCCGATGAAGGCGATCGACTTCCAGGAGCCCTATCTCAGACATATGTTGGGCTTCCTGGGCATCACCGACGTCGAGGTCATCGAGATTGAGGGCGTGGTCTTCGGTCCCGAAGCGGCGAAGAAGGCCGTCGACGCCGCGCTGGCGAGAGCGAGCGTATTGGTCGCCGCGGCCTGAGCGATGCCTCAATGTAAAGGAGGCTCCATGGCACAAGCAGCGATGAAACAACCCGGCCCCGACCATCCGATCACCATCACGCGCAACCCCAAGCGGGTGCGCGTGACCTTCGGTGGACGTGTCATTGCCGACACGACGCGCGCGCTGACGCTCAAGGAGGCAAGCTATCCCGCGGTGCTGTACATCCCGCGCGAGGATGCCGAGATGGGTCTGTTCACACCGACCAGTCACGCGACGCATTGCCCGTACAAGGGCGACGCCTCGTATTTCTCGCTGAATGTCGGCGGTCACCACGCGGAGAACGCGGTGTGGAGCTACGTGACACCACATCCGGCAGTGCGCGAAATCGCCGGGCACCTCGCCTTCTATCCCAATCGCGTCGACGCGATCGAAGAAGGTTAGGCGGCGCTGCGCCCGAGCAGCGTCCTGCGCACCAGCGGATCGCGCGGCAGCGGAACGTAATATTGACCGAGCCGCACCATCGGCCGCGGCTTGGCGATGATCGAGATCAGCCGGTCGTGCAGCGCCTTCGGCGAGGTCGGCTTCACCAGGAATTCATGGGCGCCGAGCTGGATTGCCTCGGTGACGCAGCGCCGCTGTGGAAACGGGGTCAACACGATGACCGGCAGCGCCGGCTTCGGCGAGACCTCCGGCGAGCGGATGATGCGCAGGACGTCAGGGCCCGACAGTCCCGGCATCTCCCAATCCATCACCATCACATCCGGATCGGCCGAGCGTATCGTGTCCAGCGCGGAAATTCCGTCCGACGCTTCGAACACCGACTTGGCGCCGAGATTGGTGAGCATCGTGCGCGTGATCTTGCGCATGTGTGAGTTGTCGTCGACCACGAGAATGGTCAGTCCCGCGATCAGGTGACGCAGGACTTTCAGCGACATCGGCGGCGGAAGGACATCATGCATGACGGCGCGACCCTACTGCCGCCCGCCTGCCTTTTGGTGTTGCTGACCACTCAACTTTGTCTCATCGGCACCGGCAGGTGTTTACGCTTCGGCAACCATGCGCCCGTGCGAACCCAGAAATATGAGGCATCCCCGCGCACACTGATCCGGTCGCTGCGAGATCGCAGCCAGAGCTCGATCAATGGATGCGCGGGGCTTTCAGGAATTTGGTCCGATCGCTCGACTTCACGGTGACCTCGAAGCTCGAACCTTCGCGATAAATCATGAGCGGCACGTCGACGCCTGCCTCGCCGAGCGCCCAGACGCGACGATAAAGATCGGCGAGCGAGGTGACCGTAGTGCCGGCGACGGAGAGAATAACATCGCCGGTACGCAGATCGGCCTTTGCGGCCGGCCCTTTGCTGGCGAGCCCGACCACCACCACCTTGTCCTCCACTTCCGTGGAATAGACGCCGAGCCATGGCCGCACCGCATGATTGACGCGGCCGAATTTGCGCAGGTCGTCGAGGACCGGTTTGAGCAGATCGATGGGGATCACCATGTTGAGATGCTCGTTGCGGCCCTCGCGCACGCGCTCGAGCTGCAGCGAACCGAGACCGAGAAGCTCGCCGGTCGCGCCGATCAGCGCCGTGCCGCCCCAATTCGGATGCGCGGGGAAGGTGAAGATCGCTTCGTCGAGCACGTATTCCCAATAGCCGGCGAATTCCTGCCGCGCGGCAATGCGCGCCGCCACCGAGCGCGTGCGGCCGCCGACGCCGCCGAGCACGACGCGCTCGCCGACCGAGGCGGTCGCGGAATTGCCGATCGGCAGCACCGGCAGATCGAGGCGCGCCAGCGCCTGCACCAGGCCGAAGCCGGTCTCCTGATCAAAGCCGAGTACGTGGCCGGGCGCGACGCGGCCTTCGCCATAATGGATCCACACCGTCTCCGCCTCGGTGATGAGATAGCCGACGGTGAGAACTAGGCCTTGATCGATCATCACGCCGTTACCGGCGCGCTCGGTGCCCAGTGTCTCGGCGGTGAACGCATCCGACGGAATTGTGGCATGCAAGCCGACCACCGCAGAGAGCGCCCGTTCGAGGTCGTAGCCATAATCTTCGGGTTTCGGCTGCACCGAGGCGGGCACTTTCCATTCGGTCACGGATGCCATCGCGAACTCCCTGGACTGTCGCGCGTTAGTATAACCGCAAAACGGCGTTCACTTGAAATTGCAGTGATTCGGCTATCCCCTTGCGTAATGATGGAAGCGGCCGGAAGGCGCGACGTCGCGAATGTGTGATAATAGAGCAATTGCCAATCCGGTTCGGGGGGCGCGGTTGAGAACAAGTGCGAAACGATGGGCGCTGCGTGCGCCCATTATTGTGACGGTCGGCGTTGCGTTGCTTCCCACGGGTGCAATTGCACAGGGCTTTTTCGACTTTTTCAGGCCGCACTACTACCCACGAAACAACGACTACTCTTCGCCGCGCAGCTACCCCGAGTCCTCCGAGGTCGATCGGCCGCGCAGCCATGACAGTACGCGCGAGCGCGGCGCGGTCCACCGCGAGGCGCAAAAGCAGCCGGCGCCGAAGGGTCCATTGACCATCGTGGTCTCGATCGCGCGTCAGCGCGTCACCGTGTTCGACCGCGAGACCGAGATCGCGCATGCTCCGGTGTCCACCGGCGTGCCCGGCCACCCGACGCCGCTCGGCGTGTTCACGGTGATCCAGAAGCAATATTACCACGAGTCCAATCTCTACAGCGCGGCGCCGATGCCGTTCATGCAACGGATCACCTGGTCCGGCGTGGCGCTGCATGCCGGCATGCTGCCCGGCTATCCGGCTTCGCACGGCTGCATCCGCCTGCCGCGCGAATTCGCAGTGCGCCTCTACGCCATGACCAAGACCGGCGCACGCGTCATCGTCGCGCGCAACGAGCCGGCGCCGGTCGCGATCACGCACGCGGCGCTATTCCAGCCGCAGCCGCCGGAGGAGCCGAAGCCGGCCCCGATGGCATCACTGCCGGTCGAAATGGTGGCCTCGGTGAAGCCGAGCGATGGCTCGCAGAGCGACATTACCTCATCGGTTACGGTGCCGCAGGCGCCCGAGCCGCCGAAGCCGGCACCCGAAGCTGCGCCGAAGCACAAGGGCAAGGTGTCGGTGTTCATCAGCCGCAAGCAGGGCAAGCTCTATGTGCGCCAGGGCTTCGATCCGCTGTTCGAAATGCCGATCACGATCGCCGATCCCGACAAGCCGATCGGCACGCACGTGTTCACCGCCACGGGATTGAGCGACGACGGCAAGACCATGCAGTGGTCGGCGCTGTCGATCCCGAGCAGCAGTCCGCGTAATGCCGCGCCGCCGGAGCGCACCAGTCATCATCGTCGCCATGACGCCAAGGATGCGCCGCGGCTCGAGCCGCCGCCGATGCCAAGCGCCGCGGCCGCGCTCGACCGCATCGACATCCCGCAGGATGCCCGCTCGCGCATCGACCAGCTGCTCACGCCCGGCGCCTCGCTGATCGTGTCCGACAACGCCTTGAGCGACGAAACCGGCAGCGACACCGACTTCGTGGTGCTGACGCCTTAAAGGTTGATGCTTCCCGTCTCCGTCCTCGACCTCTCGCCTGTTAGCGCCGGCGCCACTGGCGCTGCGGCGCTTGCCAACACGCTCGATCTTGCTGCGCATGCCGATGCGCTCGGCTTCACCCGCTACTGGGTTGCCGAGCACCACAATCTGCCGGCGATCGCGAGCTCAGCGCCGGAGATCATGATCGGGCAGATCTGCGCGCGCACGAGCCGCATCCGTGTCGGCTCCGGCGGCGTGATGCTCCCCAACCACGCGCCGCTGATGGTGGCGGAACGCTTCAAGGTGCTGGAAGCGCTTTATCCCGGCCGCATCGATCTTGGGCTCGGCCGCGCGCCCGGCACCGATCCGGTCACATCTTACGCGCTGCGGCGGCGGCAGGGGATCAGCGAGGACGACGACTTCCTCGAGCGCTTTCAGGAGCTGGTGCTTCTGGAGTCGCGCCAGTTTCCAGCCGGCCATCCATTTCACAAAATCCACGCAATGCCAGCCGACGTCCCGCTGCCGCCGATCTGGCTTCTCGGATCGAGCGACTACAGCGCACAGCTCGCGGCGCAGATCGGCGCCGGCTTCGCCTTCGCGCATCATTTCGCCAACCATGATGCCGCAGCAGCCATGGGCGACTACCGCGCGCGGTTCCAACCCTCAGGATGGCGCACTGCGCCCTATGCGATCCTGGCGACGCACGTGATCTGCGCCGACAGCGACGCCGAGGCCGAGCGGCTGGCGACCACCGTCGACCTGCATTTCGCGCGGCGCGCCAAAGGCGAATATCTGCCGCTCGCCTCGCCCGAGGAGGCCGCGGCATATGCCTATACGGCCGAGGACCGGGCGCGCATCGCGCAGAACCGCACGCGGCTCTGTGTCGGCAGTCCGACCACAGTGCAATCGCGACTCGCGGCGTTGATCGAAGCGACGCAAGCGGACGAGCTGATGGTGACCAGCATGATCTTCGACCACGCGGCGCGCAAGCGCAGCTACGCGCTGTTGGCCGACAGCTTTGGCGTCAAATCCTGATGCGCTAAGGTGTCCGCGGGCGACCGTGTTTTTGTGAGGAGGCGAATTTGGGCAAGCAGTTTTCACTCACCACCACCGACCATCACACGCTCGGGGCCTATCGCGCCGATCCGAGCGGCGCGGCGAAGGGCGGCATCGTCGTGGTGCAGGAGATTTTCGGGGTCAATCGCAGCATCCGCGCCGTGTGCGACGCTTTTGCGGCGCAAGGCTATGCGGCAGTGGCGCCGGCGGTGTTCGACCGCTTCGAGCGCAATTTCGACAGCGGCTATACGCCGGACGAAGTCGCGCATGCGCGCAGCTTCATCGGCAAGCTCAACTGGGATTGGCTGATGGCGGACGTCGCCGCCGCGCACGCTGACCTCAAATCGGTGGGTCCAACGGCCGTGGTCGGCTTCTGCCTCGGTGGCAGCGTCGCCTTCCTCTCCGCCTGCCGGCTGGAGGGACTCAAGGCCGGCGTCGGCTATTACGGCGGCGCCATCGTCAAATTCGCCGACGAGAAGCCGAAATGCCCGGTACAGCTGCATTTCGGCGACCAGGATACCTCGATCCCGGTGAGCGACATCGAGGTGATCAAGCAGAAGCAGCCGCAGGCGGAAGTCCACGTCTATCCGGGCGCGCCGCACGCCTTCGCCAATGAGGATCGCCCGAGCTACCGCAGGGAGGCAGCCGACCTCGCGTGGAATCGCACGCTCGAATTTCTCAAGCGAACGATGAAATAGTTCGTTCTGGCTAGAACCAGCGCTCCTTGACGACGATGGTGTCGCCGGGGCGCAGCGGATAATTCAGCGGCACGTCGCCGCGGACCTGCTGCCCCGGCATATTGCGCGTGAGCTGCACCTTGCTCTTCGAGGCGCGCGGGCCGAAGCCGCCGGCAATCGCGATCGCGGTCTCCACCGTCATGTTGGCCACATAGGGATATTGGCCCGGCGTCGTCACCTCGCCGAGGATGAAGAACGGCCGCGCCACTTCCACCTCGACGCTGACATGCGGCTCGCGCACATAGCCGTGCTTGAGCCGCTCGGTGATGTCCTGCGCCAGTTGCTGCGTGGTCATGCCGCGCGCCGGCACGGTGCCGATCAGCGGCAGCGTCACGTTGCCGCCGGCATCGACCAGATAGGTATTGGTGATGCCTTCCTGGCCGAAGACCATGACGCGCAGCTTGTCACCGGCGTCGAGCGTGTAAGGTTCGACGGCCGTTGCCGGCGCCGAAGCGTATGCATTCGGAGCGGCGACATAGGGACCGCCGGTGCCGGGCGTCGCGGCATAGGTCCGCGGTTGCGAGAAAGTGCCACTCGTGAACAGACCACGCGGGCGATCAGCTTGCGCCTGGCGCGGTGCTGCCGGCTGCGGCGCCGGCGTCACATATTGTTGTGCATACTGTTGTTGCACATATTGCGGCTGCGCGGCGCTCGGATGTGTGTATTGCGGCTGCCCATAAGGCTGCTGCGCGTATTGCGGCTGCTGCGGGACCGCCGCTTGCGCGTATTGCGGCTGAGCATATGCCGGCTGCGCATATTGCGGCTGAGCATTGACGACGCCGAGCTGCTGACCGGTCGCCGGATCGATCATGACATACTGCTGCGGCTGCCGGGCACAGCCCGCACCCGCAAGCATCGCGGCGACGACAATGAAAGCGCGGGCCGTCCGTATCAAAGGGTCATCCAGGCCTGGAGATAAAAATCCCGAGCCTGATTAGCGCCTTGTATGGTTAATAAAGCGTGAAGGCGCAGCTGGGCTACAGCCGCGCCTTCGGCAATCATCAGGTTTCGTCGGTTGTTAGTGTGCGGCGACGCCGGTGCCGATCGGACAGGACACGCCGGTTCCGCCGAGCCCACAATAGCCGTACGGATTTTTTGCCAGATACTGCTGGTGATAATCCTCGGCGAAATAGAACTCGGGCGCCTCGCGCACTTCGGTGGAGACCGCAGGGTAGCCTTTCGCTTGCAGCTCCTTGGCGTACATCGCCTTCGATGCTTCCGCCGCGACCTTCTGCGCCGGCGTAAAGGTGTAGATGCCGGAGCGATATTGCGTGCCGATGTCGTTGCCCTGGCGCATGCCTTGAGTCGGATCGTGACTCTCCCAGAACGTCTTGAGCAGCGTCTCGTAGGAAGTTTTCGCAGGATCGTAGACGACCAGCACCACCTCGTTGTGGCCGGTGCGGCCACTACACACTTCCTCATAGGTCGGGTTTGGCGTGTGGCCGCCGGCATAGCCGACCGCAGTGACAAAGACGCCGTCGCCGAGCTCCCAGAATTTGCGCTCAGCACCCCAGAAGCAGCCGAGGCCGAACATGGCCTTTTGCGAACCCTCCGGATAAGGCCCTTTCAACGCATGACCGTTGACGAAATTCGCCTCCGCCGTGGGAATAGGATTGGCGCGACCCGGCAGCGCCTCGGCCTTGCTCGGCATGCCAATGGATTTCTTGAACATGAACATGTTCGCTCCTCCTGATGGCCGAAATATAAGTCGCAATCACAGCCCGCGCACGTCACGAGCAGGCCAGCGCAAATACCGCCGTCTTCACGCCGGCGTCATTGTCACGTCAGCGGAAAGGAAATCTCAGCGGGCGTAACCGATCAGCGGCTTCTTCTTGCGCCCGAGCAGGATGAGCACGATACCGAGAATGGCCAACACCAGCCAGGACGGCTGCTGCAACACGGGCTGCACAACGAACTGCCAGAGCAGCGGGTCGGCATGACGTTCAATGCTTGTCTGTAGAAGCTGCAGGCTCGACGCGTGGATGTTGTTCCACAGGTCCCCGAGCTTGGTGATGAACACGGCATTGCCGGCGATCGATTTGGTCCCGTCATAGATGACAAGGATGAACGCTATCGCCAGCGACAAAAGGCCGAGAAATCGCAACAGAAAACGGATCATGGAGAAGCAGTGCTCGAGCGGCGCCCTGCCATCACTTAATACCCTCCGCGCTGCGGTTCAACCCAATGCTGCAAGCTCGACATTCGCGGCGAAAGCTCCGTGAATCCTAGCGAACTTCGCAATCGGACCCTTAGCAGGCCTTCCCTTGAGCTAAGGGCTCAGTTTCCGTAGGTTCCCCGACTTCCGGGGGCACCCCGGAAGGCTCCGGCGGAGCGACCCATTGGTTCCCGCGGCGTCCCGGCACAGTAGGAGTACCAATGCCCGATAAACCCGCGTCCGGCCGCAAGCGCGCCTCTAGGCCGACTTTCACCGATCAGGAAGCGCTGCTGTTCCATAGCCGCGGCCGTCCGGGAAAGCTCGAGGTCATCGCCACCAAGCCGATGGCCACGCAGCGCGACCTTTCGCTCGCTTATTCTCCGGGCGTCGCGGTGCCGGTGCTGGCGATCGCGGAAGATGAAGGCCGGGCCTACGACCTCACCACCAAGGGCAATTTCGTCGCCGTCATCACCAACGGGACCGCCATTCTCGGCCTCGGCAATCGCGGCGCGCTGGCGGCCAAGCCGGTGATGGAAGGCAAGGCGGTGCTGTTCAAGCGCTTCGCCGACATCGATTCCATCGACCTCGAAGTTTCCTCCGAAGATCCCGACGAGATCATCAACTGCGTGAAGCTGCTCGGCAAAGGCTGGGGCGGCATCAATCTCGAGGACATCAAGGCGCCGGAGTGCTTCATCATCGAGCAACGACTGCGCGAGCTGCTCGACATTCCGGTGTTCCACGACGACCAGCACGGAACCGCGATCATCGCCGCTGCCGGTTTGTTCAATGCGCTCGATCTCACCGGGCGCGACATCAAGCAAACCAAGCTCGTCTGCAACGGTGCCGGCGCCGCCGGCATCGCCTGCCTCGAGCTCTTGCGCGCCATCGGCTTCCGCCCGGAGAATCTGCTCCTCTGCGACACCAAGGGCGTCATCTACGAGGGTCGCAAGGAGGGCATGAACCAGTGGAAGTCGGGCTTCGCTGTCAAGACCAAAGCGCGCTCGCTGGCCGATGCGCTGGAGGGTGCCGACGTGTTCTTCGGCGTCTCGGTGAAAGGCGCGGTCACCAAGGAGATGGTGAAGTCGATGGCGGAGAAGCCCATCATCTTCGCCATGGCCAATCCCGATCCGGAGATCACGGTGGAGGAAGTGGCCGAGGTGCGCGACGATGCCATCATGGCCACCGGACGCTCGGACTACCCCAACCAGATCAATAATGTGCTCGGCTTCCCCTATATCTTCCGTGGCGCGCTCGACGTGCGCGCCACCACCATCAATATGGAGATGAAGATCGCCGCCGCCCGCGCGCTCGCCGAGCTCGCGCGCGAAGACGTGCCCGACGAAGTTGCCGCGGCCTATGGCGCGCGGCCGAAATACGGGCCCGACTACATCATCCCGGTGCCGTTCGACCCGCGGCTGATCTCCTCCGTGCCGCCCGCCGTCGCCAAGGCGGCGATGGACACCGGCGTGGCGCGCAAGCCGATCGTCGACATGGACGGCTATCGCGAAGTGCTGCGCTCGCGACGCGATCCGGCGGCAAGCGTGCTGCAGCAGGTCTACACGCGGCTGCGCCGCGCGCCGAAGCGGGTGGTGTTCGCCGAGGGCGAAGAGGAGCAGGTGATCCGTGCCGCCACGAGCTTTGTCAACCAGGGGCTCGGCACCGCGCTCCTGGTCGGGCGCGAGGACCGCGTGCGCGCGACGGCGCTCGAGGCCGGCATCGAGCTCGGCGAGGGCATCGAGGTGATCAACGCGCGGCTCTCCACGCGCAACGCGTCCTACACCAATTACCTCTATGAGCGGCTGCAGCGTCGCGGCTTTCTCATTCGCGACTGCCAGCGGCTGGTGAACCAGGACCGCAACCACTTCGCCGCCTGCATGGTGGCGCTTGGCGACGCCGATGCCATGGTCACCGGGGTCACCCGCAACTTCTCGGTGGCGCTGGAAGACGTGCGCCGCTGCATCGACACCAAGCCCGGGCATCGCGAGATCGGCGTTTCGCTGGTGATCACGCGCGGCCGCACCGTGCTGGTCGCCGATACGGCGGTCACCGAGATGCCCGGCGCCGAGGACCTCGCCGACATTGCGGTCGAGGCCGCCGGCGTCGCGCGCCGGCTCGGCTATGAGCCGCGGCTCGCGCTCCTGGCCTTCTCCACCTTCGGACATCCCCCGGGCGAGCGCTCGGCACGGGTGCAGGAGGCGGTGCGCATCCTCGACCATCGCCGCGTCGACTTCGAATATGACGGCGAAATGGCAGCCGACGTCGCGCTCGATCCGGCGCTGATGGCCGCCTACCCGTTCTGCCGGCTGTCCGGTCCGGCCAACGTACTGGTCATGCCGGCTTTCCACTCGGCCTCGATCTCGACCAAGCTCCTGCAGGAGCTCGGCGGTGCGACCGTCATCGGGCCGCTCCTGGTCGGCCTCGACCGGCCGGTGCAGATCGTCCAGCTCGGCGCCAAGGATGCCCAGCTCGTCAACATGGCCGCTCTCGCTGCGTTCAATATCAGCGGCTGACTTGTCACATTCACGGAGACCCGATCATGAGCGCTAAGCCCCTCTCCGGCGTCATCGCCGCCATCGCCACGCCGGTCAGCAAGGATGGCGCACCGGACGTCAAGCGCGCGCTGTCGCTCGCCCGTTTCCTGCTCGACAACGGCTGCGATGGTCTCAACGTGCTCGGCACGACGGGCGAGGCAACGTCATTCTCGCTCAACGAGCGCCAGGGCTTGATGAGTGCCTACAAGCAGGAGGGGCTGCCGCTCGACCGCCTGATGGTCGGCACCGGCGCCGCAGCGGTGAGCGATGCCATCGCGTTGACGCGGCACGCCGCCGAGCTCGGCTTTGCCGGCGCGCTGGTGTTGCCGCCGTTCTATTACAAAGGCGTGCCGGATGACGGGCTCGTCGCCTATATCGACGCGATCGTCGGCGCCACAACGGCGAAGCCGATCCCGATCTATCTCTATCATTTCCCCGCGCAGTCCGGATTGCCCTGGCATATCGCCCTGATCGAGCGTCTGCTGAAGGCGCACGGCTCGCGCATCGTCGGGTTGAAGGATTCATCAGGCGACATGACCTATGCCCGCTCGGCGGCGGCCATCTCGCGCGACTTCGCCGTGTTCCCCTCGACGGAAGCAGCGCTGCTCGAGGCGCGCGATGGGACTTTCGCCGGATGCATCTCGGCCACCGCCAATCTCAATGCCGACCTGTGCGCGCGCGCCTGGCGGCAGGGTGACAAAGCTGCGCTCGACGCCGCCGTGACGATCCGCAAGCTATTCGACGGCAAGCCGCTGGTCAGCGGCATCAAGGCCCTGCTCGCCCATATCCATGGCGATGCGGAACTCTCCCGCATGAAGCCGCCGCTGGCCCCGTTCTCTGCCGCCGACCGCGCCGCGGTCGTTGCCGGGCACGATGCGGTGCGGGCCAAGCGTGTTGCCTGAACTGCGGCCCGTTGACGGGGCAAAAGGGGGTCTCTATAAGCCTCGCCACTGGCGGCGAGGCTCTCGCCGCCCTCATTATTTAAACGGCTGATTGTCGGACAAGGTCCCGGACCACCGGGTCCCTGACCGCCGACACTGCCCCCGAGAGAGGCTCATGGCTAATACGACGTCGGCAAAGAAAGCTACGCGCAAGATCGCGCGCCGCACCGCGGTCAACCAGGGTCGCCGTTCGCGCCTGCGCACGTCGGTCCGCAAAGTCGAAGAAGCGATCGCTTCCGGCGATCGCACCGCGGCAGCCGCCGCGCTGAAGGCGGCGGAGCCGGTGATCATGCGCGCGGCGCAGTTCGGCGTCGTGCACAAGAACAATGCCAGCCGAAAAGTTTCGCGGCTCGCGCACCAGGTTGCCAAGCTCGGCAAGTAGTCCGCTGGCGCACGCGACGCTCCGGAAAGCGAAATCTGGAATACAAAAGCCCAGCGCAAGACGCTGGGCTTTTTGCTTGCAAATTTGCTCAATTGATTTTTTGATCTAAGGCAACGATCGCGCGATTTGCCCGCAAATCTTTTTCGCGCCGCGCGCGTTGTTGCAAATCCGTCACGCGCTCTTCACTTGCGTATGCGATCTTCATTTTGCGCTGGACAGGATTTTGCCGCGACGACGGAAACGTCGTGCGCGCACTGCTATATTAACACGGGCTACCCTTACTTTTTGGTCATAAAAAGAATCGCCGCAAGAAAGACTTAAGCTGGATACACACGCGAGCACCTCAAAAACTCAATAACGCGCGCAAAACCGCGGTCACCGCGGCCGCGCAAATTTCAGCGGTTTGCGTGCATCAATGTTGATCCTTCTCGCGAGAGATTCCGCGCGCTGGATCAAAGCGTTAAAAAAATCATTGTCGCCTGCTCGACGCGCACGCACGACGCTGCACAGCATCACGCAACGTGAAAAAGCATTGCGAGCGTAGATGCCATATGCTTTTTCTTAAGACGCGCTGCTGACACGGCGCCTCCACGAACGGTCCGCCGACCACACTCATCGCGGGATGAGAACGGCTGCATGTTGCCACTCGCCAGCGTCCGTGTGCGCCGCGAGACTGAAAACGGGAGAGAGGGTGCGCGAGTTCGAGAGCCGGAGCGACGACCGGCTGTCGTGCGAGCTAAGAGTCGAGAATACAACAGACAGCGGCGCCAGACCGCATGTCGGGGGGCAGGATCAAATGAAAAATGCTGGGGCAATGTCGGTGCGAATGCCCGACATTATTGGCTGGGCAGATGCAGTTGTTTTTTTGAGCGGATATTGCGAGTCAAAAGTCTTCAGCCGGTCCTGTTCTAGACCGACTTTCACCACAGGCGCCCTTGGGGCGCCGCCGATGCACCGCCGGGCGTAACCTCTCTCCCGCGACGGTGCAAAGCCACGGAGCGCCTTGCTCCGTTCTCAATGACCCCACGACGGCATCGTCTTTAGCAGCGAGTGATGTTGCGTCCTGTTGCGTCGGGCGGCGATGTTTTGTCGCCCTTGTGTGAACCGCGTCAGCTTCAACCAATAGACCGGATAGAGAAGACAGAAATGGCAGCAAACGAGCAGGATCGCTGGGCACGGGTTAAGGGACGTCTGCGCGCCGAGGTCGGCGACGACGTATACTCCAGCTGGTTCGCCCGCATGGACCTGGAGGCTGTCGACCAGGATACCGTGCGCCTTTCGGTACCGACCCGCTTCCTCAAGAGCTGGATCCAATCGCATTACGCCGAGCGCGTGCTGACCTGCTGGCAGGCTGAAGAGTCCTCGATCGGGCGCATCGAGCTCACCGTGCGCTCCGCGATCGTGCGCTCGACGGTGACCAAGCCGAAACTCGAGGAAGAGCACCTCAACGGCAGCGCCGTGAAGCTTAACGGCCATCACGGCCGGCCGGTGCTCGGCGGCGACGCCGGCGTGCATGAAGCGCTCGGCGGATCGCCACTCGATCCGCGCCTGACCTTCGACACCTTCATCGTCGGGCGCTCGAACACACTCGCCCAGGCAGCCGCCAAGCAGGTCGCCGCCGCCAAGCGCGGCGACACGGTGATGTTCAACCCGCTCTACATCCATGCTGGCGTTGGGCTGGGCAAGACGCATCTGCTGCAGGCCATCACCTGGGCCGGCAATGCGCTCGGCGAGCGCAAGGTGCTCTATCTCACGGCCGAGAAATTCATGTACGGCTTCGTCTCGGCGCTGCGCACCCAGACCGCGCTTGCCTTCAAGGAAGCACTCCGCGGTATCGGAGTATTGGTGATCGATGACCTGCAGTTCTTGCAGGGGAAGAATACGCAGGCCGAGTTCTGCCACACGCTCAATGCGCTGATTGATGCCGGCCGGCAGGTGGTGATCGCGTCCGACCGCCCGCCCGCGGACCTCGAAAGTCTCGACGAGCGCGTGCGCTCGCGGCTCGCCGGCGGCCTGGTGGTGGAGATGGGATCGCTCGGCGAGGACCTGCGGCTCGACATCCTGCGCTCGCGCGTCGCCGCCGCCCGCGTGCACCATCCGGGCTTCGACGTGCCGCTGCCGGTGCTGCAATACATCGCCAAGACCGTCACTCATAATGGGCGCGATCTCGAAGGCTCGGTGAACCGCCTGCTCGCGCACAACAAGCTTACCGGCCACGCGGTGACCATGGAGATGGCCGAGCGCGAGGTGCGCGACTTGATCCGTCCGCAAGAGCCGCGGCGGGTGAAGATCGAAGACATCCAGCGCGTGGTGGCCCGGCAATACAATGTCAGCCGCTCCGACCTCCTTTCCTCGCGCCGTACCGCCAATGTCGTGCGGCCACGCCAGGTCGCCATGTATCTGGCGAAGACCCTGACGCTGCGCTCGCTGCCGGAGATCGGGCGCCGCTTCGGCGGCCGCGACCACACCACCGTTCTGCACGCCGTGCGCAAGATCGAAGGCCTGGTCGGCAACGACACTGCGCTTGCGGAAGAGATCGAGATCCTCAAGCGCCAGCTACAGGATTAGGGGCTCGCACCCCGGAACCGGCGCGCCCTTTGTGGGCGCGCCAACGTTCGCCGGGCGCCCCCCGCCCAGGGTACGGAAAGGCCGGGGAAAATCGGCACCGTCGTATCCCGCCACCCTTGCGGAATCCGTGCCGCCTTGTCACTTTTGCCGGCTCTGGCCCCGCCCTCCGGCGAGCGGCCGCCCTTATTTGCGCCTTCCGGCGCCACAGTGGGCCCCATGAAAGTCACGGTCGAGCGCGCCGAGTTGTTGAAGTCCCTGGGCCACGTGCACCGCGTGGTCGAGCGTCGCAACACGATCCCCATCCTGGCCAATGTGCTCATTCGCGCCGAGCGCTCGAAGCTCTCCCTCAAGGCCACGGACCTCGACCTGGAGATCAATGAGGCGATCGCCGCCGAGGTCTCGCCGGGCGGCTCGACCACGGTGCCAGCGCACATGTTCTATGAGATCGTGCGCAAGCTTCCCGAGGGCTCGCAGATCGTGCTGGAGGCCTCCGGCGACCGCGCGGTGCTGGCGATCCGCGCCGGGCGCTCGCGCTTCACCCTGCAGACGCTGCCGGAAAGCGACTTTCCTGACCTCGCGGCGGGCGAGATGAGCCACACTTTCAAGCTCGGCGCCGTGGAGCTCAAACGGCTCATCGACAAGACGCAGTTCGCCATCTCCACCGAGGAGACGCGCTACTATCTCAACGGCATCTATCTGCACGCCGCCGGCAACAACAAGAATGCGACCCTGCGCGCAGTGGCCACTGACGGCCACCGGCTTGCCCAGGTCGAGCTGCCGTTGCCACAGGGCGCCGCAGGGATGCCGGGCATCATCGTGCCGCGCAAGACGGTCGGCGAGGTGCAGCGGCTGATCGAGGACAGCGAAGCCGAGATCGGCATCGAGCTGTCCACCGGCAAGATCCGCTTCACGCTGGGCGACGTGGTGCTCACCTCCAAGCTGATCGACGGCACCTTTCCGGATTACGGCCGGGTCATTCCAGCGGCCAACGACAAGGAGCTTGTCGTCGACAAGAAGGAGTTCGAGGCCGCCGTCGACCGCGTGTCGACGGTGTCCAGCGAGCGCGGCCGCGCCGTGAAGCTCGCGCTCTCCGGCGGGAAGCTGGTGCTCTCGGTGACCAATCCGGATTCCGGCAGCGCCACCGAGGAGCTCGAAGTGCAATACGAATCGGATGCGCTCGATATCGGCTTCAACTCGCGCTACCTGCTCGACATCGCCGCACAAATCGAAGGCGAGGTCGCCGTGCTCAAGCTCGCCGATCCCGGCTCGCCGACGCTCATTCAGGACAAGGACGCCAAGGGCGCGCTCTATGTGCTGATGCCGATGCGGGTGTAGCTGCGTCGAGTCCGTACGCTGTCATGCGCGGGCTTGACCCGCGCATCCATCGAGCTTCAGGAAGACTGATGGATTGCCGGGTCAAGACCCGGCAATGACGGACCGAATCCTTTGACACGGTCGGTACTCCGCTCCAGATGCCCGCTGCACAGATCCGCCGCCTCAGCCTGACGAATTTCCGCAGCTATCCCGCGGCGGCGATCGCGCTCGACGGCCCCGGCCCGGTGGTGCTCACCGGCCCCAACGGCGCCGGCAAGACCAATCTCATCGAAGCGATCTCCTTCTTGGCGCCAGGCCGCGGTCTGCGCCGTGCCACACTGGAAGAAGTCGCCTTCAGCGAGGGCGACGGCTCCTGGGCCGTGTCGGCCGAGGTCGAAGGGATGCTCGGCCTCGCCACGCTCGGCACCGGCATTGCCGCGCTGGTCGACGATGATGCCACGCCGAGCCGGCAATGCCGCATCGATCGCGAGCCGGTCGGCTCGGCGACCGCTTTTGCCGACCATCTGCGCGTGATCTGGCTCATTCCGGCGATGGACACCTTGTTCAACGGTCCTGCCTCCGAGCGCCGCCGCTTTCTCGATCGCCTGGTGCTCGCGGTCGATGCCGAGCATGCGAGCCGCGTCGCCGCGCTCGAGCGCTCGCTGCGCTCACGCAATCGCCTCCTGGAGAACGGGGTGAGCGATGCACATTGGCTCGACGCCGTCGAGCACGAAACCGCCGAGCTCGCGGTAGCGGTCGCCGCCGCGCGCGCCGAGACCGTGCGCCGGCTCGCGTCCGCGCTCGCGGCCGGCGCCGCGGACGACATCCCATTTCCTGCGGCGGAGATTGCACTCGACGGCTGGATGGAGCGCATGCTGCCGGAGCATGCGGCGCTGGTCATCGAGGACCGCTATCGCGCCGTGCTCAAGGATAATCGCGCGCGCGATGCCGCCGCCGGTCGCACGCTCGATGGCCCGCATTTGAGCGATCTCGTCGTGCGCCATGCCGGCAAGGGCATCGCCGCAGCGGACGCCTCGACCGGCGAGCAGAAGGCGCTGCTCATCCGCCTCATGCTCGCCCATGCCGGACTGATCACGGAGATGACCGGCACCGCGCCACTGCTGCTGCTTGATGAGGTCGTCGCGCATCTCGATCCCGATCGCCGCGCGGCCTTGTATGACGCGCTCGCGGCGCTCGGCGCGCAGGTGTTCATGACGGGCGCCGATCCGGCGGCGTTTGCCGACATTGCCGTACGCGCGCAAATGTTCGACGTGCGTCCCGGCAAGATTGAACGGCGATCTGCGAGTTCCGTCGAGAAGACGTGAGCACCACAAAATCGGAACAACCAGGGGGCTCTCGCCTTTAGTGTTGGAAAGGCGACATGACTGTTTGTTCACATGGCGATGGAACCGACCATGCCCCGCGATTGGACCGCGAACGACACGGCAGCGGCAGAGAAGGCCGCGCGTGAATTACGCGTGGCGGTGGAGCGCCTGCAAGCTGACATCGCGCGTGTCGAGATCTGGGCCGGCGCGCTCGCCGGCTTCAGCAAGCCGGTGCCGGACTATGACGGCGGCTTTCATCACCTGCTGATAAGCGATCAAGCACGTCCGCGGCGCTGACTGAGCGACGAATCGGGAGCGCCAAACACGGCTTCTTGGCGGCCGTTTTCAGGGGCGATTTTTCCTCCAGCGCCCCTTTAAAATTGCATTGTGGATCAACATATTAGCAGCGGTCACTTTACTCTGTACGACACCCCCAAATCGTGTCACACCACGTGCACGATTCAGCGCAATTTCAGTCTCTGATTCGAAGGTCTCTCGATGGCCGAGCCCGCTCAAAAACTGCCGCCGCTTCCCTCCGATTATGGTGCCGAGTCGATCAAGGTCCTCAAAGGCCTCGACGCCGTGCGCAAGCGGCCGGGCATGTATATCGGAGATACCGACGACGGCTCCGGCCTGCATCACATGGTCTATGAGGTCGTCGACAACGCCATCGACGAGGCGCTCGCCGGCCACGCCACCGAAGTGACGGCGACGCTCAATCCCGACGGCTCGGTGACCGTGCGCGACAACGGCCGCGGCATCCCGACCGACATCCACAAGGGCGAAGGCGTCTCCGCGGCCGAGGTCATCATGACCCAGCTGCATGCCGGCGGAAAATTCGACCAGAATTCCTACAAGGTCTCCGGCGGCCTGCACGGCGTCGGCGTGTCCGTCGTCAATGCGCTGTCGAGCTGGCTCAAGCTCACGATCTGGCGCGACGGCAAGGAGCATTTCATCGAATTCCGCGACGGCGAGACCGTGGCGCCGCTCAAGGTCGTCGGCGATGCCGACGGCAAGCGCGGCACCGAGGTGAGCTTCCTCGCCTCGCCGAAGACCTTCTCGATGACGGAATACGACTTCGCTACGCTGGAGCACCGGCTGCGCGAGCTCGCGTTCCTCAACTCCGGCGTCACCATCGTGCTCTCCGACATGCGCCACGCCGTCGAGAAGCGCGAGGAGATGCGCTATGAGGGCGGCGTCGAAGCCTTCGTCAAATATCTCGACCGCAACAAGACCTCGCTGGTGCCCGCGCCGATCATGGTCAAGGGCGAGCGCGAAGGCATCACGGTGGAAGCGGCGTTGTGGTGGAACGACGGTTACCACGAGAGCGTGCTCTGCTTCACCAACAACATCCCGCAGCGCGACGGCGGCACGCATCTCGCCGGTTTCCGCGGCGCGCTCACCCGCCAGGTGACCACCTATGCGGAGAGTGGCGGCATCGCCCGCAAGGAAAAGGTCACGCTCACCGGCGACGATTGCCGCGAAGGGCTGACCGCCGTGCTCTCGGTGAAGGTGCCGGACCCGAAGTTCTCCTCGCAGACCAAGGACAAGCTCGTTTCATCCGAGGTGCGCCCGGTGGTCGAGGGCATCATCAATGATGCGCTCAACGCCTGGTTCGAGGTGCATCCGGCCGAGGCCAAGGTCGTCGTCGGCAAGGTGGTCGAGGCGGCCGCTGCGCGCGAAGCCGCGCGCAAGGCGCGCGAGCTGACACGGCGCAAGGGCGCGCTCGACGTCTCCTCGCTCCCCGGCAAGCTCGCCGACTGCCAGGAACGCGATCCGTCAAAATCCGAGCTGTTCATCGTCGAGGGCGACAGCGCCGGCGGCTCCGCCAAGCAGGGCCGCAATCGCGAATTCCAGGCTGTCCTGCCGTTGCGCGGCAAGATACTCAATGTCGAGCGCGCGCGCATGGACAAGATGCTCTCGAGCCAGGAGATCGGCACGCTGATCACCGCGCTCGGCACCGGCATCAGCGACGAGTTCAACGCCGAGAAGCTGCGCTATCACAAGATCATCATCATGACCGACGCGGACGTGGACGGTTCCCACATCCGCACGCTGCTGCTCACGTTCTTCTACCGGCAGATGCGCGAGATCATCGATCGCGGCCACATCTTCATCGCGCAGCCGCCGCTGTACAAAGTGGCGCGCGGCAAGTCCGAGCAGTACATCAAGGACGAGCGCGCGCTGGAGGACTATCTGATCCAGAGCGGCCTCGATGAGGCGGTGCTCAAGCTCGCCAATGGCGAGGAGCGCGCCGGCGAGGACCTGCGCAAGCTGGTCGAGGAAGCGCGCTCGATCCGCGCCATCCTCAACGGCCTGCACAGCCGCTACAACCGCCGCGTCATAGAGCAGGCGGCGATCGCCGGGGTGCTGCGGCCCGACGTGACCAGCAATCCCGATGCCGCGGCCCAAGCCGCGGCCTACATCGCCAAGCGACTCGATGCCATCGCCGAGGAAACCGAGCGCGGCTGGACTGGCTCCTTCGTCGAGGGCGAGGGTTTCCTGTTCGAGCGCACGGTGCGCGGCGTCCGGGAGGCAGCGATGATCGACCAGGCGCTGCTCGGCTCCGCCGATGCGCGCAAGCTCGACGAGTTCGCGCCATCTCTGCAGGCCGTCTACCCGCGACCGACGCCGCCGGCGATGCTGCGAAGGAAAGGCGAAGACACGCCGATCCATGGCCCGGTCGGGCTGTTCGAGGCGCTCACAGGTACCGGGCGCAAGGGCATCACGCTGCAGCGCTACAAGGGTCTCGGTGAGATGAACCCAGAGCAGCTCTGGGAAACCACACTCGACAACAATGTCCGCTCGTTGCTGCAGGTGAAGATCAAGGACGGCGAAGAGGTCGACAACGTCTTCGCGGAGCTGATGGGCGACCTGGTCGAGCCACGCCGGCAGTTCATCCAGGAGCACGCGCTCGCTGCGAGCGTAGACGTCTAGACGCCCGGCGCTCGCGCGCCGGACGTTCTATTCTTCGCCAAGACCTGACGGTCGAGATCAGCAGCCGCGGGACCAGCCCCAGCGCCAGCCGATACCGCTTTCGTCCCACACTTTCACGCGGTGGCCGACGCAGTCGCCGCCGCCGGTGGTGTAGGCAGCGGCATAGGAGCCGACATAGCCTTCGTCATCGTAGTAGTGGCGGCGCGGCGGGATGTAGCTCTCGTAATAGCGCGGCCGATAGTAGCGCGGCTCATCGTAGTAGCGCGGGCGCGCGTAGTAGCTCGAATAGTAGCGCGGGCGGTCGTAGTAGCCGCCGTAGTAGCTCGAATAGCGCGGCCGGTAATAGCCGCCGTAGTAGCTGCTTCGATACGGATTGTAGACCCGCTCGTAGCGGACGATGCGGCGATAGCAACAGCTCGAGTGGGAGTAAGAGCGGTCGTAAGACGGCCGATAGCCGCCGTCGTAGTAGTACTCGCCGGCGCTTGCGGGCTTACTCGTGGCGATGCCGAGGACGAGAAGACAGGAGAAGAGGACGAGCGACAGGACAAAACGCATGGGGTCATCTCCAGCCAAAGATGATGCAGCAAAATAGAAGTAATAGAGCGGCGGATTTTAGCGGAACCCGCGGCATCAAACGCAAGACATTGAATTTAGTTTCACAGAGAAATCGTCAAAACTGTCGCATTCGGGCCACGACACTGCACCGGAGCACGACGTCCGGTTGTGGCTGCGGGAATCCAGCCAGCGGAGCAGCGCCCGCGATGCAGGCGCGGCCCTAGGACTCAAGCATTTGTCGGAACACGGGAATCGCCGGCCTCAGGAGCTGATGCGGCTCCCAAGCGCCATGCCAAACACCACGATCAGCAGGAAGCCGACGAGGAAGATGCCGAACAGCACTTTGGCGATGCCGGCGGACGCCACCTCGACGTCGGTGAAGCCGAACACCCCGGCGATCAAGGCAATGATGAGAAAAATGACGGCCCAGCGCAGCATCGCAGGCTCCCGTGAATGTCGGATGGTCAGCACTGCACCAATCGCCAACCGGCGCCGCCGGTTCCGGGCGTCTTGTCAGAACAGATCGAGATATTCGTTCTGCTCCCAGGCCGTGACCTCGGCAGTATCGGCCTCAGCACCGGCTTCCTTGCGGAAGCGGGCGATCTCCGCATCCTTGATGCGCGCGTAATAGTCGACGAAGCTGCCGAACCGTTTGCGGAAGCAGCGGTCCACGCGCAGCGCCGCAAGCGCGTGCTCCAGTGAGATCGGCAGCTTCGCCGCCTCGACCTCGTAGGGCGTGTCCGCCGATGGAGGCGGCTCGAGCTTGCACGCGATGCCATCGAGCCCGGCATAAATCTGCGATGCCATATAGAGGTATGGATTGGCCGCCGGCTCGCCGACGCGGTTCTCCAGATGCGTCGCCGCGTCGCCTGGCTGCCCAAGCACCCGGATCATCACGCCGCGATTGTCGCGCGCCCAAATGGCGCGGTCGGGGGCCAGCGAATAGGCACGGTAGCGCTTGTAGCCGTTGACGGTGGGCGTCGCGAAAGCGGTCGACGCCGCCGCGTGATCGAGCAGGCCCGCGAGGTATCCGCGACCAAGCGCAGAAAGAAGGCCACCGTGCTCGGCGGCGAAAGCGTTGTCGCCGGATTTGCGCTCGATCAGCGACTGATGCAGGTGCCAGCCGCTCGACATCACGTGCGGAAGCCGCGGCCGGCACATGAAGCTCGCGAGCAGGCCCGCCCGCCGCGCCATCTGCTTCATCGCCGCGCGAAACAGCACCATGGTGTCGGCGGCGGCGAGCCCGAGCTGCGGGCCGAAGGTGAACTCGCATTGGCTCGGGCCGAGCTCCACCTCGACCGAGCGCAGCGGCAGGCCCAGCGCGACGATGCCGCGGCGCAGCGCTTGGAGTACCGGCTCCATCTGATCGAAGCGCGTCTCGGTGAGATACTGGTAGCCCTGCGAGATCAAGCTCACCTCGGGGGCTTGCGGCGGCCATGTCGCATCGGCGGGGGCGAGCCGTGGATTGTCGATGCGGAAAAGATGCAGCTCGACCTCGAGCCCAGCGAGGAAATCGAAGCCGGCCTTGCCGAGCTCGTTCAGCGCTTCCGCATAGAGCCGCCGCGTCGAAAACGGCACCGGCTTGCCGTTGCTGAAATAGATGTCGCAAAGGAGCCAACCGGTCTTCTCCGCCCAGGGCAGCACGCGGAAGCTCGTCGGATCCGGCACCATGACGAAGTCGGCGCCACCCTCCATTTCCGGCATGCCGAAGCCGCCGCCCGCGGTGAACACCGGAAACACGCTGCGATGCGAGGTGTCCTTCGCGAGCAGCGTCGTCGTCATGCTGACGCCCGCGCGTAGCGCGCGCGGCGTTTCGCTGGCGAGCAACGTCTTGCCGCGCAGCACACCGTGCTGATCGGCGAAGGAGAAGCGCACCACTTCGAGCTTGTGCCGCTTGATCGCCGCCTCGACCGCACGTGCGGTTTCGGACTGCGCGTCAGTCCACAGCGAGTGCCGCTCGACGAAGCTCAGCGCCGACGATCTCTTCTTGCGCGAGGACATCGGCGCCAGTGCTCGCTTTCAGTGTGCGCCCATCCAGGGCGTCGACTTGCGCCGCGCCTGATGCGTCTTCTGCCAATAGCCCTGCCAGTCGTCGGCGGGACCGATGCCGTCGACGCAAGCGGGACCGGTGACGGCGGCAGCTTCCGTTCGATCGAGCGCCATGAACGGTCGCTCGCCCTTGCCTGCCTGCTCGATGGCCTGGCGCAGCACGCGGCGATAAGCCGTGATGGCCTTGTCCGACTGACCGAGATGCTCGCGCGTGCGGTCCTGGATCTCGCCCATGGACTCGCAGGCCCATTGGTCGTGCACATTGATGTCGGTGCCCATGCCGGTATAGGTCTCGTGCTCCTGCTCGTGCGGATCGAAACCGTAGTCGTTGCTCTTGTTCCGGCGCGGCACGTAATCCGGGAGCTCGTAAAGCTCGAGGCGCTGGCGGCGCATCTCGTCCTTGTTCACCGGCGAGCCGAAACTGGTGAAGATCGCGTACCAGTAGTGCTTCACGTCATCGATCGGCACGTGCCACTGCGCGATCGTCATCTCCCGGCTCATCGGAATCATGAAGGCGTTCGGAAACACCAGATTGGTGACCCGCACATGCATGCTGTTGTCGCTGATCTGGCGCAGCGTCGCGATGCGCATCCCGTAGTCGGTCGGCTCGACCTCGATGCGCGGGCGCGGAAACTCGCGCATGATCTGGGTCATCGGCATGTCGGCATCCTTGGTGTGGTCGCGGAACATGCGACCGTAACCCTGCGCCGGGTCCTCGTCGTTGAAGAAGCGGTGCAGGAACGACGTGTGTGCCGGATCGATGCCGACCTCGAGCGACTGCAGCCAGTTGCAGTCGATCATCCCTTTGAACGCGAAGGTGTGTGAGCTCGGCGCGACGAAGCAGTCGAACTGTGGAAATTCCGGCGACGCGCCGGGGCCCATATAGGCGAACAGGATCCCGCTCTTCTCCACCACAGGATAGGCTTTCTGGCGAATATTGGCGCAGAGATTGCTGCCCTCGGGCTCGGCCGGCGTCTCCAGGCATCTGCCGTCGACATCGAACAGCCAGCCGTGAAAGGCGCAGCGCAATCCGCCGCCCTCCAGGCGGCCGAAGGCGAGGTCGGTGCCGCGATGCGGACAGCTACGGCCGACGAGCCCGTAGCGGCCCTTCTCGTCCCTAAAGATCACAAGATCTTCACCGAGCAATCGCACCGGCTTCACCGGGCGAGGTCCGGAGAGCTCGTCAACCAGCGCCGCGGGCTGCCAATAGCGCCGCAACAAGGTGCCGGCCGGCGTGCCGGGTCCGACGCGGGTGATGTGATCGTTCTGTTCCTGGCTCAGCATGGCGCGCTCGCAGTTGTCTGTCGTTGGCTGCGAAGCTTATTCCATGCCCCGGCGATGTCGAATCCCCGCAATCGAGGACTCCAAAATGGTTGTGGCGCCCGCAGGCGCCACAGCCGGTCACGCACAGACGCGACGCAACAGGTCTCAGGCCGGGCTGCTGCCCGCCCAATTGAACATCTGCCGTCGACGCCAATAGGTCTGGCGCAAGCCCATCAACCGCTGTGCCGCGGTCTTGGCCTCGGAGCGTGTCTGCGTGGCACAGATGCGGTATTCGAGATCGCTGGTACGCACCGGATGCACTTCGCGGCGAAACAGGCGGCTCCAACCGCTGGCACCATCGATCTTCAACTCACGCAAAGAGCGCGCGACATTGGCCGAGTAGCCGAAGGCGATCGCGCGCCCGGTCAGGGTGTGACGCACCTCATAGACGCCCGGCCCCGCCGGAGCCTCGATCGGATCGAGACCCTGAACCTGAGGAAAGTGCCGCCAACTGCTCCACGATGAAGTCATGACAATTCGTCCCGCGTGAAAGTGTGCGAAATGATTCTGGGATACCCACCCGTCTTAGACCAAGCCGCGGGCAACAAACGCGATCAACAACGAATGGTTCCGGATTTCCACTGACTTTCCCGTGAGTCCGTAGATGAACCCGCGGAGAATTGGCCACAAACGCACAAAACTTGACCAAAAACACACATCGTCTAGTGACCGGGCAGCACCAAAACCTTGGGCTTGCCGGGCAATGTGCTGCGCGACAGCACGACCGACGGTGTCTCGCTGAACTCCACGTCCCATTCCTGCCCGATGCGTGCAAGAAAACGATCGAGCGTGAAGCGGCTGAAAAAGTGCATGGGCACCATCAGCGGGGCCTTCAGCGCCTTGAGCACCTCGACCATGCCGTCGAGGTCCAGCGTGTAGCTGCCGTCGACCGGCACCAACACCACATCGACGCGGCCGATTTCGTCGAGCTGCTGCTGGTTGAGTGTGTGGTGCAGGTGCCCGAGATGCGCGATGCACAGACTGCCGACCTCAAAAACGAAGATGGAATTGCCGTGGCGCTCGGTGCCGCCGGCATAGTCGCGGATATTGGTCGGCACATTGCGCACATGAACATCGTCGACCTGCACATCGTGACGCACCGGCTTGCCGTATTCTTCCGCCCAGCCACGCAACACGTATTTGATCCTCGGATCCGGACCATCCGTGTAATGCGTCGAATGCGCGTGATTCATGGTCGCGATGTCGGGCACGACCGGCGCACGGACGTAATCGTTGTAATCGGTCGCAATGCGGACCAGATGCGGGCTTTCGATCAGGAAGGTGGAATGGCCCACATAAGTGAGCCGCACTTGATCGGATTGCAGCGCCGCGAGATTGAACGCCGCCGGAACGGCGTGCGGCGCACGCGACGCGACAAGACCCGGGCAGCTTTCATTCTGCGCCGGCTTGGCCGGCGGCGGAGCCACGCCTTGCGCGAGCGCCGGTACTGGCACGAGAAACAACAGCCAAGAGAGTGACAGCAGCCGCAACATCGGTGTCGCACAAGCTGACCAAGACGACACTGATGTTACATGCTTTGCGCGGCTTCACCACTGCGCTTTGCGCTCAACTCCTCTGAAAGGCCGGGTGCCAAAAAAGAAAGCGGCGCCGCAACGGCGCCGCTTCCCGTCCTCTCGCCCGCAAAACTACTAGAAATCGTCGAGAAAATATCCCGGACGCGGGCGTGGCGGCGTAACCCTCGCCGTAATCAGCCCCTTCTGGGTTACAACGATCCAGCGGCCATCCTGGCGTTTGATCGTCTCGACTTTGCCGAGCCCTGGCAGATCCGCTCCCGGCACCACTTCGTAGATGCCGGATCGGCTCTGCACCAATACCTGTCCGTTGCGTGCGTCGCGGATCGACCAGCCGTCCACGATGGGCTTGGTCTGATCCTTGGCTTCAACGCTCGCGGTTGCCGCCACCGGCGTGCGCGGCGGCGCGATTGAACCCGTCGTCTCCGGCGTCGGCGTGGCGAGCGCCGCACGGTGCTCAAGACGATCCAGCGCTTCGCTGATCTTGGCGAGGCGCTGCGCAGGATCGGCCTGTGCGCGCTCGCTGCGATCGAGCCGCTCGTTCACCCTGCCGAACTGCGTGGCCGAGAGCTTATTGGCCGTGTCGAGATTGACCTTTACCGCCGCCAGCTCGCTCGCAAGATGCGCGAGCGTCTTCTGCATGGCAACGCGCTCTTCCAGCGCAGGCGCATCGGAGCGCGCCGGCGCGGTCGTGAACGTGCCGACGGTGAGCGCGCCGGCAAGGCCGCCAAGTGCCGCTGAGGCGGCGACGGAAGCGGCCAGCAGCGCAAAGCGTTTGGCGCGCAAGGGGCGTCGTGTCGTCTGCGTCGCATCTTCCGCGACCATCGCGAGCGGCACCAGCGCGGTGGCGGTCGGCGCCTCGGTCGCACTCGCCGCAGCGCGATCCTTGCGCGATTTTGCGGTTTCGACTTTCGCCGCAACCGGCTCGCTTGTGTCCGATGTGGCCACCGCAGGCGCGGGCGCCGTGGGCGGAGATTCGACGTTGAGCAGATCGAGCTGCGGCAACGCCGTCTTTTTATCCGGCGTACCGTTCGCCGCGGGCTCGACGCTCGCTGCCTGGTCCGGCTTCGCTTGGTTGTCCTTATTGTCTTTGCGCTTGGCCATTGGGGGCGACTCCCGAATTGGTGTTCACCAATCGGTAACCATGTTTGGTTACCGATTGGTTACCAGTCAGGCGGCCACCCGCCTCGTTCAGGAGATAAAGCCGCGGCTTTCCGGCGGTCCGTTGAGGCGGATGCCGCTTGCATCGGCAAGCGCTTTCAACGAGGTCTCCGGGCGTGCGCCGATGTGCTGGATGATCTCGGCCGCCGCCAGTGCCCCAAGTCGCGCCGCGGTGCGGTGATCGAGACCGCGCGCGTGCCCGACCAAAAAGCCGGCGGCGAATAAATCGCCGGCTCCGGTCGCATCCACCACCTTCTCAATCGGCGCCGCCGGCACCGCTTCGGTCTTTTCCCCGGCGACGACCACACAGCCTTTCTCGCTGCGAGTGATGACGGCGAGCCGCGTGTCCTTGCGCAGCGTCACGAGCGCGGTGTCGAAATCTCCGGTCTGATAGAGGCTGTGCAGCTCGCGCTCATTGGCGAACAAGAGATCGACGGTGCCGTTGCGAATGAGGTCGAGGAACTCGGCACGGTAACGGTCGACGCAAAATGCGTCCGACAGCGTCAGCGCCACCTTCCGCTTGGCCTCGTGCGCAATTTTCGCCGCCTTGAGGAACGCCTGCTTGGCGTGCGGCGGATCCCACAAATAGCCTTCCAGATAGGTGATCGCGGACGCGGCGATGACCCCCGCGTCGATGTCGTTCGGGTGCAGGTCCTGCGCCGCGCCGAGATAAGTGTTCATGGTGCGCTCGCCGTCGGGCGTGACCATGATGAAGGACCGCGCGGTCGCCGGGCCCGCCGCGGCCGGCTGCGTCGAGAAGGCGACGCCGGCGGCGCGGATATCATGGCCGAAGCTGCGGCCAAGCTCGTCATCCTTCACCTTGCCGATGAAGGCTGCGCGCGCCCCCAGGCTCGCCGCGCCGACGATGGTGTTGGCCGCCGAGCCGCCCGAAATCTCGGTCGCCGGCCCCATGGCCTCGTAAATGCCTTTGGCGCGCGCCTCGTCGATCAGGGCCATGGCGCCTTTGTGCATGCCATGGGCGACGAGGAAGTCATCCTCGGCGCGCGCGATGACATCCACGATGGCGTTACCGATGCCGGTGACGTCGTAACGAATTTCGCTCATGCAGGGCCCCGCAAAAACGGCGCACTATAACGGTCGTGCGCCACGAGGCAACGCAGATGACGCGAGCTATCGTCGCCCGCTAAACTGCGCGGGCAAACGCCCACCACGACGGACTCCTCGGACCAAATGTCGCTCGGTCGCGACCTCACCACTGTCGGCACGGCGACGCTGCTCTCCCGCCTGCTTGGCTTCTGCCGCGATGTCGGCATCGCCGCGCTACTCGGCGCCGGCGTCTTATCGGACGCCTATTTCGCCGCGCTGCAAATCCCCAACCTGTTCCGCCGCCTGCTCGCCGAAGGCGCCATCAATGCGGCTTTCGTGCCGATGTGGCTGCGCGTCCGTGAGGAGCGCGGGGCGGGCGGCACGCGGCTTTTCGGCGAAAGCGTGCTTGGTGCCATGCTCACGGTGCTCGGCGCGTTGGCGCTCCTCTGCCTCGTCTTCACGCCCACGGTCGTGCATCTCGTTGCGCCCGGATTCACTCTGGACGAACCACGTTTCGCATTGGCGATCGAGTTCACCCGGCTGTCGATTCCCTATGTGGCGCTGGTCGGCCTGGTCTGCGTCGGCGCCGCCGTGCTCAACGCCGAAGGTCACGTCGCCGCGGCCGTCTACGGCATCGTCGTCTTCAATGCTGTGCTGCTCGTCACGGTGGCAGTGGTCGCTGTTTCGGGCGGACGCGGCATGCCGTGGGCCGGCGCCGCGTTCGCACTGGCCATCGCCATCGGAGGTCTCGCACAGTTGTTGCTCGTCGGCGGAGCCGTGCTGCAACTCGACGTCGCGCCGCCGCGACGGCCGCGCTGGAGCCACTCGCCGGAGGTGAGGCGGTTTTTCGCCAAGGCCTTGCCGGGCGTGATCGCCGGCGGCATCCCGCAGCTCAAGTTCATGGCCGGCGCCATGGTGGCGTCCTCCTCGCAAGCAGGTGTGTCGTGGCTCTACTACGCGAACCGCCTCTACGAGTTGCCGCTCGGCGTCGCTTCGGTCGCCATCGCCTCGGTGATGGTGCCGCGCATCGCTGCGAGCGTGCGTGCCGGTAGCGACAGCGAATTCGCCGCCATGCAGTCGCGCGCGTTCGAGATCGCCTGCGGCGTCGCGCTGCCGGCGGCGGTCGGCTTCGCGGTCCTCGCTGAATTGATCTCCGGCGGCCTGTTCGAGCGCGGGGCGTTCGGACCGCGCGACACCGCTGCTGTCGCCGCGGCACTAGCCGCCATTTGCGCCGGGCTTCCCGGCCACGTGCTGGAAAAGGTGTTCGGCGCCGTCTCTTTCGCCCACGAGGACACGCGCACTCCGATGTTCGCCGCGCTGTGCGGGCTCGCGACGTCCGTGGTCGGCGCCATCTTGCTGTTCCCGACCTTTGGGCATGTCGGCGTCGCCGCAGCAATCGCCGTCTCGGGCTGGGTTGGCGCCGGCACGCTCGGTCTCGTGCTTTTGCGCCGGCGCTGGCTGCGGCTCGACGCGCAGGCGCTTTACCGCCTGCCGCGCATTGTGCTGGCGACGCTTGCCATGGGCGTGATCACCGCGCTCGTTTGTCACGCACTGCCTGTCGCGGCGCACGTTGGCATCGGGCGGATCGCCGCACTTGCCGCGCTCGTTCTGTTCGGGCTCGGCTGTTACCTGGGATCTCTGCAGGTCCTTGGCGTTGCGCGCATTTCCACGCTCCTCGCGGCGACCCGGGCACGGTTCTGAAGCCCTTGCGCCACGGCGCGCGCTCGTGGCATGTGGCCGCAGCAAGCGAAAGGGATCGGCGAAATGGCGTTCAAGGAGCTGGTGTTTTCCGGCGTGCAGCCGACCGGCAACCTGCACCTCGGCAACTATCTCGGCGCGATCACCAAGTTCGTCGCCCTGCAGGAGCGCTACGACTGCATCTATTGCGTCGTCGACCTGCACGCCATCACGGTGTGGCAGGACCCGCCGGAATTGACGCGCACGATCCGAGAAGTGACGGCGGCCTTCCTCGCCTGCGGCATCGATCCGAAAAAGAACATCGTGTTCAATCAAAGCCAGGTGGCCGAGCACGCGGAGCTCGCCTGGGTATTCAACTGCGTCGCCCGCATGGGCTGGCTCAACCGCATGACGCAGTTCAAGGAGAAAACGGGCAAGGATCGCGAGAACGCCTCGGTTGGTCTTTTTGTCTATCCGAGTCTGATGGCGGCCGACATTCTGGTGTATCGCGCGACGCATGTGCCGGTCGGCGAGGACCAGAAGCAGCACGTCGAGCTCTCGCGCGACATCGCGCAGAAATTCAACAACGATTTCTCCGCCTCGATCGCTTCGCACGGTTTCGGCGACGTCTTCTTCCCGCAGCCGGAGCCGCTGATCCAGGGCGCTGCGACCCGAGTGATGTCGCTGCGCGACGGCTCGAAGAAAATGTCGAAGTCGGACCCGTCGGACTATTCGCGCATCAATCTCACCGACGATGCCGATGCCATCGCCCAGAAGATCCGCAAGGCGAAGACCGACCCGGAGCCATTGCCCGGCGAGGAGAAAGGCCTGGAGCCTCGGCCGGAGGCTGACAATCTCGTCGGCATCTATGCGGCGCTCGCCGGCGTCGGCAAAGGCGACGTGCTGAAAGAATTCGGCGGGGGACAGTTCTCGACCTTCAAGGCGGCGCTGGTCGATCTCGCTGTGCAGAAGCTCGGGCCGATCGGCGGCGAGATGAAACGCCTCGTGCAGGATCCCGCTTACATTGATGCGGTGCTCGCCGACGGTTCGCAGCGCGCCCGCGCGATTGCCAGCGAGACGATGAAGGCCGTCAAGGATATCGTCGGCTTCGTGCGCGCGTAGGCACGGCCCAATACCAGGAAATACCACCATTTCCCGCGCGTCTGCCCCCGCTTGTGGTCGCGGCACTCGCCATGCCACCATTGATCGGCTGAATGGGGAACCAAGGAATGAGCCGCAGGCGACGCAGCTCCGAGGCTGGACACAAGCGCAAATATCTCGTGGTCATCGACGACACCGAGGAATGCGATCGCGCGGTCTATTGGGCAGCGATGCGCGCGGCCCGCACCAAGTCGAGCATGGTGATGCTGCGCGTGATCGAAACCGAAGGCCGCAATCAGCAGTGGCTCGGCGTCGCCGACATCATGAAGGCCGAGGCGCATGAGGCGGCGAGCGTATCGCTGGAGAAATATGCCAACCGCGCCAATGGCGCTGCCGGCATCACGCCGGAGCGGGTCCTGCGTGAGGGCGATCCGGCAGAAGAGATCGCCAAGCTGATCGAGGAGGACGACGACATCGCCATCCTCGTGCTCGCCGCCGGCACCGCCAAGGAAGGCCCCGGACCGCTGGTCACCAGCCTCGGCAAGACGGCGGGAACCTTCCCGATTCCCGTGGCCATCGTGCCCGGCCATTTGAACGACGAAGACCTCGACGCGATGGCGTAATCGTCACGGACCCCGCCGTTGACCCTGGGGCCCAAAAGGCCCATTTAAGCCCTATCCACCAGCGGGCCTTGAACCCGCATGAGGAGAGAAGGCCCATGTTCATCCAGACCGAAGCGACGCCCAACCCGGCGACGCTGAAATTCCTCCCCGGCCGCCCCGTGCTCGAGAGCGGCACGCTCGACATGCCCAACAAGGAGACCGCGGCCGCCTCGCCGCTGGCGCTACGGCTGTTCGAGATTCCCAATGTCAGCGGCGTGTTCTTCGCCACCGACTTCATCACCGTGAGCAAATCGGATGGCGAGTGGCATCAGCTCAAGCCCGCGATCCTCGGCGCCATCATGGAGCATTTCATGTCGGGTGCGCCGCTGCTCGCCGGCGAGGCCCAGCAAGCGGGCGCCGACGAATTCTTTGACGCGGCCGACGCCGAGACCGTGGCCACCATCAAGGAGCTGATCGAGACCCGCGTGCGCCCGGCTGTTGCCAATGACGGCGGCGACATCACCTTCCGCGGCTACAAGGAAGGCATCGTCTATCTCGACATGAAGGGCTCGTGCTCCGGCTGCCCCTCCTCGACGGCGACCCTCAAACACGGCATCCAGAACCTGTTGCGCCACTTCGTCCCGGACGTGGTCGAAGTCCGGCCGATGTAAGCTGCGCGATCGCGACAATCTCTTCGGGCCCGGGAAAGAAAGACGTGGATGGCCGGAACAAGTCCGGCCATGACGGTGGTAGATATTGCCGTCCGGGATCCAAAGGCGATGCGCGTCCTTGCTATCGATACGGCGCTTGAGGCCTGCTCGGCGGCGGTGCTCGACACCGTCCGCGCCGAGATCATTGCGCGTGAATCCATCCCCATGGTCCGGGGACACGCGGAAGGGCTGATGCCGCTCGTCGCCCGCGTCCTCGATCAGGCCAAGCTCGCCTTCACCGACTTGCATCGGGTCGCGGTCACCGTCGGCCCCGGAAGCTTCACCGGCTTGCGCGTCGGCATTGCAGCCGCGCGCGGCATTGCGCTCGCCGCCGGCAAGCCGGCCGTCGGCCTGTCCACGCTTGCTGCCTTCGCCGCGCCGCATATCGCCGCCGACGACACGCTGCCTGTGGTCGCCGCCATCGATGCGCGGCACGACCACGTCTATCTGCAGGTCTTCGGACCGGGCGGCCGCACGCTGGTGGCACCGCGGATCGCCTCGTTGCGCGACGCGCTGCGGGTCGCTGCGAGCGGCAAGCCGCGGCTCGCCGGCACCGGCGCCAAGATGCTTGCCGCCGCGTGGCCGGAGATGGAAGCGCCGCCCTCGCTCGTCGACGAAAGCCGCGCTCCAGAGATCGACTGGGTGGCGCGGCTCGGCGCCGCGGCTGCGGAGACCGGCGCGCCGCCGAAGCCGCTCTACCTGCGCGCACCCGACGCGCAGCCACAGGACGCAGCGCAGCTGCCGCGGCGATGATCGGCTTTCTCGCCCGCCTGATCCCGCGCGCCGCGCCAGCGCTCGCGGAAGCATCCCCACGCGACGCGGCCGCGATCGCGAACCTGCATGCGCGATCATTCCGTCGCGGCTGGAGCGAGCAGGAGATCGAGATGCTGCTCATCGATCGCCATGTCGTGGCGCATCGCGCCACCACCGGACGCAAGCTCGTCGGTTTCATTCTCTCACGCCTCATCAGCGACGAAGCAGAGATCCTCTCGGTGGCGACCGCCGCCTCCTGGCGCGGGCGCGGGCTTGCCCGCAGCCTGCTCAATCTGCATTTGCGGCGGCTCGCGGGCCTCGGCGCGCGCGCGGTGTTCCTTGAGGTCGGCGAGAGCAACGACCCGGCGACGCGGCTCTATGCCCGCGCCGGATTTCGCGAAGTGGGCCGCCGGGCGAATTATTACGGCGAAGGCAGCCCGACCGGCGCCACCGCCTTGGTTTTGCGCCGGGATTTGTCGGAGTAGGCCCTTTTTCATGTGCTCCGATATGCTAGGAAACGGCCTGCGGAGAGCGGTTTTGGCGACCACAGGCAGCAGCAATATCGAGGCCCTTTGCGCGGCGAAGGGCATGCGCATGACCGAGCAGCGGCGCGTGATCGCGCGCGTGCTTGCGGCTGCCGACGACCATCCGGACGTCGAGGAGCTCTACCGGCGCTGCGCCGCCGTCGACGACCGCATCTCCATCTCCACCGTCTATCGGACCGTGAGGCTGTTCGAGGATGCAGGCATCATCGAGCGCCATGATTTCCGCGAGGGCCGCGCCCGCTACGAGCAGATGCGCGAGACCCATCATGACCACCTCATCAACCTGCGCAGCGGCGAGGTGATCGAGTTCCAATCGGAAGAGATCGAGCGGCTGCAGGCCGAGGTGGCGCGCAGGCTCGGATACCGTCTGGTAGATCATCGGCTCGAGCTCTACGCCGTGCCGCTCAACGACGAAAAGACTCGTAGTTGATGCTGCGCTCGATCTTCGTCGCCAGCTACTTCTTTTCCATGACGCCGCTGCTCATTGCGGCGCAATGGGCGTTTGCGCGACTGCGCCTGCCCGGCCGCGGCACGATCGCGGTGGTCTACTACAAGGCGCTATGCCGCGTGCTCGGCCTGCGCGTGCGCGTCATCGGCGTGCCGATCACCGAGCACCCGGTGTTGATGGTCTCCAACCATCAATCCTGGGCAGACATTCTGGCACTCGGCTCGATTACCTCGGTCGCCTTCGTCTCCAAGCGCGAGGTGCGCGACTGGCCGATCGTCGGCATCAGCGCCGAGCTGCTGCACACGGTGTTCGTCGACCGCACGCGGCGGCATCAGACGGGCGCCGCCATCGCCGACATGGTGGAGCGGCTCGCGGCGCGCATTCCAGTCGTGCTGTTCGCCGAAGGGACCTCGAGCGACGGCAATCGTGTGCTGCCCTTTCGCTCCGCGCTGATCGGAGCGCTGCGCGACGCCTGCGCACACGCCGACATCGGCGACCGGGTGATGATCCAGCCAGTGTCGATCTGCTACACCTCGGTGCAGGGGTTGCCGATGGGCCGGCAGCACCGGCCGGTCGTCGCCTGGTACGGCGATCTTGATTTGACGCCACATCTCAAGACCTTCCTCGAGCGCGGCGCCGTCGATGTGGTGGTGACCTTCGGCGAGCCGATTCCCGCCGACGGCAGTTCCGACCGCAAGAATGTCACGCGCATGCTGGAGATGACGGTGCGCCGGCTCACCGCCGCGACCTTGCGCAGCCGTGCGGTTCCCGCCGCCCAGCCGGCGGAATGAGCGGCATTTATTTTTGTCGGGAAAGCCGCTAAGACGGAGCATCGGCAGAGCCACAGTGCCGGACCGAATAAGTAAGTCAGATCAGGCGCTTATGTTGCCGCCACAGGCATGAACCGACCGCGCAAGCTGCACGTCAAGTCATACGGCTGTCAGATGAACGTCTACGATTCGAATCGTATGGCGGACACGCTGGCGCCCGAAGGCTATGTGGAGACGACGCAGCCGGAGGACGCCGATGTCGTCATCCTCAATACCTGCCATATCCGCGAGAAGGCAGCGGAGAAGGTCTATTCCGAGCTCGGCCGCATCCGTGTGCTCAAGCAGACGGCGGCGAGCGAAGGCCGCCGCGTGCTGATCGCGGTCGCCGGCTGCGTTGCGCAGGCGGAAGGCGAGGAGATCATGCGTCGAGCGCCGGCGGTCGACGTCGTCGTCGGCTCGCAGAATTACCATCGCCTTCCCGAATTGCTCGCGCGAGCCGCAGACGGCGAGCGCCTGGTCGACACAGAATTTCCGGTCGAGGACAAGTTCGACAAGCTCACGGCGCCGCAGCGCGAGACGATCAGGCGGCGCGGCATCTCGGCGTTTGTCACCATCCAGGAAGGCTGCGACAAGTTCTGCACCTTCTGCGTCGTGCCGTATACGCGTGGCGCGGAAATCTCGCGCCCGGTCGAGCGCGTCGTTGACGAGGTCGCGCAGCTTGCCGACGCCGGCGTTCGCGAGGTCACACTCATCGGGCAGAATGTGAATGCCTATCACGGCATCGACGCGCAAGGACGCACCGCGAGCCTCGCCGACCTCCTTTATCGCATCGCCAAGGTGCCGGGCGTCGCACGCCTGCGCTACACGACGAGCCATCCTCGCGACATGGACGACCGGCTCATTGCCGCACACGGCGACTTGCCGGCGCTGATGCCGCAGTTGCATCTGCCTGTGCAATCCGGTTCCGATCGCATTCTCGAGGCGATGAACCGGCGGCATACGCGCGCTGACTACATCGCCATCATCGAGAAGCTGCGCGCCGCGCGTCCGGACCTCGCCTTCTCGTCGGATTTCATCGTCGGCTTTCCGGGCGAGAGCGAAGAAGACTTCCGCCAATCGCTTTCGCTCATCGAGGAGGTCGGCTTCGCCAGCGCCTTCTCCTTCATGTACTCGCCGCGACCGGGCACGCCAGCTGCCGAGATGTCGACCCAGATCGCGACAGAGGAGAAATCTGAGCGACTGCAGCGGCTGCAGGCCGCCATCAACCGGCGTTATGCGCAATTAAACGCGCAATGCCGCGGCCGCCGCTTCGACATTCTTCTGGAGAAGCCGGGCCGGCTCCCTGGCCAGCTGGTCGGCAGGTCCCCATATTTGCAGCCGGTGCAAATCATGGCGCCTGCTTCGCTGATCGGGGAGGTCGTGCCCGTCATCATTACCGAAGTCGGCTCCAATAGCCTTTTCGGCGAATTGGCCGGAGAGGCGCGTCATTCGAGAGCTCTTGAGGCAACCGCAGGAGGCTGAGCCGTTGCGAACACCCGACACCGTCATCCCCTCTGCCGCTACGGCCGAGGACACTGCGACCACACAAATCTTGCTCGCTTTTGACGATAATCGGCTCGCCTCAACGCTCTTCGGTCAATACGGACAGAACCTGGCCTTGATCGAACGCCGGCTCGGCGTCGTCGCCGACTCGCGCGGCAATCAGGTCAATATCGAGGGTTCGCGCGCAGGCTGCGAGCAAGCCCGACGCGTGCTCGAAGGGCTCTACGAGCAGATCAAGCGCGGGCAGGATCTCGCGCCGGGCGACGTCGAAGGCGCGATCCGTCTCGCCGTCGCGCAAGGCTCGCTGTTCGACTACGAGTCGGACGCGCCGCGCGCGAATTTCGAGGAGATCAATCTGCGCAAGCGCCCGGTGCGCGCGCGCACCGCCGCACAGGATTCCTATATTCGCGCGCTGCGCCGTCACGCGCTGGTGTTTGGGACCGGTCCGGCGGGTACCGGCAAAACCTGGCTCGCCGTCGCTTATGCGATCCAGCTGTTCGAGCGCAAGGAAGTCGACCGCATCATCCTGTCGCGCCCGGCGGTCGAAGCCGGCGAGCGACTTGGCTTTCTGCCCGGCGACATGCGCGAGAAAGTCGATCCCTATTTGCGGCCGATCTACGACGCGCTCTACGACCTGATGGATGCGCGCATCGTCGAGCGCGCGCTGCAGGGCGGCGAGATCGAAATCGCGCCGCTCGCCTTCATGCGCGGCCGCACCTTGTCGAACGCCGCGATCATCCTCGATGAGGCGCAGAACACCACGTCGATGCAGATGAAGATGTTCCTGACGCGCCTCGGCGAGAACAGCCGGATGATCGTCACCGGCGATCCCAGCCAGGTCGATCTTCCGCATGGGCAGACGTCGGGCCTTGCCGAGGCGGTCTCCCTTCTTGCCAAGGTCGAAGGCATCGGTGTCGCAAAATTCACCGCCGCGGACGTGATCCGCCATGAGCTCGTCGCGCGCATCGTCGACGCCTACGACAACAAAGCGCCGGCGCGCGAGCGCAAGGAATGAGCAGATCGACGAGGACGACCGGGGCCGCGGCGCCGAGTGTCGACATCCTCATCCAATCGCCGCTCTGGGATCGCGAACCGAAGGCATCGGCCTGCGTGCACGAAGCCGTGACCGCGGCGGCGACAGAGATCGCGGTCGGCGCCGGGGAAGTGAGCGTGCTGCTCATCGATGATGCCGGCATCCGCACGCTCAATCGCGACTGGCGCGGCATGGACAAGCCGACCAATGTGCTGTCGTTTCCAACGACGGCTCCCGCACAACCGGGCGCCTTGCGCCCGTTTGGCGACATCGTCATCGCCTACGAAACATTGGCGCGCGAATCATCCGAGGAATCAAAGCCTTTCCTGCATCATCTGGCTCACCTCACGGTGCATGGCTTTCTGCATCTCATCGGATACGATCACGAGACCGACTCGGACGCCGAGACCATGGAAGCGCTCGAACGGACGATCCTGGCGCGGCTTGAGATTCCCGACCCTTATCGCGCGCACGAAGTCAGCGGCCACTAAGCAATGTTTCCTCCCGACTCAGGTTCCGGCGATTCCGGCGGCGGCGGCAGTTACGAGCCGCGCAACCTGCCAGTGCCGGTGCCACTTCCGAGCCAGGTTGCCCGCAATGGCAACGGTGAGACCTGGATAGGCCGCGCGCTGCGTGCACTGTTCGGCTGGAAGCCGGGCTCAATTCGCGCCGATCTCAAGGACGTGCTCGAAGCCGGTCTGCATGGCGAATCCGGCTTCTCGCCGGAAGAAAGCGCGATGCTCAAGAACATCCTTGGGCTGCGCGAGCGTCGCGTGGACGACGTCATGGTGCCGCGTGCCGACATCATCGCCGTGCAGCAGGATATTTCGTTGGGCGAGCTCGTGCGTGTGTTCGAGAATGCCGGTCACTCGCGCCTCGTCGCCTACAACGACACGCTCGACGATCCGATCGGCATGGTGCACATCCGCGATCTCATCGCCTTCATGACCGCGCGCGCGGCGGTCTCCCCGGAAGCCAACGCCAAGCGCAAGAAGCCGCTGCCGGCGAACCTCGATCTCAAGGCCGTCGATCTGTCGCTGCCACTGTCGTCGACCAAGATCGTGCGCGAAATCCTGTTCGTGCCGCCGTCGATGCGGCTCATCGACCTGCTGGCGAAGATGCAGGCGACGCGCATCCATCTCGCGCTCGTCATCGACGAATATGGCGGCACCGACGGGCTCATCTCCATCGAGGACGTCGTCGAGCAGATCGTCGGCGAGATCGAAGACGAGCACGACGAGGATAAGGCGCCCGATATCGCACGGCAGAACGACGACTCCTTTGTCGCCGACGCGCGCGCCAGCCTCGAAGAGGTCATCCGCGTCGTCGGCGTCGACTTCAATGTTGGTGACGCCGCCGAGGACGTCGACACCATCGGCGGGTACCTGATGACCAAGGCAGGCCGCGTGCCGGTGCGCGGCGAGCTGTTTCCCGGTCCGGATTCCTTCGAGATCGAGGTGCTCGACGCCGATCCGCGCCGCGTCAAGCGCCTGCGGATTTATCGTCTGAAGGATCGGCGCGCGCGCAGCCGCGAGTCGAAGCGGCGCGACGCCGATGGCGTGCCAGCGACGGCTGGCGCCACGCCCGCCGAGGAGCCGCGCAAGGACGTGGATGCCGCAGGTAAAAGCACCTCCAAAGCCGCCGGCCGCCCGTGACACCGAAGAGCCTCGCCCATTCCTTCGTCCTCGCCTGGGGCCTGCGCCGCACATCCATGGCCTTTGTCGCCGGCGCGGCATCAGCGCTGGCGCTGGCGCCGATCAATGCCTGGCCGATCTTGTTTCTCACCTTTCCCGCGCTCGTGTGGCTGGTCGACGGTGCCGTCGCCGCCCGCTGGAACGGCGCGCTCACGGCAGCGGGCATCGGCTGGTGCTTCGGCTTCGGCTATTTCCTCGCCGGACTCTATTGGGTCGGCGAGGCGTTCCTGGTCGACGCGCAGACCTTCGGCTGGCTGCTGCCCTTTGCCGTCACCTTGCTGCCGGCCGGGCTCGCCGTCTTCACCGCCCTCGGCGTCGGCGCGGCGCGGCTGTTCTGGATCCGTGGCGCGGCGCGTCTTCTCGCGCTCGCAGCCGCGCTGACCATCGCCGAATGGCTGCGCGGCCATGTGCTCAGCGGATTTCCCTGGAACCTGTTCGGCTATGCGCTGACGCAGCCGTTGGTCATGGCGCAGAGCGCATCCCTGATCGGCATCTGGGGGCTGACGTTTGTTGCGATTGCTGTCTTCGCCTCGCCGGCGGTGCTGGCCGACGATCCGATGGTGACACGGCAAGCCTGGCGCGTTCCCGCCGCCGCCGTGCTCGTGCTGATCGCGTTTGCCGTGTTCGGGGCACTGCGGCTCGCCGGCAATCCGACGAGCTATGTCGCGGGCGTCAAGCTGCGCATCATGCAGCCCAACCTGCAGCAGGACGAGAAATTCAACTACAACGCCCGGCACGACGTAATGGCGCGCTACCTGCGTCTTTCCGATCGCCCGACCGCTCCGCAGTCGAACGGCGTCCACGACGTGACGCATCTGATCTGGCCGGAATCGGCGTTCCCGTTCTTCCTCACCCGCGAAGCCGAAGCGATGGGGCAGATCGAGCGACTGCTGCAGCCGAACACGGTGCTGATCACCGGCGCCATACGCGCGCCGGAAATGACGCCGAATGCGGGCGTCAAGCGCGCCTACAATTCCATCTACGCCATCGACCATGACGGCTCGATCCTCGGCATTTACGACAAGGTGCATCTGGTGCCGTTCGGCGAATATCTGCCGCTGCAGAATTTCCTCGAGCGGCTCGGGCTGATGCAGCTCACCAAGCTACCCGGCGGATTCATCCCGGGCGATCGCCGACGGCTCATGAGCGTGCCGAAGGCGCCGCCTTTCGTTCCGCTGCTCTGTTACGAGATCATCTTCCCCGGCGCGGTGCTGCCGAGCGCCGAGCGTCCCGGCTGGATGCTCAACCTGACCAATGATGGATGGTTCGGCATCAGCTCGGGGCCGTATCAACATTTCCAGCAGGCCCGCTTGCGTGCGATCGAAGAGGGATTGCCGCTGGTGCGCGCGGCTAACACCGGCATCTCGGCCGTGGTCGATCCGCTCGGCCGCGTGGTGAAATCGTTGCCGCTCGGCGTCGAAGGCGTGCTCGACGCAGGCTTGCCGCGCGCGCTTTTGCCGACGGTTTATGCGCGGATTGGGGATACGCCGCTGCTGCTATTTCTAGTTGTGAGTTTTGGCGTTGTTGGGCGGGCGCGACTTCGCCGAAAGTCGTAAGGTTCCTGAGCGGAGCAGACGCCGGGAGGGTCCTGCAACCGACCTTTCGAGGGCCGCCAGGACGGCATTAAATTGCTGTAAAAACTGGGGAAAACTGGCCTTTGGTTTTACTATTCTTGCGGCTTGTTCCCGAGAGTTTCACAATCACCAATTGCTATTGTCCTACAAATGTGAACATTACGTGACATTGAGGAGTCATAGGAGATATTTATGGCCAAGAAGGCGCCCAACCCCATCGACAAGCATGTGGGATCGCGTGTGCGCATGCGGCGCATGATGCTTGGCATGAGCCAGGAGAAGCTCGGGGACGCACTCGGCCTGACCTTTCAGCAAGTGCAGAAATACGAAAAAGGCACCAACCGGATCGGCGCCAGCCGGCTGCAGCAGATCTCGCAGATCCTGCAGGTCCCGGTGTCGTTCTTTTTCGAAGGCGCGCCGCATCTTCCCGGACAGGTCACGGAAGGTCTCAGCGAGGCGCCATCGCCTGCTTACGTGTCGGACTTCCTCGCCACCTCCGACGGTCTCGCATTAACCAAGGCCTTCATGCGGATCAAGAACGCGAAGTTGCGCCGGCGCATCGTCGATCTCGTCGAGCAAGTCGCCGAAGACAACTAGTCTTCTGACTTTCCTCCCTCGATTGCGACGTTCACTATATTTCCAGCCCAACTGATCCCATCTTCTTTTGGGCGATTTGCCCATCTCGCCCGCATCTTGACCTTCCCGGGTGACGCTGCAAGAACACGCCGATATGGCGCGGGGATGCGCCGCTCCACGGGAGGGAGTTCCGCGTGCATACGAATTTTTTGTTCACCAGCGAGTCGGTGTCCGAAGGTCATCCGGACAAAGTCTGCGACCAGATTTCCGACGCCGTGCTCGACGCCTTCATCGAGCAGGACGTCAAGCTCGGCATCGCCGATGACAGTTTGGTGAACACGCGGCTCGGCTGCGAGACGCTAGCCACCACCAACAAGATCGTCATCGCCGGCGAAGGCCGCGGCCAACTGTTCCGCAAATATGCTGACCGCTCCGTGGTCGATCGCGAGTTGATCACCGAGATCGCGCGCGGCGTGGTGAAAGACATCGGCTACGACCAGGACGGCTTCTCCTACCAGGGCGCCGATGTCGAGGTGCTGCTGCACGGCCAATCGCCGGACATCGCCATGGGCGTCGATGCTAAGAAGAAGAAATCCGGCGAGGAAGAAGGCGCCGGCGATCAGGGCATGATGTTCGGCTTCGCCTGCACCGAGAGCGAAGTGTACGAGAAGGGCTCGTACATGCCGGCCCCGATCTACTTCGCGCACAAGATCCTGAAGGTGCTGTCGGAGAAGCGACGCAACAAGCAGCTGTTCGATCTGCAGCCCGACTCCAAGAGTCAGGTGACGGTGAAATACGTCAACGGCAAGCCGGTCGGCTGCACCAAGGTCGTGGTCTCGACGCAGCACAATCCGAAGAGCCGCAACGGCAAGAAGTATACGCCGGGCCTGATCAAGGAGCTGATCGGCGACGCAGTGAGCTCAGCGCTGCCGGAAGGCTGGATGCCGAAGAAGCCGTCGGACTTCCTGGTCAACCCGACCGGCAACTTCGTCGTCGGCGGTCCTGACGGCGACTGCGGTCTCACCGGCCGCAAGATCATCGTCGACACTTATGGCGGCTACGCGCCCCACGGCGGCGGCGCCTTCTCCGGCAAGGACCCGACCAAGGTTGATCGCTCAGCCGCTTATGCGGCACGCTATCTCGCGAAGAACGTGGTCGCCTCCGGCGTCGCCGAGCGCTGCACCATCCAGATCGCCTACGCGATCGGCGTTGCCGACCCGATGTCGCTTCTCGTCGACACGCACGGCACTGGCAAGGTCGCCGAGAGCAAGCTTGAGAAGCTTCTCCCGGAGCTGTTCCGGCTCACCCCGACCAACATCCGGCGCACGCTCAAGCTCAACCGGCCGATCTATCGCCGCACGGCGTCCTACGGGCATTTCGGCCGCGCGCCGGACAAGGATGGCGGCTTCTCCTGGGAGCGCACCGACCTCGCCGACGCGATCCGCCGCGCCGCCCGCTAAGGTCCGCAATCAGCGGTCTTTTCGATGCGATGCCCCGCCTGGGCTCAGGCGGGGCATTCGCTATTCTAGGCCCTATGAAGACAACGCCAGATCAGCAAGGCGATCCGCAGCGTGCCTTTTTCGGCCGCCGCAAAGGTCACCCGCTGCGGCCGCGACAGGCGGCACTCTTCGAAACGCTGCTGCCGCGGCTACGCATCGATCTGACGCGCGCCGCGCCCAGCGATCTCCACACTTTGTTTCCCGGCAAGGTCGGTGAGCTGCGCCTGGAGATCGGGTTCGGCGGCGGGGAGCATCTGCTCGCGCAGGCGCAAGCGAGCCCGGACACCGGCTTCATCGGCTGCGAGCCTTTTGTCAATGCCATGGCCAAGGCGCTCGCCGCGATCGAGACGCACAAGCTCGACAACATCCGTCTGCACTTCGGCGATGCCGCGCATCTCATCGCCTGGCTGCCGCCGGCGTCACTCGCGCGCATCGACCTGCTTTATCCAGATCCATGGCCGAAGCGCCGGCATTGGAAGCGGCGCTTCATCCAGGACGAAAGCTTATCTGCGCTCGCGCGCATTCTGCGTCCGGGCGGCGAATTGCGTTTCGCGACCGATATCGCCGACTACGCGGCGTGGGTGCTCGCGCGCGTCCAGCGCTCGCACGATTTCATCTGGACGGCGGAGCGCGCCGACGATTGGCGGCTGCCCTGGAGCGGCTTCGTGCAGACGCGCTACGAAGCCAAAGCGATGCGCGAAGGCCGCGCCCCGAATTATCTGATTTTTCGCAAGCGCTGAACGCGCGGCGTTATTCGGTGCCCTGACGCACCTGCCAGAAGCGCACCACGCGCTGTGCTGTCGGCGCGGTGAGGCGCTCGAAATTTTCCAGCGCCGCGTCGAGGAACTGCTGCGTGGCGCCATCCGGGCGCGCGGTGATGATTGCCTTGACCGTCGGCCAGCCGAAGCCGGCGGCGCGACCGAGGATGAGCACCGGATCGGGCCGCTCGCCCGTGATCAGCCGATCGACGACGTCGACGGGCACCGAGCACAGCGTCGCCAGCGCGGCGATGGTCTCTTCGTATTTTCCCGCATTGGCATAGGCGGCAAGCTCGACTTCGCTGAGCTTGCCCTCTCGATGCAAGGCGCGCACGGTCGCCAGCGCGGCTGCATAATTGCGCGGCGCCGCTTTGGCGCCGACCTCCCCGACCACTTTGGTGAGCACCCGCTTGATCTCGGCCTGCGTCTCCGGCCGCGCCGAAGCCAGCAGACGATGCTGCACCACCTCGGTCGCCTGCATCAGCAACTGGCGGAACAGACGCGGCGGGATGTCGGTGCGCTGTCCGACCTTTTCCGCGAGCAGGTCGTCGCGCTCGGCGCGCTTGACCAGCTCGGTGAAGGCATTCTCCGAGAGCTTGGCCTGCTGGTTGGTGGCGACGCTGTGCACCACTTGCTTGTCGCCACGGCGAACCAGGACGTCGCTGATCGTCTCGCTGATGCCAAGCCGCGTCGACAGCGCAAGCAAATGTGCCTGGCTCTTGGTCTCGGCGATATAGAGCAAATCGGGATCTTCGAGATTGGCCTCTCGTAGCACCGGCTCCGCGACGCTGATGTCGTCGCTGGTGGCGAGCTTGCGCACCACGCCCGCAGGCGCATTGCTCACCGGAGCCATACGGCGGGCGAGCTCGGCCAGCGCCTTGGCTTCGATCTGCTCGATCAGGCAGCCGATGACGTCGTCGAACAGCGCCACGTGGTCGTCGTTGAAGCCGGGCGCGCCATCGAGGAACAGGTTGGTGATGCGGCGCAGCGTCTCCGCACGGCGCGCCGGGGAGCCGTTCTGGACGACGTCTTCGAGCTCCGGAAGCAACGAGGCGGGCGCGCCCATGCGAAACCTGCAAGTGTGGTTCGGCACCTTAAAAAGGCACCGTTTTGCGCGAATTTACGGGCAGATTCTGAATGAAGGGTTAGCCGTTTTTAACTGTCTCGACCTTGCCAGGGCCGAGAAACGGGCTATATTGCTGATGTCTGTTAAAGACACCTCATAACGGTCGGATGTTCCGATCGAGATTGTGAGAGTGGGCCCTCCGGGACCCGCTCTTTTTTGTTACCAAAAATGACCGGGATTCAACCGCAAGACGACATCGATCCGGGCGCCGAACCGCGGCTCATTGCTGAGCCGGGGCTTGCCGCGCGTGTCGCCGCCATCGCCGAGCCGGTGCTTTCGAGCATCGGCTACCGGCTGGTGCGCGTGCGTATTTCCGGCCTCGACGGCTGCACCGTGCAGATCATGGCGGAGCGGCCGGACGGCTCGATGACGGTCGAGGACTGCGAGACGGTGTCGCGCACGCTTTCGCCGGTGCTCGATGCCGCCGATCCGATCGAGCGCGCCTACCGGCTGGAAATCTCGTCGCCCGGCATCGACCGGCCCCTGGTGCGCCGCTCGGACTTCGAGCGTCACCTCGGACATGAGGTGAAAGTGGAAACCAACGTTTCCATCACCGGCCGACGCCGGTTTCGCGGAACGCTGGTCGGCACCGAAGACGATGCGGCACGAATCCGCCGCAGTGACGCGCAAGAAGGCGAGGAGGCCGAGGTGCTCATTCCCATGGAGGAGATGAGCGAGGCCAAGCTCGTTCTCACCGACGCACTGGTGACGGAAGCGCTGCGGCGCGGCAAGGCTGCCGAGCGCGAAGCCAAGGCGGCGAAGAAGCACGCAAGACAACAACGGCATGCCGAACGCTTGAAGCACGCCGCACACAACCAAGGAGATTGACCGATGGCCGTCAGCGCCAACCGGCTCGAACTGTTGCAGATCGCCGACGCGGTGGCCCGCGAGAAGGCAATCGACCGCAGCATCGTCATCACCGCGATGGAAGATGCCATCGCCAAGGCGGCACGCTCGCGCTATGGCGCGGAGACCGACGTGCATGCCGAGATCGACGGCAAGACCGGCGATCTGCGACTGACCCGCCACATGCTGGTGGTCGACACGGTCGAGAACCCGTCGAACCAGATCACCATCGAGGACGCCCGCCGCCGTCACCCGGCCGCGCAGGTCGGCGACACCATCGCCGATCCGCTGCCGCCGCTCGAATACGGCCGCATCGCCGCGCAGTCTGCGAAGCAGGTGATCGTGCAGAAGGTGCGCGAGGCCGAGCGTGACCGGCAATATGCCGAGTACAAGGACCGCATCGGCGACATCGTCAACGGCATCGTGAAGCGCGTCGAATACGGCAACGTGGTCGTCGACCTCGGCCGCGGTGAAGCTATCGTGCGCCGCGACGAATTGCTGCCGCGCGAAGTGTTCCGCAATGGCGACCGCATCCGCGCCTATATTTACGACGTGCGCCGCGAGCCGCGCGGCCCGCAGATCTTCCTCTCGCGCACGCATCCGCAGTTCACCTCCAAGCTATTCGCGCAGGAAGTGCCCGAAATCTATGACGGCATCGTCGAGGTAAAGGCGGTCGCCCGCGATCCGGGATCGCGCGCCAAGATCGCCGTGATTTCGCGCGATTCCTCAGTCGATCCGGTCGGCGCCTGCGTCGGCATGCGCGGCTCGCGCGTGCAGGCTGTGGTGAACGAGCTGCAGGGCGAGAAGATCGACATCATTCCCTGGTCGCCGGACATCGCCACCTTCGTGGTCAACGCGCTGGCGCCGGCGGAAGTCGCCAAGGTGGTGCTCGACGAAGACCGCGAGCGCATCGAGGTCGTGGTTCCGGACCAGCAACTCTCGCTGGCGATCGGACGCCGCGGCCAGAACGTGCGGCTGGCGTCGCAGCTCACCGGCTGGGACATCGACATCCTCACCGAGCAGGAAGAATCCGAGCGCCGCCAGGCCGAGTTCGAGAACCGCACGCGTACCTTCGTCGAAGCGCTCAATGTCGACGAAGTGGTCGCGCAGCTGCTGGCGTCCGAAGGCTTCGGCTCGATCGAAGAGCTCGCTCTGGTCGATCCGAAGGAAGTGGCCGGCATCGAAGGCTTCGACGAGGAGACCGCGGGAGAGCTGCAGGCGCGCGCCCGCGAATATATCGAGCGGCAGGAAGCCGAGCTCGACGCCAAGCGCAAGGAGCTCGGCGTCGAGGATGCGGTCAAGGACGTGCCCGGCGTCACCACCAAGATGCTGGTCGCCTTCGGCGAGAACGGCATCAAGACCGTGGAGGATCTCGCCGGCTGCGCCACCGACGATCTTGCCGGTTGGACCGAGCGCAAGGATGGCGAGTCCAAGCGCGAGCCGGGCATTCTCGACGGCTTCGACATCACCCGCGAGGACTGCGAGGCATTGATCATGCAGGCCCGGCTGAAGGCCGGCTGGGTGACCGAGGCCGAGCTGGCGCCGCCGCCGGAAGCGGAAGCGGCCGAAGCGGAGGCTGCTGCCGAGACGCAGGCGTGAGGTGAGGACACGGCGAACCATAGGATGCTGGCGCGCCCCCACAGCGAGGATCTCGACGGCGGCCCGAAGGGGGCCGCCAGCGAGCGCACCTGCGCGCTGACGCGGACGCAAAAGCCGACCGGCGAGATGGTCCGTTTTGTCGTCGGCCCCGACGGCAAGGTGGTTCCCGACGTCCGGCGCAAGCTCCCAGGCCGCGGCCTCTGGATCACGGCGACGCAGGACGCGCTGCGCGAGGCGATCAAGCGCAACCTGTTCTCCCGCGGCTTCAAGAAGGAGGTCCGCGTCGGAACCGAGCTGGTGGAACAGACCGGCGAGCTCCTGGCGCGCGCAGCCCTCGATGCGCTGGCGATTGCCGGCAAGGCCTCCCTGGTGGTCACCGGGTTCAGCAAGGTCGAGGCGGCCCTGGGCAGCGAAAAGCTCGTAGGCCTGCTGCACGCTGCCGACGGGGCAGCCGATGGAAAACGCAAGATTGACGCGGCTTTGCGCCGGCAATCGCCCTTGCCCGAGGGCCGGGTCGAAATCGTCGGCGGTTTCACCTCGGCCCAATTGGATTTGGCATTGGGCCGCCTAAATGTGGTACATGCTGCCCTGCTTGCCGGGTCCGCGAGCGAGACTTTTCTCGCCCGCGCCCTGCGCTATGAGCGCTTCCGCACCTGATCACGGTGAGATGGCAGGTCGGGCGAAAACGCAGGGCCGGATAGCGCCCGAGGACTGGAACAGGAATGAGTGAATCGAAGACCCCTGGCGACAAGAAACTGAGCGTCGGCTCGAAAACGCTGACGCTCAAGCCCCGCGTCGAGCAGGGGACCGTGCGCCAGAGCTTCAGCCATGGCCGCAGCAAGCAGGTCGTCGTCGAGAAGGTGAAGCGTCGCGTCATCGGCGAAGCCGCGCCGGCGCCCGCGCCGGCCGAGGTCGCCAAAAAGCGCCCCGCCGCTGCGCCCGCACCCGCCGGCAAGGCCGCGGCACCCGCCGCCACGCCGGCTCCGACACCGGCCGCGCCGGCGCCGAAGTCCGGCGTCGTGCTGCGCACGCTGACCGAAGATGAACGTGCCGCGCGCGCCAGCGCGCTCGCCGACGCGCGCGTGCGCGAGGTCGAAGAGCGCAAGGTCGCCGAGGAAGAGGCGCGCCGCCGCGCCAGCCGCGAAGCGACCGAGCGCACCGAGCGCGAAGCTGCGGACGTGCGCAAACGCGACGAGGAAGAGCGCCGCCGCCACGACGAACAAACCAAACGCAAGGCCGACGAGGTCGCCAAAAAGCGCTTCGGCGAAGACGAGAGCAAGCGTACGACGGCCGCGCCGGCTGGCCGCCGCGTGCTCGAAGCCGAAGAGGAAGAAGCGCCGCGTCCGCGCCGTGGCGGCGGCGCCGCACGTCCCGCAACCGCGCGGCCAGCCGCCGCGCCGCGTCCGGGCGCCGAGAAGCAGCGCGGGCGCCTCACCGTCATCACCGCGTTTCGTGCCGACGAACAACGCGAGCGTTCGGTAGCGTCGTTCCGCCGCCGCACTCAGCGCCTGAAGGGCCAGGCCTCCGGCGAGACCAAGGAGAAGCTGGTCCGCGAGGTGACGATCCCGGAGGCGATCAGCATCCAGGATCTCGCCAGCCGCATGTCCGAGCGCGGCGTCGACGTGATCAAGCTGCTCATGAAGCAGGGGCAGATGCTGACGATCACCGACGTGATCGACGCCGACACCGCGCAGCTCATTGCCGAGGAAATGGGTCACACGGTACGCCGCGTGGCGGAATCCGACGTCGAGGAGGGTCTGTTCGACGTTGCCGACGATCCGGCCGATCTCGCGCCGCGCGCGCCGATCGTCACTGTGATGGGTCACGTCGACCACGGCAAGACATCGCTGCTCGATGCCATTCGTCAGGCGCGCGTCGCCGAAGGCGAAGCTGGCGGTATCACCCAGCATATCGGCGCCTATCAAGTGAAGTCGCCGTCAGGCACCACCATCACCTTCATCGACACGCCGGGCCACGCGGCGTTCACCGCGATGCGCGCCCGCGGCGCCAAGGTTACCGACATCGTCGTGCTGGTGGTCGCCGCCGATGACGGCGTGATGCCGCAGACCGTCGAAGCGATCCATCACGCCAAGGCGGCGAAGGTTCCGATCATCGTCGCCATCAACAAGATCGACAAGCCCGACGCCAAGCCGGAGCGCGTGCGCACCGAGCTGCTGCAGCACGAGATCCAGGTCGAATCGCTCGGCGGCGAAGTGGTCGACGTCGAGGTCTCGGCGACCAAGAAGACCAATCTCGATCGTCTGCTGGAAATGATCGGCCTGCAGGCGGAAATCCTCGATCTCAAGGCCAATCCGCGGCGACCGGCCGAAGGCACGGTAATCGAAGCCAAGCTCGACCGTGGCCGCGGGCCGGTGGCGACCGTGCTGGTGCAGCGCGGCACCCTGCATTCCGGCGACATCGTCGTCGCCGGCGCTGAGTGGGGCCGCGTGCGCGCGCTCGTCTCCGACGCCGGCGAAGGCGTCGCCACCGCCGGACCTTCAACCCCGGTCGAGGTGCTCGGCTTCTCCGGCACACCGGAGGCCGGCGATCGCTTGGCGGTCGTCGACAGCGAGGCGCGAGCCCGCGAGGTCACCGACTATCGCGCGCGGCAGAAGCGCGAGAAGCAGGCGGTCCGCGCGAGCGGCATGCGCGGCTCGCTCGAGCAGATGATGTCGCAGCTCAAGACCTCGGGCCGCAAGGAATTCCCGCTGGTGATCAAGGCGGACGTGCAGGGCTCGCTCGAAGCCATTGTCGGCGCGCTCGACAAGCTCGGCACTGACGAGGTCGCCGCGCGCGTGCTGCATGCCGGCGTCGGCGGCATTACCGAATCCGACGTGACACTGGCGGAAGCGTCCAACACGCCGATCATCGCCTTCAATGTGCGCGCGCATAAGGAAGCGCGCGAAGCGGCGGAGCGTTCGGGTATCGAAATCCGCTACTACAACATCATCTACGACCTCGTGGACGACGTGAAACAGGCGATGTCGGGCCTGCTGGCGCCGACGCTACGCGAGACCATGCTCGGCAACGCGCAGATCCTGGAGATCTTCAAGGTCTCCAAGGTCGGCAATATCGCCGGCTGCCGCGTCACCGACGGCACCGTGGAACGCGGCGCCAATGTGCGCCTGATCCGCGACAACGTGGTGATCCACGAGGGCAAGCTTTCGCAGCTCAAACGTTTCAAGGACGACGTGAAGGAAGTTGGCGCCGGCATGGAATGCGGCATGGCCTTCGAGAACTACCAGGACATGCGCCAGGGCGACGTCATCGAATGCTATCGGGTGGAATCGATCCAACGCAGTCTGTGAGTCCAAACCTCACGCTGCGCTGAATTCGCCCACCTATTTTTCCAATGTGACTAGAGCGAGACGGCCGGCGCGATGCCGGCCGTAACGCAGAACTTGGATAATGATGCGACACAAATCCCATCGCGACAGCGGCGCCGGCGCTTCGCAACGGCAACTGCGCGTCGGTGAGCTCGTGCGCCACGCGGTCGCCGAAATGCTTATGCGCGGCGACGTGCACGACCCGGTGATCGAAGGCCATCTCATCACCATCCCGGAAGTGCGCATGACCGCCGACCTGCGGCTCGCCACGATCTATGTGATGCCGATGGGCGGGCGCGACGTGAACGAGGTGGTGAGTGCGCTCGAGCGTAACAAGAAATTCATGCGCGCTGAGATCGCGCATCGCATCAACCTGAAATTCGCTCCCGACATCCGCTTCCGCGCGGACGAGCGTTTCGACGAAGCCGACCGTATCGACCGGCTGCTCCGCTCGCCGCAAGTGGCGCGCGACCTCGCGCATGACGAGGGCGACGATGAATAAGATCGATCGTCCGGCGGGCGGTGCGCCGACCGCGCTGCCCGAAGCGGCGCCACAAGCAGAAGGCAAGCGCCAGCAGTTCAAACGCGACAAGCGCGACGTGCACGGCTGGGTCGTGCTCGACAAGCCGGTCGGCATGACCTCGACCCACGCAGTGAGCGTGATCAAGCGGCTGTTCTCGGCAAAGCGCGCCGGGCACGCCGGAACGCTCGATCCGCTGGCCTCGGGCTGCCTGCCGATCGCGCTCGGAGAGGCCACCAAGACCGTCCCCTTCGTGATGGACGGGCGCAAGACCTACCGCTTCACCGTGCGCTGGGGCGAAGAACGGGATACCGATGACGCCGAAGGGCGCCTGTCCGGCACCAGCGACGCACGGCCGACCGTCGAGGAGATCCAGGCGCTGCTTCCGAACTTCACTGGCACCATCGAGCAGGTGCCGCCGCGCTTTTCCGCCATCAAGATCGACGGCGAGCGGGCCTATGACCTCGCCCGGGACGGCGAGGAGGTGGAGCTTGCCGCCCGGCCTGTCGACATCCACGGCTTGGCGTTAACCGAGCTTCCCGGCCCGGATCATGCGATTTTCACCGCCATTTGCGGCAAAGGAACCTATGTCCGCTCGCTGGCCCGCGATATGGGCCGTGCGCTGGGCTGCCTCGGCCACGTCAGCGCGCTGCGCCGGGTCTCGGTCGGCCCGTTTGCCGAGAACACCATGATTTTGCTGGAACAACTGGAGTCTTTGTGCCATAGAGCCGCGGCCGGCGAGGCTAGCCTCGCCGACGCGCTCATGCCCGTCGAGACCGCGCTGGACGACATCCCGGCGCTGGCCGTTAGCCGGGCAGACGCGGCAAGGCTGCAACGCGGCCAAGCCGCTTTATTGCGCGGACGGGACGCTCCGATTTTCCGCGGCACGGTTTATGTCACGGTCTCGGGCGAATTGATCGCCCTTGCCGAAGTCGACCGCGGCGAGATCGTCCCCAAGCGCGTGTTCAACCTCGCCGGGCTCGTTGGCAGCGCCGGCGCACGAAAGGAAATGTGACCGATGTCGGTTACCACCGGCCGCAAGGCCGAAGTCATCAAGACGTATGCCACCAAGTCCGGAGATACTGGTTCGCCTGAAGTGCAAGTGGCGATCCTGTCCGAACGCATCAACAATCTCACCGAGCATTTCAAAAACCACGTCAAGGACAACCATTCGCGGCGTGGGTTGCTCAAGCTCGTGTCGCAGCGGCGTCAACTGCTGGATTACCTCCGGCGCACTGACGAGAAGCGCTACACGACGCTGATCGACAAGCTCGGGATCCGTCGTTGATTTGTTGACTTTCGCGCGGGGCAAATCCCGCGCGTTCGCAGACGAGCGCATAGAGCGTTCGTCATTTCGGCGGCGAAGGGTCGCCGCCGCATTCGGAAGCGGATGAAAGGTCATCCGTTTCATAAAGGTCAGGTTCGGAGGCCATGGCAGGATCGCCAGACGCTGTTGCAGGACGGAAGATGTCCGCGCACTACAGCCTCTTGCCGTCTTGCTCATGGCTCTCGGGCCCGACCGGAAACCATGAAAGACACCTGCAATGTTCAATATCCATCGAGTTGAACTCGATTGGGGTGGGCGTAAGCTCACTCTCGAGACGGGTAAAGTAGCGCGCCAGGCCGACGGCGCAGTTCTCGCCACCTACGGCGAAACCACCGTTCTCTGCGCGGTCGTGGCGGCCAAGGAGCCGAAGGAAGGCATCGATTTTCTTCCGCTCACCGTCAACTACACGGAAAAATATTACGCGGCCGGCCGCATTCCCGGCGGCTATTTCAAGCGCGAACGCGGGCCGACCGAAAAGGACACGCTCACCTCGCGCTTGATCGACCGGCCGATCCGTCCGTTGTTTGCCGACGGCTGGCGCTGCGACACGCAGGTGACCTGCACCGTGCTGTCGCATGATCAGGAGAACGATCCCGACATCGTCGCCATGGTGGCGGCGTCCGCCGCGCTGACGCTTTCCGGCGCGCCGTTCATGGGCCCGATCGGCGGCGCCCGCGTCGGCTTCGTCGATAACGAATACGTGCTCAATCCGACGCTCGACGAGATGAAGGAAAGTCAACTCGACCTCGTCATCGCCGGTACGGCCGACGCCGTGATGATGGTGGAATCGGAAGCGAAAGAGCTCTCCGAGGAAATCATGCTCGGCGCCGTGATGTTCGGCCACCGCCACATGCAGCCGGTGATCGAGGCCATCATCCAGCTTGCCGAAAAGGCCGCGAAAGAGCCGCGCGAAATCGCGGCGACCGACACCAAGGCGTTGGAAAAGGAAATCCTCGACTTTGCCGAGAAGGACCTGCGCGCCGCGTATTCGATCGTGAAAAAGCAGGATCGTCAGGACGCCGTCGCCGCCGTCAAGAAGAAGGTGATGGAGCACTTCTTCCCGGAAGGCGCCGAACCGAAGCACGACAAGCCGGCGGTCGCCGGCGTGCTCAAGGAGCTGGAGGCCAAGATCGTCCGCTGGAACATTCTCGACACGTCAAAGCGCATCGATGGCCGCGACCTAAAGACCGTGCGGCAGATCGTGGCGGAAGTCGGCGTGCTGCCGCGCACCCATGGCTCGGCGCTGTTCACCCGCGGCGAGACGCAGGCGCTGGTCGTCGCCACGCTCGGCACGTCCGAGGACGAGCAGTTCATCGACGCGCTGCAGGGCACGTACAAAGAGACATTTCTGCTGCACTACAACTTCCCGCCCTACTCTGTCGGTGAAACCGGCCGCATGGGCGCGCCCGGCCGCCGCGAAATCGGCCACGGCAAGCTCGCCTGGCGCGCGATCCATCCGATGCTGCCGCTGCCGCACGAGTTCCCCTACACCATCCGTCTCGTCTCCGAGATCACGGAGTCGAACGGCTCGTCATCGATGGCGACGGTGTGCGGCGCTTCGCTCGCTTTGATGGACGCCGGCGTGCCGCTGAAGCGGCCGACCGCGGGCATCGCCATGGGCCTGATCCTCGAGGACAAGCGGTACGCAGTGCTGTCCGACATCCTCGGCGACGAGGACCATCTCGGCGATATGGACTTCAAGGTGGCCGGCACCGAGCTCGGCGTCACCTCGCTGCAGATGGACATCAAGATCGCCGGCATCACCGAGGAGATCATGAAGGTCGCCCTTGGCCAGGCCAAGGACGGCCGCCTGCACATCCTCGGCGAGATGGCGAAGGCGCTCAATACCGCCCGCGCCGAGCTCGGCGAGCATGCGCCGCGCATCGAGATGTTCAAGATCCCGACCGACAAGATCCGCGAAGTGATCGGCACCGGCGGCAAGGTGATCCGCGAGATCGTCGAGAAGACCGGCGCCAAGATCAACATCGAGGACGATGGTTCGGTGAAGGTCGCCTCCGCCAACGGCGACTCGATCAAGGCGGCGATCAACTGGATCAAGTCAATCGCCTCCGATCCGGAAGTCGGCCACATCTACGAAGGCACGGTCGTCAAGGTGATGGACTTCGGCGCCTTCGTGAACTTCTTCGGCGCCAAGGACGGCCTGGTGCATATCAGCCAGCTCGCGGCGCGCCGCGTGCAGAAGACCTCCGACGTCGTCAAGGAAGGCGACAAGGTGAAGGTGAAGCTCCTCGGCATGGACGAGCGCGGCAAAGTGCGCCTGTCGATGAAGGCTGTCGATCAGACGACCGGCGAGGACCTCGAAGCCAAGCAGAAGGCCGAAGGCGGCGAGCCGCAGCATGCCGCTGGCGGCGGCGCCGAATAAGCCGGTCGCTCACTGCCGAAATGAACGAAGGGCGGCCGCGAGGCCGCCCTTTTTCTTTTCGCTATGCGCATCGCGCAACCACGTCACGGATCGTCGCGCCGAGCGCGATGAAATCCTGCTTGCGCGCTGACGTTTGCCGCCAGGCGAGCCCAACGCTGCGGCCCGGCTCTGGATCACGGAACCGCAGCATCTTCACGCGCCGCTCGCGGGCTTCGACATCGGCCGCAATCTGCGGCACCAGTGTCACGCCGTAACCATTGGCCACCATCTGCATCACCGTCGCGAGACTGGTGGCCCCGAGTCCGGCCGGCGCATCACCGCGCGTCGCGCAGAAAGCGAGCGCCTGGTCGCGCAGGCAGTGGCCTTCCTCCAGCAGGATCAGGCGCCGCTGATCCACGTCGCGGATGCCGACGCGTGCCGCACCCGAGAGCGGATCGTCGTGCGGGACCGCGAGCAGAAAACGGTCGTCGAACAGCGGCAGCGTCTCCACGTCGGCGCCTTCGACCGGCAGCGCCAACATGATCGCATCGAGCACACCGCTTGCGAGCTCCTCGGCGAGCGTGCGCGTCTGCGTCTCGCGCACCTCGAGCCGCAGCCGCGGATACGCTGCCTGCAGCCGCGGCAGCACCGGCGGCAGCACATAGGGCGCCAGCGTCGGGATGATCCCAAGGCGCAGGGTTCCCGCAAGCACATCGCGATGCGAGGCGAATTCGATGAGGTCGCGCGTCGCGGCGAGAATGCGATCGGCGCGCGCAGCGACCTCCGCGCCGGTGTCGGTGAGGATGATCTCGCCGGGACGGCGCTCGACGAGCGTGGCGCCGAGCTCGCGCTCGAGCTCGCGGATCTGCATGGAGAGCGCCGGCTGCGTGACGGCGCAATCCTCAGCCGCGCGGCCGAAATGCCGGTAGCGGGCGAGCGAGCTCAGGTAACGCAGCTGACGCAAGGTGATCACGCCGATAAGCTAGTCTTATCGAGGAGCCCAGACAATACGATTAGACCTGATGCAGAAAACAGGAGAAGGTCGCGGCCAATCCAAAGCCTCCAAACGAACGCGAGAGGAACCTGCCGATGGATGACAAAACCAAAACCGCCACGGGCCAGTGCCCGGTTGTGCACACGCACTTCGCCAATCGCGACTGGTGGCCGAAGCAGCTTGATGTCTCGGTCCTGCATCGGAATTCCAACTTGTCGGATCCGATGGGCAAGGACTTCGACTACGCGAAGGAGTTCAGGACCCTCGACCTGAAAGCCGTCGTGAAGGACCTGCGCGCGGTGATGACGAAGTCGCAGGACTGGTGGCCGGCGGACTTCGGCCATTACGGCGGACTGATGATCCGCATGGCCTGGCACAGCGCGGGCACCTATCGCATCACCGATGGCCGCGGCGGCGCCGGCGCCGGCCAGCAGCGTTTCGCGCCGCTCAACAGCTGGCCGGACAACGCCAACCTCGACAAGGCGCGGCGCCTGCTGTGGCCCATCAAGCAGAAATACGGACGGAAAATCTCCTGGGCCGACCTGATGGTCCTCGCAGGCAACGTCGCCATGGAGTCGATGGGCTTTAAGACCTTCGGCTTCGGCGGCGGCCGTGCCGATGTGTGGGAGCCCGAGGAACTGTACTGGGGCCCCGAGGGCACGTGGCTCGGGGACGAACGCTATAGCGGCGAGCGCCAGCTCGCGGAGCCGCTCGGCGCCGTGCAGATGGGCCTCATCTACGTCAATCCGGAAGGACCGAACGGCAATCCGGACCCGGTGAAGGCGGCGAAAGACATCCGCGAAACGTTCTTCCGCATGGCGATGAACGACGAAGAGACCGTCGCACTCATCGCCGGCGGACATACGTTCGGCAAGACCCACGGCGCCGGCGATCCCTCGCTCGTCGGACCGGAGCCGGAAGGTGCACGTCTCGAGGATCAGGGCCTCGGCTGGAAAAGCAAGCACGGCACCGGTGTTGGCGCTGATGCCATCACCGGCGGCCCGGAGGTCACCTGGTCGCAAACGCCGACGAAATGGAGCAACCACTTCTTCAAGAACCTGTTCGAGAACGAGTGGGAGCTGACCAAGAGCCCCGCCGGCGCGCAGCAATGGAAGGCCAAAGGCGCCGCGGCGACCATTCCGGACGCCCACGATCCGTCGAAGAAGCACGTGCCCATGATGCTGACGACGGATCTCTCGCTGCGCATGGACCCGGCCTACGAGAAAATCTCGCGCCGCTTCTACGAGCATCCGGACGAGTTCGCGGATGCCTTCGCTCGCGCCTGGTTCAAGCTCACGCACCGCGACATGGGCCCCCGTGCGCGCTATCTCGGCCCGCTGGTGCCGAAGGAAATCCTGATCTGGCAGGATCCGATCCCGCGCGTCGATCGCAAGCTGATCAATGACAAGGATGCCGCGGCCCTCAAGCAGAAAATCCTCGCGAGCGGTCTGTCAGTGCCCCAGCTGGTTTCGACGGCCTGGGCATCGGCCTCGACCTTCCGCGGCTCGGACAAGCGCGGGGGCGCGAACGGCGCGCGCATTCGCCTGAGCCCGCAGAAGGATTGGGAGGTGAACAATCCGGCTGAACTCGCGAAGGTGCTCAACAAGCTCGAGACGATCCAGAAGGCCTTCAACGCCAAAGCGAAAGGCGGCAAGAAGGTTTCCCTGGCCGACCTGATCGTGCTCGCCGGCAATGCGGGTATCGAGAAGGCCGCGAAGGCAGGCGGCGTTACCGTGAAGGTCCCGTTCACGCCGGGACGCATGGACGCCTCGCAGGAGCAGACCGATGTCGATTCGTTCGCTCCGCTCGAGCCGCGAGCCGACGGTTTCCGCAACTATGTCGGTAGCAAGCGACAGTACATGGCGCCCGAGGAGGCGCTGGTTGACCGGGCACAGCTGCTGCGGCTGACGGGGCCGGAGATGACCGTGCTCGTCGGCGGGCTGCGTGTCCTCGGCGCCAATGCCGGGCTGTCGAAGCACGGCGTCTTCACCAAGAAGCCTGGGACGCTGACCAACGACTTCTTCGTCAACCTGCTCGACATGGCCACCGAGTGGCAGGCGTCAAAGGACGGCATCTATGAAGGTCGCGATCGCAAGACCAAGGCCGCGAAGTGGACCGGCACCCGCGTCGACCTGATCTTCGGCTCGCACTCGCAATTGCGCGCGTTTGCTGAAGTCTATGCGACCGCGGACGCCAAGGAGAAGTTCGTGAAGGACTTCGTCGCCGCCTGGACCAAGGTGATGAACCTCGACCGCTTCGATGTCGCTGCCCGACACTAAGCGGGAGACCACACCACGAATGCAGACGGCCGGGAGCTTTCCCGGCCGTTTTGCTTCGCCGTGCTGCAGCTGCTACTGCGCCGCGTCCTTGGCTTCCGCGTCGGCTTTCAACGCGTCCGGATGCGGCATGGCGATGACGTTGTAGCCGGAATCGACGAAATGGATCTCGCCGGTGACGCCAGTCGAGAGATCCGAAAGCAGATAAAGCCCCGCCCCGCCCAGCTCCTCCAGCGTCACGCCGCGGCCAAGCGGCGAATATTTCTGCTGGAAAGCGAACATGTAACGCGCATCGGTGATGCCGGCGCCCGCCAGCGTGCGGATCGGGCCCGCCGAGATCGCGTTTACGCGGATGCGCTGCTGTCCGTAGTCGACGGCAAGATAGCGCACCGAAGCCTCGAGCGCCGCCTTGGCGAGCCCCATGGTGTTGTAGTTGGGCATGGCACGATCGCCGCCATTATAGGTCAACGTGAGCATCGAGCCGCCATTGGGCATCAAGGCCGCAGCGCGCTTGGCGCATTCGGTGAAGGAGAAGCAGGAGATCACCATGGTGCGCACGAAATTCTCGCGCGTGGTTTCGGCAAAGCGGCCGCGCAGCTCGTTCTTGTCGGAGAAGCCAATGGCGTGCACCAGGAAGTCGAGCGTGCCCCATTGCTTCTTGATCTCGGCGAAGACGCTATCGACGGAAGCGACGTCCTCGACGTCGCAGGGCATGAGAAATTCGGACCCGACCGACTGCGCCAGCGGCTTCACGCGCTTGGCCAGCGCTTCGCCCTGATAGGTGAAGGCCAGCTTGGCACCATGATGCGCCAAGGCCTGCGAGATTCCCCAGGCGATGGAGTGATCGTTGGCCACTCCCATGATCAGTCCGCGTTTGCCTTCCATCAGTCCCGGCATGATCTTCCTCTTGGCAACTGCAGGGGATCATCACCCGCGCGGGCGGGCGATCCAGCAACCTCAAGTTATCGGTTATGCATCCAGCCGCTTGAGCACGATGGATGCATTCGTGCCGCCAAAGCCGAACGAGTTGGACAGCACGCAACCGAGCGTCACATTGTCGCGACGCTCGCGCACGATCGGCATGTCGGCGAATTCCGGATCGAGGTTCTCGATATTCGCGCTCTCGCAGATGAAGCCGTTCTGCATCATCAGCAGCGAATAGATCGCCTCCTGCACACCGGCGGCACCGAGCGAATGGCCGGTGAGCGACTTGGTCGCCGAGATCGGCGGGCACTTGGCGCCGAACACTTTGCGGATCGCCTCGATCTCCTTGGCATCGCCGACCGGCGTCGCGGTGGCATGCGGATTGATGTAGTCGACCGGCACCTTCACCGTGGAGAGCGCCATCTTCATACAGCGCTCCGCGCCTTCGCCTGACGGCGCCACCATGTCGTGGCCGTCGGAGGTGGCGCCATAGCCGGCCACTTCGGCGTAGATCTTGGCGCCGCGCGCCTTGGCGTGTTCGAGCTCCTCGAGCACCAGCACGCCGGCACCGCCGGCGATGACGAAGCCGTCACGATCCTTGTCGTAGGCGCGCGAGGCTTTCTGCGGCGTGTCGTTGAACTTCGACGACATCGCGCCCATGGCGTCGAACAGCACCGACATCGTCCAGTCGAGGTCTTCGCAGCCGCCGGCGAACACCATCTCCTGCTTGCCCCATTGGATCGTCTCATAGGCATTGCCGATGCAGTGGTTGGAGGTCGCGCAAGCCGACGAGATCGAGTAGTTCACGCCCTTGATCTTGAACCAGGTGGCAAGCGTCGCCGAGGCGGTCGAGGACATCGCCTTCGGCACGGCGAACGGACCGACACGCTTCGGGCCTTTGCTGCGCGCGATGTCGGCGGAATCGACGATGGCGCGCGCGGACGGACCGCCCGAGCCCATGATGATTCCCGTGCGCTCGTTGGAGACGTCGGTGTCGCTGAGGCCTGCATCGCGGATCGCCTGCTCCATGGCGACGTGGTTCCAGGCACCACCTTCGCCGAGAAAGCGCATCGCGCGGCGATCAACGACTTCCGCCGGATCAAGGGCCGGCGCGCCGTGCACCTGACAGCGGAATCCCATCTCGGCATATTTGTCGGCGCGCACGATGCCGGACTTGGCTTCGCGCAAGCTCGCCAAAACTTCCTGGGTGTTGTTGCCGATGGACGAGACGATGCCCATCCCGGTGACTACGACCCGCCTCATGGACGCCTCACTATTCTCATGACCCGGCCCCTCCCGGGATCGGGGAACACATGGACCGGTGGGGAAAAACCCGCAAGTCCCCCGCCATGGAGGCGGGGTGACCGTTAGCTGCCGCTCGGCTGCAGCATCGCTGTATCGCGGAACAAGCCGACTTTGAGATCGCTGGCGCGATAGATCAAGTTGCCGTCAGCAGAGAGCCACCCGTCGGCAATGCCGAGCACGAGCTTCGAGCGCATCACGCGCTTGAGCTCGAGGCCGTAGATCACCTTTTTGACGTTGGGCAGCACCTGGCCGCTGAACTTGAGCTCACCGAGGCCGAGTGCGCGGCCCTTACCGGGCGCGCCGAGCCAGCCGAGGAAGAAGCCGAGCAACTGCCAGAGCGCATCGAGACCGAGGCATCCCGGCATCACCGGGTCGCCCTTGAAGTGGCAAAGGAAGAACCAGAGGTCGGGCTTGATATCGAGCTCGGCGCGGATCAGCCCTTTGCCGTGCTCGCCGCCCTCCTCGCTGATCTGGGAAATGCGGTCGAACATCAGCATTGGCGGCAAGGGCAATTGCGCATTGCCGGCGCCGAAGAGCTCGCCGCGGGCGCAGGCGAGCAGGTCCTCGTAGCCGAAACTGCTGCGCCGGCTCGCCGTGGTATCCCCGGCCTGCGGACTTGCTTGAGTTCCCATGGGCTTTTCCTAACACAGGGCCCTGTCCGATCAAAGATCGGCGGGGGCGCGGTTTATTCCCCGATCGGGCTGATTTCTCATGCTCAGAGCGCAACTTAGCGTGGCAACTTTGCCGCTGCGAACCAGTTGCATCTGCGCAATCGCCTCGTATATGTTGCAAATGAAACCGGTCCCCGACTTCCAGGGTTCGGCGTTTATCTATGCTCAGGCAGCCGCAGACGTGAACAACACGCGTACCATGGTGTATTCGGCGATGGCACGGCCCGCGCCGCGCGCGCAGGCGAGCCAACGTTCCGATCTCACCGGCTGCCCGTGGCACGACGTGAAATCGATGCTGCGCCAGGTCGGACTGCGGCCCACGCGTCAGCGCATGGCGCTCGGCTGGATCCTGTTCGCCAAAGGCGACCGCCACCTCACCGCGGAAATGCTTTACGAAGAGGCGACGCGCGCCAAGGTGCCGGTGTCGTTGGCGACGATCTACAACACGCTGCACCAGTTCACCGAGGTCGGGTTGCTGCGCCAGGTCGCGGTCGACGGCTCGAAAGCTTATTTCGACACCAACGTTTCCGACCACCACCACTTCTTCGTCGAAGGACAGAACGAGCTGCTCGACATTCCGGGCGCCGAGGTTCTCGTCGACAAATCGCCGACACCGCCGGAAGGCTACGAGATCGCGCGTATCGACGTGGTCGTGCGGCTCAAGCGCAAAGATTAGCGCAACCGTCTAATCCACCTTCTCGTTCGGATAGGCGCCCCACAGGCGCTCCTGCCGAATCCATCCGTCGAATTCTTTGCCGACAAGATGGCACCACTCGCCGTCGCAGGACTTGAGCGTGCCGAGCACGCCGGACTGCAGCTTGGCGACGACATTCGCCGTGAGATCGGCGCGCGCATAGAGCGGCACCAGCTCATCCTTCACGCGCGGCACCACGACCGCCATGCGCCGGCCCGACAGCAGCGAGTGGTAGACCCAGCCTTCGGCACCCTCCCAGTCGCGGATGCGACGCCAGTTCTCGAATTCGGCGGTGATCTCGACCGGCATGCCGGCGCGCGTATAGACCCAGCGCACGTCCTGGTCCTTGCCGGGACCGCCGCGCACGGTAACCCGGTCGGATTTGAGACTGACGAAGCGCGGGATCGGCAGGCCACTGGCGCCGGTCGGTCCCTCGCCGGCCGCATGGGCAGTCGCGCCCAAACCGAAAAGGAGGGCGGCCAGCCCCGCCAGGATGACGGCGGCCCGGAAGCTTTGTCTTGTCACGGCCATCTGATAGAGAGAACCAGCAACCCACCACGCCGGAATTGAGGCGATTGAGGCGAAGAGTGTCCGCGAGCAGGGTTAAAAATGCCTAAGGGAAAGAAGCCCTTGGTGGTGGTGACGCGCAAGCTGCCGGACAGTGTCGAGCTGCGCATGCGCGAGCTGTTCGAGGTGCGTTTCAACACCGACGACAAGCCGATGAGCCAGGCGGAGCTCGCCGAGGCGGTGAAGACCGCCGACGTGCTGGTGCCGACGGTCACCGACCGCATCGATTCCGGCGTGCTCAGCAAGGCCGGCGACAAGCTCAAGCTGATCGCCCAGTTCGGCAATGGCGTCGACAACATCGACGTCGCCACCGCGGTTCAGCGCGGCATCACGGTCACCAACACGCCGGGCGTGCTCACCGAAGACACCGCCGACATGACCATGGCGCTGATCCTCGCGGTGCCACGGCGGCTCGCCGAGGGCGCCGAGGTGCTGACCAGCGACAAGGATTGGTCGGGATGGACACCGACCTGGATGCTCGGCAAGCGCATCTGGGGCAAGCGGCTCGGCATCATCGGCATGGGCCGCATCGGCCAGGCCGTGGCGCGCCGGGCCCGCGCCTTCGGTCTGCAGATCCACTATCACAACCGCCGCCGGCTTCCGACGCGCGTCGAGGAAGAGCTCGATGCCAATTACTGGGAGAGCCTCGATCAGATGCTCGCCCGCATGGACATCATCTCGGTGAATTGTCCACACACGCCGGCGACCTATCACCTGCTCTCGGCCCGGCGGCTCAAGCTGGTCCGTTCGGAGGCCTATATTGTCAACACGGCGCGCGGCGAGGTCATCGACGAGAACGCGCTGGCGCGGTTGATCGAAAGCGGCGAGATCGCGGGCGCCGGGCTCGACGTGTTCGAGCATGAGCCCGCCGTCAATCCGAAGCTCGTCAAGCTCGCGCGCACCGGCAAAGTGGTGCTGCTACCGCATATGGGTTCGGCCACGCTCGAAGGCCGCGTCGACATGGGCGAGAAGGTGATCATCAACATCCGCACTTTCATGGACGGCCATCGCCCGCCCGACCGCGTGCTTCCCTCGATGCTCTAACCTGGAATGCGTCCTCGCATGCGCGCCGCCTCTGCCCTGAGCGTCAGCGTTCTCGTGCTTATGTCGATCAGCGTGGCGCAGGCGGCCACCAAGCCGGACGCAAAGAAGCCTGCGTCAGGCCCTGCACCGACAATCAATAAGCTCTCCCCTGACGCCATTAAGACCACGTTCTTCACCGGAACGCCGTTCACGGCGTCAACGCCGGCTGGCGTGAAATTCAAGATGGTGTTCACGCCCGACGGTAAGGCGACGCGCGAGCCGCTCGGCAAATCCGGCGCCAAGGGCGAAGGCTCCTGGACGCTCGACAAGCGCGGCTTCTGCACCAGCTGGACCGGCAGCAAGGCGAACTGCTACTCGCTCGTCGCCAATGGCGAGAACAAATGGTCGGTGATGAACGGCCCGGCGCTGTTGGGAATCTGGAGCAAGTGACGCGGAGCATCGCGCTACTTATGTGACGACAAATCCCTGATCGTCGGATTTTTGCCCGACAGCGGATTGTTCTCGTCCCAGCGATAGTCGAGCGTCTCAAAGCGCATCGCACGCGCATCGATCATCAGCAGTCGTCCGACGAGGCCATCGCCGAAGCCGACGATCTCGCGGATCACCTCCAGCGCCATCATCGAGCCGAGCACGCCGGTGAGTGCGCCGAGGATACCGGCCTCCGCGCAGGCCGGCACCGTCCCGGCCGGCGGCGGCTCGGGAAACAGGCAGCGATAGGTCGGATTGGGTGAGCCGTCGGCGCACCGTTCATGCGCACGGATCGTCGTCAGCGTTCCGTCAAAAGTGCCGACCGCGGCGGTGACGAGCGGCTTCTTCGCGAAGTAGCTGGCATCCGACACAAGGTAACGCGTCGCGAAATTGTCCGAGCCATCGGCGACGAGATCGTAGTCGCGAATGAGGTCGAGCGCGTTATCGGCGGTGAGACGAAACGCGTGGGTGTCGATGGTCACATGCGGATTGAGCCGGCGGATTGCATGAGCCGCACTCTCGACCTTCGGCGCCCCGATATCGGGCGTCCCATGGATCACCTGGCGCTGCAGATTGGACAGCGACACGGCGTCATCATCGATGACCCCGAGGCGCCCGACCCCAGCCGCCGCCAGATAGAGCAGGACCGGCGCGCCGAGACCCCCGGCTCCGATCACCAGCACCCGGGCCCGCTTCAGCGCGGCCTGACCCGGCCCGCCGACCTCGCGCAGCACGATATGGCGTGCGTAACGCTCCAATTCGTCCACGGAAAGTGGGGTATCGAGCATGAAAACCCTGTGACCTTTGCGCATCACGCGCGGCGGAAAGCTGTGGGTCAAGGCCCCGAGGGCTGTCCGCGCGGCGGTCCCGGGCTAATCTGCCCGTCAGATATGGTTAGTCGGGCGTAAATGCATGCGTTATGGCCTCCTCTGCCTCATTCTCGCTGCCGGGCTCGTCCCCGCCCAGGCGCAGGATGCTGACGCCCCGGCCACGCCCAAAGCCAGGCCCGCCGCCGCCAAGGCGGTGAAGCCGCCGGCGGCCAAGCTGCCGGCGGCCAAGCCGGTCCTCGCCTCAGCGAGCAAGGAGCTGCCGAAGATCGAGACCACCGGTGCACTCAGTCAGAGCACCACGGGGCTGTCGGTGGCTGAGCGCGGCGCCATCCAGGCAGCGCTCGCCTGGTCGGGCGACTACACCGGCGCCGCCAGCAATGGCGACGATCCCTTCGTCGCCGCGATCAAGACCTTCCAGAAGCGCTCGAATGCCAAAGTGACCGGCGAACTCTCGGCGCAGGAACGCGCGACGCTGCTCGCCGCAGCGGCGCGGCACGAAGAAGAATTCGGCTGGCGCGTCATCGATGACGCTGCGACCGGCGCACGCATCGGTGTGCCGACCAAGAAGCTTCCGATCGTGACCGAGCAGCGCAACGGCACACGCTGGACCGCACGGCACGGCGACCTGATCCTGGAAAGCTTCCGTACCCAGAATCCGGACATCACGCTGACCTCGTTGTTCGAGCGACAGAAGAAGGAGCCGGCCGGGCGCAAGATCGAATACAGCCTGCTGCGCGGCGACAGCTTCTTCATCAGCGGCATGCAGGGTCTGAAGAAGTTCGCGGTGCGTGCCTTCGCCAAGGACGGCGAGCTGCGCGGGTTCACCGTGCTGTTCGACCAGGCCATGGAAGGCGTCGTCGCACCGGTGACGACGGCGATCGCCAGCACCTATGTGGCATTTCCGCCGCCGAGCATGATGCTCGCCGCCGCGACGCCAAAGCGTGTCGAGTACACGACCGGCGTCGTGGTCAGCGCCAACGGCTACATGCTGGCCGGGCGCCACGCGACCGAAGGCTGCAATGTGATCGTCGCCGCAAGCCTCGGACCGGCCGAACGCATTGCCGAAGACAAGAACGCAGATCTCGCTCTATTACGCGTCTATGGCGCGCGTAACCTCACCGCGCTGCCGCTCGCCGGCGAGGCAGCGTCATCGGGCGACGTGAGCGTGATCGGCGTACCCGATCCGCAGAATGGCGACAGCACGCCGACTGCAATCAATGCCAAGCTGAGCATCGGCGGCATGACGGCGACACTGCAGCCGGTGCCGGGCCTTCCTGGAGCCGCCGTGGTCGATCGCGAGGGACGTTTCGCCGGTCTCGTCGGCACGCAGAATTCCGTTGTGGCGAGCGTCACGGCAAGCGTGCCGCAGCCGGGGGTGATCACGAGTCAGGCGGTCAAGGCGTTTCTCGGCAACAACGGCGTGGCGCTCGCCAGCGGCAAAAGCAGCATCGAGACCGCCAAATCCGCCGCGGTGCGGATCATCTGCGTGCGAAAGTAAGCCGCGCTTATTTGTGCTTGAAGTTCGCCGGCCGTTTCTCGACGAACGCCGCCATGCCTTCCTTCTGATCCTGCGTCGCAAACAGCGAATGGAAGACGCGGCGTTCGAAGCGCACGCCTTCGGCCAACGAGCTTTCGAAGGCGCGGTTGACGGCCTCCTTGGCCAGCAGCACCGACGGCAATGACATCGACGCGATGGTCTCGGCAATCTTCACGGCTTCGCTCATCAGGTCCGCGAGCGGCACCACACGGGCGACGAGTCCGGAGCGCTCCGCCTCCGCCGCATCCATCATGCGGCCTGTGAGCACGAGGTCCATCGCCTTGGCTTTGCCGACGGCGCGGGTGAGCCGCTGCGTGCCGCCGATGCCGGGAATGACGCCGAGCTTGATCTCCGGCTGCCCGAATTTCGCATTATCCGCGGCGATGATCAGATCGCATTGCATGGCGATCTCGCAGCCGCCGCCGAGCGCGAAGCCGGCGACCGCGGCGATGATCGGCTTGCGCGCCTGCGCCGGCGCGTCCCAGCTGCCGGCGAAGTCGCCGAGCAGCACGTCGTTGTAGGATTTGTCCGCCATCTCCTTGATGTCGGCGCCGGCGGCGAACGCTTTCTCCGACCCGGTGATGATCGTGCAGCCGATATTGGCATCGGCTTCGAAAGCGGCGACGGCTTTGCCCAGCTCCGCAATCAGCGCGGCGTTGAGCGCATTGAGCGCCTGCGGCCGATTGAGGCGAATGATGCCGACGCGGCCCTTGGTTTCAATGACAATGTTTTGGTAGCTCATGGATTGCCTTCGGTCCTCTTGCATTAATCAAGTCTGGCGCCCGAGCGCTGGATGACGTCCGCCCACTTTGCCGAATCCTTGGCGATCGTCGCGGCGAACTCCTCCGGGCTGCCGCCGGCGGGCTCGTCGCCGATCAACGCGAATTTCGCGGTGAAGATCTCCGAGTGGATCGCCTTGTTGATCGCGGCGTTAAGCTTGTCGACGATCGGCCGCGGCACGCCCGCCGGCGCGATGACGCCCGACCAGGTGCTCGCCTCGTAGCCGGGAACGCCGGCCTCGGCAATCGTCGGCAGATCAGGGAAGCTCGGCGAGCGCTTGGCGCCGCTCACCGCCAGCGGCCGCACCGTGCCGGCGCGCGCGAACGGCGCGATCGATTGCAGGCTCTCAAACATCACCTGCACGCGGCCTGCGATCAGGTCCTGGATCGCCGGCGCGCCGCCTTTGTACGGCACATGCACGATCTCGGTACCGGTCATGAACTTGAACAGCTCACCGCCGACATGCCCGGGTGAGCCGGTGCTCGACGACGCGTTCGAGAGTTTACCCGGGTTCTTCTTCGCGTAGTCGATCAGCTCCTGCACTGACTTGAACGGCACCGTGGGCGACACCGCGAGCAGCAGATGCCCGCGGGCGACGAGCGCGATCGGCTGGAAGTCGCGCTCGATATTGTAGGGAAGCTTCGCCACCATATGGCGGGTGATGGCGAGGGCGCCGATCGGTCCCATGCATAGCGTGTAACCGTCGGGCGCCGACTTCGCCGTGAGATCGAGGCCGACCGTCAGCGCACCGCCCGGCCGGTCGTCGACGACGACCTGTTGATTGAGCTCCTTGCCCATCTCCGCGGCGAGGATTCGCGCCAGCGTATCGGTAGCGCTGCCCGCGGCCTGTGGCACGATCAGCCGGATCGGATGATCGGGATATTCAGCGGCGGCCGGCGCGGCGGCGAGACAGGCCAGTGCGATGAGAAGAAATCGAAGGCGGCCCATGTCGATTCCCGATGCTCTTCGGATGATACACGAAGGCTAGCAGAAGCGCCGGTCGCTCGTCACTTCTGGCAGCTCGGGCAGTAAAAGGTCGAGCGGCCGTTCTGCACGATGCGTTTCACCGTGCCGCTGCAGCCCGGCGTTAAGCACGGCTGACCTTCGCGGTCATAGACCTGGAAATTGTGCTGAAACATGCCGAGCTCGCCGTCGGTCTGGCGATGATCGCGTAGCGACGAACCGCCCGCGGCAATCGCGTCGTTGAGCACGGCCTTGATCGCGTCGACCAGCGCCTGCGCGCGCGCGTTCGGCGCACCCTTACGATCGTCGATGGTCGAGGCGAGCCGCTTCGGCGACAGACGCGCGCGATAGAGCGCCTCGCAGACATAGATATTGCCGAGCCCCGCCACCACGCGTTGGTCGCTCAACGCCGCCTTGAGCGAGGTCTTCTTGCCGGCACAGGCGGCGGCTAGCGTCTGCGCATCGAAGGAATTGGCGAGCGGCTCCGGACCCATCGCGCGCATCAGCGGATGCGCGTCGAGCTTCGCGCGCGGCGTCATCTTCATGAAACCGAAGCGGCGCGGATCGTTGTAGGTGACCACCGCGCCGTTCGACATGTGAAACACCACATGGTCGTGCGCGAGATGCTCGGACTTCGCATGATAGTAGCCGCCGGGCTTGTTGCCGCCGCCGTCGATGAACACGCGGAACGAGCCGGACATGCCGAGGTGCATCATCAGCACGTCGCCGGAGGAGAGATCGAGCAGCAGATATTTGCCGCGGCGGCCGAGGCCCTCCACCTTTTGGCCTTCAAGCACCTTGGCGAAGTTCTTCGGCAGCGGCCAGCGCAGGTCCTTGCGCCGCGCCTCCACCTTGCGGAAACGCGCGCCGTCCATGGCCGGCTCCAGCCCGCGGCGAACGGTTTCGACTTCGGGAAGTTCAGGCATTAACGACCGCATCCCAGTAGCAGAAAGCCCCTCATAGCGCCCCTGGAACAGTCGCGCTATGGTCCTGCCCGGAAAGGATTATTGAGCATGGCGCAAGCCGGCAAAAGCACGCATTTCGGCTACCGGGACGTGCCCCTCGAGGACAAGCAGGGGCTGGTCGACGACGTCTTCCGCTCGGTGGCGGGACGCTACGATCTGATGAATGACCTGATGTCCGGCGGGTTGCACCGGGCCTGGAAAGACGCGCTCGTCGCCGCGGTCAATGCCCCGCGGGGGAGCCGTCCCTTCGCGCTGCTCGACGTCGCCGGAGGCACCGGCGACGTGGCGCGCAAGGTCGTGGACGCGGGCGGCGACGGCACGCGCGCGACCGTCGTCGACATCAACACCGAGATGCTTGCAGTCGGCCGCGAGCGCATGGCCAAGCGCGGCGATCAAGACGCCATTGCGTTCCGCGAAGGCAATGCCGAGGCGTTGCCTTTCGCAGATCGCAGCTTCGATGCGGTCACTATCGCCTTCGGCATCCGCAACGTGCCGCGCATCGACCTGGCGCTGAAGGAAGCCTATCGCGTGCTCAAGATCGGCGGGCGTTTTCTCTGCCTCGAGTTCTCCAGCGTCGACGTTCCCGGCCTCGATCGCCTCTACGATCTTTATTCGTTCAACGTCATTCCGCGACTCGGCGGCGCCGTCACCGGCGACGCAGAGGCTTATCGCTATCTCGTCGAATCGATCCGCAAATTTCCGCGGCCGCAGCTGTTCGCCGACATGATGCGCGCCGCGGGCTTCCGCCGCGTGTCGTTCACACCGATAACCGGCGGCATCGTGGCGCTGCATTCCGGCTGGCGCTTGTGATCACGTCGATCTCCCACCTCGTCCGCCTTGCTCGCGCCGGCTTCGTCTTCGCCCGCGAAGGTGTGCTCGCGCTGGTCGACGCCAGCGTGCTGCCGATGCCGGCACGCACGGCGCTGGCGCTGGCGCGGCTGATCGAGCGCCCGACGTCGCAAGGTGGTGCCGGACGGCTGGCGAGCGCGCTGAGCCGGCTCGGTCCCACTTATGTGAAGCTCGGCCAGTTCCTGGCGACACGACCCGACGTCGTCGGCGTCGCCATCGCGCGCGACCTCGAAAGCCTGCAGGACAAGCTGCCGCCGTTTGCGCAATCCGCCGCGGAAGCGACAGTGACTGCCGCTTTCGGCAAGCCGCTGGCGGAGACCTTTTCCTCGTTCGGACCGCCGGTTGCCGCCGCCTCGATCGCCCAGGTGCACAAGGCCACGGTGGCAACGCCAGACGGGCCAATGCCAGTCGCCGTGAAGGTGCTGCGGCCGGGCGTCGAACGCCGCTTCAACGCCGATCTCGCCGCCTTTTTCTTTGCCGCGCGACGCGCGGAAGCGCTTTCCCCTGAAGCGCGGCGCCTGCGTCTCATCGAAGTGGTCGCCACGCTGGCGCGCTCGGTGGCGATCGAGATGGATTTCCGCCTCGAGGCCGCGGCGCTCTCGGAGATGGCCGAGAACACCAAAGACGATCAAGGTTTCCGCGTGCCCGCCGTCGACTGGAATCGCACCGGCCGTGACGTGCTGACGCTGGAATGGATCGATGGCACGCCGCTCAATGATCACGCGGCGCTGCAAGCCAAGGGGTTCGACCTGCCGGCACTCGGCCGCGCGGTGATCCAGAGCTTCCTGCGTCACGCGCTGCGCGACGGTTTCTTCCACGCCGACATGCATCCGGGCAATCTGTTCGTCGATGATGGCGGCCGCCTGGTCGCGGTTGACTTCGGCATCATGGGCCGGCTCGGCGCGAAGGAGCGGCGCTTTCTCGCCGAGATCCTCTACGGCTTCATCACGCGCAATTATCGCCGCACCGCCGAGGTGCATTTCGAGGCCGGCTACGTGCCGCGGCATCATTCGGTCGAGAGCTTCGCGCAGGCGATCCGCGCCATCGGCGAGCCGATCCACAGCCGCACCGCTGAAGAAATCTCGATGGCCAAGCTGCTGACGCTGCTTTTCGAGGTCACCGGCCTGTTCGACATGCGCACGCGGCCGGAGCTCCTGCTGCTGCAGAAGACCATGGTCGTCGTCGAAGGCGTCGGTCGCTCGCTCGATCCGAAGCTCGATATGTGGACCACGGCGGAGCCGGTGGTGCGCGAATGGATCGAGCGCAATCTCGGTCCCGCTGGACAGCTCGAAGGCGCCGTGCAGGGCGCCGGCGAGCTCGGCCGCTTTCTCGGCCAGATGCCGTCGCTGCTCAGCCGCGCGGCCGAGCTCATCAATCAGCTCGACGACATCACTCGCGACGGCCTGGTGCTGGCGCCGGAAACAGTCGCCGCCATTGGCGCCGCCGAGGGCCGCGGCAATCGCGCGCTCACCGTCGGCGTCTGGGCCGCGGTGATCCTCCTCGCCTGGCTGGTCTGGCTGGTGATTTGATTGCATTGATTGCATTGCAATCAATGCCTATACTGAGCCTATGGCCAGCATCACCATCCGCCAACTCGACGAGGCCTTGAAGAAGCTGCTGCGGCTGCGCGCAGCCCGCCACGGCCGCTCCATGGAAGACGAGGTGCGCACTATCCTGCGCCAGGCGGCCGAGGACACCGGCCGCGCGGTGCTGGAGGCCTTTACGCCGCCCAGCGCCGCTGCAACACCCACGAGCCGCGCAGCGGCGGCACCGGAGCAGCCGCGCGTCCTGCTGATCATCGGCGGCGGCATCGCGGCCTATAAATCCCTCGATCTCATCCGCCGCCTGAAGGAACGCCGCATCGCCGTGCGCTGCATTCTCACCAAGGCCGGCCAGGAATTCGTCACCCCGCTCGCGGCCGGCGCCATTGTCGGGCAATCGGTGTTCACCGACCTGTTCGATGCCAAAGGCGAGTTCGATGTCGGCCATATCCGGCTCGGCCGCGACACTGACCTTGTCGTCGTCGCGCCGGCGACCGCCGACCTGATCGCCAAGATCGCCGGTGGTCACGCCGACGACCTGGCGAGCGCGGTGCTGCTCGCGACCGACAAAAAAATCCTGCTGGCGCCGGCGATGAATCCGCACATGTGGGCCAACAAGGCGACGCAGCGCAATCTGGCGCAGCTTATCGCCGACGGCGTCGCCACCGTTGGACCCAACGAAGGCGAAATGGCGGAAGCTGGCGAGCTTGGGCTTGGCCGCATGGCCGAGCCGCTGGAGATCGCGAGTGCGATCGAAGCCTTGCTCAAGCCGCAAACGAAACCGCTCCTCGGCAAGCGCTTGCTGGTGACATCGGGGCCAACGCACGAGCCGATCGATCCGGTGCGCTACATCGCCAACCGCTCCTCGGGCAAGCAGGGCCACGCGATCGCCGCCGCCGCCGCGGCCGCCGGCGCTGATGTCATGCTGGTGAGCGGGCCGGTGACCATTGCCGATCCGCCGGGCGTGCGTGTGATCAAGGTGGAAAGCGCCCGCGACATGCTCACCGCCGTCGAGAAGGCGCTGCCGGTCGATGTCGCGGTCTTCGCTGCAGCGGTCGCGGATTGGCGCGTCGCCAAGGCCGGCGAGCAGAAGCTCAAGAAGGTCGGCGGCAAGACGCCAGAGCTCACGCTCATAGAAAATCCCGACATCCTTGCCACCATCGCACATCTCAAGAGCAAGCGGCCGGCGCTGGTCATCGGTTTTGCCGCCGAGACCGAGCATATTGAGACGCATGCCAAGGCGAAGCTCGCACGCAAGGGCTGCGACTGGATTCTCGCCAATGACGTGTCACCGCAGACCGGCATCATGGGTGGCGATCGCAACACCATTCACTTCATCACGCGGACAAGCGTCGACGCATGGCCGCCGCAATCCAAGGACGACGTCGCCAGAATGCTGATCGAGCACATCGCCAATGAATTTTCCGGAGATCGCGCATGAGCACCGTCGACGTGCGCATCGTGCGCTTGCCGCACGGGGCCGATTTGCCGCTGCCGGATTATCAGACTGCGCACGCAGCTGGCATGGATCTGCTCGCCGCCGTGCCAGCCGACGCACCGGTCGTGCTCAAGCCAGGCGAGCGCGCCTTGATTCCAACGGGCATCGCCATCGCGCTGCCACCGGGCACCGAGGCGCAAGTGCGCCCGCGCTCCGGCCTCGCCGTACGATTCGGCCTTACCGTGCTCAATGCGCCGGGGACGATCGATTCGGATTACCGCGGAGAAATCCAGGTGCCGATCATCAATCTCGGACAAGATTGTTCGACAATCAGCCGAGGCATGCGCATCGCGCAGATGATCGTCGCCAGCGTTGCGCGAGCCACCCTATGCGAAGTTATGAATCTGGATGAAACGGCTCGCGGCGGTGGTGGCTTCGGCTCCACAGGGTATTGAAATATGAGACTTTTCAATACAACCGCCTGGACAACTCGCGAGACCGTAATTTATTACCGCTATTGATAGTTCCCCCCGGTTCTTTTTTTCATGCCGCTGCTGAATCGCAAGGGCATCCTTGCCATCGCCGCTGTCCTCGATGTCGCCCTGCATTCGCAGGAGCGGCCGGTCTCAGCGAAGGCTTTGGCGGATCGCCACCGCTTGCCGTCACGGCATCTCGAGCCGGTGCTGCAGGCGCTGGTGCGCGCCGGCATTCTGCGCGGCATGCGCGGGCCGCACGGTGGCTACGCGCTCGGGCGCGAGCGCCGCAACATCAGCGTCGAGCAGATCCTGCGCGCCGCGCGCAATGCGGAGGATGCCGAAGAGGCGGCGCTGCCGGATACGCCGCTGCTCAGCAAGGTCATCCTCCCGGCGCTCAGCCAGGCCGAAGAGGCTTTCGCGGCGGCGCTCGGAAGCATCAGCGTCGGCGACATGGCGGCGCAGGCCGAAGCGAAGCGCTAGCACCGCCACGAGGCCTCATCGTTCACGATCTGGACTCTTTCAGCCGGATTCTCCCTGGGTTTAAAGTGGCTTCTGATTCGCCAGCGCGGCGCGGCGGACCCCTGGGGCACACATGAATGCCGGAGCCAATCCGGACGACGACTAACGCGGGGCTATGTGCGCGTCCGCGGCGAGAGAGATTTCTCGCCATCATCACACTGATCGGGCTCTCCGCGAACGCCGGGACGGCGCGCGCGGACACGCCATTGCTTGCGTCTTTCCCGACCGGCTTGGAGCATCTTGGCGGCACCGCGATCGCCGTGCTCACGGTGATGGCCGGATTGTCCTGCTTCGCGGTGCTGTCTGCCGTCGTGCTGCTGCGCACCCGCGCCAGCAGCGCACGCCGCGACGCCGCGGCGCATGACGAAATCGCCACGCTGCGCGCCGATGTCGACCGGCTGAACGCGCTGCTGCTCGCCGAGCCGCAAGTGCTCGTCGCCTGGGCCGCGGCCGGCGAGGAGCCGGACATCATCGGCGACAGCAACGTCATCGTCGCCGGCAGTGTGCCGCAACGCGTGCTCGCCTTCGGCACCTGGCTCGAGGCCGCCGATGCTCAGCGCATCGAGCATGCGGTCGAGCTTCTGCGCGCCGAAGGCAAAAGCTTCGCCATGACGCTGACCGCGCTCAGCGGCGATCCGGTCGAGACCGAAGGTCGCGCCATCGGCGGACGCGCCATCCTGCGCCTGCGCACCGTCGGCGGCATCAAGCGCGAGCTGATCGAGCTCAACGCCGCGCACGAAGAGCTGCGCAAGGATCTCGACACGTTACGCGATCTGCTCGACTCGCTGCCCTCGCCGATCTGGGCCCGCGACCGCATCGGCCGCCTGGTCTTCGTCAACGCCGCTTACGCCAAAGCGGTGGAAGCCAAGGACGCCGAGGATGCCGTCGAACGCGGCACCGAGCTCCTCGACCGCGCCGGCCGCGACGAGGTCGCGCGCGCCCGCAATGCCGGCAAGGCGTTCAGCGGCCGGCTGCCGGTGATCGCCGCCGGACAGCGCCGCATGTTCGACGTGATGGATGTGCCAGGCCGGCATGGCAGCGCCTCGATCGCCGTCGACGCCACCGAAGCCGACGGCATGCGCGTCGAATTGCGGCGCATGATCGAGGCGCATCGGCGCATTCTCGATCAGCTCGCCACCGGGGTCGCCATCTACGGCGCCGATCAGCGGCTCGCCTTCTACAACGCCGCGTTCCGCTCGCAATGGGAGCTCGACGCCGGTTTCCTCGACCAGGCGCCGACCGACAGCGCCGTGCTCGATCGCCTGCGCGCCGCACGCCGGCTGCCGGAGGAGCAGGATTTCCGGCAGTGGAAGGCGGCGCTGCACGAGGCCTATCGCGTCGTCGAGGCGCGTGAGCACATGTGGCACCTGCCCGACGGCCGCACGCTCCGCGTGGTCGCCAGCCCCAACCCGGAAGGCGGCGTCACCTATCTGTTCCACGACGTCAGCGAGCGGCTCGACATGGCGCGCCGTTACGATGCGCTGATCAAGGTGCAGAGCGAGACGCTCGACAATCTCGCCGAGGCAGTCGCCGTCTTCGGTAGCGACGGCCGCATTCGCCTGCACAACCCGTCCTTCGCGGGGATGTGGAAGCTGATGCCGGAAGCGCTCGCCGAGCACCCGCATATCGAGCAAGTCGCGGCCTGGTGCCAGGCGCTGCATGACGACAGCGCGGTTTGGCGTCCGTTGCGCGAGGCGGTCACCGCGATCGACAATCGGGCGCCGACGGCTGCGCGCATGGAGCGTCGCGACGGCACGGTAATCGACTGCGCCACCATGCCGCTACCCGACGGTGCGACGCTGGTCACGTTCCAAGACGTCACCGACAGCGTCAATGTCGAGCGCGCACTGCGCGAGCGCAATGAGGCGCTGGAAACCGCCGACGCAGTGAAGATCAATTTCGTGCATCACGTCAGCTACGAGCTGCGTTCGCCACTGACCAACATCATCGGCTTTGCGCATTTCCTCTCGGATCCGACGTTCGGGCCGCTTACCGAGAAGCAGGGTGAATATCTCGGCTACATCACCACCTCGACCAATGCGCTGCTCGCGTTGATCAACAATATCCTCGACCTCGCCACCATCGACGCCGGCGCCATGCGGCTCGATCTCGGCGACGTCGACATCCGCAGCGCCATGGACTCGGCGGCGGAAGGCGTCGCCGACCGCCTGGTGAAGAACAGCCTGAAGCTCGACATCAGCGCGCCGGCCGGCATCGGCCGCTTCGCCGCCGATGAGCGCCGTCTGCGGCAGGTCCTTTTCAACCTGCTGTCGAATGCCGTCGGCTTCTCGCCGCCGGGCGAGACCATCACGCTCGCCGCCGAGCGAAACGAGGGCGCCGTGGTCTTCACGGTGACCGATCGTGGGCCGGGCATTCCCGCCGAGATGCAGGACAAGGTGTTCGACTGGTTCGAATCGCATTCGCTGGGCTCGAGCCATCGCGGCACCGGCCTTGGCCTCTCGCTGGTGCGCTCCTTCGTTGAGCTGCACGGGGGCACGGTGCAGATCGACTCCGCTGTCGGTCGCGGCACCACTGTGACCTGCACTTTCCCGGTCGAGCAGGCGGCCAAGCAGAGCGCCGCTTAGCGGGTATTCGCCCTTGCTCTTTGGGCGCCGATCGCCCAACTACGCTTAAACAAATCAAGCATTACCCCCGGCATGGCAGAGAGCTACTCCGAAGTCGTGGTCATTGGCGGCGGCGCCGCCGGCATTGCCGCAGCCAGGCATCTGAGTGATGCCGGCATGTCCTGCCTGCTGATCGAAGCGCGCGCACGGCTCGGCGGCCGCGCGTTCACCGCCGAGCGTCAAGGCTTTCCGCTGGACCTTGGATGCGGCTGGCTGCATTCCGCCGACCGCAATCCTTGGGCGGCTATTGCGCAAGCGCAGGGGCTCACGCTCGACAAGTCGGCGCCGCCGTGGGAGCGCCGCTCGCTCAGCCTCGGCTTTCCGAAGATCGACCAGGAATCCTTCACCAAGGCTCGTCACGAGTTCTACGCACGTCGCGAGGCGGCGATCCACGGTCCCGACCGCGTGGCGTCCGATCTGCTCGAGCCGGGCAACCGCTGGAACGAGATGCTCAATGCCGTGAGCACTTACATCAGCGGCGCCGAACTCGACCAGCTGTCGCTCATCGATCTCGAGAACTATGACGACACCGGCGTGAACTGGCGCGTGGTCGAAGGCTACGGCACCGCTATCGCCGCGCATGCCGCACCGCTGCGCACGCTAATGTCGGCGCCGGTGCAACGCATCGACCACAGCGGCAAGCGGCTGCGCATCGAGACCGCAAAAGGCGTCGTCACCGCGGATCGCGCGATCATCGCGCTGCCGAGCGCGATCCTCTCGGAAAGTGAAACTCTGTTCGCGCCGGCGCTGCCGCAGAAGGTCGAGGCGGCGGCCGGCCTGCCGCTCGGGCTTGCCGACAAGCTGTTCCTCGCGCTCGAGCACGCCGAAGAGTTCGACAAGGACAGCCGCCTGTTCGGCCACACCGATCGCGCCGCGACCGCGACCTATCACTTGCGGCCGTCCGGGCGGCCCCTGATCGAGGTCTATTTCGGCGGTCGCAATGCCGATGCGCTGGAAGCACATGGCGAGCACGCTTTTTTCGAAGCCGCGCGCGATGAGCTCGTTGGACTACTCGGCGCTGACTTTGCACGCCGCATCAAGCCGCTTTCCATGCATCCCTGGCGCGCCGATCCGTTCGCGCGCGGTTCCTACTCCTATGCGCTGCCCGGCAAGGCCGATTGCCGCGCCACGCTGGCGCAGCCGGTCGACGGGCGGCTGTTCTTTGCCGGCGAAGCCTGCTCGAAACACGATTATTCGACGGCGCATGGCGCCTATCGCAGCGGCATCGCCGCCGCCGAGGCGGTGCTGGCGGCGACGGGCAAGTATCCGCCCTCGCTCGCCGCCGGCCTTCCCGGCCCATAACTCCCGCTGCTGTGGATACCCCCACGATGCTGCCGGCAGCGGATGCGACGCGGCGGCGTCTAGGCTATCCATAGCCGCATGTTTCTCACCACCTCGGGCGGTTCGAGCTTCACCGCGACGCTGGCGGACGAGCCGGCCACCATCCGGCTGATGACGGATGTGGCCGCGCTCATCGAGCCGGGCGACCTGATCACGCTCTCCGGCGACCTCGGCGCCGGCAAGACCACTTTCGCCCGCGCGCTCATTCGCCACCTCGCCGGCTCGCAGAGCATCGAGGTGCCGAGCCCGACCTTCACGCTAATGCAGACCTACGAGCTGCCGCGCTTTCCGGTGGTGCACGCCGATCTCTACCGCTTGTCGGGTTCCGCCGAGCTCGCCGAGCTCGGCTTCGACGATATGCCTGAAGGTGCCGTGTTGCTTTTGGAGTGGCCGGACCGCGCCGCGGGCTTCCTGCCAGCCGACCGGCTCGACGTGGCCTTGATGCTGTCGCCGCAGCACGGCACGACGGTGCGGCAGGCGCGCATCACCGGCTACGGCCGCCTCGCCGCGCGCGCCGACCGCATCGCCGCGATGCGGCGCTTCCTCGAAGGCGCCGGCTTTGCCGAGGCAGAGCGGCAGCGAATTCAGGGCGATGCTTCGACACGCGCCTATGAGCGGCTCACGCTGCGCGGCGAGACCTACGTCCTGATGAACTCGCCGCGTCGGGCCGACGGCCCGCCGGTGCGCGACGGCAAGCCTTACAGCGCCATCGCGCATCTCGCCGAGGACGTCACCGCCTTCGTCGCCATGGCCAATGCTCTGCGCAGCCGCGGCTTCTCGGCGCCCGCCGTGCTGCATGCCGATTTCACCGCCGGGCTGCTGATCATTGAGGATCTCGGCGACGCGCCCGTCGTCGATGGCGATCCGCCGGCGCCGATCGAAGAGCGCTACGGCGCCGCGATCGATCTGCTCGCGGCATTGCATCAGCAAAGCGTGAGCGATGCGCTGCCGCTGGTCGGTCGACCGGCCTACAAGCTGCCGCGCTACGACATGGACGCCATGTTGATCGAGGTCGAGCTGCTGCTCGACTGGTATCTGCCGCGCATGCAGACCGAGCTTGCGCCCGCGGCGCGCGAGGCGTTTGTTACGCTCTGGCGCGATGCGCTGGCGCTCACGCTCGAGCGGCCGATGACCTGGGTGCTGCGCGATTTCCATTCGCCGAACCTGATGTGGCTTCCCGAGCGCAAGTCGCTCGCGCGCGTCGGGCTGCTCGACTTCCAGGACGCGGTGATGGGACATCCCGCCTACGACGTCGCCTCGATCCTGCAGGACGCACGCGTCGATGTGCCGGAAATGATGGAGATCTCGCTGCTCTCACGCTACATGCGCGCGCGGCGCGCGGCGGACGCGACATTCGACGCGCCGGAGTTCGCGCGGCTCTATGCCACCCTCGCGGCGCAGCGCGCGTCGAAGATCCTCGGCATCTTCGCGCGGCTCGATCGCCGCGACGGCAAGCCGCAATATTTGCGTCACATCCCGCGCGTATGGGGCTATCTCCAGCGCTCGCTGGAACATCCAGCCCTGGCACCGCTGAAGGCCTGGTACGCGGCGAATGTGCCGGCGCTGAAGACCATCTGAAAAGGAACTCATGGCGCCATCCCGAACGATCCCTCGCACGGCCATGGTGCTTGCCGCCGGCTTTGGTACGCGCATGCGCCCGCTGACCGACGCGATGCCGAAGCCTCTGGTGAAAGTCGACGGCAAGCCGCTCATCGATCACGTGCTCGATCGCCTCGCCGCCTCGGGCGTCGAGCGCGCGGTGGTGAATGTGCATCACTTCGCCGAGCAGATTGAAACACATCTGGCCGCGCGCAAGACCCCGCGCATCGTCATCTCCGACGAGCGCGCGCAGATTCTCGGCACCGGGGGCGGCGTGGCCAAGGCGCTGCCTATCCTCGGCGATGCGCCGTTCTTCGACGTCAATGCCGATACGATCTGGATCGACGGCGTGAAGCCCAATCTCGATCGCCTCGGCGAGTCTTTCGATCCGGCGCGCATGGACGCGCTACTGCTGCTCGCACCGACTGCCGGCAGCGTCGGCTATGCCGGCCGCGGCGATTTCACCATGGATGCCGAGGGCCATCTCACGCGCCGCGGCGAGCGCGACGTGGCGCCCTTCGTCTATGCCGGCGCGGCGATTCTTGCGCCGGCGCTCTTCAAGGGCGCGCCGCAAGGCGAATTCGCATTGACCGTGCTGTTCGATCGCGCCGCGGAGGCCGGCCGCCTGTTCGGGCTGCGGCTCGAGGGCCTGTGGATGCATGTCGGCACGCCCGAGGCGGTCACCGCCGCGGAAGCCGCGATCAAGGCCAGCACCGGCTGATTGCTTAGGACGGCCACGCCGCCTGATGCGTGCCGAGCGGCACCGATGGCCGCATCCAGCGCGCCGGCGTCTCTTCGAAGTCGGCGGCGTGGCGCACGGTGGTGAGCCGGCCGAAGCCCGAGTCCACCTCGTCGAGCCGGCCGCGTACCGCGTCGATTTTCGGATCGGGACGGCGAAGCCCGTCAGGGTCGCGGCCGAGGCTGCGAATCCAATGGCCGGTCTGGGCGAGCGAAACACGCACATGCCAGCTGCCGCCCTGCGTCGCGCGGCGCGCCAGCGCGATCATCGCGCCAAACGCCATGAGATAGCCTGCGCCATGATCGAGGGCTTGGCAGGGAAGCGGCTTCGGCTGCGCGGCACCAGCCGCATCGGCCTCGGCGAGATTCATGCCGTTGGCATTCTGCACCAGGGAGTCGAAGCCGCGCCGCTGGCCCCAGGGACCTGCTTCGCCATAGGCGCAGAGCGAGACATAGACGATGCCGGGACGCCGGCGCGCGACGTCTTCCGGGCTGAAGCCGTGCGCCTTGATTGCCCCCGGCCGATAACCCTGGATGAAGATATCTGCGTCGTCGAGAAGTCCATTGAGCGTGTCGCGATCGGAGGCTTCGCGCAGATCGAGGAAGCTCGTGAGCTTGCCGCGCCCGCAGTCGATCACGAGCGATCCCATCTGCGGCAAGTGCGCCCCGGTTACCGCCAGCACGTCAGCGCCATGCACGGCAAGCGTACGCCCGCACACTGGCCCCGCAATGACGCGGGTGAGATCGAGCACACGCACGCCGGACAGCGGACGATCGCCCTTTGGCAGCGGTTGCGGCGGCGCATCGCCGATGCGCTCGATGGAAAAGACCGGCAGTGCTGCCAGCGCGCGGCCCTGCGGGTGCGCATCCCATTCGGCGAGCGTGCGCGCCGCGGTGACCACGAGACCAGCTTCACCGGCCGCGGTCTCGAAGGCTTCACCCTCCCAGCGATCGAGCGCCTGCTGCACGGCGGCGCGATCGTAGTCGCATTTGAGGATCTCCAGCACGCCATCGCGATGCCGCGGGAAATTCGTATGCAGGCGCACCCAGCGTCCATCGCCGCAGCGATACACCCCGGCGATCTTGTCCCAAATCTCCGGCGGCGGCGCGCCATCGATGCGCAGATAGCGCTCGCTGCGGAATTCGATTTCCGCGTCGCGTAGGGGCACGCGCACGCGCTGCCTCCGCCCAGTGCGCAAGCGCCACAATTCGGAAGCCGCCAAAGCCGCGGTGCCAATCGTCGCCTGCGCTGCGGTACCAACGGCGAACGTCGACGGCAGGATCGGTTCAGTGCCGGCAAGGTCGATCGAGCCGAGCGCCTGCGGGTCGCCCCCGGCATGACGCCAGAGCGCCGAGAGTGCGTCGGCGGAGTTCGTATGCGTTGACATGCTCTGGTCCAAGATGGCCACTACTGCTGATAGCACAACAAGCTCTTGGGATTCGCCAGCCAACCGGACATGCCTCGCGTCTTCACCATCCCGGCCTCGGTGCCGTTCCTGCCGGCGCTGGTCAAAGCGCTGCTCGACGGCCGCCTGGTCGAGGGCTTTCCGCCGGCGCGCGATCCGCTGCTGTTCGCCAGCGCCACGATCTTCCTGCCGACGCGGCGCGCCTGCCGGCTCGCCCGCGATGCCTTTCTCGCCGAGACCGATGGGGCGATCCTGCCGCGCATCGTGCCGATCGGCGACATCGACGAGGACGAGATCGCTTTTGCACAGGCGGCGACCGGCGAGCTTGCCGCCCCGGCGCTGGAGCTGCCACCGGCCCTGAGCGGCCTCGAGCGCCGGCTCCTCCTCATGCAGTTCGTCACCCAGTGGGCGCTGGCGCCACGCGTGCGCGGCATTGCCGGCGCGCCGCTGGTCGCCGCAAGCCCCGCCGCGGCACTCGGCCTCGCCGATGATCTTGCCCGGCTGATCGACGACATGACCACACGGCAGGTGAGCTTCGACAAGCTCGACACGTTGGTGCCCGACGCGCTCGATCCCTATTGGCAGCTCACGCTCGAATTCCTCAAGATCGCGCGCGACGCCTGGCCGCAAATATTGCAGGAACGAGGCGCCATCGAAGCCGCGGCACGGCGCGATCTGCTCATCGCCGCCGAGCAGCAGCGCCTGGCGACGAGCTCGGCGCCGGTGATCGCGGCCGGATCGACCGGCTCGATGCCGGCAACCGCGAAGCTGCTCGCCGCCATCGCCGCCTTGCCGCATGGCGCCGTGGTGCTGCCCGGGCTCGACACCGATCTCGACGACGGCGCCTGGAAGCTGCTCGCCGGCGATGACGATGCGCCCGCGCATGATGGCGGAACGCCCGCCGCCGGACATCCGCAATTCGCCATGCATGCGCTGCTCGCACGCATGGGCATCGGCCGCGACGCTGTGATGACGTTGGCGCCTGCCGCCGCGCATGGCCGCGAACGCATCGTCTCCGAAGCGCTGCGGCCGGCGATCACGACGCAGCGCTGGCGCGCGCTCGACACGATGGCTGCAGCCATCGACGATGCGACCGACTCCATCTCGGCGATTGACGCCGGCAACGCCGAGGAGGAGGCGCTGGCGATCGCAGTCGCGCTGCGCGAGACACTCGAACGGCCCGGCAAGACGGCTGCGCTGGTAACGCCCGACCGCGCGCTGGCGCGGCGCGTCAGCGCGGCGCTCCGGCGCTGGGACGTCGCGTTCGATGATTCCGGCGGCGACGCCTTGGCCGACACGCCCGCGGGTGTCTTCGCGCGACTTGCCGCCGAAGCTGCGCTCGAAGGCCTGGCGCCGATCACGTTGCTCGCTTTGCTCAAGCATCCGCTGTTCCGGCTCGGCGGCGATGAGGGTCACGCGGCCGTTGCGACGCTGGAGCGGGCGACACTGCGCGGTCCGCGGCCTCGCCCCGGCACCAAGGGCCTGGCCCATGCGCTGAGCACATTCCGCACTGAGCTCGCGAAATTTTTGCGCAAGGAAGACAGCGATCTGCATTGGAGCGATCCGCGCGTGCGGCTCAGCGAAGCTGAGCTCGACGCCTCCGCCTCGCTCATCAACGCGCTCGCCGCGGCCCTGAAGCCGCTGGAATCATTGCCGCGCAAGCCGTGCTCGCTGCAGGAGCTCGCCACGCTGCACCGCGCGGTCCTTGCCGCGCTCGGCACTAATGCGGCCGGCGACGCCAGCCCCCTGAACGATCGCGACGACAGTGCCATCGACGACGCACTCCTCGAACTATCGAGCGTCGCCACAGGCGTTGCACTCGCACCATCCGACTATCCGCAATTGTTCCGCAGCATCATCGCTGATCGCGTCGTGCGCCGGCCGGAGGCGCACGATGTGCGCATCCGCATCTTCGGCCCGCTCGAGTCACGCTTGCAGAGCGTCGACCGTGTGGTGCTCGGCGGCATGATCGAAGGCACCTGGCCGCCGGAGACGCGCACCGATCCGTGGCTGAGCCGGCCGATGCGACATCAGCTCGGCCTCGATCTGCCGGAACGGCGCATCGGCCTGTCGGCGCACGATTTCGCCCAGGCACTGGGCGCGCCGGAGATCGTCATCAGCCGCGCCGCCAAGATCGGCGGCGCACCCACGGTACCGTCGCGCTTCGTGCAGCGGCTCGCGGCGGTCGCGGGTGAAGCGCGCTGGGACGCGATCCGCGCCCGCGGCGAACGTTACATCCATTGGGCGCGCACGCTCGACGCGCCGGCGGACGGAGCGCGGCCGATGCCGCGGCCGGAGCCGAAACCGCCGCGCGGGGCGCGGCCGAACATGCTGTCCGTCACCGAGATCGAGCACTGGCTGCGCGACCCCTACACGATCTACGCCAAGCACGTGCTCAAAATCACCCCGCTCGATGCCGTCGACACGCCGCCCGGCGCCGCCGACCGCGGCACCGTCATCCACGCCGCGATGAAGGAGTTCACGCAGCGCTATGCCGCGGCGCTGCCTGCCGATCCCGCGGCTGAGCTGATCGCGCTCGGGCGCAAGCATTTCGCCCCGCTCACCGACTATCCCGAGGCACTGGCCTTCTGGTGGCCGCGCTTCGTGCGTATCGCCAATTGGTTCGGCAGCTGGGACGTGGGCCGACGCGCAGCGCTGGCGCAGCTGCTCGCTGAGGCGCCAGGCCACATCGAGATCCCGCTCGGCGAGCGAAATTTTCGCCTGACCACGCGCGCCGATCGCATCGAGCGCCTCCCCGACGGCCGCTACGCCATCCTCGACTACAAGACCGGCCGGCTGCCAAGCGCCAAAGAGGTGAAGGTCGGATTTGCGCCGCAGCTGACGCTCGAAGCCGCGATTCTGCGTGCTGGCGGGTTCGAGGGCATCGCCTCCGGAGCGTCCGTTGATTCTCTCGTCTATGTCGGACTGAGAGGCGGCGAGCCACCGGGCGAGCAGCGGCTCGTCGAGCTCAAGGACAGCACGCCGGACATCGAAGCCGATCGCGCGTTGGCCAAGCTCACCAAGGTCGCGGCGCGCTTCGAGAACGAGGACGAACCCTATCGGTCGCTGCTGCATCCGATGTGGAAGACGCGCTACGGCGACTACGACCACCTCGCGCGCGTGAAGGAATGGTCGCTGATCGGCGGCGAGGAGGAAGAGTGGTGACCGCGCGCCGCATCCCCGAAAAACTGCTGGAGCTGCAGCGGCAGGCTTCCGACCCGCATGTCTCCGCCTGGGTCGCGGCCAATGCCGGCTCCGGCAAAACCTATGTGCTGGCGCAGCGCGTAATCCGGCTCCTCCTCGAAGGCACCGACCCGGCGAAAATCCTCTGCCTCACCTTCACCAAGGCTGCCGCGGCCAACATGGCCAATCGCGTGTTCGAGACGCTGCGCGCCTGGACCGCGCTCAACGACGAGGCGCTCAACGCCGCGATCCGCAGCATCACCGGCGGCCGGGCGGATCCGATCCGCCGCGAGCGCGCGCGCCGGTTGTTTGCCGCGGCGCTGGAGACGCCGGGTGGCCTGAAGGTGCAGACCATCCATGCCTTCTGCACGCGGCTGCTGCACCAGTTTCCCTTCGAGGCCAACGTGGCCGCGCGCTTCACGGTGCTCGACGAAGCCTCGGAGACGCAGCTCCTTGATCAGCTCACGCTCGGCGTGCTGCTCGAGGCTGCCGCCAAGCCGGAGAGCGCGCTGGGCGAGGCACTGGCGATCGCAGTGACCGTCGCCGCCGACCAGACCTTCCGCGACGTCGTCACCGAGGCGATCCGCAAGCGCGAGCCGATCACGCGCTGGACGCAGGCCGCCGGCGGCGTCAAGGCGGCGATCGCCGGGCTCTGCGGCGCGCTGGGCATTGCGCCTGACGATTCCGCCGCACAGGTCGAGCGCGACATTGTGGAAGGCCCTCATCTGCCCGTAGCGGAGTGGCCAGCTGCCGCGCAAGTCCTTGGCCACGGATCCGCTAACGACGCGACGCAAGCGCGACGGTTGGAAGCCGCCTTGGCGGCCTCCGGCACCACACGCGTCGAGAATTATCTCGCGATATTCTTCACCGAGGGCCACCCGCGCAGCGCGCTCGCCACCAAGGCCATCAAAGGCATCGCGCCCGAGCTTTGCGAGCGTCTGGAGCAAGAGAAGCTCCGCCTGCAAGGCCTTATCGAGCGCCGCCGCGCGGTTGCCTGCCGCGATCGCACGCTGGCGTTGCTCACCATCGCCGATGCCGTGATCGCGCGCTATGCAGCGGAGAAAGACCGGCGCGCTCTGCTCGACTACGACGACCTCATCGAGAAGACGTTGACGCTGCTCGCCAATACCGACGTCGCCTGGGTGCACTACAAACTCGACACCGGCATCGACCACGTGCTCGTCGACGAAGCGCAGGACACCAGCGCGCGGCAATGGCAGATCGTGGCGTATCTCGTGGCCGAATTCACCGCCGGCGAAGGCGCACGGCGCATCAACCGGTCGATGTTCGCCGTCGGCGACGACAAGCAATCGATCTTCTCTTTCCAGGGCGCCGCGCCGCATCAATTCGACGAGATGCGGCGGCGTTTCGCGCAGAAATATTACGAAGCGGAGCTCGAATTCGTCGCGCCACAACTTCTCTATTCCTTCCGCTCGGTATCGACCGTACTCGCGGCCGTCGATCATGTGTTCACGCAGCCGGCGGCGTATGCGGGACTCACGACGGATCAAGCGCCGACCGTGCACGAGGCCGTGCGCGGGGACGCACCAGGCCTGGTCGAGCTGTGGCCGCTCACCGAGCCCGACCCGGCGCCGGAAATCGAGCCGTGGGACACGCCGTTCGACACCGCATCGGAGACGAGCCCGCGGGTGAAGCTCGCGCGCCGCATCGCCGCCAATATCAGGCTCTGGCAGGCGCGCCAGGATCGCGTCGGCGACGGCGACGAGCGGCACATTATCGAACCCGGCGACATTCTCATTCTGGTGCGCCAGCGCGGGCCGCTGTTTGAGGCCATCATCCGCGCGCTGAAGAACGCCAATATTCCGGTCGCCGGGGCCGACCGGCTCGTCCTCACCGAGCACATCGCGGTGATGGACCTGATGGTGCTCGCCGACGCCCTGCTCCTCCCGCAGGACGATCTCGCACTGGCGACGGTGCTCAAAAGTCCGCTATTCGGTCTCGACGATGCCGACCTGTTCGCGCTCGCCTGGAAGCGCGAGAGATCGTTGCGGGCAATGCTGGACGAAAAACGCGCGGAGCCGCGCTTCGCCGCGGCTGCCGACAAGCTGGCCCGGCTTACGACGCTGGCGCGACACTCGACGCCGTTCGCCTTTTACGCCGCCGTGCTCGGCGCCGAGCGCGGGCGGCAGCAGTTCCTCGCGCGCCTCGGCGAGGAAGCGAGCGACGCGCTCGATGAGTTCCTCAATCTGGCGCTCGACTATGAGCGGCGTGAGACACCTTCGCTGCAAGGCTTCGTCGCCTGGCTGCGCACGGCCAATGCCGAGGTCAAGCGCGACATGGAGACCGACCGCAACGAGGTCCGCGTGATGACCGTGCATGGCGCAAAGGGACTGGAGGCGCCGATCGTGATCCTTGCCGACACCTGCACGCCGCCGGCGGGGCCGCAGCAGCAACAACCGCGGCTGCTCCCATTGGTCGAGGCCAATGCCGTGCCGGGCGCCCCCGAACGCTTCGTCTGGATCGGACGCAAGGCCGACGACGGGCCGGCGCTGGCGCAAGCGCGCGAGCGCCTGACCCGCGCTGCGGAGGACGAATATCGCCGGCTGCTCTACGTGGCGATGACGCGCGCCGCCGATCGCCTGGTCATCTGCGGCGCAGCGGGCTTGCGGCAGATGCCGCAAGGTTGCTGGTACGAGCTCATCCGTGACGCGCTCGAGCCGATCTCAGTCAAGGAAGCCGCTGACGATCGCGAGGGCGAGGTGTGGCGCTTCCGCAGAGCAGCAGGCGCCGAGCAGATGGAATTGCGCATGCCTGCTGGCCGCATGATGCCTGCGGCACCCGCCTGGCTTGCCCAGGCGGCGCCGATCGATCCCGCGTCCGCGCGCCACGTCGCGCCGTCGAGTGCTGACGATGATTTTGCTGCGCAGCGGAGCACGACCGCTCTCGGCGCGCGCAAGGCTCGCATGCGCGGCATTCTGGTGCATCGTCTGATGCAATCGCTGCCCGATATTCCCGCCGAACGGCGGAGCGAGGCCGCCCGGGCGTTCCTCGAGCGCGCCACGTCACCCGATCTCGCGCTCAGCCCCGACGAGCGAGACGCATTGGCGCAGCAGGTGCTGCGCGTGCTCGAAGACGAGCGCTTCCATCATCTGTTCGCGCCGGGAAGCCGTGCCGAAGTTCCCATTATCGGCCGCATCACCATGCAGGGACAAACCGTCCTGGTTTCCGGCCAAGTCGATCGTCTGTGCGTGCGCAAGGACGGCATTTTCATCGCCGATTACAAGACCAATCGGCCAGCGCCGCGGCGTCTCGCGGAGGTCCCGCGAGGCTATCCGACGCAGCTCGGCCTCTACCGCGCGGTGCTGCGAAAGTTGTACCCAGAACGGCCCGTCAGCGCCGCGATTGTGTGGACGGAAGTGCCTGATTTAATGGCATTTTCCGATATTGATCTGGATGCGGCAGTCGCGGGTCACCTGAGCGTGACTTCGCCTTGACGCTGCGGAATGCCGTCCATACGTTCGGCACCTCGCTTTCGCGCGAATCGCGCAAAATCAACGATCAGCAAGAGGTGCTCCATGGCGGTCGGCAAAGTATCGGATGCAAGCTTTGAAACGGATGTGCTGAAGTCGTCCGAACCCGTCGTCGTCGATTTTTGGGCGGAATGGTGCGGCCCGTGCCGCATGATCGCACCGGCGCTCGAGGAAATCGCGGGCGCGATGGACGGCAAGGTGAAGATCGTCAAGCTCAACGTCGACGAGAACCCGAACACCGCCGCCAAATACGGCATCATGTCGATCCCAACATTGATGATGTTCAAGAACGGCGAAATCGCCTCGCGCCAGGTCGGCGCGGCGCCGAAGCAGAAGCTGCAGCAGTGGATCAGCACCGCGGTCTGATCGCCCGCTGACAGCATTAATCTTTTGAGCGGCCGGTCTTTGGACCGGCCGTTTGCGTTGATGCAGAGCGATGACGCTTGCTCTGCATACACCGCTGATGCCCATGGAGGCCCGCTCCGTCGACGAAGTGCCGGCCGGGCTGCAATGGCAGTACGAACCCAAATGGGACGGCTTCCGCTGCCTCGTCTTCCGCGACGGCAGCAATGTTGAGCTGCAATCGAAATCCGGACAGCCGCTGACGCGCTATTTTCCGGAGCTGGTCGAGGCCATCCGCGCGCTCACACCAAAGGCCTTTGTGCTCGACGGTGAGATTGTTGTGCCGCACGGCAAAAGTTTTTCCTTCGACGCCCTGCTGCTGCGGATCCATCCGGCGGCGAGCCGGGTGAAGAAGCTCGCGGCCGAGACGCCGGCGCTGTTGATCATCTTCGATCTCCTTGCCGGCAGCGATGGCAAGCCGCTGCTCGATCAAGTGCTCGAGCAACGCCGCGCCAAGCTCGAGGCATTCGCCAAACAGTACCTTCGCGGACATGAATCGATCCGCTTGTCGCCAGCGACGCTGCGGCTCGCGGAGGCGCGCAAATGGCTTAGGCAGATCGGTGCCACGCTCGACGGCATCATCGCCAAACGCCGCGACATGCCGTATCTGCCCGGCGACCGCTCCGCGATGGTGAAGATCAAGAACTATCGGAGCGCCGATTGCGTGGTCGGCGGCTTTCGCTACAACGAAGGCAAGCGCGTCGCCGGCTCCCTGCTGCTCGGCCTCTACGACGAGCAAGGCCGCCTCGACCACGTCGGCTTCACCTCGACCATCAAGCGCGAGGAAAAGAAAGCGCTCACCGCCAAGCTCACGAAGCTGATCGCTCCGCCAGGTTTCACCGGCAACAAGCCGGGCGGCCCGAGCCGCTGGTCGACGCGGCGTTCGGCAGAGTGGCAGCCGCTCAAGCCCAAGCTCGTGGTCGAGGTCTGCTATGACCATTTCACCGGCGGCCGCTTTCGCCACGGCACGCGGCTCATCCGCTGGCGGCCCGACAAGGCGCCGCGACAGTGCACCTTCGAGCAGGTGCTGCAGAAGAAGACCAACTTGATGAAATTGTTGGCCTGACGCTTGGCTCAGCTCGGCAGCGTGCCGTTGGCCTTGAGCACTTCGCCCGCGAGATAGAGCGAGCCGGTAATCAGGATGCGCGGCGGCGGATCAAGATTGAGCTTGGCGGCGGCGGTGAGCGCATCTTCGACGCTCTCGCGCGCCGTCGAAGGCAGACCAATCGCGCGCGCAGCCGCGGCGATGCTGTCGGCTGGCAGCGCCTTGTCCTGATGCGGCACGGTGATGGCGATGAGCCGCCGCGCCAGGCCGGTGAAATTGCGCAGGAAGCCTTCGCAATCCTTGGTCGCCAGCATGCCGACGATCAGCACCAGCGGCCGCGACACGCGCTCCTCGAGATCGGCCAGCGCCGCGGCCAGCGTACGCCCCCCTTCCGGATTGTGCCCACCATCAAGCCAGATCTCGCTGCCCGGCGGCGCCAGCGCCACCAGCGCGCCCTGCGAGAGCCGTTGCAACCGCGCCGGCCAATCGGCCCGCACGATCCCAGCCTCGTAATCGGCGGCCGCGATCTTGATCCCGGCAGCGCGCAGCGTGGCGATCGCCATTCCCGCATTCTCGAATTGATGCCGGCCGAACAGCTTCGGCGCCGGCAGATCGAGGAGACCCTGCTCGTCCTGATAGACCAGCCGGCCGCGCTCCTCGGTCGCGGTGAAGTGCTCACCGGCGACGATGAGCGGCGCTTGCATGCGCGCCGCCTGACGCTCGATGACCGCGAGCGCGTCGCGATGCTGCGCGCCAACGATCACCGGAACGCCGCGCTTGATGATGCCGGCCTTCTCGCCGGCGATTTGCGGCAGCGTGTCGCCGAGAAAATCGGTGTGATCGGTGGAGATGGGAGTGATGACGGTCGCCAACGGACGCTCGACGACATTGGTGGCATCGAGCCGCCCGCCCATGCCGACCTCGAGCAGCAGTAGGTCGGCAGGGTGCCGCGAGAACAGCATTAGTCCGACGGCCGTCGTAATCTCGAAGACGGTGATTGGCGCACCGGCGTTGACGTCCTCGCATTCCTCGAGCACGGCGGCGAGCTCATCGTCGGAAACGAGGCGCCCTTCTCCGGGCTGCGCGAGACGAAAGCGCTCGTTGTAACGCACGAGATGCGGCGAGGTGTAGACGTGAATGCGATGATCCGCCGCTTCAAGGATCGCGCGCATGAAAGCGATGGTCGAGCCCTTGCCGTTGGTGCCGGCGACGTGGACGACCGGCGGCAAGCGGCGCTCCGGATGCCCAAGCGCGTCCAGAATGTGCAGCATGCGGTCGAGCGACAGATCGATGCGCTTGGGATGCAACGCGGTCAGCCGCTCGACGATGGAATCGACTTCATTCATGGAATGCCCATACGCCATTCACGCCTGCTCTGCCATGCTTATCAGCGATGGTCGCGGGACAGGATGACGTCAGAAAACGCTGATGGATTAAGGGGTTGAGGCGTGCGCCGGAACCGGCAGCTGCGCCTGCGGCGGAGGCGCGGGCAGCGCGGCGGCTTTGGTCAGCAGCCGGCACAGCCGCGCCAATGTCGAACGCAATTCGTGCCGATGCACGACCATGTCGACCATGCCGTGCTTTTCCAGATATTCGGCGCGCTGGAATCCTTCCGGCAATTTCTCGCGGATGGTCTGCTCGATGACGCGCGGGCCGGCAAAGCCAATCAACGCGCCGGGCTCGGCGAGATGCACGTCGCCGAGCATCGCGTAGGACGCGGTGACGCCGCCGGTCGTCGGATTGGTGAGCACGACGATGTAGGGTTTCTTGGCTTCGCGCAGCGTCTGCACCGCGACCGTCGTGCGCGGCAGCTGCATCAGCGAGAGGATGCCTTCCTGCATGCGCGCGCCGCCGGAGGCCGCGAACATGATGTAGGGCGTGCCTTTCTCCGCGGCGGTATGCAAGCCTTTGATGACTGCTTCGCCGGCGGCCATGCCAAGCGAGCCGCCCATGAAATCGAATTCCTGCACGCCGATAACCACCGGCAGACCTTCGAGCTTGCCGAGGCCGAGCTTGATGGCGTCGTTCAGTCCGGTCTTGGCGCGCGCGTCCTTCAGCCGATCGGCGTAGCGGCGCTCGTCGCGGAATTTCAGCGGATCGACTGGGACCTCGGGCACGGCGATGTCGAGCCAGGTCTCGCCGTCGAACATGGACTTGAGCCGCGCCACCGCGCTCATGCGCATGTGATAGTTCGAGCTCGGAATGACGAACTGGTTCGCTTCCACGTCCTTGTAGAAGACGAGCTGCCCGGTTTCAGGGCATTTGATCCAGAGATTTTCCGGCGTCTCGCGGCGATTGAGGATGCTGCGAATCTTCGGCCGGACAACGTTGGAGATCCAGTTCATGCGACGATTATATAGGCCTTCGGAGACGACGGGTTAACCCCGCCCACTATGGTTACTCGGCCGCTACCCGGCGGGCCGACCGCACACCCTCGGCGAGCGACGAGACGAGAGCGGTGACCGCGGCAACCGTTTTCGGCGTGCCTTTCCCGCTCGCATCGAGACTGCCACGCAGCGCCTCGATCAGTGCCGAGCCGACGACGACGCCGTCGGCTCCGGCCGCGATGGCCCGCGCATCTTGCGCCGTCTTCACCCCGAAGCCGACCGCGACCGGCAGCTTGGTATGCCGCTTGATGCGCGCCACCGCGCCGATGACCTTGCTGGTGTCCGGAATGGCAGAGCCGGTGATGCCGGTGACGGAGACGTAATAGACGAAGCCCGAGGTGTTCGCGAGCACCGCCGGCAGGCGCTTGTCGTCGGTCGTCGGCGCCGCGAGACGGATGAAGTTCAGGCCGGCTTTGAGCGCCGGGAGGCAGAGCTCGTCGTCCTCTTCCGGCGGCAGGTCGACCACAATCAAGCCGTCGACGCCGGCCGCATTCGCATCGGTGAGAAACTTGTCGACGCCATAGATGTAGATCGGATTGTAGTAGCCCATGAGCACGATCGGCGTCGTGGCGTCGTCCTTGCGGAATTCGCGCACCATGGCGAGTGTCTTGGTCATACGCTGCCCGCCCTTGAGCGCGCGCAGGCCCGCGGCCTGGATCGCCGGGCCATCGGCCATCGGATCGGAGAACGGCATACCGAATTCGATGATGTCGGCGCCGGCTTTGGGCAGCGCCTTGATGATCGCCAGCGAGGTCTCGTAGCTCGGATCGCCGGCCATCAGGAAGGTGACCAGCGCCGCACGGCCCTCAGCCTTGAGCTCGGCAAAGCGTTTGTCGATCCGCGTCGGCATCAGAGCTTGCCCCCGAGATGCTCGGCGACGGACGCGAGATCCTTGTCGCCGCGGCCGGAGAGATTGACCACCATCAAGTGGTCCTTCGGCTTCGTCGGCGCGATGTCGAGGACCTTGGCAAGCGCATGCGCCGGCTCGAGCGCCGGGATGATGCCTTCGAGCTTGGAGCAAAGCTGAAACGCGTTGAGCGCCTCGTTGTCGGTGGCGGAGAGGAATTTCACGCGGCCGAGATCGTTGAGCCAAGCATGCTCCGGTCCGATGCCGGGATAGTCGAGGCCCGCCGAGATCGAATGCGCGTCTTTGATTTGGCCATCATCGTCCATGAGCAGATAGGTGCGATTGCCGTGCAGCACGCCGGGACGTCCGCCGGCGATCGACGCCGCATGCAGGCTGGTCAACCCATGGCCCGCGGCCTCGACGCCGTAGATCTCGATCTGGCGGTCGTCGAGAAAGGGATGGAACAGGCCCATGGCGTTGGAGCCGCCGCCAATGCAGGCGATCAATGAATCCGGCAGGCGGCCTTCCGCCTCCTGCATCTGCTCGCGCGTCTCGCGGCCGATGATCGACTGAAAGTCGCGCACCATCATCGGATAGGGATGCGGACCGGCGACCGTGCCGATGCAGTAGAAGGTGTTCTCGACATTCGTCACCCAGTCGCGCAGCGCCTCGTTCATGGCGTCCTTGAGCGTCTTGGTGCCGGACTGCACGGGCCGCACCTCGGCGCCGAGCATCTTCATGCGAAATACGTTAGGCTTCTGCCGTTCGACGTCGACGGCGCCCATGTAGACGACGCAATCGAGCCCGAAGCGCGCGCAGAGCGTCGCCGTGGCGACGCCATGCATGCCCGCGCCCGTCTCCGCGATGATGCGCTTCTTGCCCATCCTGCGCGCGACCATGATCTGGCCGAGCACATTGTTCACCTTATGCGCGCCAGTGTGATTGAGCTCTTCGCGCTTGAAGTAGATCTTGGCGCCACCGCAATGCGCGCTGAGCCGCTCGGCGAAATAGAGCGGCGACGGACGGCCGACATAGTGCGTGAGATAGCCGTCCATCTCCTTCTGGAATGCGGGGTCTTTCTTCGCGTCGGCATACGCCTTCTCCAGCGCGAGGATGAGCGGCATCAGCGTCTCGGCGACAAAGCGGCCGCCATAGATGCCGAAATGCCCGTGCTCGTCGGGGCCGGTGCGGAATGAATTGGGTTGCTGCAGGACGCTCATGCGTTGCTCATTACCGTTTTCGTGCCAAGCGTGTGCTCCGTATCGCGTGCGGCACGGATAAAGGCGCGGATCTTGTCGACATCCTTCTCACCGGGTGCGCGTTCGACGCCCGACGACACATCGACACCGGGTGCATGCGTGATGCGCAGCGCCTCAGCGACATTGTCGGCATCGAGACCGCCCGAGAGCATGAACGGAATTGCGAGATCGAGATCCTGGAGCAGCCGCCAGTCGAACGGCGTGCCGAGCCCGCCAGGCCGCGTCGCCTCGCGCGGCGCGCGCGCATCGAAGATCAGCCGGTCGGCAACCTTGTCGTAGAGCCGGATCGCCGACAGGTCGGCGCGCTCGGCGATCGGCAGCGCCTTCATCACCGGCAGGCCGAAGCGCGCGCGCGCGGCGCTGACGCGTTCCGGCGTCTCGCGGCCATGGAGCTGCAGCAAGTCGGGCTTGAGCGCATCCACGATGGCCGCGAACACGTCATCGGTCGCATCGACGGTGAGCGCCACCTTGAGCGCGCGCTTGCCAACCTGCGCCGCGAGCGTGCGCGCCGCCTCGTAAGCGAGGTGACGCGGCGAAGGCGGGAAGAACACGAAGCCGACCATGTCGGCGCCCGCCTGGAGGGCCGCATCCAGCGTCTCCGGGGTCCGCAGCCCGCAAATCTTAATCAAAACCGGCATTTGAGGCCCATTTAGCCCGTCGTTGGGCCGCGTTCTACCCTGCCTGGGCGCCTTTGTCTGCCCCGAGCCGCTGCCAGACCAGCATGGCTGCCGCGAGATCCTCGATCGCGGTGCCGACCGACTTGAACAGCGTGATCTCGTCCGCGCTCTCGCGGCCCTCGGCTTTGCCGCGACAGAGTTCGAACAAGTCGCCGGCGATGTCGGCGCGCTTGATCACCTTGCGCTTGAGCGGGCTGACGAGATCGCCCGCCTCCTTCAGCGCGCCGGCGCGCGTGTCGACGTAGAGTTTGGCGCACTTGATCGCGGCATCATCGGCCTCGCGCATCTTCGGCGTGTAACCACCGACGAGGTCGAGATGTGCACCCTGCTTCAGCCAGGCGCCCTTGATCAGCGGCGCCGTGGCGAGCGTGGCACAGGAGATGATGTCCGCCTCGCGCACGGCGGCTTCGAGGTCCTCGGTGATCTCCGGCTCGATGCCTTTTGTCGCCAACGCGAAAGCGGTCGACACCGCCCGTGCGCGTGAGCGATTCCACAGCGTCACCTTCTTGATCGGGCGCACCGCGGCATGGGCGCAGACAAGATGCGGCGCCAATGCGCCGGCGCCGACCATGAGCAGATGGCTGGCGTCCTCGCGCGCAAGAGTGCGCGCCGCCAGTGCGGAGGCGGCGCCGGTGCGCCAGGCCGTGAGCGCGCGGCCATCCATGATCGCCAGCGGCTCGCCCGTTGCGCCCGAGAGCAGGAGATATTGGCCATAGACCGACGGCCGCCCGGCGGCGGCATTGTCGGGAAACACGGTGACGATCTTGCAGCCGAGAAAGCGCTCGCCGCTCTGCGTCCAGGCCGGCATCAGCAACAGTGTCGCTTCGCTGCCCGGCTGCGCGATGCCGTGATGGTGGCGCACCGGCACCTCGATGTCGGCGCGAAACGCATCGGCCAAGGCATCGATCAGCGCCGGGTAGGTCAGCGCGCGGGCGATGTCGTCGGCACTGACGATGCGCAAGGCTGGTTCACTCCGAAAGAATGCGGATCAGGTCGGCGGCGCGATCGATAACGGCGCGGGCTGGGTTGCCGGCGGCGCAGACGAGAGGGTCTGCCGCGCATCGATGGTCTGCATCTCGCGGCGCAGCTCGCGCACTTCGCTGTCGAGCCGGCGCGCCAGGCGCCGCCATTTGCTCTGCCGCAGCCACGCGGCAATGCCGCCGACGATGACGCCGAAGCTGACCAGGAGGAACACGAGGAGCCACAGCGGCAGGCTCGCCGAATAGGCCGGATTGGCCTGATCGAACGGATCGAAGATCACCCGCACCGTCTCGCGATTGGCAACGGCAAAGGCCACGATGATGATCGCGAGCGGGACGAGGATGATCGTCAGCACGATCTTGCGGAACATCGCATACCTCAGCAAACACAAATGGCCGGGACACGCCCGGCCATCTTAACATCAAGACCAGCGCGGATCAGGCTCAGACCTGTCCGTCCTTGTTGAGGCGCTCGCGCATTTCCTTGCCGGTCTTGAAGAACGGAACCGACTTCTGCTCGACCGAGACATGCGCGCCGGTGCGCGGATTGCGGCCGGTGCGTGCCGGACGATGCTTCACCGAAAAGGCGCCGAAGCCGCGCAATTCGACGCGGTCGCCCTTGGCCATGGCATTGACGATCTCGCCGAGGATCGCGTTGACGATGTTTTCGACGTCGCGCTGATAGAGATGCGGATTCTGGGAGGCAATCCGCTGCACCAGTTCAGACTTGATCATGGAGTGCCCGCCCAATGGTCAATTCGACGTTGGAGGGTGCCAAAGCGCCAAAAGGCCGTCAAGATTGAGACGCTCCATCGCCTGCACCGCACTCCAGGTCTCCAGCCGCTGCGCGAGACCGCCGAACCCCGCCGCGTCGAGCGCCAGCGCCGCGACGTGCAGGAAGGTCAGGTCACCGAACCTTGGTTTCAGCGGATAGTCGCGGACCGGAGAGCCCGGCGTCACCTTCTTTTCCTTCTCCAGCCACTCGACGGCAGTCTTTTCCGTGCCCAAACCGTCGACAAGCTTGAGCTCGAGCGCTTGTCGCCCGGTGAAAACCCGCCCGTCGTCGACACGAGCGAGCTGATCGTCATTCATCTTGCGGCGATTCTTCACCAGATCCTTGAACCAGGCATAGGAGTCCTTGACGATCGCATCGAGCGCGGCGCGCGCCTCCGGGCTCGTCGGCTCGAAGCCGTTCGGCGCCGCCTTGAGCGGCGAAGACTTCACCTCTTCGACCTGGACGCCGAGGGTCTTCAACGCGCCGGTGAAGTTCGGAAATTGAAACAGCACGCCGATCGAGCCGACCAGCGACGTGTCCTGGGCGACAATATGATCGCTGGCCATTGCCGCGATATAGGCGCCGGAAGCCGCGAGCCCTTCGACCATCACCACCATCGGCTTCTTGGCCTGCAGCTCGCGCAACGCGGTGTAAAGCTCTTCCGCGCCGGCCGTGGTGCCGCCAGGGCTGTCGATCTTGATGACGACGCCACGCACCGCCGACTTGCCAAGCCGCTCCAGCGCCTCGACGCGATCCTGATCGGTACGGATCAAGCCGGTGATTTTCACCCGCGCAATGTAACCCGAGCCTTCGAGCCCGCCGCGCGGCTTTACCACCAGCGTCACTGCGGCGATGGCCGCGATGGCGACGACGACCGCGCACACGCGCCAGAAGGTGAGCTTACGCCGCATGCGACGGCGATCGACGATGGCATCGGCATCGAGCGACATGATGTTTTCGCGCCTCTCAAATCTCGGTCGAATCGGGCCCCAAACGGGGACCCTGGAAAAAAGATACACCCTCGGATGCGATCCGAGGGTGTCAATTTCGTGAACGACCTTGTCAGATCATTACGGCCTTCGAGGCCTATTCGTCGTCGGTCTTTTCCTTCTCGGTCCGCTTCTGCAGCGCGGCGCCGAGAATGTCGCCGAGCACGGCACCCGAATCCGAGGAGCCGTACTGCTCGATGGCTTCCTTCTCTTCCGCCATCTCCAGCGCCTTGATCGAGACCGAGACCTTGTGGGTCTTGCGGTCGAACTGGGTGACGCGGGCGTCGAGCTTCTGACCGACGGAGAAGCGCTCAGGACGCTGCTCGTTACGGTCGCGGGCAAGCTCGTTCCTGCGGATGAATGTGGCGAGATCGGTGTCGACGATCTTCACGTCGATGCCACTGTCCTTCACCTCGGTCACTTCGCAGGTAACGACGGAGCCCTTCTTCAGGTCGCCGGCGCTCTCCATGGGATCGCCCTGGAGCTGCTTGATGCCGAGCGAAATGCGCTCCTTCTCGACGTCGACGTCGAGAACCTGCGCCTTCACCATGTCGCCCTTCTTGAACTCCTCGATCACCTGCTCGCCCGGACGCTTCCAGTCCAGGTCGGAGAGGTGGACCATGCCGTCGACATCGCCATCGAGACCGAGGAACAGACCGAACTCGGTCTTGTTCTTGACCTCGCCTTCGACGATCGAACCCGGCGGATGCTTCTCGACGAAAACCTCCCACGGATTGCGCATGGTCTGCTTGAGGCCGAGCGAGATGCGGCGCTTGACCGGATCGACTTCGAGCACCTGCACTTCCACCTCCTGCGAGGTGGAGACGATCTTGCCGGGGTGCACGTTCTTCTTGGTCCACGACATCTCGGAGACGTGAATGAGACCTTCGATGCCCGGCTCGAGCTCGACGAAGGCGCCGTAGTCGGTGATGTTGGTGACGCGGCCTTTGAAGCGGGCGCCGACCGGATACTTCGCTTCGATGCCCTGCCACGGATCGTCGAGCAGCTGCTTCATGCCGAGCGAGATGCGGTGCGTCTCGTGATTGATCTTGATGATCTTCACCTTCACCTGCTGACCGATATTGAGCACTTCGGTCGGGTGATTGACGCGCCGCCAGGCAATGTCGGTGACGTGCAGCAGGCCGTCGATGCCGCCGAGGTCGACGAACGCACCGTAGTCGGTGATGTTCTTGACCACGCCGTCGATGACCTGACCTTCTTCGAGGTTCTGCACCAGCTCTTGGCGCTGCTCGGCGCGGGTCTCTTCCAGCACGGTACGGCGGGAGACGACGATGTTGCCGCGGCGGCGATCCATCTTGAGGATCTGGAACGGCTGCGGCACGTTCATCAGCGGAGACACGTCGCGGATCGGACGGATGTCCACCTGCGAGCGCGGCAGGAAGGCCACGGCGCCGTCGAGATCGACGGTGAAGCCGCCCTTGACCTGATTGAAGATGACACCCTGCACCTTCTCGTTGCTGTTAAATGCCTTCTCCAGCTTGCCCCAGCTTTCCTCACGCCGCGCCTTGTCGCGCGAGAGCACCGCCTCGCCGAGCGCATTCTCGACGCGCTCCAGATAGACCTCGACGGTGTCGCCGATCTTGATTTCGGAGGGACGGCCCGGCGCAGCAAATTCGCGCAACGCGACGCGCCCTTCGGTCTTCAGCCCGACGTCGATGACGGCGAGGTCCTTCTCGATGCCGACGACCTTGCCCTTGATGACCGAGCCTTCCTGCAGGTTTCCCTGGTCGAAGCTCTCGTCGAGCAGCTTGGCGAAATCTTCGCGCTTCGGCGCGTTGGTAGCGGTAGCAGCGGTGGCCATGAAATCTCCATAAGCGGTGCGCCGGCGGTTGGAAGAAGGGCGACCTGGACACGCGGGCCGAAGGCCCCGCAGACCTTCAGCGGCCCCCGAAAAGCGGAAGGCCGGCGCGATAACCGTGCGTACAGATCGATGGTTGTGCGGTCCGGGATGGCCGCATCAAAGCCTTCGGAGCGGGGCTTTTGTCCTCCAACAGCGAGGGGCGGTCAGCCGCGCCCTCGGCCCGCTCGGACGGCCTCGACGATGTCGAGGGCGGCCCGGAACGCCGCGTCTATATCCAAATGCGAGGTATCGAGCAAGTGTGCATCCGACGCGGGTTTTAAAGGGGCCGCGGCCCGGTTCTGGTCGCGCTCGTCGCGCTGGCGGATGTCGGCCAGCACCTCGGCCTCGGTGATGGCGTTGCCCTGCGCCTGGAACTCCTTCGCCCGGCGGCTGGCGCGCACCTGCGGGCTCGCGGTGACGAAGATCTTCACGTCGGCACCCGGGCAGATCACCGTGCCAATGTCGCGGCCGTCGAGCACGGCACCGCCCGGCCGGGCAGCGAAGCCGCGCTGGAAGGCAAGCAGCGCTTCGCGCACCGGTGCCAAAGCCGAGGTGATCGACGCGGCCTCGCCGACCGCATGCGCCTTGAGCGCCTTTTCGTCGAACTTCGTCGGATCGAGCGCCTTGGCGGCCGCGACCGCCGGTGCGACCGCATCGGGGCGCTCGCCGGCGTCGAGCAGGGCTTTGGCCACCGCGCGATAAATGAGGCCGGTGTCGAGATGCGGCAGCCGGTAATGCGCGGCGAGCCGCTTGCCGAGCGTGCCCTTGCCGGAAGCGGCCGGACCGTCGATGGCGATGATCATCGTTGCGTCACGAGAGCTCGGCGCCGAGGCCGCGCATCAGTTCGGTGAAGCCGGGGAAGCTGGTGGCGATGAAGGCAGCATCGTCGACGCCGACCGGGTTCTCGCTCGCCAGCCCCATCACCAGCGCCGACATGGCGATGCGGTGATCCATATGCGTGACCACCACGCCGCCGCCCGGCGGCCGGCCCTTGCCGCGCACGATGAGATCGTCGCCCTCGACCGCCACCTCGACACCGTTGACGCGCAGCATGTCCACCGTGGCAGCAAGCCGATCGGATTCCTTCACACGCAGCTCTTGCACGCCGCGCATGCGCGTGTCGCCTTCGGCAAACGCGGCAAGCACCGCGAGGATCGGATATTCGTCGATCATCGACGGCGCGCGCTCCGGCGGCACATCGACGCCGCGCAGCGCCGAGAAGCGAACGCGCAGATCCGCGACCTCTTCGCCATCATCGCGCTTCTCCAGGGCCTCGATATTGGCGCCCATTTCACTCAGCGTTTTCAACAGCCCGGTGCGCAGCGGATTGGTCATCACTGCATCGAGGATGAGCTCGGAGTCCGGTGTGATCAGCGCCGCCACGAGCGGAAACGCCGCCGAGGACGGGTCCGCCGGCACCACGACCGGCGCCGGCGCGAGCTCAGGCTGGCCTTTGAGCGTGATGCGCCGGCCGTGCTGGCCCTCCGCCTTGCTGCGGATCTCGGCGCCGAAATGCTTGAGCATGCGCTCGGTGTGATCGCGCGTCGCCTCGCGCTCGATCACCGTCGTCTCACCCGGCGCGTTGAGCCCCGCGAGCAACACCGCCGACTTCAATTGCGCCGACGCGACTGGCGGCTCGTAGACGATCGGCATCGGCTCGGCGGCACCCTTGAGCGTCAGCGGCAGACGGCCGCCTTCGGCCATCTCGATCGCGCGCGCCCCCATGCGCTCGAGCGGATCGAGCACGCGCTGCATTGGCCGAGTGCGCAGCGAAGCGTCGCCGTCGAAGGTCGCCGTCACCGGGCAGCCGCCGACGGCCCCGATGAGGAGACGGCAGGCGGTTCCCGAATTGCCGCAATCAAGCGGCGCCGCGGGCGCGGCAAAGCCGCCGACGCCGACCCCGCGCACGGTCCACGAACCGGGCCCGGTCTGCTCGACGCGGGCGCCCAGCGCCTGCATCGCCTTGGCCGTGTTGAGCACGTCCTCGCCTTCGAGAAGCCCGGAAATCCGCGTTTCGCCGACCGTGAGCGCCCCAAGGATCAAGGAGCGGTGCGAGATCGACTTGTCGCCGGGCACGCGCACCCGTCCCCGGATCGGGCCGCCGCGGCGGGCGGTGAGCGGCGAAGGCGCGGCGTCATGCATGGTTTCGGTGTCCTTTACGGGCTTTTCGGCCCTCCTAGCACGCATGCGGCGCGGGCGTCATCACGCGCGCGGGCCCGATAAAAGCCCATTTCCCGCTATTGACAGGGCAATCTGAACTAGCCAAGTGAAGCACCGATTTTCGAACCCTTTGAGGAATCTCGACCGTGGCGAAACCCGAGCTCGGCACCAAACGTCTGTGCGCCAATTGCGGTGCGAAGTTCTACGACCTCAGCAAGTCTCCGATCGTCTGCCCGAAATGCGAGACGGTGTTCGTCGTTCCGGTCGCAACGTCGCGGCCGCGGCCTGAGGCCGCCGCTCCGCGCCCGGCGCCGAAGGAAGAGCCGGTGACCGTCGCGCCGGAGACGGCGGACGCCGAGTTCGTGTCGCTCGAGGACGCCGAGGCCGAGCAGCAGGGCAAGAAGACGAAGACCGGCGACGCACCGGCGGAAGCCGCCGAAGGCGAAGAAGACGTCGAGATAGGCGAGAGCCTCGACGATGCCGCCTTCATCCAGGAAGAGGAAGAAGGCGATGCCGATGTGACCGACATCATCGGCGAGGGCATCGAGAAGGAAGAGGAGCCTTGAGCGCGGCTCCGAATTGTGGTTTCACGGCGCGCGGATAATCCAACGATCCGCCGAGTTTTCTCCGGTTTTCGATTGAGATTGGGGCCATAGCTCAGTTGGGAGAGCGCGTGAATGGCATTCACGAGGTCGGGGGTTCGACTCCCCCTGGCTCCACCAGTCTTCGCCGCTTCGCGGCTACGACTGGCAGGCCAGTCTTCGCGACAGGCTGCTCAGCATACTGGGCACCGCGAAGCGGCGAAGACTGCCCGTCGTAGCCGGTAGGCGAAGACGGGCGATGCGATACGTCTACTTCCTGCAAAGCATCGACCACCCGGCCGAAACCTATGTCGGCATGACCGACGATCTGCGGGAGCGTCTCAAGGCACATAACGCGGGCCGCTCGCCTCACACGGCGAAATTCAAGCCGTGGAGATTGGTGACTTACGTCGCGTTCTCTGAGGACAGGAAAGCGATTGATTTCGAGAAATACTTGAAATCGTCATCCGGACGCGCGTTCGCCAAAAAGCGTCTGCGCTGACTCGCTTACCGCGCGGCCGACGCCGTGGTCGCGGTCTTGCCGCTCGTGCCGGCTTTGCCGTTGTGCGCTTCGACGGGCTTCTTCGGTCCCCAGATCGGCTCGTCGGAACCATCGCCCCAATTGTACGGGCGATAGAACAGGTGCAGGCCGAACTTGACCAGGCGCTTCATCTCGAAGCGCCAGGCCGGATGCACATAGGTCGCGTGATAGTGCGTGGAGTGCGCGACCTCCGGGATCCAGATCTTGCCGTCGAGCGTCTGCTTGGCGATGCGGGTCGCGCGCGCCCAGGCGCCGCGCTCGTTGATCACTTTGCGTTTACCGTCGCAGGCGAAGGTGAACTGACACGCAAGATGCCGGTTCGCATTCTGATAGACGACCGAGCAGACATTGTCCGGATAGTAGGACGAGAACACGCGGTTGAGCACGACTTGCGCCACCGCCATCTGTCCGCGCACCGGCTCGTCGCGCGCTTCGAAATAGATCGCATTGGCCAGACACTTCTCGGCGCGGGCGCGCTCCTTCGGGTTCTTGTCGAGGCCGAGCCGCTCGGCCGGTGAAGGCCAGCGCTGCTCTTCGGGCGGACGCGCCGCCGGCAGCGGAACATGCGCCGGCATCGGATAGACCACCGTCGGCGCAACTTCCGGAGCCTGATCGTCCTGCGGCAGCGACGCCAGGATCGGCGTCGGATTGAGCGGCGGCAACTGCAGCACGGCGGAAGACGGCTCAGCCGAAGCGAGCGCCATCGTCGGCGGCGGAGGCAACGGCTGCGGGGCCACGGCAGCAACCGGTGCCGCTATCGACATCGGCTTCGATGTCGGCATCGCCCGCGATGCAGGGATCGACGCGGCGACGCGATCCGGATTGGCGACGATGGTCTTCGGCATCAGCGCGGTGGCCTGCGGCTCCGGCGCAGTGGAGACACCGAGTGCCTGCGTGATCGAATGCAGCGCGATGACATCGACGGCGATGAAGGAAGCGCCGACAAAGAAGAGGCACATCGTCAGGCGTTTGATCACACTGCGGATCATCTGCCCCGACGAAAAATGATACTGCCGCTGCGAAGCAGCGCGTTTACGCCTACGCCAACGCAAACAAGACCCCCGTTATCAGCCGACGCTTTTTTGCTTTTGTCGACGGCGGCGATGTTAGCGCCCCGGTGCGTCGCTGAGACGGCTATTAAGAAATTTTTTACCAGAAAAGGCAAACGCGAATGCTTAACGGCAGCGCGCGATTATGACGGCGGCGTAAAGTTTATCTTCGTTAATATTGGAACTTGAACCGCTCGACTGCGGCTTTATCCCAGCGCAGTCCATTGCCGGGCCGGGACGGAACCACCGCATGGCCGTCAACGATCGTCAGCGGCTCCTCAAGCAACACGTTGGCCCAATCGACATATTCGAGGAAATGCGCCGTCGGTGTCGCGCAGAGGAGATGCGCGCTCACCTCCGGGAACAGGTGCGATGACATCTCGATGCGATGGACCGCAGCGAGCGCCGCGGCGCGCTGCCAGCCAGTGACGCCGCCGATACGTTCAAGATCCGGCATCACGTAATCGGCGGCGCTTTGCGCGAGCGCCAGCGCCATGGCGCCGGCTTCGGAGAAATTCTCGCCGATCTGGATTGGCGTCGTGAGCTCGCGCGCGAGCTTCGCGGCGCCCGCGTAGTCGTAGTGGCGGATCGGCTCTTCGAGCCAATAGATTCCGTGCGCATCGAGCGCGCGGCCGCGATGGAGCGCCTGCGCCACCGTGAGCGCCTGATTGTAGTCGACCATGATCGCGATGGTGTCGCCGACGCGCTTGCGCACCGCGTCGAGCGCGGCGAGATCCTCGCGCAAGCTCGGATAGCCGAGCCGCAGCTTCACCGCGCGAAAGCCGCCGGCCAGGAGCTTTTCCGCTTCGTCGGCGAGCGGCGCCGGCGGCATCAGCCCGAGCCCGCAGCTGTTATAGGCGGCGATGGGACGCTCCTTCGCACCGAGGAATTGTGCGAGCGGCATTCCGGCGGCGATAGCGAGCGCATCCCAGCAGGCGATGTCGAAGCCGGCCATGGCCATGCGCACCACGCCCTGCACGCCGATCAGCGCAAAGCGCTTGGCGAGCACCGCCCAGAGGTCGAGTGGCGCGACCGCCGCGCCCTTCGCCACCGTCTCGATCTCACGCAGGATCGCGGCAATGGCCGGCGCCGCGGCGCGCAGATAGCAGAACAGGTAGGAGCGGCCGGTGACCCCCTCCTCGGTGTGCAGGTCGATGAGCAGGAGCGGCGCGGCGCGCAGCGCCTGCTGGCTGGTCCCCAGGACGAAATTCAAAGGGATTTCGACGGCCGTCGCTTCGATGGAGCGGACGGTCAGTTTCGGTAGTGCTGGCGGCATCAGGCGGTTCCCGGCTTACCCAGGAACTATAGAGCTTTATGCGCTAAGTCCCGAGCCTTCTTGTTGCTTTAACCCCCGGCGCCCATATTGGAGGGGTCCGAGCGGACGGGAGGAACCCGGCCGGCCGGGCGTCGGGATGCCGCAAGGGTCCCGTCAAAGTCGCTTCCATAAGGACTTTGAGAGCCATGTCCCGAGTTCCGTCCCTCTCCAGCCCGTTCCTTTTGGGCTTCGACGAGATCGAGCGAGCGCTCGACCGCGTTACCAAAGGGGCTGACGGCTATCCGCCCTACAACATCGAGCGACTGGCGCGCGATGCGCAGGCGCCCGAGCGGCTGCGCATCACGCTGGCGGTGGCGGGTTTCACCCGCGACCAGCTCGACGTCACCGTCGAGGAGAACCAGCTGGTGATCCGCGGACGGCAGCAAGACGACAAGAGCCGCCACTATCTCCATCGCGGCATCGCCGCACGCCAGTTCCAGCGCACCTTCGTGCTGGCCGACGGCATGGAGGTGCTGGGAGCCGACCTGAAGAACGGCCTTCTCGCCATCGATCTGGCCCGGCCCGAACCGGAACGGATCGTGCGGACGATCGCCATCAACGAGCTGGACGATTGAACTCGAGAAAGGACTCGACCGACGAACTCAGAAAGGAGTCGAGGGCCATGAACAAGATGACTGACAACAACACCACCGCTACGCTGAACCCAATGACCGCCGACGCGCTCGCGCATTTCGGCGACGGACGCCTCGCTTATGTGAAGGCGATCCGCTCCGAGGATGTGAGTCGCCTGTTTCCGCAGGCGCCAGCGATCGCGCCCGGTGTCGAGCTGTTCGTGCTGCATGCTGCTGACGGCACGCCGATCATGCTTACCGACAGTCGCGAAGCGGCCGTCGCCAATGCCTGGAGCCAGGAGCTCGAGCCGGTCAGCGTGCACTAAGCGCGCGCTCCTCTGACCCCATCCCGAGGAGCGCTGCGAAAGCAGCGCGTCTCCAGGGATGGCAGCACCTACAAACGGCGCAATACGCACCGCCTCGGCCTCATGCTTCGAGACGCGCACTTCGTGCGCTCCTCAGCATGAGGTCGGGCGATACGGATTCACTTGTCAAACAGCCTGCAACAGCCAACGCTGCGCACTTTCAGCACGACGCTGTCTCTTTAAAATCTGCGCCGGAGAAAAACTCCAAGGGCGCGCGGGATATCCGTGATCCTTCGGGATCTACGGATCCTTCGTTCCTCGCGAAACGAAGGCTATGGGGTAGTCAAACCGCAGGTCTCGTTAGATCGAGATATCCCGCGCGCGATGGGTGACAGCTTGTTTCGCGGGCCCCCGGAGGCAAGACCGTTGATGACCTCCGCTGTGGGGCTCTGAGAGCTTGCGCTCCGGATCACCCTCATAACGCCGAAGCCTTCGGCGCCAGGACCTTCGCGACTTGGGCCGCCGGTCTCCTTCGGGTTGTCCGCCCGACACCCACCGGCCATCGCCACCCTTCCCGCATCAGTGGACACTGCAGATGCCCCTTGGACTGGGAAGGGATGACGCATCAAATCAGAACAAACGAAGAACGGCAAGCGCGCGCCGCGGTTCCTCACGCTTTCCACATGGCTCAGGAAATAGGCCGCGCAGGGCCTCAGGCGGCCGAGGCCGAGGGCATGGCGAGCACGGCGTAGAGCGCGTCGGCATCGCGCGATTCGCGCAGCTTGCGGGCCACCTCCGGGTCACGCAGCAGCCGCGCCACGCGCGCCAGCGCCTTGAGATGATCGGCACCCGCCGTTTCCGGCGCCAGCAGCAGGAACAGCAGGTCGACCGGCTGGCCGTCCAGCGCCTCGAAATCGATCGCGCGGTCGAGCCGCGCGAAGAGGCCGAACAAGCGCCCAAGCTTGGGCAGCTTGCCGTGCGGAATGGCGACGCCATTGCCGACCGCCGTCGAGCCGAGCTTCTCCCGCTGCAGCAGAATTTCGAGGACGGCGCGCTCGTTCATCCCGGTGAGCTCGGCTGCGCGCGCAGCGATCTCCTGGATGGCCTGCTTTTTGTTGTTCACCTTCAGCGCCGGAAGGATCGCGTTCGGCGCGATGAGGTCATTGAGCGGCATGGAACCGTCCGGTGGGTGGAAATGCACAGCGCCGCAAATAAGGGGGTCGCTGAAGGCGGCGGACCATAAGGAGGGTGCCCCCTGGCGTCAATGGGAGAAGGGCCAAGTTTTGTGCTTGCCCGACATTAAGCTTGCCAGCCCAAAACGCTCTGTTGTCCGCCTGATTCGTATGTCGGCTAGATGTCATCCCACAATCCCGATCGCGGCCTGCTTTTCGCGGCGGCGCTGGACGGAAGACGGGATGCGCATGGCTTCGCGGTACTTGGCAACCGTGCGCCGCGCGATATCAATGCCGGCTTCGCGCAGCCGTTCCACGATGGCATCGTCGGAAAGCACATCCGCCGGCGGCTCGGCGTCGATCATCTGCTTGATGCGGTGACGCACCGCTTCCGCCGAATGCGCCTCGCCGCCGTCGGCGGCGGCAATCGCCGAGGTAAAAAAATATTTGAGCTCGAAGATGCCGCGATTGGTCGCCATGTATTTGTTGGCGGTGACCCGCGACACCGTCGACTCATGCATGCTGATGGCATCGGCGATGGTCTTGAGATTAAGCGGGCGCAGATGCTGCACGCCGTTGGCGAAGAATGCATCCTGCTGGCGCACGATCTCGGTCGACACTTTCAGGATGGTCTTGGCGCGCTGATCGAGCGCACGGATAAGCCAGGTCGCGGTCTGCAGACAATCGGCGATGTAGGTCTTGTCGGTGTCGTTCTTCGTCGTCTTCGAGACCTGCGCATAGTAGCGCTGGTTGATCAGCACTTTCGGCAATGTGTCGGCATTGAGCTCGACCAGCCAGCCGCCGTCGGGTCCCGGGCGCACGAACACGTCGGGCACAATCGGCTGCACCATGGTCGAACCGAAAGCGAGGCCCGGCTTCGGGTTGAGCCGGCGGATCTCGGCGATCATGTCGGCGAGATCCTCGTCGCTGACGCCGCAGATGCGACGCAGCGCGGCGACATCGCGCCGCGCCAAGAGCTCGAGATGCGCGACCAGCGCCTGCATCGCCGGATCGAAGCGATCGCGCTCCTTGAGCTGGATCGCGAGACATTCGGTGAGATTACGCGCGCAGACGCCGAGCGGCTCGAAGCCCTGCAGCACGCGCAGCACCTCTTCCACCTGCGCGCGCGGCGCGCCGAGCTTTTCCCCGACGGTGTCGAGCTCGCCGGTGAGATAGCCGGCCTCGTCGACCATATCGATGAGGAACTGCCCGATCATGCGCCGCGCCGGATCGGGGATGGCGAGCGCGAGCTGCGCCGCGAGATGATCGGCGAGCGTGGTCTCGGTGGAGACGAAGGCTTCGAGATTATAATCACTGTCGTCGCGCGAGCCGATGCCGCTACCCGGCCACTCCGGCGACGGCTGCGGCACCTGCGCGTCGGCGCGCGCGACTTTCTCGCCAGCGTCATCGGGAAACACGTTTTCGAGGCTGGTGCCGAGCCCGTCTTCCATGGCGCCGCGGCTCGTTTCCAGCTCCTCGGGCCAATCCGAGGTCGCAGCGTCGCCATCAGGCGGCGCGTCGTTCGCCGGCTGCTCCGCCGCTGACGGCTCATCCTCGCTGGCGCGCTCGAGCAGCGGATTGCGCTCAAGCTCGGCATCGACATAGGCAGCGAGATCGAGGCTCGACAGCTGCAGCAGCTTGATGGCCTGCATCAGCTGCGGCGTCATCACCAGCGCTTGCGACTGGCGGAATTCGAGTCTCTGGCTGAGGGCCATGCGGGCTAAACTGGTCCGATTCTTGCTTCTCTAAGCAGGACCGGTTCTATACCAGTTCGCCGCGCTGCGGAATCATTTTTGCATGCGGTGGATTAACTGGCGCGGGTTGTTTGGCCTCACGGCCGTCATGCCCCGCGAAAGCGGGGCATCCAGTAACTACAGAAGCGACCGTGTTTACGGGATTGCCCGCCTACGCGGGCAATGACGCCGAGGATGTGGCAGGCGCAGCGACCACTGTCGTTACAGCCTGAACTCCTCGCCCAAATACAGCCGGCGCACATCGGGATTGTTCACGATGTCCTCGGCGCGGCCCTCCATCAGCACCTCGCCGGAATAGATGATGTAGGCGCGGTCGGTGAGGCCCAGCGTCTCGCGCACATTGTGGTCAGTGATGAGCACGCCGATGCCGCGATTGGTGAGATGGCGCACCAGCGCCTGGATGTCGCCCACCGCGATGGGATCGATGCCGGCGAACGGCTCGTCGAGCAGCATGTAGCTCGGCCGCGTCGCCAGCGCGCGTGCGATCTCGACGCGGCGGCGCTCGCCGCCGGACAGCGCGATCGACGGCGTCTTGCGCAGCCGCGCGATGTTGAACTCTTCGAGCAGAGCGTTGAGGTCGGCTTCGCGGCGGCGGCGATCGGGCTCGACCACTTCGAGCACCGAGCGGATGTTGTCTTCGACATTGAGGCCGCGAAAGATCGACGCTTCCTGCGGCAGATAACCGATGCCGAGCCGCGCGCGCTGATACATCGGCAGGCCGGTGACGTCGTAGCCGTCGAGCTCGATGCGCCCGCGATCGGCCTTGATGAGGCCGGTGATCATGTAGAACACCGTGGTCTTGCCGGCGCCGTTCGGCCCGAGCAGGCCGACAGCCTCGCCACGGCGCACATAGAGCGTCGCGCCCTTCACCACTTTGCGGCCGCCGAAACTCTTTTCCACGCCGTGGGCGGCGAGATAGCCGTGGCGCACCGCGGCGCGGCCATCGTCGCGGCGCGGACGCGTGGTGATGTGCTGGGCCACGGCTTGCGGATCGACCTGCGCGGCGCGGGCCTGTGCGCCATTGACCGGCGCCGGCTGCGGCTGCGGCTCCGCCTGCCAGCCCTCGGCCATCGGCATGCGGCGGCGCGGCGGCGGCGCGGAACGGCGACGGAACAGCGAGAGGATATTGATCAAACCTGCCTCAGAGGACTGCTTCGCGCGTAAGAAGAAACTAGCTGATTCCGCAGAACCTGCGCGGCCCGCCATAGCACGAGGATACGCGCGTGGCTCGTTTTCAATTGAGCCGCATCGGGGCGCCGGGGTGGGCGCGGGTCTGCGGTGCTGCCGGTTTCGCGCCCGCCTCCGGCTTCGCCGCACCCGGAGCCTGCGGGGCGCTGCCCGGATTGATTAGCGCCTGCACGCCCTTGCCGCCTTCGACCCGCGACACGCCGCTGGTGAGATCGACGATGAGCTTCTCCCCGCGCAACACATTCGGCCCCTGGGTCATCACCACGTTGCCGAGCAGCGTCACCGTGTTGCTGCGCATGTCGAAAATTCCGGAATCGCCAGTCGCGGTCTGCTCCTTCTGCGTGACGATGACCCCGCCTTTGGCCTCGAGCCGCTTGATCTGCTGCTGGCCGGTCGGGCCAGGCTCGGCCTGCTTCATGCCGCCCTTCGCCGCGGTGGCCGGGGCCGGCTTCTGGTCCTTGGCGTTCTGCTCGTAATAGACGACGAGCGATTTGCAGCGTAGCCCGGTGTCGCCCTGCGTGACATGCACATTGCCGCTGAAGGTCGCGACCTGATCCTTGTCGCGGACCTCGAGCGTGGCCGCCTCGATATGCACCGGCTGATCCCGGTTCTGCGAAAAGCCCTGCAGCGCGTTTGGCGGGCCCTGCGTCTGCGCGGCGGCGAGCGGCGGCGACGCGAGGATCGCAATGCTGAAAGCGAGAAGCCGCAAGCGATCGAAACCGTTCATCGTTTCCCCGTCCGCGGCGGCGTCTCGGTCCTGGTCGCGGGCTCCACCGCTTTCGGCGTCTCGTCACCGTTGAGCATCAGCACCATCTCGACGCCGTTGGAAAACCGCACCAGATCGCCGGATTCGGTGACTTCAAGCCGATTCGCATTGAGAGTGCCATTGAGCAGCTGCACCTCGACCGGCTTGTCCGAGGTGACGGTGCTCTTGCGCACGTCGACCACTGCCTCGCTGAGCCGCCCCTGATAACCCTGCGAGGAGGAGAGCAGGATGTCCTTTGCGAGCTTGAGCACCTCGTTCTTGGTGTCATAGAGCCCGGTATTGGCGGACATCTCGATGGTGGTCTTGTCCTGCATCTCCACCTTTGCCTTGATCTCCTTCAGCTCGACGAGATCCGGCTTGGTCAGATCCTGCGCCGCCGCCTTGGCGGAGAAGCTGTAGCCGCGCGAATCGCGCGTGTAGCCGGAGAGCCGCGGCTGCTCCATCGTGATCTTGGTGCCGGAGACCACCATGTCGCGCATGTCGACCGGCACCTTGGCCAGCATGCGCAGCGGGTTGAGCCAGGTGGTCAGGCTGATCGCCGCGAAACCGATGGCCACCACGATCGGGATGCCGATACGCAGCACCCGCACCAGGGCGCTGTGACGGACGGCGGCGCGAAACGCGCGCTCGCTGTCGCCGCGGCCCATGGTCCAATAGCTGCGAGCGTCCGGTTGCTGGCGCGTCGCGGTGATATGCGTCATCCAGTGCCGCCCCCTGGATCCAACTCAATGCCGCGCAAATATGGCCCGCGCACGGCAGAATCAACGCACCCCTCGGCTGCCCAACTAGCCGAAAATCACTGGCAATACAAATGTTTATGAATGCGAGAAGATGTCTTCGGCGGCCCAGCCGGCAAGATCGAGCCGCACCCGGTCGGGCAGGAAGCCGAAGCAGGCCTGTGCCAGCTGCTGCCGCCCCTCGCGCGCCAGCATGACGTCGAGCTTTTCCCGCAACGCATGCAAGTGCTGCACGTCGGAGGCGGCATAGGACACCTGCGCGTCGGTGAGCTCGGCGGCGCCCCAGTCCGAGGACTGCTGCTGCTTGGACACGTCGATGCCGAGCACCTCGCGGGTGAGGTCCTTGAGCCCGTGCTTGTCGGTGTAGGTGCGGGCGAGCCGCGAGGCGATCTTGGTGCAGTAGACGGGCTCAGGCATGACGCCGAAGCGCGCATAGAGGATGCCAAGATCGAAGCGCGCGAAGTGGAAGATCTTGACGATCGACTTGTCGGCGAACAGCCGCTGCAGGTTGGGCGCCGGGCTCTTGCCGGCGGGGATCTGCACGACATCGGCGGAGCCGTCGCCGGGCGAGAGCTGCACGACGCAGAGCCGGTCGCGATGCGGATCGAGCCCCATCGCCTCGGTGTCGATCGCCACCGCGCCCTTATAGGCCGAGAGGTCGGGAAGATCGCCGCGGTGCAGGCGGATGGTCATGATTTTCCGTTATCGGAAAGGCCCGCGGACCGCAAATCTTTTGTCGCCGAGCCGGCGCCGCTAGTGGTCCGATTCTAACATTCGCATCCCGGTGCGGCTTGGCTCTCTTGCGAATGTTAGAATCAAAGGACCCCTAGCAAATATTGGATTCTGGTGGAGCTTTGGATTTGACATTCGCTTCGAGAAGCTGCGGCTTGATGGGTAGCGAATGTCAAATCCGCTCCACTAGCGCCCTCAGACGAGGTCCGGCAGACGCTCCATGGGCGGTTCTGCCGCCGGCACGATCGACGGACCGGGATCGGTTTTGTCGTCGCGCGGATCACGGTCGAATGACGCGGGCATTGGCGCCCGCGTCTTCAATGTGAACTCACCTCGAAGAAAGCGCGGTGTGTGGGCGTAGCGGCGCGGAGAAATTCCGCAGCCGTTAAATCGCATCGCGCACGGTCTCGTCGCGCAGGTCGCGATAGTTCGCGAGCAGGTTCGACGGATCAATGCCCTGCATCGTCTGCATCGCGACGTCCTGGCTCGACACGCTGGTCACGTGACCGAGGCCCATCCCGAGCATGAAGATCGCGCAAGCGGTGGTGAGTGCGAATTTCGACATGACAGTCCCCCTGTTGTTCTATTTGATCGACCATAGCGGGGGTTGTTTAAAATCGTGTTTGTTGTTCCATGTTTGCGGAGCTCGTTGGCGGCGTAGTTAGCGCGTCGTCAACGTCACCGGCTTGGTTAGCGCAGCGTCAACGTCATCCGTTTGGTCACCCGTTTTCCACGGGAAACATATCGACAATCGTGCGCTTCATCGGATCGATGATCAACACCTGGTCCTTGAACTTCAGATATCCGTAACTCTTCAGCGCCGGGATCTCAGTGATCAGCGGCTGCGGCAACGAATGCGGCTTCAGCCCATTCGGGATCTTGGCGCCGACGCTTGGTGAAAAATCCTTTGCCGACTTCGTCGCCTTCAGCGCGAAGCTCACGCTGATGCCGTGCAGATCGATGACCTTGCTGATTTCATGGCGTTGCTGATCGGAGAGCGACAGCGGCGGCGGGGTTTGCTTCTGCGAGACGGTGCCGTGATTGCTGAGCACGACTTCGCCGTGCTCGCCGGCGGCTTGTGCGAGCACCGGATTGAGGGCGAGGACGAGACCTGCGACGGCAGTGACGCCGAGCAGGCGAATGAGAGGGCTTCGCATGGCTGCACTCCTGCCTGCGTCGCCCTCAGAGGAATAACGCACAGCGTTCCGCGGGGGTTGCGGATGTCGGCGCGTTGTTCCGGACGGGAAGGCGAAAGGTCGGGCGTCCGCCTTCGCTCCTACGGAGCTACGGAGCTACGGCGCGACAGGCTTCGCCGCATCGCGATGTTTCAGGACGCTGTGACGGCATCGCCCCGATTGGTTTGCCGAGCCGTAGCCGCGTTGCGGCGAAGGCTGGTGCCCAGGAGAGGATTACGCCGAACCACGACGATTGATTTGATTCTACACACGTTTTTTCTGTGCCCGCAAGAATTGTTGCACAGGGGCGTTGCACGCACGACACTTCGGGACCCCTAGCCGCGAAGGCATCGGCCCCGTGCCAAGAACCATTGACGTTGACAAGCTCAAGGCAGGATCAATTCACGCGCTCGACGCGGCGCTGAATCGTTTGCGAAACCTAGGCTGGATTGGCTCGGATGAGGAGCTGACCATCTATCGATGGACCGCGGCGATGACTGCCGTGGAGGTGCATGCAATTTGGGAGCGGTATGCAGAACGGCGCTTAGTGGCAGCGTTGAACCACTATCCCGATTACTTCATAGAGCAAGAGGAGATCAAAGGGGTATCTAGAATTTCGTCTGGCTTGGCGTTCTATGTCGTAAGGGGTGGAAGTCGTTACTTCGATTTTCGCTCAAGCTCGGAGCTTCTGAAAAAAGGAGACGCGCTACTCGGCCAGCCCGACAACCCGTTTAGAGGAATCACCAAGCACAACCGCGATTACTTAGACGCCCTCGCCGCGATTCGTAATCTCGTCGTTCATGACAGCAGCGCGGCAACTGCGTCCTTCAAAAGGCTGGCTAGGAGCGTTTATGCAGTTCAATATCCTGGTGGGGCCGGCGAATTTCTTTGTGCTGTTGAACATAGAGCAGGGCAACCCGGGCGCGGCAAGTCGCGGCTTTCTGGGTTGATTGCGGTCGTTATGGACAGCGTCAATTCGAGCTAGTTAACGGTCTTAGGTGAGCAAGTACGCGACTCGCTATCACAGTACCGCTCTCAGGACGCCTCCAGCGCCGTTTGAGTCACTGAGGATTATTCGTGACGTTGGTTATGTCATACCAGCACAATGGATCGATTGGCATCGTCGGCGATCTGCTGTTGTCCCGCGACACTCCTTTGGCGAAGCCATTTGATATCCCTACTCGTTTCCATGAGCAGTATCCGCTCACAAACCTCAACCTGAGTGGGCTCCGACAGAAGACCTTTTGGATAAGTCCACATCTTGCCGTCGCCTGGGCAGGAAACATGCTGATCGCACGCAACATCGTGCGAGAGATTGCGGATCGCTTCACCGAACCGTACAGCAACGACAAGTTACTGGAATTCATTGACAACCTCGGCCTGACTGAAGCCGAAAAGGCAGCGGTCGCATTTATCTTCTTACTAATAACAAGTGTCGCGGACGGAAAGAGTCAAATGCAGGTCTTTCCTTATCGCGTAAGGCGCTGGGCCAATCCGGCAAATGAACATGAAGTCTTCTTGTTCGCTGGCTCGGGAAGCGATCACTTCGCGGATATCGACTTCGCTCTTAAGTATCGCGCAAGTGACCCCCGCCTTGCCTTTCATGCAGCAGTCATCGGACGAGCTGCAACCGCGTTATTGCAGGAAGTCATGTCTGATGACGTCCATAACTATTTCTACGGCGGAGGGTTTGAATTTCTGATCCCAGAAACGCGGGAAGGCAAGTTCATGAAGGTGCCATTGATGTTCGCGTTCTGGACGTACGACGAAAATGGAAAATGCGAGCTTGTTGGCCCGGTTTTCGCCCAAGAGTACAGCGACGACGGCGTTCTGGGCTTACATCGCTTTGTTCTAAGCGAAGGAAGATGGGATGAACGGATATTCGAGGTTCATAATTTGCTGACTTCAGGCAGCAGAGAGTTTCTGACGGGACTGCTGCCGGAGGCACTGTGGGCAGTTCACTACCTCATCAACAAAAACAATCCCAATGAAGTGATCACAGTTCAAAAGGCGCGAGGTACTCCGAATTTCGACATTGCAATGGATGAGGGCGCATTGGTGCCGAAGATCGGAGCGAGCTGGGCTGAAGAGTTCGCATCGATGCTTTAAGGACGACAGGCGTTAGCACCCGATCCGAATCAATTTCGATTCTATCCACGATGTAGGGCCCCGAGGCTTAGCGATGCTCTACAGTCTATCGATTGATCGCCTCGAAGAGACCAGACTGTTGCTATTTGCAATCTTTGTTTTTTCGGCGATAGGCGTGGTTGTTGGCGTGTATTGGGAGAAAGAGTCATTTCCTCCGGATAAGCGTCATCGTGGCTGGCTGCTGTTGCTCTTCTCGCTAGGGATCGAGGTGATATTTACAGTCGCGATCTTCGTAGTCGATGGGACTATTTCATCGCGACAACGAACGCAGATCGAGCAAATTCTCGCCCATCGGCATCTAAGTCCAGAGCAAAAGGAAAGGCTTGCAGCAGTCGCTAAGAAATTTCCATCACTTAATTTCCTGACGATAACGGCCCTGGATGCTGAATCGTGGGATTTCGTGATGGAGGTGGCTGCAGAGCTTAAGCGCGATGGCTGGAATTGGATTCCTTGCGATGGTCCTCTTCCTAAATTGATGCCCTTAGACGGCAGACCACTTTCGTGTTGGACAATTCTTGATCATATCCAAATCGACGGTTCACAGAACCACGCACAGGTAGTCTTCTCGCTCGCGAACGCGCTCAAAGATGCTCACGTCATTGGCATGGATGACGTTCGCCCAGAGATCAGTGAAGCATTTCCGACTACTGCAATTATGGTCGGGACCAAGCGGTAGCGATTCTCTCGCTGTCAAGCCGGGTGAGTAGATTTCTTTGGTTGCGACTCGATGCGAATCCATGACGAATCCGGCCTGCACCCGGGAGGCTGCAGATGCCCACTGTTTCGTTGATGTCGTTTCTCAACATCATGACCAAGAGTGCGCCACAAAAGGTCAGGGAATATCAGCGTTACCTCACGCCGGGCGGCTATGATTTTTATTGGCAGCTGAAAGACGCCGCGGCTGCACTCACGTATGGAGGCAAGTCGTTCGAACAATGCCTCGCTCCGCTGCACAGGATCAAGCGAGACTCAGAGAGAAAACATAATGTCCAGCGCCTTGAGGCATTGCAGCGGTGGCTGTCTCGGGCCGAATGCTCCTATTTCGAGCCGCCGCGAGCAACGTGTCAGTCGCCGCTGGGACACCTCAAGATTAAGCTTGAGCCGGAATTCGGCGTAGTCGTTGGCTCTAGGAAGCGGCTCGTTCACCTCTGGAGTAACCAAGGAACCAATCTGAAGGCGTTCGTCGCAGGCGGGGGCATCTACTTGATGCAGCAGCACCTCCTGAAGAACGGCTTCGACGACTGTGAGTGTGTGATTCTTGATTTAAAGAAGAGCTACGTGTTCGCATCCGATGGCATTCCCGCCAACGTGATCGCGATGACCAATAGCGAACTGGCCTGGGCGGACAGTTTTTTTCACGCTGCAGCGGAAGCGGCGTGATCTCTAAGGCGTCTTTGCCGGTTCCTCTGGCTTGATTGGGCTGTCTGCACGCATCTTCTTGAGCTTCTCGGAGAAAAGAATATCGCGGAGTAAGTATCCAGGTGTTACGGCGGCAATGCCGATATTCTGCGCGAACACCGGCAACACCGCGTTTGGAGTCTGCATGAAACCGCCCGGGCGGGGTTCGTTAAAATTGCCACGCATCACCCCCGCCAATGTGATTTCATCAGCGCCCAAGGTGAGTTGCCCAGGAACGCGGTCCATACCTTGCGAGAAGAAAACCGGCGATCCGCTGTTCCCGCCAAATGACATCGTCTCTAGAAGATAGAGTTCGACCATCTCGGCGGGCTTTCCTGCCTCCTGCCACCGCACCGGATCATCCGTAAACATCGCCACCCGACCAAAGCGGAAAATGGGAGCGTTCCGCTTATCTCCCAAGTGCGGAGCGAACAGACCCGTAAAGAACACGTCCGAACCAGGCCTAAGAGTGCTGGCCTTCAAATCGTCTTTGGTTTTGATGAGAGCCGTCGGGATCGCAAGGAAATCGACGACGCGCTCGTCAGGCAATCCGGGCACGACCGCTATGTCAACCGTCGGGTCTGAGTGAACGAAAACATTCCGGTTCGATCCATCCGGGATCAGGTCAACTGCCAGGAGGCCAGAGCCTCCGACCTTGTCGTTAACGCGCAAGAACACGCGCTTGAAGAACTCACCTTTTTCATCCTTGAGTACATGCTTCGCAGTAACAAAATAGCCATGCCCGCCGGGGCCTTTGTCATTTTCAACGAGTACGAAGAAGCCGGTGCCGTTCGCCCTGGGCGAGCCATTTTCGATTTTCAGCGCGCCCCTCTCATCCGCGAGGAACACAAAAGCGACAGTCTTTGCGACATCGGAAGGAGGAGGACCTGCCATTGCGGACCCACTCGTAAGAGCAAGAACGAGGACGATTACGCCTCGGAGAGCGAACATCATCACGGCCCCGACTCAACCGGATCCATTCTTATCCACGAGGTCTGAGAACTGTTGAAGCTTAAACTCCGGTCCAGTCCTCAGAATCTGAACGATTTTTCTTGCCGTATCTGCTGCGAGGGACTTCCCGTCTTTGCCCGTCTTACGAAGCACGAGCGTATCGCCCCTCAATTCGATCACGGTCAGGTCTTGTTTGAACCTTGATCCCGAGTACTCGGAAAGATCGACCATATAGACTTCGGACCGCTCACCTGCCGCATGCGCTTCCGAAAGACTGCCCTTAATTAGGTGTACCATGCGCAAGTCCGTCAGACTTTGAAGTAGTCGATATTCGTCGGGATTGCTCGCCTTATCCTTGAGGCCAACCCGAAAGAAGGAATGGTGGTTCTCCGCAATTGTAAACGCGCGAACCCTTTCTAGTGCGGTCAACCGCGATGCCGCTTGGCCTGCCGATGAAGCAGCATCGTCTTCAAGCTCAGTGCGCTTTTGTTTGCCCGCCTCACCCGCGGCCTCATTTACATCCTGCGCTCCGACTGATCGCGCATCGTCACGCAACCTGGCGATCTGAATCGAGCGGGCTGTAAGCCGCAGAAAGTCTCGCGGGACACCTGCGGATGCGAGAACCAGGCGGTCAACGGCGCCAGAAGCCATGAACCCCGATCGGTTCGCAATGTTGCTGGCATTCAAATAGGTTTGCAGGACGTGCGTGAGGAATGCTCGCGCTTTCTTCGGTTCCTCGAGCGTTATGTCGAGTGCGATCTCCGCTGCATCGTGGCCTATTTGAAGGCCAGTCGGAGGATTATCCACGAACGTGCGACATTGATTGCGTATGCCCGCCACCTTAAGCCACGCCGCCGTGTCGCGCGTGATGCCATGAAGTAGGTCCAAGAAATAAGGCTGCTCCTTCATTTCGAGATAGTGCAAATCGTCGATGAAGATGAAGAGATCGGAGCCCGTCTCTGTGCACAGCATCGCAATTAAGCGCTGCGCTGCGGGGACCAGCATCGCGACTTGTTCACGCGTAATCGACTTTTGGTCAGCAAGCTTTTGAGCGGTCTGGCCTAAGGTTGACGCTAGATCGACGCTACCGGGCTTTGCGGTGCGATTCCGGTGAGCTACTAGCGGCAGCTCGCAAACCCTTTGCACAATGGTGAGGAACGCTCTTTGAGCATCAAGACCGCGAAGCACTTGGATATTAATCCAAAGCACCAGACTGCCTGACTTTTCGATTTGACGCTTCGCCTCAAGCAGGAGCGCTGTCTTACCAACACCACGGCGACCAAATATGACATGGTGCCTCCGCGTGACCGCGACGCGCAGGTTTTCGGCAGCGTCCTTGATGTACTCTAAGCTTGGCTGCTGTTCAGATGTGCGCGAGCGCTCGTTCAACAGCTCGATAAGCTTGCTCACCCTCTCATCGTTGACCGACGAGACGTTGCCTTTGTGAAGAGAGGCGGGAGGCTTAGCTCCGCGCACGACCAGCAGGTAGCTGCCTGGCAATGTCGTTTCGATCTCAGAGCTCATGCGCACCGCATCAGCCAGCACTTCTTCGGGGACCTCCACGACAACGATTGTTTCGTTGGGAAATGCTCGCGCAGTGGCGGACAGCAGCTCGATCCCGCGCGAAGCGAAAGCAGCGCGAACCGTTTCAACATTGGCATCATCAGGTGTCATAATCCGCAGCCCTTCCCACGAAGGTACGTCGTGCATTCTGTGGTAAATTCGACGGCCACCCGCATCATTTGTGAGCTCGTTCTTCTGAATCCAGCGTTGCCCTGCGGGAACGGCTCATAGTCGGCTTCGTTTCGCAGGAGCCGCGCATCCTTCAAAGCGTTCCGCCATCGCTCAACATCCGGAAAATCGGGTGGCAGCCCTCCGGCCAACTTGTCGTGCGGCTCATAATCGTCGCCCTGGTTGGCGAAAAAGGCCACAGCTCTACCCGCGTGATACATGGCATAATATGAACGCGAGATTGCGTCTCGGTGCAGCATCGGGCGAAGGGACAAAAGCCTTCTGGCCGACGTCAAGAAACCGTTCGACAATCTCACCCGTGCAACGCAAGCCTCTTTGACGAGCTCAACGATGCTCCGTCCCGTGACGCCCTCGATCCGAACGCCATTGCGTAGGAGGTCAATCTGGTTCTTCTTAAACTTCTGAAGAAGGGCTATTTCCGTTTCTACGGCCGAGAGCGGCATTGGATCCCCCGGTCACTCCGCTACTGTGGGCACGTGTTGCGCCGCATCCAGCCCCCGTTCCGACCATCGCATCGTGCTACTTAGGGACGAATGCCCAATCATTGCAAGCCAACCGATTCGAACGGCAGAGCTTCTCAACGATTGCCGATCTTGCGCCGCGGCTCCTCAAAGAACGCCTGCAAAGGCGCACCCAATGCCTTCGCCAAATGCCAGAGCGTGACAACAGTCGGGTTTCGCTGGCCTAGCTCTAAGCCGCTGATATACGCCCGGTCCACGTCCATACGTTCCGCCAACGCAGCCTGCGAGATACCCGCAGCCTGACGCAGCCGCTTCACATTTCCGCCAACCATGCGCCGCACGTCTTCCGACATGGGAGCAAATTCGACAGATGTGCATTCTAGTGCGACGCATTATAATGCACGGGCATGCGCAAGCTCCTTTGGCCTAGCCTCGCTCTGCTTCTATCGACGGTAACGGCGTGGTCGTCCGACCCGGCGATCACCTACAAGCATGCGATAGAGGAGTGCGGCGGAGAAAGCGTGTGGCGATATGACGACGGAATGACTTCGCCTGACTTGGTGGCGGCGGTGATTCTGGGAGTGTGCCGCCGACAGAACCAACCGCTCTATGCCGCTGCGAGTGCGGGCCGAACGAACGCGTGGATGGCTGGCTTCGAGCGGGCGGCAGCGGAGGAGCTTACAGGTTTGGTCTTGTGGCACCGGTCGAACAGAGCACGCTCGGGCCCCAAGTGACCGAGGCCTTCGAAGGGGTCAAAATTCTCTGAGCCTATCTCGAAGCCAACGAAATTCAGCGTGTCCCCCCGTGCCACCCCGCCCCGCCCCCTCAAGGCTTCCGCGACGCGGCCTGCTCACGCCCAGCAGACGAGGCCCGGTCCAGTATGCGTTTGACCGTCTTCGGGTCACCCAGTCCGACCTCAGCGGCGATTGCCCGGTAGCTCTTCCCCTCGACGCGAAGCGTCTGCATGCGGGCAAGGCGTTGCTGCTCGTCCTGGTTCGGATGCAGCCGCTTTGATTGGCGCCCTGGATCAACCTGGACATCGAAGCCGAATGGCCGCTTCCCACCATTGTACGCGCCCCGCGCCGAAAGATTCCGCTTCACGTCTCGGATGCGCTCGCGGATTCGGTCCCGCTCTGCCTCTGCTACGGCCGACAGGATTGTGAAGACGAGCTTTCCAACGCCATTCCCGCAAACATCGCCTCCGAGGTCGATCATGTGCAGGCTGACGCGGCTGCGCTTGAGGTCCTCCAAGGTCGCGAGCGCATCGAACGCGGAGCGAAACGCGCGGTCTAGCTTCGCGGTAATGATCGTGTCGCCCTCACCTACGGTCGCAAGCAGGCGACGACCTTCAGCACGCTCGGCAAGCGGAACGGACCCGCTGATGCCGGCGTCAACGAAAACTTCCGCCAGCGACCAGCCCCGCATCATGGCGTAGCCGCGGATTTGCTGCTCCTGCGTTTGCAGTGAGTTGCCGCTATTGGCCTGCTCGGCAGTGCTCACCCTGGCGTAACCGAAGACCCGCATGCCCGCCGCTCCGTGGCTTTGCTAATGCACGGCCACATCCAATGCCACAAATATCGCATTTCTACAAGCCATATTGCTGTCATCATTGAGTTTTTAATACACTATGCGCCTTAGATATCGTAACTGAGGAGTTGAGTATGATTCGAGAGAAAGCCAAGCCCCTGAGTAACAAAGGGTTCGCGTGCCTAGTCCTATACGTGCGTCAACCCGTCGACGCTTCCGATCCGGAGCTTCTCCTGGTCGATCTACCAAGCTGGATTCACAAAGCGCACATCTCGGAACGGCTGGAAGGTGGCCGGTCGGTAGTTAGCCTCGTCTTGAGAGACAAACTGGGCGAAGTGGTTGAACAGGCCGTCCGACTTCAAGAGAGCGCCTTTGCCGAATTGCTGATCCGGACGTGCTTGGGCGAGACTGCCTTCATCGATTGGGCAGACGGCAAGCCCTATCTCAAAGTCTTCGGCAGCCGACCAAGCGCAGCAGGGATCGTCTTCGCGCGAATCCTCGGGCGTGCGGCGGATGGCGATGTTGTCACCTACCTCAACGGAGACACGTTGGATCTTCGGGCCGCGAACCTGATGCTTAAGCGGGGGCCGAGTCGACGGAACGCAGTCGATGTCCTAGCGGAGACGCTCTACAGGGCAAGCGAAATTCCCGACCGCCTCGGTATCAACCGCGACGAGTTCAAGGCGCTCGTGTTCGCTGCGGAGGACCGCTTCGACGGACTCCACGGCCTCGAAATAGCTTGGGAGTGATTATGCCAGCCCGCACGGCTGCAGCCCGCGAGAGACGACGACAGGCCGTTAAGCGACGAGTTCTGAGCCCATCAGACCGCTGCTTTCGCCGCTGCATCGTATGGACCGACAGCGGGCCGTGCGGGCGACCAACAGAGAAGTTCGCGCGGGTCGGGTTGTCGAACATGATGTGCACCCAGCACGCGCGGCATGTTGCTCAATTTGGTTCGCCTCTGATCAAGAGCCCAAAGGCTTCCGTGTTGGCGCCATACCTTCGCGCATCGTTAGCCCTCCTGAAACAGTGGCGTGATGACCCATACGTGAGAGCCGCTCTGGCAGAGATCACAGAGCGATTGGACAATGCGGGACCGGCCGATCAAACCACGCGCCTATCTAGGCTTCCTCCGAGAGAGAAGGCGCGGCAGTGCTTCGCTCGCCTGCGTATTGCAGGACACCACAGTGAGCGCCTTGCTGCGATCCCCTTGGCACTGGCCGCCTACGCGAAGGAATGTCCTAACGAGATAGGGCGCGGCGAGCGATGGAGATTTATTGCGATTGGGAAGGCCGTCTACCGACTCAGCAGGCCAGGCACTCACAAGGTCGTTGAGATGAAAGACCAAGCGGGCCGCACTCATCGCGTTCAGTGGAACTACCAGGCTCGCGCTACCTCACGGATGCTGTTCTATGTAGGCAAAGCGCTCTGGAAAGATGCGGACTGGCTGGTTGAGAAACATGCGGATGAAGTTATCCGGGCGAAGAATGCCGGCTCTCAGCCGCTCGCGGGCTAATCCGCAATGAGAACAAAAAAGCGTCCTATGTGCTCTGCCCGGGGCGGCCCCCGCAAATTTCCGCAGGCCGGTCACTCCGCGCCCGAGAGCAATCGGGGTTACTTCTTTGATCCGTGGCTAACCGCCGCCAAACCCGAGATTAAGGGCTTCTGCGAATTCCTTGAGATGGAGCTACGGAAATCCGAACGTCGGGTACGTCGTCGCAAGGAAAAAGACCTCGCCACCGTGCGCGATCTGCTGAAGCTAGTTCTCGTCAATCTCGCTTATGTGTTGGCGGCCAAATTAAACCCTCCAGCAGTGGCGGTGCCGCTCGCCAAGCCCGCGCAAAAGCGCACCAGATACGAACGGGCGGGCTTAAGGCACTTGCCGGTGTTGCTGCAGCAGCTGGCTGACCTGAAGTACATCGCATTGCGCAAGTCGCGACGCGTCGGTCGCGCGAGCACTGTTGAGCCATCCAGTTGGCTCCAGGATCGCTTGCGCGAGGTACGACCACCGTTCCGGTTCGAGCATTTCGGCAGAAGCGAGGGCGAAGAAATCATCATCCTAAGCAGGACGCTAAAGGACGAGGCTGCAGGTACCCGTGATGTCATTCAAATCGATTACGTTGACACGGAAGAGACGAACGCATTCCGCTCAGAGATGCATAAGGTCAACGACGCACTCGCTCGCGCAGACGTACAGCGGCTGGGTGCGCCAGTCTCCTTCGACACCGGGCCGAGTCGCCGCGCGTTGCGGCGCATCTTCAATTTGCCGGCTGGCCTAACCAACGAAACGCAAACATTCGCGTTCGGTGGCCGCTGCTATCACGGCTGGTGGCAAAACCTCGATGCCGAGCAGAGATGGTCAATCCTAATAAACGGTGGGCGAATCGCCGATCTCGATTTTGAGTCCATGTTCCTGCGCCTGGCTTACCTACGCACGGGCATTGAGCCACCAGCGGGGGACCTCTACGGCGACATCGTTGCGCCTGAATATCGAGATGGCGTGAAGCAGGTTGTGAATGCGATGCTGTTTCGGACCACGCCCCTTCAGAGACTCCCAAAGGGCAGCCCGGGATTGTTGCCGAGCGGATGTACGGCCCGGACGCTGCGCGAAGCAATTCTGAACAAACACTCCCCCCTCAAGGGCACCTTCGAGACAGGTCTTGGCTTCGCCCTAATGAGAACCGAGAGCGATATCTTAGTCAGGACCATGCTGCGCTTGATCGATGCGGGCTACATCGGGCTTCCCATGCATGACGGCGTAATGGTCCCGCAGGGGGCCGACAAAACCACCCAGAAGATTATGGGCGACGTATCGGAGGAGATCGTAGGCTTCCGGCTTCCGGTCAAAGCCGTGCGCTACGACCAGCGGTCTTCTTACGCGCCTTCTTAATGCTCTAGGGGGGACCTCTAAGGAGACCGCCGGGGCCGCCCCTTGGGACAGGCCATTATTGGACCTCCTGCAGAGGCAACCGTAGGATACGCCACCGGCCAATTCTCAAAGCCGCCCGTGGTGTTCGATGACTGATGAGGTCGAACCTCCCGTCCAGGTCCTCCTTGAGTCCTCCGTGGCCCACACCAAGGAGTGTCTGTCGAGGTCTCCGGAGTCCGTCATCATCACGTCGCCGTACCTGACCTCAACGATTGCCGAGGACGTTATCGGGAAGTGCGACCCGACCACGTGTATCGTCCTAACCACGTTCCGCGCAGAGAACTTCGCAGCAGGAGCATCATCTCTCGCGACCTTAAGAAGGCTGCTTGAGCGCGGCTTCAACGTGCGTCATCTCGATGCACTGCATGCAAAGGTAGTACTCACGAAGGACCATTGCTTGGTCGGCAGCCAGAATCTGACAGCTGGCGGAACTCAGAACCGAGAGGCCACGGCGGTCATCCACGACTCAAAGCTATCCGAGTTCGTTGCCGGTCAGCTGAAGCACTGGATCGAGCAATCACAGCCGGTGTCAATCGAGATGCTTGAGGAGATGGAGCGGCAGATTGGCCCGCTAATCGAGACTTCCGGAAAACTTAGACAGCGTGCCGCCGAGATAAACGATCAAGTGCGGTCAGGTGAAGTAGCGCGACAGTCCGAGCGCCAGAGGCTGAAGGCCGCAGAGCAGGACGAGCTTGCGACACAAAAAGAGCAAGACTGGCTCCGCTTAGCAACAGAAGCTAACGCCCCCCTGCAAGCCGCAATAAGATCGATCCCGATCTTGCGGTCAGTTCGGCTCAGCAAACAATTTGTCTCGTCTTCATCATCGTGGCTGACCACGCTGCGTGCTCCACCGAAGGTCGATTTAACCAATTGGGCCGCTTTAGACGATGGGCCCCTAACACGACGCGAGCGTTATCTGCTGATAGTTCCCCGGACGAGCAAACTGGCTTGGGTCGCCTTAAATAAGACGCGCTTGACACAGTTTGGGACGGGAGTTGAGCGCAAAGATAGACGTGTGTCGTCGAAGCTGCAGTGGTTGGTGCAAGACATCGAATTCAACAAAGAACTAGAGACACTGAGCGGTTGGAATGTTCGGTTTACGTTGACGTTAGACGGGTCTTCACGAACGCCAAATTACGCGCTGCGATGTTTAATGAAATTCACCGTCCAGGACTTGCAGCTTGTGAAGTTTGATCACATACGCCGCCCCGTCATCGCAGATCAGTTTGAGCGTCAGTTCTCTGCACCAAACTCGCTCCTGAGGTCCGGTTTGACCCGTCAATTGATCAAACCATTTAGGTACACCGAGAACAGCGCTGGCATAGACGCGAACGAGTTCTGCAGGGGTCTAGGCGACCGCTTCGTGCTGCACTTGCAAACGCATCAATTACGGCCATTCTTCGTATTGGAGCCCCGGTGACACCCACGCTTAATCCTCGGGTGGAGCGCTGCATCGGCCCTTATCAAGCACTAAGCTTTGTAACGCGGTAACTTGTTGATCGCCTCAATGACCGCCTGAATAGGCATCTCACCGTATCTCTCTCCGGTGCTGCGTGGAACGTGCCCTTGAATGTAGTCGCGGACCTCGGGATCGATGCTGACGGCGCGACACACCGTCTTGAAGCGGTGACGCCAACCGTGGTTTGGATCGACCGACCTGTCAGGCACTACCTCGCGCACAAACTCCGACAGTCGATTGACGAGCCCTTGAAGCGGCCCGCGCACGTCACCGCCCTCGGATGGATGCACAAATAGGTAACCCGCGCGTGCCCTCTGAACGAACTTGATGAAGCCCTGCTGCACTAGGTGTGGATGCAAGGCGACGGTGCGCGCGTCGTCGGTCTTCACCGTGCCAGCCTCAGGCGTGATCGTCATCACCCAGCGCTTCCCTTCGCGGTGAATGTCCTGCTTGCGTAGCTGCGCCATCTCACCCACGCGGGCGCCGGTGTAGGCGAGGAGCCACGGCACCCACCGCTTGGCTGCATAAGTCTCCGCACGCTCACGGCCGCGTGTCACGCTGAGAGCGGCACGCAGCACTGCCGTTGCTTCCGCATCCCTGAACCCGCGCCGAACCTTGCGGCGCTTTCCGAGCTTGATGGTGACCCCCTCCGCTGGGTTCGCGGCCAGCTTTCCGTTGGTAACCGCCCAAGCGAAGACCGTCTTGAGTCCCGCAAGGTCACTGTCCTTCACAGTCTTCGGAGAGATCGGCTCCTTGGTGCGCGGATTGATCGAGCCAAGTCGGTGCTCCTTGAAGCCGACCACATCGGACTTGCTCACGCTGGCCGCATCGTCGTGTCCAAGGAAGTTGGCGAACGCCTCCATGGTCTTGCTATAGCTCTCGAAAGTGCTCGGCTTGCGGCCGGTACGCTGTGCCTCGCGCCACCAGTCCTGCACTAAGCCGCTCAGCGACGTTCCTATGGCGATTACGGGCCTGTCTGCAGCGGCTGATTGCCACTCCGGGAATCGCTGCGCCTTCGGGTCTGGCGAATAGTCGCCTTCCGCATTCCGCTTCCGGCTCGCGAACGCATCTCGCAGCGCGTGCCAGAACGCCTCGACTAGGAGGGCCATCGAGGGTTCGTCGATTCGGACGATCCCCTTGCGGAGCAGGAGGCGGTTGATGATAGGCCTGAGCATGTCCATGAGCGGCTTTGCACCCTTTGACCTTAGGGGTGGCTCTGTCTCGCTCGGCTCTTGGAACGTCGCGCCGTCATCCTCAGGATTGAGCGTATCCCACTGCGCGGAGATTCTTTCCCAGATTGCGGCCCGCTCACTTTGGCTCAGGTCGCGCACACGCCGCCATTTTGAGTTGGCAACGTGGTCGGGAAACTTGAACTCCGGATCGTGCTCAATGCTAGTGACCACCGCCCGGTCTTCATCGGCCCATGCGCGGTAAAGCTCGCCTGCCAGCGCATGCGCCTGCTTCGCCGTCACAGTGACCGGTGCATCGGAGCGGAGCGCGGTCCAGATCGTCTCAAGGTATCCATCAATCGCCGCCTGACGCGCTTTGACCTCGCGCGGATCAGAAGTGCGCAGCGATAGCCTGACGGATTGTGCACGCGCTGAGATCGTGACGAACTGCGTCGCGTCGCCCAACGGGATCGCGAGCTTGAGGCCAGCAGCTTGCCGCTTCACGTCAGCGGGAATGCGCCGGACGAACGAGAGATTGCGGGTTCCTTTACGCCTCACGGGACGGACCAACCTGTAGAGCACTGTTGCGCACCCTTGTAGCACAGTCGGGCAAGCGCAATTCTCTAAGGGGTCACATCCGCTTGAAAGGAAAGGCTAACTTCAAGAGGCTGGTGCCCAGGAGAGGACTCGAACCTCCACGGTGTTACCCACTGGTACCTGAAACCAGCGCGTCTACCAATTCCGCCACCTGGGCTTGCGGCGGATAGGTACGGAGCCCGTTCCGCCTTGTCAAATCAGGCCTGTTGAGCCCTGTACACCCATGAGCCGATCCTGTATTTCGGCAATCCCACCGACCCCTCCGGATTGAGCGGCATGACCGCACGCAGCAATTACGACACCCTCGTCACCATCTTCGGCGGCTCGGGCTTCCTCGGCCGTCACCTGGTCCGCGCGCTGGCCAAGCGCAATTACCGCATCCGCGTGGCGGTGCGCCGGCCCGATCTCACCGGCCACCTGCAGCCGCTCGGCCGTGTTGGCCAGATCCACGCCGTGCAGGCCAATCTGCGCAACGCAGCCTCAGTGGAGATGGCCGCGCGCGACAGCGAGGTGATCGTCAATCTCGTCGCCGTCCTGTTCGAGGGCGGACGGCAGCGCTTCGACGCGCTGCACAGCTTCGGCGCCGAGCAGGTGGCGCTCGCGGCTGCCGCGCATGGCGCGCGCATGGTGCAGGTCTCCGCCATCGGCGCCGACGAGCATTCGTCCTCGCATTACGCGCGCTCGAAAGCTGCCGGCGAGAAGATGGTGCTCGCCGCCATGCCGTCGGCCACGATCGTGCGGCCCTCGATCATGTTCGGGCCGGAGGACGATTTCTTCAACCGATTCGCCGCGCTGGCGCGCATGTCTCCGGTGCTGCCGCTGATCGGCGGCGGCACCACGCGCTTTCAGCCGGTGTTCGTCGGCGATGTCGCCACCGCCATCGCCGATGCGGTCGACGGCAAGACGCAGGGCGGGGCCACCTATGAGCTCGGCGGGCCCGACGTGCTCACCTTCCGCGCGCTGATGAATTACGTCCTCGGCACCATCGAGCGGAAGCGGCTGCTGGTGCCGATCCCGTTCGGCATCGCCAAGCTGCAGGCAAGCCTGCTGCAATTCCTGCCGAAGCCGCCGCTGACGCCCGACCAGGTCGAGCTCCTGCACACCGACAATGTGGTCTCGGAGGCGGCGAAGAGTGCGGGGCGCACGCTCGAAGGCCTCGGCATCGAGCCGACCGCGATCGACACCATCGTGCCCTCTTATCTCTGGCGCTTCCGCAAGACCGGGCAGTTCCGCAAGCGCCTCGCCTGATAATCGAAACGCATGCCAGTGATCACCAATATCGAGGACCTGCGTCAGCTCGCGCGGCGCAAGATGCCGCGCGCGATCTTCGATTATGTCGATCGCGGCTCCTATGACGAGATCACCTACGCGGCGAATTCGAGCGAGCTCAAGGCCATCCGCTTCCGCCAGCGCGTGCTGCTCGACGCCACCGATCGCGCGCTGACGACGACGATGCTCGGCGAGACGGTGTCGATGCCGGTGGCCATCGCCCCGACCGGCCTCACCGGTCTCGTGCATGGTGACGGCGAGATGCTCGCGGCGCGCGCCGCGGAGAATTTCGGCACCAAATACACGCTGTCGACCATGTCGATCTGCTCGATCGAGGATGTGCGCAGCGTCACCAAGAAGCCGTTCTGGTTTCAGCTTTATGTGTTCCGCGACCGCGGCTTCTCGGAGTCGGTGATCGCCCGCGCCCGCGAAGCCGGCTGCACCGCCCTGTTCGTCACCGTCGACCTGCCGCTGCGCGGGCAACGCCACGCCGACCTGAAGAACCGGCTGGAAGTGCCGCCAAAGCTGACCTTGAAGAACGCGCTCAACATCGCGATGAAGCCGGACTGGGCGTTGAAGGTGCTGATGGGCCGACGGAAGTCGTTCGGCAATATCGACGCCTATCTCAAGAACAAAGGCGGCGTCTGGGCGGCCGGCGCCTGGGCCAACGACAACTTCGATTCAACGTTGTCGTGGCGCGACGTCGAATGGGTGCGCAAGCTGTGGCCGGGCAAGCTGGTGCTTAAAGGCATCCTCGACGCCGAGGACGCCAAGACCGCGCTCTCCGTCGGCGCCGACGCGCTTGTCGTGTCCAATCACGGCGGGCGCCAGCTCGACGGAGCGCCGGCGACCATCACCGTGCTGCCGGAGATCGTGGACGCGATCGGCGACAAGATGGACGTGCTGTTTGACGGCGGCGTGCGTTCAGGTCAGGACGTGCTCAAGGCATTGGCGCTCGGCGCGCGTGGCTGCATGATCGGTCGCGCGTATCTCTACGGACTGGGCGCGATGGGCGAAGCCGGCGTCACCAAAGCGCTGAGCCTCATTCGCGACGAGCTGCGCGTGAGCATGTCGCTCACCGGGCTGAAGGACGTGCGCGAGGCCAGCCGCAGTATTTTGTATCGCTAGATCATCTTGCTGCCTCGTCATGCGCGGGCTTGACCCGCGCATCCATCGATTTTCACAAGATCGATGGACGGCCGGGTCAAGCCCGGCCGTGACGGCTCAGAGTATGCGGCACTTCCTATTTCGCCATAAAGATCGCGGCGAGGCCAATCGCCCCGAGGATGATGCGCCACCAGGCGAACACCGCGAAGCTGTGGCGCTGCACATAGCCGAGGAAGGTCTTCACCACGATCCAGCCGAAGACGAAGGATGCGGCAAAGCCGATGGCAATGAGCATGGTGTTGCCGCCACCGACGAGCTCACTCTTGTTCTTGTAGGCCTCATAGGCAAAGGCGCCGACCATGGTCGGCATTGCGAGCCAGAAGGAGAACTCGGCGGCGGAGCGGCGGTCGGCGCCGAACAGCATGGCGCCGACGATGGTGGCGCCCGAGCGCGAGACGCCGGGGATCATGGCCAGGCACTGCACGACGCCAATGCCGAAATACATCGGCAGCGGGAAGCTCGTGGCATCGTGATAGCGCGCCTTGAGGTTCATCCGATCGACCCAGAGCAGCACGAAGCCGCCGAGGATGAACATCACGCAGACGATGCGCACGTCGAACAGCACATCCTTGATGATCTTGTAGGCGAGGACGCCGATCACCGCGGCGGGCAGGAAGGCGAGCAGCACGCCGATGACGAAGCGCGCCGCCGCCCAGTCCTTGAACATGTGCACGGCGATCGAGAGCAGCCGGCCGAAATAGATCGACAGCAGCGCGAGGATGGCACCGAGCTGGATCAGCACCGTGAACGACTTGCCGAAACTGTCCTCGCCGAAGCCGAAGAAATGCCCGACCAGGAGCAGGTGACCGGTCGATGATACCGGCAGGAATTCGGTGAACCCCTCGACCACGCCGAGGAACAGGGCCTTGATGACATCGGTGTGCATGATGAGACGGGTCCCTGCCGATGGGGGCGATTCGAGGGCACTTCAATGCTTGTGGCGCAGCTCAGTCAGGCACACAACGGTCTAGCGCAGCGGTCAACAAGTTGCTCCAAAGCCCCTCCCTGCGTAGGGTCCCGCCTGATTCTGCTCGCGCAATCCTTTACACAAGAGCTGAACCCATCCCTGCATGCTGACGCTGTTTCATCACCGGCTGTGCCCGCTGTCCCGTTTCGTGCGGCTCATTCTCGGCGAGCACGGCCTGGAGGCCCGCCTGGTCGACGAACGCTTCTGGGAGCGGCGGGAAGATTTCCTCGTGCTCAATCCGGCCGGCGCCATTCCCGTGCTGGTCGAGGAAGGCCAGCCGGCGATCCCCGGCGCCGGGATCATCGCCGAATACCTCGAGGAGACACGTGGCGAGGAGCGCGGCGAAGGCCGCCTGCTTCCCGTCGGCGTCGGCCCGCGTGTCGAGGTGCGCCGCCTGATGGGTTGGTTCAACGACAAGTTCCACGCGGAAGTGAGCGGTCCGCTGGTCATGGAGCGGGTCTATAAGCGCTCGATGACGGTCGAGCAGGGCGGCGGCTCGCCGGATACCGATGCAATCCGCGCCGCGCGACACAATATCCGCTACCATCTGGCGTATATCGGCTGGCTCGCGCGCACCCGCGATTGGCTCGCCGGTGACCGCATGAGCTATGCAGACCTGGCCGCGGCGGCGCATCTGTCCGCGGTCGATTATCTGGGCGATGTGCCGTGGACCGAGGACGAAAGCGCGAAGACCTGGTACGCGCGGGTGAAGTCTCGCCCGTCGTTCCGGCCGATTCTCGCCGACACGCTGGCCGGCATTCCGCCGTCGAAGACCCACGCCGACCTCGACTTTTAGATTCCGCCGGCATCAAGGCGGCGCTGGCAGCGCAAGCGCGCGAGCACGGCTTCGACGCGTTCGGTGTCACGCGACCCGATGCGGTGCCGGAGGCGAAGGCGCGGCTCGAACAATTCCTCGCCGACGGCGCGCATGGCGACATGGTCTGGATGGAGACGACCGCGGAGCGCCGCGGCAATCCGCTGGCGCTGTGGCCCGATGTGCGCTCGGTGATCATGCTCGGCATGAATTACGGGCCGCACGATGATCCGCTCGCCATCCTCAAGCAGCGCGAGCGTGCCGCGATCTCCTCTTACGCCAAGGGCGACGACTATCACGAGCTGATCAAGGCACGGCTGAAGGAGATCGCGCGCTGGCTCGTCGCCAATGCCGGCGGCGACGTGAAGGTGTTCGTCGACACCGCGGCGGTGATGGAGAAGCCGCTGGCGCAAGCCGCGGGGCTCGGCTGGCAGGGCAAGCACACCAATGTGGTGTCGCGCGACTTCGGCTCGTGGCTGTTCCTCGGCTCGATCTTCACCACGCTCGAGCTGCCTGCGGATGAAAAGGCGCCGGAGAGTTGCGGCAGTTGCCAGGCCTGTCTCGACATCTGTCCGACGGCGGCGTTCCCCGCGCCATTCCGCCTCGATGCGCGACGTTGCATTTCCTATCTCACCATCGAGCACAAGGGGCCGATCCCGCGCGAGCTGCGCGCGCAAATGGGCAACCGCATCTTCGGCTGCGACGATTGTCTTGCGGTGTGTCCGTGGAACAAGTTCGCGCAAGCCGGGCGTGAAGCGAAGCTCGCCGCGCGCGAGGCGCTGCGTGCGCCGAAGCTTGCCGAGCTCGCGCAACTCGACGACGCGCAGTTCCGCGCGCTGTTTTCCAAGAGCCCGGTGAAGCGCGCCGGCCGCGACAAGTTCTTGCGCAATGTGCTCATCGCCATCGGCAATTCCGGCGATGTGGAGTTGGCGCACGAGGCGGAACGATTGCTCGACGACGCTTCTCCGCTGGTGCGCGGCGCCGCGGTGTGGGCGCTCAGTCGGCTGTGGCCGCGGGAGCGTTTCACTGCGTTGGCGTCGGCGAAAGGCGCACGCGAGGTCGACGCCACAGTTGCCGAAGAGTGGACGGCCGCTACGCAGTGAATTCGGACACAGCGGCGATGAGGCGCTCAATATCTTCCGGACGCGACAGGCGATGATCGCCGTCCTTCACCAAAGTGACCACCACGTCGTCGCGCGCGAAACGCGAGACCAGCTCGACCGCATGCTGCCAGGGCACGTCGGGATCCTGCACGCCTTGCAGGATTCGGATCGGGCAGCCGGTCTCGATCAGGCCGCCAAGGAGCAGATGCTTGCGCCCCTCCTCGATGAGGGCGCGCGTGATCAAATAAGGGTCGTTCGAGTATTCCGACGGCCGCGCCCAGACGCCTTTGCGTTCGAGCGTCTCCTTGATGTCGGCGGGGAAGCGCTTCCACATCAGCTCTTCGGTGAAGTCCACCGCCGGCGCGATCAGCACCATTCCGGCAATGGAAGCGGCAGGCGCGCCACCCCCCATGCCACTCAACAATTGGCGCGCCAGAAGTAAAGCAAGCCAGCCGCCCATGGAGGAGCCCACCACCACCTGCGGCCCGCGGCAGCACTCGCGAAACACCGCGACGCTCTCCTCGAGCCAGCGTCCGATGGTTCCTTCGGTGAATTCGCCGCCCGATTCGCCGTGGCCGGAATAGTCGAAGCGCGTGCAGGCGCGACCTTCGCGCGCGGCCCATTGGTCGAGCGCCTCGGCCTTGGTGCCCTTCATGTCCGACTTGAAACCGCCGAGCCAGAGGAGGCCGGGCGCCGCCCCTTCGCGCTGGCGGACGGCAATCCGGCGCGCGGGCGTTCCTATCGTCAGCGATTTAAGGCAAGACTCGGTCATCGCGACTCGATTCGAGAACCAACACGATCCCTAAATGGTCTCTGTTTCGCCGCAGCATGCCGTTGAAGGCAAGAGGAATCGCGCGATGACGCCGGCGCCCGCGCCGGCGACGCCCCGGACGCTCGCCGGCGCCACCATCCTGCAGATCGTGCCGGCGCTGCGCGACGACCCGACCGCGCATGCGGCGGTGGAGATCGCCCTGACGCTGCTGCAGGCGGGCGCCCGCGCCATCATCGCCGGCGAAGGCGGCTCGCTGGTCGGCGAATTGCGCGCGTTTGGCGGCGAGTGGCTGCCGATGAAGGTCGATACGCTCAATCCGATCCAGCTCAAGCGCAACGCCGCGATGCTGCAGCAATTGATCCCGACGCAGCGCATCGACATCGTGCACGCGCATTCCGCCGCGGCGGCATGGTGCGCGCTCGCCGGCAGCGACCGCATGCCGGTGTGGCTGGTGACCTCGTTTGCCGACCGGCTCACCGGGAGCTCGTGGTGGGGCACGCGCTATCACGCCTCGCTGGCGCGGGGCGACCGTGTCATCGCTCCATCCGCTTTCGTGTCGCAGGCGATGATCGAGCGCTACAAGATCGCGCCAGAGCGCATCACAGTGATCCCCCGCGCCATCGACACCGCGCGTTTTGCGCCGACCGCGGTGATGCCGCAGCAGGTGCTGGCGCTGCGCCGCGCCTGGGGCATCCTGCCCGACCTCGCGGTGGTGCTGCTGCCGGGGCGGCTCGCGCCGTGGAACGGACAGACGACGCTGATCGAGGCGGCACGGCTCATTTCCGGCGCCGGCGACCGCAACGTCGTCTATGTGCTGGCCGGCGACGACCGCAGCCATCCGCGGCATGTGCGGGCGCTGCGCCGCAAGATGCGGGCGCTCGGGGTGGACACGCTGTTCCGCGTCGTCGGCCATGTCGGCGACATGCCGACCGCGCTCGCAGTCGCCGATGTGATCGTGGTGCCGCCGAGCGAGCCGCCGCTGACCGGGCGCGCCGCCGCGGAAGCACAGGCCATGGGCAAGCCCACGATCATCAGCGCGGTCGGCGTGCTGCCGGAGAACATCCTGCAGCCGCCGCGCATGCCTGACGATCTGCGCACCGGCTGGATGGTGCGGCCGAACAATCCCGCCGAAATGGCCCGGGCAGTCGCAAAAGCGCTGGCCATGAGCGAGCCCGCACGCGCGGCTTTCAGCGCACGGGCACGGCAATTCGCCGAGTTCATGTTTTCGCCGCAGAGCGTTGCTGAAGCTATACGGTCCGTCTATACCTCGCTGTTGTCGCGTCAGAGTTAAGCCTTTTTGGCCGACATCCTTCGTCGCCAGCTCGCCTCGTCCTTCACCTCGTCGGGTCTGTTGTTCAAGGTCGCTTGTTCATGCCTGTTTCTGTTGTACGTCGCGTGGTGTCGGAGTTGCCGCCCTCGCCCGTGCACGTGGCCGGCGAGGCAAAAGCGCCGCTGGCGATCGATCCGCTCACCGTCCTCATCGCCGTTCCGACGCTGGACATCGGCGCCGCCGATGCCGGTGCGCTCGATCTCGTGCGTGTCCTCACCGCCGCCGGGCACAAGGCGATCGTCGTCTCGCAGGGCGGGCGGCTGGTGCCCGAAGCGGTGCGCTGCGGCGCCGAGTTCGTGGCGCTCAACATGGCCAGCAACAACCCGGTGACGATGCTGCGCAACGCGCTCACTTTGCTGCGCCTGGTGCGCGAGAAGCGCTGCGACCTGGTGCACGCGCATGGCCGCGCCTCGGCGTGGAGCGCGTTCTTCGCGGCACGCGCCGCACACGTCCCCTTCCTCACCAGCTGGTACAAGGGCTTCCGCGAGCAGAATGTGCTGAAGCGGCTCTACAACAGCATCATGGTGCGCGGCGATCGGGTGATCGCAGTAAGCGAGCAGATCGCGCAGCTCATCAACGACCGCTACGGCACGCCATGGTCACGCATCTGCGTGCTGCCGGCGAGCGTCGACCTCGCCCGTTTCGACGCAACCAAGGTGCCGGCCGCGCGGATCGAAGCCGTGCGCGCCGCCTGGGGCGTGACGCCATCGACCAAGGTGATCCTGGTGGTCGGGCGCATGTTGCGGCGGAAAGGTCATCACGTGGTGGTGCGCGCGGTGCGCCGACTGAAGGATCGCGGCGTGAAGGATTTCCTCTGCGTGTTCGTCGGCGAAGATCAGGGCCACACGCATTATTCCGGGGAGCTCTGGGATCTGGTGCTCTCGACCAAGACTGTCGACGTCATCCGCACCAACAATGCGGGGCAGGATCTCGCCGCCGCTTATGCGGCGGCGACCGTCGTCGTTTCCGCCGCGGTGCAGCCGGAAGGCATGCCGCGTTCGATCCTCGAGGCGCAAGCCATGGCGCGCCCGGTCGTCGTCTCCGATCTCGGCGCCGGGCCGGAAGTGGTGCTCGCGCCGCCCGCGGTATCCGACGACCGGATCACGGGCCTACGCTTTGCTGCCGACGATGACGCGGGGCTCGCCACCGCGCTCCTTCGCGTGTTCTCCATGCCGGAGCCAGCGCGCCGCGCCATTGGGGAGCGCGGGCGGGCCTGGGTGCTGACCCATTTCAACCCGCCGGCCATCGCCGAGCAGACGCTGGCGCTTTATGCCGAGGCCACGGCATCGCGCCGCGAGAGCCTGCAAATCCGCTGAATTTTGAACAATTTGCAGCGCTTTCGCAGTCGCCTGGCAACGCAAGTGGCTCGACAACGTTGACTTGCGCGGGGTTTATCCCGATCTTTCCGCCGCCGGCTGAGAACAGCGATTGCGCTGTCCGCACCGGCTTGTTGCAACAACAGAGGAGCACCGACCCATTCGCCGTCCGATGAAGGCCGCGCCGCCCGTCCAGAAGGACGGCCCGCGCATCAACGAGGAGATCCGCGTCCGCGAGGTCCAGCTGATCGATCAAACCGGCCACAACCACGGGAACACGCCCATCCAGGCGGCCCTGGACATGGCCACCGCCGCCGGCCTCGACCTCGTCGAGATCGCCCCGAATTCATCGCCGCCCGTCTGCAAGATCCTGGATTTCGGCAAGTACAAGTACCAGGCGCAGAAGAAGGCCGCGGAAGCCCGCAAAAAACAGAAAGTCGTCGAGGTCAAGGAGATCAAGCTCCGGCCGATGATCGACGACCATGACTACGACGTGAAGATGCGCTCCATGCACCGCTTCTTCGAGGAAGGCGACAAGGTGAAGGTCACCCTGCGCTTCCGCGGCCGCGAGATGGCGCACCAGGAGCTCGGCGTGAAGCTGCTCGAGCGCGTGAAGGGCGACACCGGTCCTGTGGCCAAGGTGGAATCCGAGCCGCGCTTCGAAGGCCGCCAGATGGTGATGATCCTGGCGCCGCGCTGAGCATCGCTGATCGAGAATGCAAAAAGCCCGCGGCGACGAGCCGCGGGCTTTTTGTTTGCCGCTGTCGCGAGTGCGGCGCTAGCGCCGCTCGGCTTCCCAGTGTCCGCTGCAGGTGCCGCTCGCGCCCTGGCCGCTCCAGCTGCCGGCGCCGGCATGCGCCGAGAGCTTGCCGGTGCCGACGGCCCGCTGACTGCCCTTGCTGATGGTGACCCTGACATGGCCTTCCGAGGAGACGGTGCCGGCGAGATTGATGCCAGGCGCATCCGCGTAGGAAACGTGGCCCTCGGCGACACTGACCGCGTAACGATAGCCGCGGTCGCAATCGCCCTTGTCGGTGACCACGAGGACGCTCCAGGCGCCGTCGAAGCCGGCAGCCTTGGCATGACCCGCCGCGGTGAGACAGACGCCGGCGAGCGCGCCGGCCAGCAGAACTCCGCGCATGATTCCCCCCAGGTTCGCCAGCGGGGAGGACTTAGCAAAAAACGCCGCAAAATCGGGCCTTTTCCGCGGAAATAGTGAAGAACGCGGGCAGGCCCCGGAAACCCGCGCCACGGTTGCCATTTCGGCCATGCTCTGCCATAACGCCGCCCTTCGTCGCCCGGCCGTAAAGGGCTGCCGTGGCGGTGATTTTCGCTCAATCCGAGCATCCGGTCGGTTACCGACCATTCCGCGGGTCCCGCACCTTTTGGTGCGCAAGGGCCCCATGAGGAGAGCCAAATGCCCAAGCTGAAGACCAAATCGGGCGCCAAAAAGCGCTTCAAGATCACCGCGACCGGCAAGGTGAAGTACCAGCAATCCGGCAAGCGTCACGGAATGATCAAGCGGACCACCAAGACGATCCGCGAGCATCGCGGCACACAGGTGCTGTTCAAGACCGACGGCGACAACATCAAGAAGTACTGGTTGCCGAACGGCTGAACGTTTCCGCGCCGCCTAAACGGCGGCACGCCGCATCCATCGTTCCGTTTCAAAGCTTAAAGGAGATCTCTCATGGCCCGCGTCAAACGTGGTGTCACCTCGCACGCCAAGCACAAGAAAGTTTTCAAGGCCGCCAAGGGCTATTACGGCCGCCGCAAGAACACGATCCGCATCGCCAAGCAGGCGGTGGAGAAGGCCGGCCAATACGCCTTCCGTGACCGCAAGCGGCGCAAGCGCACCTTCCGCGCGCTGTGGATCCAGCGGCTCAATGCCGCCGTGCGGCCGTTCGGCCTCACCTACAGCCGTTTCATCGACGGCTTGAGCAAGGCCGGCGTATTGGTCGATCGCAAAGTGCTCTCCGACCTCGCCATCCGCGAGCCGGCGGCGTTCCAGGC